>Ga0105242_10003498_pt1 | contig 12205 bp, 16 predicted proteins | sample KBSM24metaG_FD_81521 | JGI IMG/M metagenome (GOLD analysis project Ga0105242, IMG submission 81521) | Miscanthus rhizosphere microbial communities from Kellogg Biological Station, Michigan, USA - KBS M2-4 metaG | ecosystem: Host-associated > Plants > Roots > Rhizosphere > Soil | place...
ATGGGGTTGACCTCATACGTGCCCACGTTTCTCGAGGGCTCACTGCGGATCCAACCGGTGATCGCAGGCCTCGCCCTGGCCGCGTTGACGCTGGGATGGCCGGCCACGGCGAGTGTCGCGGGACGGTTCTATCTGAGGTGGGGGTTCAAGAACACTGCCGTATTGGGCGCCACGCTGGTGATCACCGGCTCGGCGGTGCTTGCGGCGGCCGCGCACCGGCCGAACGTGGCGGTGGTGGCAGCGGTGTGCCTGGTGATCGGCGGCGGCATGGGTCTGCTGGCCGTGCCGACCCTCATCGCAGCCCAGTCGAGCGTCGGCTGGAACGAGCGCGGCGTCGTCACCGGCAACAACATGTTCGCCCGCTCGCTCGGTAGCGCCGTGGGCGTCGCCGTCTTCGGCGCGATCGCCAACTCGATCTTCGGACCCGGCGACGTGCATTCGGTTGGACCGGCCGCCATCAAGTCGGGTTCGGCCGCGGTGTTCACCGGTGTGCTCGTCGTCGCGGTGGCCACTGCCGTTGCGGTACTGGCCATGCCCCACACACCCTCGCACAGCGTGGGGAAGCAAAAACGTGGACGCATCGAAGGGCCGCACGAACAGCTGAGGACGATGGGTAGTGTTGCCGGGGTTGCATCCGGCGTCGATGACGACCGCTCCGCATTTGATCCAGACGCCCTTGATGAGTTCAGGCCGGCCGACGGCGGCGATGACGATGTCGGCCTGAGCGACGATCTGAGGCACGCCGGAGGTTCGTGAGTGGCAGCTCAAGAATCATTCGGGGTCCTCGGCCTAGGCAATTACTCCATTTCAGCAGTCGTCGACTAAGAAGTGTCAGCGCCCGTGGTATGTGAGTCGCGTAATCCACGGGTGGCCCGGGTGAACTTGGGATAGCCACCTGATCAGTCGGGATCGTTGTGTCCGGTTCATCATGGGCAGCGCACGTTCAAAATCAGCTTCGTCCTTCTCGCGCACCTGCTTGGCTTTGAACAGCAGCGCCGCCTCGGGGATTGCGTACGGGATGCCGTCACTGGTGCGAAGTATCAGCTCGCTGTAGGGCAGGGTGATCGACGCGTCGCGCCGGCACACCCACCGATCACCGACGTGCGGTTCACGAAATACATCGACGCGGTAGCGTCCAGTCGCAGGTTCGCGTAGCCATGTCTGATAGTGGTTTGCCGACTGGTCGGGGTAGGGCCAGACTTGGCCATCTCCCGCGACATCCCATTCGAAGCCGGGAAACGCTGTCACGATGTCGCCGAATAGTGCCGCTGGTACGGCGATTTCGAGGTCATCATGTTCTCGGGCGGCGTCGGCGGTGAACAACTCGAGCGCCCAACCGGCCGCGACGTACCACTGGGCAGCCACCCCCGACATACGCTGTGCGACTTCACTGGGTGTCCACGCTTCCCAGAGTTCGTTGATCTCGGCCTCGGAAAGCTTCCGCCCTGCCATGCTCACGGATCTGGCTTTGGATTGGTGGGGGCTCGGAGCTGGACTCGGAAGCGTTCCACCCCAGGGTATTTCTCACCCAAAGAGGTGACGGCGAAGTTGTGCGCGCATAGAAGCCCACTGCATCCTGGTCAGTTTCAGCGACAATCGACAGCCCGGCGGGCACCGTTCGGCGCAATGCGCCGAGCAACTGAGTGCCCACGCCAGCGTTCCGCGCGTGTGGCGCGGTTGCAATATGAAGCAGGGTTACAGGGGAATCGCCCACCGAGTAGCCGATCACACCGGCCGTGTCGTGGTCGACGACCGCGACGAGGAGGCCCGCGGCGGGATCATCGCGGTCGGGTCGAACAACGTGCTGCAGACAGTGTGGGTCATCGCCGATCGCGAGTGCCAGTAGACGCGTAACTGCGGGACTGTGGTCGATCGTCGTGGCGTGGATCTCGGTGACGCTGTTGCCCATACCCAATTTAGTGTCGTTGATGCGAGCGTGTAGATGCATGTCGTGCCAACCGTCGAGGTGCAGGCCTGCACAACGCTTGACACCTTCGAAATCGAAGCCGGCTTCGATGGCAACCCGGCTCGACGGCAGATTGTGCACAGAGTGTGTCAATTCCAGGCGGTGGAACCGACGTCGTCGAACGCCCACCGTGTCGGGGCAGCAACAGCGCGGGATGCGACATCCTGTCGGCGTCGCGCTGGCACCGTCCAATATGCCACCTCACCCTGACCGCAGATCAGGTCCATATTCTTCAGCGAAACCCTGCCAAGCAGATCATCGGTAACGGCGTCTGCGGCAGCCCAGTGAGCGTGCGCTCCCCCACGCCAGTCCGCGCCACGGAGAGTCCCTGCTGCAACGACGTCGGGCGCTAACAAGGGCATAGGAGGATTGTCTCCGAGTCAAGCGATCAGCTCCACCCACTGAAGAACCGGAAAGTCACCCATCCCGTGGTGATCGGCGCACCCTCGCTGGAGGTGGCACGTGGGCCTGATGGCGCGAGCTGGTCCCCTATAGCGGTCGATCGGACTCGAAATACGCTGGGTCCGTGGTCGATATGCCGGTTGAGGTCGTCGACTATGACCCGGCATGGCAGCACGAGTTCGCCGAACAGCGCGACCGTTTGACGATCCTGCTGCGTGGGTGGCTCTGCGAGCCCGTCAAGCATGTTGGCTCCACCGCGGTGCGGACGACGCAAACAAATCCGCAACGAGTATCGGGACCGGGTCCACCGTCACAGGCCCTACAACCCCAACATGCACATCGCGATCCTTCCGTCGAACCGCAACTTCAAGTGAGGCCAACATGACCAGCCCGCTCGGACCGGACAGTGGCCTGTTCGCAGGGACCGCCTGGCATTATGCCCGCTATAGGCCGGGCTATCCGCAGGCGTTCGTCGACGACCTCGTCACGGGTCTGTCTCTCGATGGCACGAGGCGCCTGCTCGACTTGGGCTGCGGCACCGGCCAGCTGACCATCCCGCTGGCCCCGCACGTCGCTGAAGCAGTCGGCATGGACCCCGAGCCTGAGATGCTCACCGAGGCCGCCAAATCCGCGCGATCCGCTGGGATCACCAACGTGACTTGGGCACAAGGCAACTCGGCGGACCTTCCGGGCGACTTCGGGCGCTTCCTGCTCGTCACCATGGGCCGCTCGTTTCACTGGATGGATCGCGAGCAGGTCCTCACGGCCCTCGATGCCATCGTCGATCACGACGGCGCTGTAGTACTCGCCAACGACAGCTGTCTGGTGCGCCCGAACTCCCCATGGCAGCAAGCTGTCGAGGACATCCAGCATCGCTTTCTGCCACCGGACTCGGTGCGACCGACTCCGCTGCCCGGTCGCATGAACTCGCCGGCCGACCACCAGCCGCACGAGCAGATACTCGCACGTTCAGCCTTCCGGCACGTCGATCGACGAGTCTACGAATTCGAGCGTCCCTGGGCCGTCGAGCAGGTCATCGGCTACCTCTACTCGACCTCGCTACCGCTTCGCCGCCTGCTGGGCGACCGGCTCCCGGCGTTCGAACTAGAAATCACCGACACACTGCATATGTTCCGTCATAACGGACTACTCATCGAACCGGTCACTCTGGAAGTCCTGATCGGCACCAAACAATAGATCTCTGCCAACGGATCTCTGCGCCATGCTCGAGAGCAAGCAGCCTTACAGCATCCAGGAACCCACCCGGCTCGACCGGATTCACATGACCGCGAAACCATCCTCTAGATAGGCCGGCGCCCCTTCACCGCGAGCTCTCCGCGACGTCGCCACGCGCCGAGCAGCCAGCACATCCGGCGATAGCTTCGCAACCTCGCGGTCGTGGCACCATGCCCAACTGCGAAGCTCTTCTTCCTGGAGGATGATCGCCGCTGCCTGATCGACACTCAGCACCCCACCGTCGTAAATCGATCACCGGATCATCGGGCGCCATCTGCGACCACACCGGTTGAAGCCTTCGGTGCCGTGCTCGCGCACCCGTGTGTCCGCGTCCAGGTCGAGCGCGACGCGCAGCACGCCCGGCTCAGCGGTCGGCAGGTCACCGATCACCGTCCCCTCCGGATCGCACACGATCGACCCGCCCGTACCGACGGGGCGCGACCGGCATCCGGCATGTCGAACACCTTGAATTCGTGTCCCGACGACCATGCGGCCGCCACGGAAACACCTTGCGATTAGCTCGCGACAAGATTGCCGGTCGGATCGAACACCACCTGCGTGTTGTACACACGACCGCCGTCACCGAGCTCGGGCACGATCCGGGTATCAGCCACATCCCGAGCTCCGCGGCGCCTCCCCCAATGCCCGCACCCGGGGGCCCGTCGAGCGGTTCGGACGGCCGACCGCAGCCGATCGTTGGCGTCCACAGCTTTATCACAGTCACTGCACAGGTAGATCTCGGGAAAGACTACTAACTCGAGATCCGTTGAATTACTTTGGATTTCCGCGACTCGCCCTCGAAATTGACCGACGGGATCAGCACCCCTGATCGGCGGGGCTCGGCCGGAGCCCTCCAGCGCCGCTCGAACCTTGTCGGTTTGGTCATGCGGATACGCCGCCATGGCAGGCCGAGAAGATGCCAAAAGATCCCGGTCGGTCATCGCCGCCCGTTCCTCACGAGTCACTTCACTCATCTGTAGTTACCCTTAGCATCATCAATTAGCTCTGCAACACGGCTCCGACGAGCCGGACCCAACATTCACGCCGCCGCTGTGTCCTGGGCTAGGTATCGGCACCGCATCACCTTCTCGCCTCAACAGATCCGGGCTTCTTTGCGGCCCGGGATATTTCGTGGGGTCGCCGGAAGGGTGTCCGAGTTCGTGGACTCCCTTGGGAAGAGTGTGTCCCGAGCACGCTCATCAGGTGTGGCGTCGCAGGTGGCGTTGGGGTAGGGGAACCGACCGGAAGCGTCGGGGGTCGAGGTCACCACGTTGTGAACGCGATGGGTTGTGTCCGTTGACGCGTCGCGTCGAGCATCTGGGTTGGACGTCCAAGACGTCGACCACGCCTTGGGGGCCGACGATTTGGGCGACGCGCACAGCTTCTCGACCTAATCCGGGGTCTGAGTCAACGCGGTCCTTCACAGCCACAGCCCCGAGACCTACGCTCATTACCATGAGGCAAACCCTGCTGCGGGCAGTTGTGCTTCTGGGATCGTGGGCGATCGGACTACTGGTGGCGGCGTGGGTCGTTCCCCGTGTTTCGTTGTCGGTGTCGGGTTTCATCGTCGCCGTGGTGGTGTTCTCGGTGGTGCAGGCAATCCTGTCCGTGTTGATCTTGAAGTTGCCCCACGAGTATGCGTCGCTGCTCCTTGGGGGCGCCGGCCTGGCATTGACCCTCGTCGCGTTGATTCTCGCCTCGGTATTAACTCACGGGCTCACCATTCACGGCATTGCATCCTGGATGGCCACAACGGTCGTGGTGTGGCTCGTGACAACGATTGGGGCAATTTCACTGCCCGACCTGTTCGCCCGCGACGACGTCGGCTCGACCTGACCAAATCGAGGCGGACGCGCGTCAGAGCCGTGTGTTGGCGCTACCGGGCATATTCGGCTACAGCCTGTGGAGCGTCGCGCGTAACCTTCTCCAACGCGAGCGCATCACTGTCGGGGCACGGGTATTCGATGAAGTGTACGCACCGTCGACATTGGTATCTTCTTGCGCGAGTTCAGGTTCGGCGCGCTAACGCTGGTCGTGGTGACGATGACCGCACCAGCGGCGCTGCTGTAGCGCGGCCAACCGTATTCCCTCGACGGTCGAGCCGCTGATCCGCGGCAAAATTCTGCATTTCGCCGGGTCCGCCGAGTGAGTAGCATCTTGTTAACGCGTCCGACGACGGAGGGAGACGTGATGGGAGACACGCATCACGATCCGACGGATCACTCCCGGACCACGCAACCGCACGCTGGTATCGCGATGAAGGACAACTTCTTCTGGCCCGGGTTGATCCTGCTGGCCGTGGCAGTGTTCGGGATGATCGGCACGGCGGCAGCCGCCGCCTACCGACATTACGAGTGGCTGGCCACGACGGTGCTGATCGCCGTGCTCGGAACGGTCGCTGGAGCGCTGTGGCTCGTCGTGGAGCATCGCCGTGTGACCCGCATCGAGGAACGGGTGGTACGCCGCACACCCCGATAGTCGGCTGCCCAAAGCTTAGAGCCGACCCGTAACTAGTGAGGTCTGGAGCGACGGCGGACAGTGGTTTGGTTGGTCTGCCAAGGCAGTACATCAACCTGCTCGATCACGTCACAGTCGCCGTACAAACAACAGTTGGACGCCACTTCACCGAGGATGCATGCGCCGCTAACGGTTCGACGGATAAATGGGACAGCGTGGCAGACGTCGTCATTGCCAACGGCGGTAGGTTGTACACGAAGTCGGCCCAGAAAGTCGCGTCGCCAGGATGGCCTAGTTTGAGCGTCCGTAATCCAAAGCGCGCGAACGCAGTTCGGTGATGATCACCGCTCCAACAGCCCGTCGCGCGCCGACGCAGGACGATGACTTACCGCCGCGCACGAGGACATCGACTGCGATGATCTAAGCCGCCTCCCACAGATCGACACCCGGCGGGCATGCCTCCTCAGCAGATAGTCGAGATCATCACCTCGGTGGCGGACGCGCTTGACTACGCCCACAAGAAGGGTGGTGCACCGCGATGTCAAGCCAGCCAACATCATGCTGGTGTAGAAGGACCGCTAGAGTCGCGCGCCTCTCGCTGAGGCCTGTCGCCCCGCGTTGGCTGCGGCCGCCGACTGCGCCAATTCATTGAGAAGTGGCGGAATGTCCATGCGGGGCACGACGGCCTCGATGAGCACCATCCGGTCCCGTGCGCCCGCCGCCGCGGCCAACGCATCGTCGAGCTCACCGTAGGTGCTCACCCGCACGGCTAGCACGTCGTGTGCGCCCAACACGCGGGGCAGGTCCGTCCAGCGCCAGCCGACGATGTCGTTGTAATAGGCGGATTCGCCGTGGATCGCACGTTCGACGGTGTAGCCGTCGTTGTTGACGACAACGACCACCGGCGCAAGCCCCTCGCGCGCGAAGGCGCCCACCTCCTGAACCGTCAACTGCGCGGCGCCGTCGCCGATCAGCAGCACCGTTCGGCGGTCCCGTTCGGCCAGGCCCGCCCCCAACGCGGCGGGCAGCGTGTAGCCGATCGAGCCCCACAACGGCTGACCGATGAACGTCACACCAGATGCGAGACGGTGTCCGGCCATCCCGTAGAACGACGTGCCCTGGTCTGCCAACACCACGTTGCCCGGTGTCAGGGCTTGAGAAAGCCGGTCCCACAACGATTCCTGTGTCAACGGTTGGTCGCGGGGCGGCGGGTTGCTCGGGGCGGGGGCAGGCGTGGGGGGCAGCGGCGCTGAGGTAATGCCGCGGCCGGTGAGGATCGAGGTGATCGCAGCCAGCGCCGCGGCCATGTCCAGCGGCGCGTACACGTGCCCGGCGATGACGCTCTGATGGGGGCCGATGTCGATGGTGCGTGCCGGATCGATGCGCTGGCTGAAGAAACCGCTGACCATGTCGGTGAACACCACACCGGCGGTCACCAGCACCGGCGCATCCTCGATCGCCCGACGTACCGGCTCCTGAGTAGCGGCGCCGGCGTAGATGCCCAGAAAGTCCGGCGAACTCTCGTCGACCAGGCTCTTGCCCCACATCAGCGTGGCATGCGGGACCCTATCGGCGGCCAGCAGCGCGTCGAGCGCATCGACACATTGCAGGCGATGCACCAGCAGATCGGCGAGCACGGTGACCCGGTGGCCACCAATCAACTCGGCGGCTGCCTCGGTGAACAGCGCCAGCGCCCGTGGACTGGTTCCGCCGGTGTAGCGGGGCAGCGGCGCGGTGGGCGGCTCGACCGGAAAACGGGCGACGTCGGTGGCGATGAGCAGGTAGCCCGGTAGCTTTTGCTCACGCACCTCCGAGAGCACCCGGTCGATCTCGCGGGTCGCGGTAGCGGGAACGAGATTGGCTTGTGCACAGGTGATTTCACGACTCATCCGCAAGAAATGCTCGAAGTCGCCGTCGCCCAGCGTGTGATGCACCACCCGTCGCGCACCCTGGGTGTCCTTCGACGGCGCGCCGACGATGTGCACCACGGGCACATGCTCGGCGTAACTGCCGGCGACCGCGTTGGCCGCCGACAACTCGCCGACCCCGAACGTGGTCACCAGCGCCGCCATGCCGCGCAGGCGGCCGTAACCGTCCGCGGCATAACCGGCGTTGAGTTCATTGGCGCCGCCGACCCAGCGGATCCGGGAATGGGCAAGGATGTGATCGAGGAACTCCAGCTGGTAATCCCCGGGCACGCCGAATATCTCGGTAACCCCAAGCTCAGCCAGCCGGTCCAGCAGGTAATCACCAACGGTGTACCCAGTGTCGGCCAAGATATCCACCAACGAATTATGGAACGGGGCGGCATCTGCTTGAGACGGTTCGCAAGACAGTGGCCGATCGTGGTGCATTGTGTCTTTCTTGGGGCAGGTTTGACCAGTTGCGGTCCAAGCGCTCGGTCGCAGTTTCCGAGTGCTCTTGGTCATCCCAGCGTTGGTCGAACTCAGGATGATCAACATCCATGTCCAGCCGGATACCCGCCTTAAGGCTCTGTATGCGGGTGACCAACAAAGCCGGGGATCGACCACGACGATGCGGCCGGCCGCGACTGCAGGGAACAGGGGTTGAGTCCGGCACGGGTTGATCCCGGGCTGAGAAGCTTGGCAACACAGTCGCCTAGACGCTCCCGAGGGCATCATTTACAGCAATTCAACAGTGAGCTCGCGGCGTGATCAAGGCAACACCACAGTAGTACTGTTGGCTAACTTCAGGTTTCACAGATTGCGGCTTTGGTTATCCCCGTCCGGAGAGGGTTCGCGTCTGGCCCTTGCCCGGTGGCTGGAGCGGATCACCGACCGAATGGAGTGGTCAAGGTGACAGCTACACATTGGAAGCTGGGCTCGGCGGTTATCGGCGGAAGCGCGCTGATCGCCATGGGAGCGCTAGGTGCGGGATTCGGCGACGGTGGTGTCACGGGATCCGGAAACTTTCTGATTCCTGCCGCGCCGCAGGCCACCCAGCAGACCGCGACGACGACGACACCTCCCGCTGCACCTGTGACAAGCCTGGCGACCCCGGCCGTTACCGCAAGCACGCCAGCGGGTTTCGGGCCGGCTTCATAGCTGACGCACCGACCTGCAACACAACCGGTCGGCACTTGGTTTCCCGGGCCGCCGGGCCACGGTGCGTGCGGAAATGATCTGTGCCTGCCAACGCTAGGGCTGACCGGCTCACCGCTCAGCGCGGTCTGCATCAACGTGGCCTCCCGGTGCACCTCCAGATACCTTGCGCTGCATTGTTATGCATAACACCTCGTCGGTCAGGGCGCCGTTGGCCGACCATTGTGCGATGGGATGAGCGAGGCGATCGTGGCCGCGACGGATGCGGCATCGATTCGTAGCACCTGCGCCTGGTACTCGCCGATGGTTTCCGCGAAACGCTCGACATCACCTGCACCGCCAAGGGATTCGCAATCATAGTCACGAGGGACAACCACGTGGGGGTGCCGTCGCCAGCGGTTCCCTGATACGGCCCAGCACTGCCGCCTTCGCGTCGTCGCGGCCGGTCATGGTGTAGCTCCTGCGTGAGTTCTGATCCACCACTGGCGAAAGGATTCCTTGGGAGGCTCGGGAATGTCTCGGCTGGCAGTCCATTTCGAGGCGGCCCAGGGTCGTGCGCTGATTTGGTGTTCGGAATTGGCCACGACGCGCCCGGCCCGCTAGCGCTTTTCCGCCACCCCGAACAGTCCGGGAGACTTCCATGCCTCGGCCTTCAACGCCAGGTCCTGCCCGCTGGGCAGTCCGCCGCGTTCGGAGTCCACCTGCGCGCCGCGAAGGTGGACCACGATGGAGGGAATTCGATTCGGACCGGGCAGGCGTCGCCTGGGGTGCTGCTCGGTCGGCTCGCCGCCGACGTTGGTTCCGCGCAGATAGTGCAGCGCAGCCATCAACTCGATCGCGGTGAAGGCCACGATCTCCGCGGGTCGGGTGCCGCGGGCGTCGCGGTCGGTGCCGATGACCGCCGCACCGGCGACAGAGCAGGCATCGCGCCCAACCGACGGCGCGGGAGCGCGCGGGCGTTGCCACGAGCCGAGCCGAGCCGAGTACACGACGTGATGTTTCTGACATTAGAGAGGTACGCACAGAGCGTGAATCACGGCAGAGGGTGAGGCTACGGATAGAGCTCCAGCCGGGAAGCTCCTGCGGAACTCCTGTGGCCGGTGCCCGCGCCCATCAGCACCGCGCAGCGACTCACCCTCCGCACGTGGCTTGCCCGGCCAGGCCGGTTCGGGCAACGGGTCGGCTGCAACCGCCTTGCATTCGCTACACCGTCAGCCAGCGAAGGATGGATTTCCGGACTCTCTTTCGTCGCTGGGATCGGGAGCGCCAACTGATCGACGGTGCGGCGGTCCTCAGGGCGCGCCAGATCGGCCAGCAAGCCTGCGTCGCTCGGACCCAAGCGTTCTGAGTGCTTCCAATGGTGGTGCGCCGTTTCGTTCAACCGCTTCAGGAGGTGGTGGTCACGTTGCCTCGATCGCCAGTTCGCGGCGGTGGTCGAAGCTGCCCGGCGACAGGTTGATCGAACCGACGATGGCCCGTTCGTGGTCGGCGAGGATCATCTTCGCGTGCAGCTTGAGGTGCTTGAGCCGGTGAATCTTGATGCCGACGTGGTCGAGGATGCGTTGGCCGTTCACACCTTCCAGCAATTTGTTCGCCTTGAGGTGGTGCGGTGCACGCGCCATGATGTGCACCTTGACGCCGCGGCGTGCGGCGCGCACCAGTCGCTCGATGATGACGGGGTCCTGGTACCGCTCGTTCTGGACGAACAAGGTGTGCCGACCTGCGAATACGCGAAAGGTGTTGATGGCATCAACACGCTGAACCGGATGGCAGACGGGCTGTCCGTTGCGGTCAAGTCGACAGACGTGGCTTTGGCGCGGCACTGCGACGGCCGGCGGTGTGGCTGCCGAGCGCGGCGTAGGCACGGGCTTCGACCATGAGCGCGGTCGCCGGTGTGGTGAGGTGACTGCGTCGGCTGACTGCGGCGACATGCAGATAGGTCTCGGGCGTGATTGTTTGAACGCGGGCTCCCGAGCGACGGGCTGATTCGGTCCACGACGCGGGCATCACTGCGCGACCCAGTCCGTTGAGGACCATCGGCAAAATGGATGTGCGGTGGGCGATTTCGGCGACAATGCTGACTTCGATTCCGCTCGCGAGGACGTCGTCGACGAGGGCGCGCATCAGCGATCCGCGTTGCGACACGATGAGCCGGCAGCCGGTGAGGTCTTCGCGGGAGATGGAATCGTCAGTCGGCCCGTCATCGTCTGGCCCCGAGATCAACACCAGGGCTTGACGTTCCAGCGACACGACGTCAAGATCAGCGGCCACCGTCGGCTGAGCGGACCCGAGGACACCGATCTCTGCGGAGCCGGTTCGGACGAGCGCGAGTACTTCTTCGGGAGTGAAGGCAGCTTCGGCGTTCACGGTCACACCAGGGTGGGCTCGGGAGAATGTGGTGAGGATGGTGGTGAGCGGTTCCATGCCGGGCGAGGGCATGGTGACCAGATCGATCCGCCCGCCGCGCAGTCCTTGGAGTGCGCGCATGGTGGCTTTGGCCTCGTCCAGATCGCGCAGCACCACCCGAGCCGGCCCGACGAGGGCCGCTCCGGCCTCGCTGAGGACGACGCCGCGGCCGATCCGGTGAAACAGCGGCATCCCGAGTTCACGCTCGAAGGTGGCGATCCCCTGCGAAAGCGATGGCTGGGCCACCATCAGATGCTGCGCGGCCCGGCTGAACCCGTTGTGGTCGACCACCGCCAGGAAGAATTTGAGCTGCCTGATGTCCACCGTCGGACCTCCCGCCTAGCGATATAGGCCTAGCCTATCCGCCGCATCGAATCCTGGTCTTAGACGGATCGATGTGTGTGACCGCTAATGGAGTCATCACCCATTGGTGACACAGAACACAAGAGATGAGAGGCCATCATGGCAGCACAGACATTCAAGATCGCCGCGATCCCCGCCGACGGTGTCGGCAAAGAGGTGGTGGCAGCGGGGCGCCGGGTGCTGGACACCCTGGCCGCGCAGTCCGAAGGCAAGTTCGCGTTCGCCTGGGAAGAGTTCCCTTGGGGCTCTGAGTATTACGAGCAGACCGGCAAGATGATGGCCGACGACGGCCTGGACACCCTGAAGAGCTTCG
>Ga0105242_10003503_pt1 | contig 12199 bp, 10 predicted proteins | sample KBSM24metaG_FD_81521 | JGI IMG/M metagenome (GOLD analysis project Ga0105242, IMG submission 81521) | Miscanthus rhizosphere microbial communities from Kellogg Biological Station, Michigan, USA - KBS M2-4 metaG | ecosystem: Host-associated > Plants > Roots > Rhizosphere > Soil | place...
CTGAAGACGATGCTCAGCAGCACGGCTTCGCTGCCGCGCGCGAACATGTAGGGGATCACCGGCACGACCGCGCCGAGGGAGAAGAGCAGGAACGACGCGATCGCCGCTTCCCACGGCGAGCCGCCCATCTCGTCGGGGTTGAATCCGAGCTCCTCGCGCGCGAGCGTTTCCAGCGCGGTGTCGGGGTTGCTCATCATGCTCGAGGCGAACTCGCGGGCCTGCTGTTCGCCGAGTCCGCGCGCCTGATAGATCAGCGCGAGCTCTTCCTCCTCTTCTTCGGGCATCGTCATCAGCTCTTCTTCCTCGGTCTCGAGCTGATGGCGGTACAACTCGCGCGAGCTCTGCACCGACAGCCATTCGCCGAGGGCCATCGAGCCCGCGCCGGCGAGAAGACCGGCCAGGCCGGTGATCAGAATCGTGCGCTCGTTCATCGCCGCGCCGGCGACGCCCATGACCAGGCTGAGATTCGAGACCAGCCCGTCGTTCGCGCCGAGGACCGCGGCCCGGAGCGCATTTCCGCCGGCGGTCCGGTGGCGGCCTTCGATGCGCGCGACGTCGGAGCCGGCGAAACCGCCGCGCATCGACGACATCAATTGAATGATGCGCGAATGCGACTTCTCGTCGCCGTGAAAATCGCGCGCGTCGGATTGTCCGGCGTACTTGTTCGTGTCCGTCCGCTCGAGCGACTGCACGGTCGGCAGCACGGCGCCGATGCCGAAGCGCCGCGCCAGGAAGCCGAGCGTGCGCGTACGCCACGACGGCGCGAAGTCGGGCAGCGACTCTCCCGCATCTTCGAGTTTTTTCCGCCAGCGATCGGCGTGACGCCGCTCGACGTTCGCGAGCCGGCGATAGACCTCCGAGAGCCGCTCGTCGCGTTCCGCGGCCGCGAGCGCGTCATACAGCGCGGCGCCGTTCAGTTCGTCGACGAGATTTCCGGTGATGCGCTTGCGCTCCCGAGCCGAGAGGGACATTTCCTTACCGTGCGGCGCGCATCGACGCGCGCAGCTCCTCGAGTCTCGCCACTTCGCTCGCGGGGATCATTTCGTTCGCGCCCATGGCCCGGCGGATGAAGTCGATCCTCGCGACATGTTCGAGCGTCTCCATCAGATAGCCGGCCTGTTCGATGTCTCGCGCGAAACAGACCACGCCGTGAAAGCGCATCAACACGGCGTCATGTGACGCCACGAGCGGCTCGACGCTGCGCGCGAGCTCCTCGGCCGTCGGCATCGCGTACGAAGCCACGGGCACGGAGCCGAGCGTCAGAATCGCTTCCGAGAGAATCGGCTGATCGAGCGGGATTCCAGCCACCGCGTACGCGGTCGCATACGGCGGATGGGCGTGCACGATCGCGCGCACATCGGGGCGGCGCGCGTAGATCATCCGATGCAGAGCGATCTCCGACGACGGACGGCCCGAGCGCGGCGAGCCGTCGCGAAACAGACGGACGAGCTGTTCCGGCTCCAGGTCGCCTTTGCACGAGCCGCTCGGAGTGATCAGCGTCCCGCCGTCGTCGAGAAGCGCCGAGAGGTTGCCGTCGGTCGAGGTGAGGATTCCCTTCTGGTCGAGACGGCGTGCCACGCGGACGATCGCTTTCTTGAGCTGGTATTCGTTCATCGAGCAGCGCGGATCTTATCGCGGTGTCATCCTGAAGCCGCGAGGACGGCGAAGGACCCCCGGCGATTGCATGCTGACCGTGCAGCCGCCGGGGGTCCTTCGCCGTCTTCGCGGCTCAGGATGACACCCGTGATGACGTGACAGCGATCACAACCCGGCGTGACTCGCTACACGTGCCGAAGTTCGCGAAGAAGCGACGATACGCAGCGGAGGAACGCGCATGATCAGCGTCACCAAACTACTCGGCGGTCCGGAGTTCTTCGGGGACCGTCTTCGCTACGACAAGAGCTCGCACGCGCAGAAGCATGGGACGCGCGACGGGGTGGGGCCGGTGGTGGTGTGGAACTCGACGAAGACCTGCAATCTCGAGTGCATCCACTGCTACGCCTCGGCGAAGAAGTCGAAGTTCCCGGGCGAGATGACGACCGAGGAGGCGCGGGCGATGATCGACGACCTCGCCGAGTTCCGCGTCCCCGCGCTGCTCATGTCCGGCGGCGAGCCGCTCGTCCGTCCCGACATCCTGGACCTCGCCGAATACGCGACCTCCAAAGGCATCCGCATCACGTTCTCCACGAACGGCATCCTCATCACCGAGAAAATCGCGCGGCGGATGGCGGAGATCGGCGTCACGTACGCCGGCATCTCCATCGACGGCGCCGAGCCGCGCCACGATCACATGCGCGGGAAGAACGGCGCGTTTCAGGAGACGCTGAAGGGAATCCGCAACTGCCGCAAGCATGGCATCCGCGTCGGCCTCCGCTTCACCGCGACGTCCGAGAACATCGGCGACCTCGACACCATCTTCCGCCTCGTCGAACAGGAAGACATCGGCCGCCTCTGCATCTACCACCTCGTCTACTCCGGCCGCGGCGCGTATCTCTCCGGCATCGACGTCCCGAATCCGGAGAAGCGCGTGTTCATGGACAAGCTCATTCGCCAGACCGACGCCTGGAATCGCGAAGGCCGCAACATCGAAGTGATGACCGTCGACAACCACGCCGACGGCCCGTTCATCTACCTCTGGCTCCTCGAAAACGATCCGGAGCGCGCGGATGCGGCGTACGACCTGGTGATGAAGAACGGCGGCAACCGCACCGGCGTCGCCATCGGCGCGATCGACAGCTTCGGCTTCGTTCATCCCGATCAGTTCACGCAGCACCACATCGTCGGCAACATCCGCGAGCGGAAGTTCTCGGAGATCTGGACCGACCCGCACGTGGCTCTGCTGGCGGGTCTGCGCGAGAGGAAAGAAAAACTGCGCGGACGTTGCGCCACCTGCAAGTGGCTGAGCTGCTGCAACGGGAACTTCCGCGCCCGCGCCGAGGGAGCGTTCTCCGACTACTGGATGGAAGACCCGGCCTGCTACCTGACCGGGGAGGAGATCGCCCAATGACCTGCTGCGCCGTCGAAGTGCCCACCAGTCCGAAAGACGCGACCAATCGCGCCATCCTCGAGATCTCCGAAGACCAGATCAAGGGATTCCGGCGCGATCCGATCGGCGAGATCGCGACGCGCAGCGGCGTCCCGGTCGAGACCGTGATCGAGCGGCTGCAGGCGATGCTGCGTGCGGGCGTGATCCGCCGCGTGCGCCAGACGCTCTTGGCCACGAACCTCGCCCAGGGCGCGCTGATCGCGTGGAAGATCACGCCCGACAAGCTCGATCGCGCATTCGAGCTGCTGTCGAAGGAAGATCCGTTCTCCGGCCACGTCGTGGTCCGCAATTCCGAGCTCGGTACGACCGAATGGCCGCTGTGGACGACGATCAAAGTACCGACCGGCTTCTCGCTCGAGAAGCACTGCGACTGGATCCGCGCTTCCATCGGCGCGGAGAAGTACCGCATCATGCCCGCGCTCCGCGCCTTCGTCCTCGGCGTCGGCCACATGCGCCGCAAGAACATGAGCGCCGGCGAGAAGGCCGATCAGCCGGCGATGGACATGACTCCGGCGATCGTCGAGCTCGACGATCGCGACTGGCACGTGCTGGTCGCGCTGAAGCGCGACCTCGCGCCCGAAGAGATCTCGGGCAACGTGTGGGCGGCGCGCGCGAAAGAGGCCGGTGTGACGCTCGACCAGTTCTTCGCCATCGCGGAGAGCCTCGACCGGCGCGGCGTCATCGGACGCTTCTCCACGTTCCTCGAGCACACCAAACCGGTCGGCGACGCGAGCGAGCGGCTCTCCAGCTTCAACGGACTCTTTCACTGGGCCGTGCCGGAAGGACGGGAGATCGAAGCCGGCCGCGAGATCGGACGCTTCGCGATCCTCACCCACTGCTACTGGCGCAACGCCGGACCGGAGTTGAACAACGTGAGCATCATGGCCGTCGCGCACGGCGAAACGAAGGAGCAGGTGATGGCTCACAAAGCCGCCATCGATCAGCACCTGATCGACACCGGCATCGGTCTCACCTACACGAACGTCTACTGGGGCGGCCGCGCGGAGATCAAGCCGAGTGAGATCGCCCCGGGCGTGTATCGCGCGTGGGCGGCGGCGAGGGGACTGATTTAAGGAGCGGTTGCTGGGTTGCTGAGTTGCTGGGTTGCTGAGCGACGACGTTAGCAACCCAGCAACCGAGCAACCGAAAGAACGACATGCACAACCCAACATCGATCAACTTCAACACCAACCCCTTCGTCGTGATCTGGGAGATGACGCGCGCGTGCGATCTCGCATGCATTCACTGCCGTGCGGCGGCGCAATCGAGGCGGTCTCAGTTCGAGCTCACCACCGAGGAGGGGTTCCGGCTGATCGATCAGATCGCGTTGCTCGAGCCGAAAGTATTCGTCATCACCGGCGGCGATCCGCTGAAGCGGGAAGACGTGTACGACACGATCTCGTACGCGAAGCAGGTGGGACTCGAGCCGTCGGTGACGCCGAGCGCGACGCCGCTGCTCACGCCCGAAGCGATCGCGAAGATGAAGCGGCACGGCGTGACGCGGCTGGCGATCTCGCTCGACCACGCCGACCGCGCGGCCCACGACGACTTCCGCCGCGTGCCCGGATCGTTCGACCTCACCATTCGCGCCATTGAAGCGGCGCGCGACAATCAAATCCCCGTCCAGATCAACTCCACGGTCTCGAAGCACACCGCCGCCGACATGCCGAAGCTCGCCGAGCTGCTCGCGCGCTACGAGAACATCGTGATGTGGAGCGTCTTCTTCCTCGTCCCGACCGGGCGCGCGAAGTCCGCCGACATGATTGAGGCGGAGGAAGTGGAGACGCTGTTCGGCGATCTCTACGACATTTCGAAGCGCGTTCCGTTCAACGTCCGCACGACCGAGGCGATGCATTACCGGCGGTATGTCCTCCAGCGCATGCTGGCCGCGCGCGGCGCGACGACGGACTCGCTGATCGATCCGCAGACGGGCCTCATCGACGCGTCGACGGTGTTCATGAACCGGATGCAATTAGGCGTGCAAGTGCAGACCGGCGCCGTCACCCGCGCGCCCAAAGGCGTCAACGAGGCGAAGGGCTTCGTCTTCATCTCCCACATCGGCGACGTCTTCCCGAGCGGGTTCCTGCCGTTGAAGGCGGGCAACGTCAATCGAGAATCGCTCGTCGACATCTACCGTCAAAGCGACCTGTTCCTGAAGCTCCGCGACACGTCGAATCTGAAGGGCAAGTGCGGCGTGTGCGAGTTCCGTGAATTGTGCGGCGGCTCGCGCTCCCGCGCCTGGTCGACGACGGGCGACGTGTTCGCCAGCGATCCGATCTGCACGTATGTGCCGGCGGCAGCGGTCGCATGAAGCCCCTCACCCGGCGCTTCGCGCCACCCTCTCCCCGCAAGCGGGGCGAGGGGCACTCGGGGGGCGCATGTGTGTCGAGAGCCCTTCTCCCCGCGTGCGGGGAGAAGGTGCCCGAAGGGCGGATGAGGGGCGCATGAAAGTCTCGATCTTCGTCGGCGACCTCACCGACGTCGCCGCGGACGCGGTCTGCACGTCGACGAACACGCGTCTGTCGCTGATGATGGGCACCGGCGGGGCGGTCCGGGAGCGCGGCGGTCCGGAGATTCTCCGCGCTTGCGAGAACATCGTGCAGCACGCGGGACGTCCGCATCTTCCGGTCGGCTCCGCATACGTCACCACCGCCGGGAAGCTCCCGCACAAGATCGCCATTCACTGCGTCGCCAGCGATTCCTCCCATCTCTCCTCGGAGAACGTGATCCGCGCGTGCGTGACGAACGCGCTCGCCCAGGCCGACGCGGAGCACTGCGCGAGCGTAGCCATGCCGGTGTTCGGGACCGGACACGCGCGGGTACGCTTCGAGCGGGCGCTCTCGGCGATGGCGGCGGCGCTGCGCATCGCCGCGAGCACCGTGGAGCATGTGATCGTCGTCGTGCCCGACCGTGATCGCGCGGAGGTCGCGCGGCGTATGCTCGTCACCGATCAGCCGTGACCGCGAACATCGTCCCTCGTGCCCGGCTGACCTAACGTGCAGAGTGATGAGAAATGCAACACGGCACCTTCTGCTCGCGACGGCTCTGACACTCTTCGCGCTGGCCGCTCATGCGCAGCTCAGCAACGACGACTGCCTCGGATGCCACGGCGATCCGAGCGCCGCTCCCGTGCATGTCGATGCGGCGAAATTCAACGCCTCCGTCCACGCGCCGCTGAACTGTACCGATTGTCACGAGAACGTGAAGGACATCCCTCACGAGAACGCGGTCGATCGATTCATGGTCCCGAAGATGTGCGCGAAGTGCCACGAACAGAAGCGCTACTTCGAGGACGTGCATGGACGCGGCACGCTGGAGAAAGGACTCAACGTCTCCGCCATCTGCTCCGACTGCCACACCGCGCACGAGGTTCGTCCGAAGAGTGATCCGGCGTCGACGATTTCTCATCAGAACGTGCCGAAAACCTGCGGCAAGTGCCACGAGGGGATCTTCAACCAGTGGGTGCAGAGCGCACACGGAAAACTGTGGAGCGGCGGGCTCTCAGCCCGCCAACCGGGGAAACGGCGGGCTGAGAGCCCGCCGCTCCACGAGGGGCCGGTGTGCTCGACGTGTCATGAGGCGCATGGCATTCGGCGGACGGAGACTCCCTCCTTCCGCCTCGGCGTGGTGACGGAGTGTTCGAACTGCCACGCGCACGAGGCTCCGACTTACCGTGACAGCTTCCACGGTCAGGCCACGGAGCTGGGCTTCGTCGCCACGGCGAAGTGCTCCGACTGCCACACACCGCACCTCAATCTGCCGAAGAGCGATCCGCGCTCATCGGTGAATCCGGCGAACATCGTGAAGACGTGCGGCAAGTGCCATCCGCATGCGAACGCGAACTTCGCCTCGTTCCAGCCGCACGCCGATCCGCACGACAAGACAAAGTCGCCGCAGGTCTACTACGTCTACAACTACCTGATGAAGTGGCTGCTGATCAGCGTCTTCATCTTCTTCGGCATCCACACCCTGCTCTGGCTGCAGCGCTCGATCGTCGCGCTGGTGCGCGGCGAGCTGCCGAAGCACGAGTCGCCGAGCGGCCGCTGGATCCTGCGCTTCAAGAAGAAACACCGCCTCACGCACATCGCCATCGTGGTGAGCTTCCTCGCTCTCGCGGCGACCGGACTGCCGCTGATGTACTCGCACCAGCCGTGGGGCAAGGCCCTCGCGCACGCGTTCGGCGGCGTGGGCGTGTCGACGAACATCCATCGCATCTTCGCCGTCGTCACGATCGGCTACGCGCTCTTCCACCTCGGCTTCCTGCTGCGCGGAGCGTTCATCAGGCGCGACTGGTCGATGTTCTGGGGACCGGACTCGATGATGCCGCGCGTCCGCGACGTCGTCGATCTGAAGAACATGCTGAAGTGGTTCTTCTACCGCGGGCCGCGCCCGAGGTTCGACCGCTTCACGTACTGGGAGAAGTTCGACTACTTCGCCGTCTTCTGGGGCGTGCCGGTGATCGGACTCTCGGGGCTGATGCTCTGGATTCCGGAGCTGGTCACGCGCGTGCTGCCGGGTTGGGCGCTGAACGTGGCGATGCTCGTCCATGGAGACGAGGCGCTGCTGGCGATCGGGTTCATCTTCACGTTCCACTTCTTCCACACGCACCTGCGGCCGGAAGCGTTCCCGCTCGATCCGGTCATGTTCACGGGACGGATGCCGCTGGAGCGCTTCGAGGAAGAGCGTCCGGATGAATATGAGCGCCTGGTCGCGGAGGGAAGGCTGGAGGAATTCCTGACCTCACCGCCGACGGACGGACAACTCACGTTCACACGCGTGTTCGGTTTCACTACACTCACGATCGGCGTCCTCTTGATCGTCGCGATCTACATGACCATCTTCTAACGGAGGAATCGGATGCCCACCGAACGCAAGTACATTTCCCTGGCGCGGAACCTGATCAGCGAGATCGGGGCGATCATCGCGTTCCTCGCGCTGGCGAACATCGTCTTCCTGCTGCTGACGCAGCTCGGCGGCGAACATCCTTCCCCCTACCTCGGCCTGCTGATCTACGTCGTCTTTCCGGCGATCCTGATCGTCGGCCTGATCATCTTCGGCATCGGGGTGATCCTCGAGCGCCGCAAGCGCCGCCGCCACGCGCCGGAGGACGTGCCCGAATATCCGCGCCTCGATCTCAACGAGAACCGCACGCGCCGCGTGTTCATCCTGACCATCATCGGCATCACGCTGTTCGTCGGCATCAGCATGGTCGGGACGTATCACGCGTATCACTACACCGACTCCGACGCGTTCTGCGGCACGACCTGCCATCAGGTCATGCACCCTGAGTACACCGCGTACAAGGCCTCGCCGCACGCGCGCGTCGGATGCGTGACCTGCCACATCGGTTCGGGAGCGACGTGGTATGCGAAGTCGAAGATTTCGGGGGCGTATCAGGTCTACTCCACGATCGCCAACAAGTATCCGCGGCCGATCCAGTCACCGGTTCACAACCTCCGCCCCGCGCAGGAGACGTGCGAGCAGTGCCACTGGCCGGAGAAATTCTGGGGCGCGCAGCTGAAGGTGTTCAATCACTTCGGCTACGACGAGGCCAATACGCCGCGCGAGACGCGCATGCTGATCAAGACCGGAGGCGGGAGCCCGACGACCGGCCCGACCACCGGCATTCACTGGCACATGAATATCGCCAACGAGATCACCTACATCGCCAGCGACGACAAGCGCCAGAAGATCGAATGGGTGCGGATGAAGGACCGCAACGGCAAGGTGAGGGACTACCTGATGAACGGCTCGAAGCTGACGCCGCAGCAGATCGCCGCCGCTCCGAAACGGCGCATGGACTGCGTCGACTGCCACAACCGTCCGACCCACGTCTACACGCCGCCCGACAAAGCCGTCGATCGGGCGCTGCTCGCGGGGAGACTCAATCGCTCGCTGCCGTACATCAAGCAGCAGGCCGTCACGGCGCTGACGAAGGACTACAAGACCACGCCGGAAGCGCTGAAGACGATCGCCGCGGACATCCAGAAGTTCTATGCACCGAAGGATGTGCGCAACCAGATCGCGGAGCTGCAGTCGATCTTCCAGACCATCCGCTTCCCGGAGATGAACGTCGACTGGCGCACGCATCCCGACAACGTCGGCCACTTCTACTCGGTCGGCTGCTTCCGCTGTCACGACGATCAGCACATGAGCAAGGACGGGAAGTCGATCACCAAAGACTGCCAGGCCTGCCACACCCTGGTCGGCCAGGCGCAGGCGGGCGTGGTGATGGTCGAAGCGCCGAAAGCGGACTTTCAACATCCCGTCGACATCGGCGACCTGCGCGAGATGACCTGCGCCGAGTGCCACACGGGGAGCTCGATGTAACACCCACCGTCCCCCCACCGCCCCGGCGGGCTAAGAGCCCGCCGCTCCACTTCGGGAGATGGCGAACATGGTTACGTCGTCGGCGGGGGGCACGGTGCCGATGAACGTGTGTACGTGCATGTCGATGAGATCGAGGATCTGTGCGGCGGGCGTGCCGTGGAGCGTGCCGACGAGCGCGGCGATGGGCGCGAGTCCGAGTTGTTCCTCGGCCTCGTTCTCGGCCTCCGTCACGCCATCGGTGAACAGCACGAGCGAGTCGCCCTCCTCGAGCGCGACGTGCTGATTGCGATACGTCGCGAACGCGAACAGGCCGACCACCATGTCGGTCGACGTGAGCTGCGCGATTCCGTTCCGTGAGACCACCAGCGGCGCTACGTGGCCCGCGTTCGCAAACTCGACGGTCCCGTTCTTCGGATCGAGCACCCCCACGACGAGCGTGACGAACTTCGTCGGCGCGGTCTTCGGCGCGAGCGTCGCGTTCATCTCCCGCACCAGATCGGCGGGCGTGGGATCGGTGCGGGTGAAGATGTTGAATGCCGTCGCCACGCTGGCCATGACCAGCGCGGCGGTGATTCCCTTTCCGCTGACGTCGGCGATGATGAAGTACACCCGCCCGTCCGGCCGCAGGAGCACGTCGAAGTAATCGCCGCTGACCGTGCGGCACGGCTTGTTCGTCCCGGCGAACGCATAGCCGTCGATCGCCGGCAGCTCCGCCGGCAGGAGGCGGCTCTGAATCGTGTACGCGGTACGCAGCTCTTCGTCGAGCTTCGCTTTTGCGAGCGCTTCCTCGCGCAGGCGCGTGGTCTCGAGCTTCACCGCGGCGAAGCGCGCGATCTGGGCGATGAGGCGCACGTCCTCGTTCACCACCGCGCCGCGGTTCACCTGGAAATCGAGATAGAGCACGCCCAGGACGGCGTCGCCGACGAGCAGCGGCGCGCAAACGGCGGAACGGATGTTCTGGGCGATGATCGAGTTCGCGCGCGCGAGCTTGTCATCCGGCACGGAGTCGACGAACGCGACGACGTTGCGCTCTTCGACGACCTCCGACAGCAGCGTGCGGCTGATGTAGAGATCGAGCGAGTCGCTGACATCACTGCGCCGCACACGCACGTCGCCGAACGTCTTGCCGTCCGCGCCGAGCAGCGCGAGCGCGACGCGCGATGGCTTCAACAGGTCGACCACGCGGTCGAGGATGAACTCGAACAGATCGTTCATCGAGCGGTCTTCGATCAGCTCGAGCGCGAGCGCGCTCACCACGCCCGCCCGGGCGCCGTCGGCGACGTGCGCCTCCTGCGCTTTGATGGCCAGGTTCTTCGCGTGCGAGTTGCTGTCGAGCGCGATGAGCTGCGAATGCGACGACACTTCCTCGCCCGGCTCGAAGATCACTTCACAGTCGCCGAGGACGATGCGGTCGCCCGGGCGGAGCACGGACATGCCGTTCAGCTTCGAGCCGTTGAGAAGCGTGCCGTTGACGCTGCCGCAGTCGCGGACGATCCACTCTCCCGAGGTGAATACGATCTCGGCGTGCCGGCGGGAGAGATAGCGGTCCTTGATCGGAACGGTGCAATCGGTCGCGCGGCCGAGCGTGATCGTGGGAATGCTCAGATCGAGCTTCAGCGGAGCGAGGTTCGGCTGAAGAACCGTGAGACGGATCGGACGAAGCTCCATAAGGACGAAGCGGTATTGTACGCCGCGCATGTCGGTTCTTAGGCGGTGGCTCCCGGTCGTGGCGTGGTCGGCGGTGATCCTTTTCGTGTCGAGCGATTTCTTCTCCGCCCGGAACACCGGCGCGTTCCTTCACGACCTCCTCGGACGCGACGTGCCGTACACCCTCCACATCATCCTGCGAAAGCTCGGACATCTCCTCGGCTACGGCATCCTCGGCGCGCTCGCCTTCCGCGCCGCACGCGTGGACATTCCGCGGCGCCCGATTCTCTCCGCCTTCGCGGTCGTGCTGCTCGTCGCCGGCATCGATGAGATGCATCAGGCGACGCTCGCTTCGCGCACCGGATCGGGATGGGATGTGGTGCTCGACCTCATCGGCGCGAGCATCGCGGTGTGGCTGTTGCGGCGGACTCACAACAATAGACTTGACATGTGAGCTGGTGATATAGTTAACTACATCACACACCGCGCGGTGCTAGACAAAGTACAGACATTCAAGGAGATGCGATGATGAAAAAGGTTCGCTTTGCGCTAGCTTTCGCCCTGGTTTCTCTCTGCACCCTCGCGCATGCCCAATCGGCCCAATCCGAGGCTGAAAAGTCGTTCGAACGACTGAAGACTCTGGCCGGCACCTGGGAAGGGGTCGTCACGACCGACCCGAAAACGCCTGCAATCGACGGCAAGATCATGCAGGTCACGCTGCGCGTGACTTCCATGGGAAACACGCTGATGCACGAGATGACGACGCCCAGCCGCCCCGATGATCCGATTACCATGCTGTATCTTGATGACGGTCGCCTGCAACTGATGCACTTTTGCGACGCCGGCAACCGCCCTCGAATGACCGGCAAGTTGACGCCGGACGGAAAAGCGGTGGAGTTCGATTTTCTCGACGTCACCGGCAACATGAAGTACGGACACATGCACCGCGCCACATTCAGCTTCGTCGATGCGACGCATCATACGGAGGACTGGACGTTCATGGCGGGAGAGCGCTCGGTCCGGGCGCACGTGGATCTGAAGCGGAAACCATGACATACCCCTCATCCGCCTTCGGCACCTTCTCCCCGCCAGCGGGGAGAAGGCTCTCGACGCAGGCGTGCCGCGAGTGCCCCTCGCCCCGCTTGCGGGGAGAGGGTGGCCCTGAGCGTAGCGAAG
>Ga0105242_10003504_pt1 | contig 12198 bp, 8 predicted proteins | sample KBSM24metaG_FD_81521 | JGI IMG/M metagenome (GOLD analysis project Ga0105242, IMG submission 81521) | Miscanthus rhizosphere microbial communities from Kellogg Biological Station, Michigan, USA - KBS M2-4 metaG | ecosystem: Host-associated > Plants > Roots > Rhizosphere > Soil | place: Michigan...
ACGGCGACCAGATGGCGGTCCACGTGCCGCTGTCGGCGGAGGCCCAGGCCGAGGCACGGATCCTGATGCTCTCGGCGAACAACATCCTCTCGCCGGCCCACGGGGCGCCGTTGGCGACCCCGACCCAGGACATGGTGCTGGGGATCTACTACCTCACCTACGGTCCCGACGCTGAGCAGTTGGGGAAGGCCGACGAGGCGCTGAAGGCAGGCAAGGGCCAGAACGGCTCCGGCCCCAAAGTCAAGGTGTTCCGTTCCTCGCAAGAGGCCGAACTCGTCTACGAGAACGGCGGCTGCGACCTGCACGACCAGGCCGAGTACCGGCGCGCCGGGCGCGGCCACTTCCTGACCACGGTCGGGCGGATCATCTTCAACGAGAAGATCGAGCGTGCCCTTGCCGATGCCCTCGAAGAGGACTTCGATCCGGAGCAGTTCGAGTTCGTCAACTTCTCGCTGAAGAAGAAGGACATCAACGCGATGGTCTCCAACCTGGTCGAGGCCTACGGGGCCCCGGCGGTCTCGCAGGTGCTCGACGCCTTCAAGGACCTCGGGTTCCAGTACGCCAGCCAGGCCGGGATCACGGTCTCGAAGAACAACGTCGTGTCGCCTCCGGAGAAGCCCGAAATCCTCGAGCGCTACGAGAAGGAGACGGCGGCGATCCAGACCCAGTACGACGACGGGTACATCACGGCGGAGGAGCGGCAGGAGGCGGTTACCGCCCACTGGAACCGCGCCACCGACGAGGTCGCCCAAGCGATGGAGGACAACCTCGACGAGCTGAACCCCATCTTCATGATGGCCAACTCAGGCGCTCGTGGCTCCTTCAAACAGATTCGTCAGCTGGCCGGGATGCGCGGTCTGATGGCCAACCCGAAAGGGGAGATCATCGAGCGGCCGATCAAGGCCAACTTCATGGAGGGCCTCTCGGTCCTGGAGTACTTCATCTCCACCCACGGTGCCCGAAAGGGCCTCGCGGACACGGCGCTGCGCACGGCCGACTCGGGTTACCTGACCCGGCGCCTGGTCGATGTCGCCCAGGACGTGATCGTGCGGCAGGAGGACTGCAAAACCAAAGAACACATCGAGATGGTCCTGCGCAAGGACGACGGTTCGCTCAACGACAACCTCTACGGGCGCCTGGCCGCGAAGAAATTCGAAACCAAGCGCGGTCGTGAGCTGCTCAAGCGCAACCAGTGGATCACCCAGGCCGACGTCGAAGAGATCGCCGAGGCCTTTGCCGACGAGGAGGGCGTGAAGATTCCGGTCCGCTCCTCGCTCAAGTGCGAGGCGGAATCCGGTGTGTGCCGGTCCTGCTACGGCGTCGCACCGGCGACCGGCTCGATGGTCGACATCGGCGACGCGGTCGGCATCATCGCCGCTCAGTCGATCGGCGAGCCGGGGACCCAGCTGACCATGCGCACCTTCCACACGGGAGGCGTCGCCGGCCAAGACATCACCCAGGGTCTGCCGCGCATCGTCGAGCTCTTCGAGGCGCGCAAACCGAAGGGTCTGGCGCAGATGGCTGAGGCCGCGGGCAAGGTCACGATCGAAGAGACCGACAAAGCCCTGAAAGTGATCGTCACCGAGTCGAGCGGCGAGGAGCACGCCTACAGCTTCCCGCCCCGGACGCGACTCCACGTCGCCGACGGCGACAAGGTCGAGGTCGGGCAGCAGCTCAATGACGGCTCGCTCTACCCGGCCGACTTGCTGGCGATCCGTGGCCGCACCGACACCGAGCTCTACCTGGTGGATGAGGTGCAGAAGGTCTACAGCGCCCAGGGCGTCGACATCAACGACAAGCACATCGAGTTGATCGCTCGGCAGATGCTGAAGAAGGTCCGCGTCGAATCGAAGGGTTCGACCAGCCTCCTGCCCGGCCAGCTCGAAGATCGCGGCAGCCTCAAACGGCTCAACAAAAAGACCAAAGATGAAGGCGGGACGCCGGCCAAAGCCGAGGAGGTCATCCTCGGAATCACCAAGGCATCGCTGGCGACCGAGTCCTTCCTCTCCGCTGCCTCCTTCCAGGAGACGACCAAGGTGCTCACCGACGCTGCCCTCGAGGGCAAGCGAGATCGCCTGGTCGGGCTGAAGGAGAACGTCATCATCGGCAAGCTGATCCCCGCCGCCACCGGCCTCAAGCACTACCGCACGCTCTCGGTCGAGCCTGCGGTGGCGATCGAGCCGCCGAGCGACGAGGAGCTGCTCGACGAAGACGAGCTGGCTGCCGAGCTGGGCGTCGACGGCGTCGAGGCCCCGGTCGAGGGCTTCGGCCCCTCGTTCGCGGAGGAGCTCGAGGAGCTCGCGAACGAGATCGAGTCGACGAGCGACGAGCCCAAATAACAGCGGTGCCCAGTCGGGGTCCGGTTCGGCCGGGTCCCGACTGGGGGTTTCTCCCCCATATGAGCGGGTGAGATTCGGCCTGAGTCGCGCTCGGTAAGCCGAAGCGGTGGTATAGATCCCTGCTTCCGTCCGCCCGAACATGGGAGATCTTTGTGGCCTCGTCCGTCATCAGCCGTTTAGCTGCGCTCGTCCTCTTTCTCCTCACCCTGGGAGCCGCCGCTCCTGGTCTGAACTCCGCCAGCGCCGACACGCCGGCCCATACCGACGTGATGTTCGTCTTCGACACGACCGGCTCGATGGGAAGCGCGTTGGAGGAAGCGAAGAAAGAAATCCAGGAAGCGATGACCCAGGTCACCGCGACCCTGCCGGACGTGCAGTTCGGCCTGGCCGAAGCCAGCGACTACGGGTTCGTCAGCAACGGGTCGTTTGAATATGGCGACGGGTTCGGGGAGCCCTGGACGCTGCTCTCACCGGTCTCATCCGACCAGTCGGCGGTGATCGCGAAAATCGCCGGGCTCACCGCCTCCGGCGGGGGCGACTCACCGGAGGCTTACGGCCGAGCCCTGCTCGAGACGGCGACCAACCCCGCCGTCGGCTGGCGCTCCAACGCGCGCGGGATCATCGTCCTGATCGCCGACGACGTGCCCCACGACGACGAACTCAACCAGGGAATCCCGGAAGAATTCTGGGTGAAGTCCCCCTTCGACACGGGTATCGACCCCGGTCCCGACAACACCGTCGGAACCCTCGACGACATCGATTGGCAGGCGACGCTGCAGCGCCTGAACGCGGAGAACCGCCCTCTCGAGTACGTCGATTACCAGGGCGCCGAAGAATACGTGCCTTACTGGCAGTTCTGGGCCGGGGTAACCGGCGGCTCGGTGATCTCGATCAAAGCGGAAGAAGAAGCGAGCCTTGGCGCGAAACTGGTCGAAGCCGTCAAATCAGGGGCGACGCTGCAGCCTTGCCCGGTCGGGCAGACCCATGACGAAAGCGGCAAATGTGTGCCGATCCCACCGCCCCCAGCACCGCCGTCGAACAACTTCAAAATCGAACCACGGATCAGCTGCGCCAAAGGCTGCTACGTGGTCTCCGTGAAAATCGTCTTCGACAGCGCCGGCAACGTGATCAGCGAAAGCGTCCTCGACGAGGAGGCGAGCGCCAGCGGTGTCGCCAGCGTCAGCTCGGCCCCCGCGAGCAAAGGCAAGAAGAAAGCCGCCTGCGGAAAAGCGAAAGGCGGCAAGGCGTGCAAGCCGAAGCCACTGATCAAGCGGACCGAACAGGCGGTCGTCGCTGGCTCGAACACGATCCAGCTGCAGCTCAGTGCCGCCGCGAAGCAGATCCTCCGCAAAAAAGGCAAGCTGGCTCTGAAGGTCAAGTTCACCTTCACGCCGAGCGGTGGGACCGCCCACGAATCGACTCAGACCTTCGTGGTCAAAGCGCCGGCGAAACAGAAAGGCGCGGGGAAAGCGCACCACCACTAGGGCGGTTGCCTGGCAGCGCACTGAGGCGGCTGAGTTCCCCGGCCGCCTCAGTGCCGCTCCTCAGTACGCTCGGGTTCGCATGAGGTCTGTTAGTAAGGGACTTTCCACTAGCGAAAGGACTCTTACGCATGGACGAAATGGGCGGTTCGACCACCCCGACGCAGGACAAGTTCCACGGCGCTCTGCCGCCCCGCGGTCTCGATTCGACCCCTTCGTCCGTCCTCTTCGAGGGCCGGTTCGGGCGGATGTTCCGCAACCTGCCGGTCTGCGCTCCCGCCGACAACTCGCTGGTGAAGCTCGGCGAAGCGATGGTGCAGCCGCTCGAGGAAGGCAAACTCGACAAGCCGCTCGGCGAGGACGACGACGACGAGAACACCGCCGAGCTCGATGGCGCCCTGCGCCTGCCGGCCGGCTACACCTACTTCGGGCAGTTCGTCGACCACGACATCACCTTTGATCCGGTCTCGAGCCTGACTCGCCAGAACGATCCCGACGGCCTCACCGACTTCCGCACCCCTCGCTTCGACCTCGACTCGCTCTACGGCCGCGGGCCGACCGACCAGCCGTACCTGTACGACCGGGATCACCTGCACCTGGTCCTCGGGCGCAAGCTCAGCCAGGATCAGGAAAGCACCGATCCGATCGCCGGCCCCGACCTGCAGCGGGTACCCAGCGAGCGCGCCACGATCGGCGATCCGCGGAATGACGAGAACCTGATCGTCTCCCAGCTCCAGACGACCTTCATCCGCTTCCACAACCAGGTGCTCAACCTGGTTGGCAACGAAAACCCGAATCTCTCCCACGAAGACGTCTTCAAGCTGTCCCAGAAGACCGTCCGCTGGCACTACCAGTGGGTGGTGGTCCACGACTACCTGCGTCGCCTCGTCGGCCCGGAGACGATCGCCGACATCCTTCCCTCGAGCCCCTACGTGGTGCCAACAGGGGAAGCGGCGATGGCGGAGCCGCGGTTGCGCTTCTACCACTGGGGCGAGCAGCCCTACATGCCGGTTGAGTTCTCGGTCGCCGCCTACCGCTTCGGCCACTCGATGATCCGGCCCAGCTACTTGATCAATAGCGAGGCAAAAACCGAACCGCCGGTTGAAGGCGCGAGCCGGATCCCCATCTTCACGCAGGGTGATGGGGAAAAGGAGGCGCTGAATGGTTTCCGTGTGCTCCCCAACAATTGGGCGGTGGAGTGGCGCTTCTTCCTGCCGGGCATCGAAGACGGGACCCAGCCCCAGGAACACCTGCCGCAACCGAGCTACAAAATCGACGCCGAGCTCTCTCATCCGCTCGGAGCGCTGCCGGCTTCGGTTGCGGAACCCGAAAATCTAGTCGCTGAAACCGACCCGACGATCGCCCAGAACCTCGCGATCCGCAACCTGCTGCGCGGCCGGCGCCTCGACCTCCCCTCCGGCCAGGACGTCGCTCGGGCGATGGGCATCGACCCGCTCTCGGAGGCGGAGCTGTTCGACGGCATCGGCGTCGAAGACGACGTGAAGGCTGACCTGGCTGGCCGAGCGCCCCTTTGGTTCTACGTCCTCAAGGAGGCCGAGATGCGAGCCGAATCTGCCCACCTGGGCCCGGTCGGCGGCCGCATCGTCGCCGAGGTGCTGATCGGACTCCTCAGCGGCGACCCGCTCTCCTTCCTCAACGTGGAGCCGAACTGGAAACCGACTCTGCCCGGGGCGAAAGATAGGGAGTTCACGTTGAGCGACCTGGTGAACTTCGCGATCCCGGCTCCGCAGGCGCCGGCGCCGGATCCGTATCCCTGAGCGTGGGGGAGTGGGCGGGTGTCTCCCGCTTGCTGGTTTTTCGCCAGCACCGCCGGGCGCCATCCGACTTCCCTCCTGATGCGAAAAACAGGACGCCGCTGCGCGGGAGACACCCCACCCACTCCTCACCGATCCGGCCACGACCCGGTTGGCCCGTACTTCCAGGACCGTCGGTCCCGAATCACTCCAGAGTGAGGGGCGGACGGGAGCCCAGCTTCCTCGCTCGTGGGTAGTTGGTCCCTGAGAGCGGGTGGTGGGGGTCCCTCTCGCGCAGCGGCGTCCTGTTTTTCGCACCGGCGGCCTCAATCGGATGGCCCGGTGAGTCTCCGGCGAAAAACCCAGCAAGCGAGAGGGACCCCCACCACCTGCCCCCGGCTACGAACTGGCCAGCTAGCCAGTTCCGCTAGATTCCCGCCATGCCCTCGGCCAACCGCGTTTGTGTCATCGGCGCCGGCTCCTCAGGAATCGCCGCCTGCCAGGTATTGAACGCCCGCCGGATCCCCTTCGACTGCTTCGAGAAGGGGTCTGCCGTGGGCGGCAACTGGCGCTTCGAAAACGACAACGGGATGTCGTCGGCCTACCGCTCGCTGCACATCAATACCTCGCGGGGAATGATGGCCTACAAGACGTTCCCGATGCCGGATGACTATCCGGACTACCCGAGCCACTTCCAGATCGCTGCCTACTTCGACGAATATGTCGACCACTTCGGGCTCCGCGGGAAGATCCGCTTCCGCACCGAGGTCGTCGACGTGAAGCCGGTCGAGGGGGAGTGGGAGGTGACGGTCGAGGACGCCGCCGGCGCCCGCGAGACGCATCGCTACCGAGGGGTGCTGGTCGCTAACGGCCACCACTGGGATCCGCGTTGGCCGGAACCGTCGTTCCCGGGCTCGGACGGGTTCGAGGGCGAGCAGCTGCACGTCCACCACTACCGCGAGCCGGAGGTGCTGCGCGGCAAGCGGGTGCTGGTGCTGGGGATTGGCAACTCCGCCACCGACATCGCCGTCGAGGCCTCGCGGATCGCCGACAAGACCTTCCTGGCAATGCGGCGCGGCGCCTACATCATGCCCAAGTACTTGAACGGCAAACCGACCGACGAATCGGCCTCGCCGATCCTGACCAGGATGCCACTCTGGTTCCAGCGCTTCTTCCTAGAGCAGATGCTGGGCCTGACCGCCGGCGACATGACCGCCTACGGGCTACCGAAGCCCGACCATAAGCTGCTCGAGGCCCACCCGACCATCTCCGCCGAGCTGCTCTCACGCCTCGGCCACGGCGACATCCTCGTCAAGCCCAACATCGACCGCTTCAGCGGCGGCCGCACGGTCCGCTTCAGCGACGGCAGCGAGGAGGAGGTCGACCTCGTGGTCTACTGCACCGGCTACAAAATCAGCTTCCCGTTCTTCGCTTCCGAGCTGATCGAGGCCGAGGGCAACCGGCTGCCGCTCTACCGTCGGGTCGCCTCGGTCGACCACCCCGGTCTTTATTTCGTTGGTTTCGTGCAGCCGCTGGGGGCGATCATGCCGATCGCCGAGGCCCAATCGGAGTGGGTGGCAGACCTGCTCTCGGGCCGCGGCACGCTCCCCTCGACGAGGGAGATGCGAAACGAGGTCGTGGCCGAGGAAGGGAAGATGCGGAAGCGCTACGTTGCCTCTAAACGTCACACGATCCAGGTCGACTTCCACCCGTACCTGCGCGAGATCCGGCGCGAGCGAAAGCTGGCTGCGCAGCGGGCCTGACGACCCGGGTGCGGCCCCCCGGCGGGCAGGGAGGGGCCGGCACGGCGGCGCCACCACCGTGAGGTCCGCGGCGTGGCCCCCGCGGCAGCTTCGGTCCTGGATGCCGCCTGAAGCCGCCGCCCTCGTCCTCGGCTCCCTCCGGTTCGGTGGGTTGCTTGCTCGCCCACCAGACCAGCCAGAGTGATCCCAGCACGGGGATCTTGAGCACGACGAGAAGAAAGAAGATCGGCCAGAACCCGGTCACCGGGTCAGTGTAGAGACAGAGCCCACTGGCGCAACGCCTCGACGTGGGCCTCCTCCAGGCCCAGCGCCGGTTCGGTCGGGACCAGCAGCGTCGGCGCCTGCCGTCCCTCCGCCCATTCGAAGCAGCTGTCGTCGAAGTTGTCGTCGATCCAGGCCAGCGCCCGTCCCTCCGCGTACTCCTCGATCGGCGCCAGCTTCCAATGCGCTCCGCCCGGCCGCGCCGCAACGTCGAAGCTGATGTGGGGCAGCTCGGGAAGCTCCAATAGATGGGGCAGGTAGAAGTTCGCCTTGTCCTCCCAGCCGCTCGCCCAGACCAGATCGAAGTGCTCGCCCAGTCGCCGCAGCCGATCCCCGACCGGCAGCGAGATGCAGTGTGGGATGCCGTCGACCAGTTGCATCCGGGTTGTCGCCCGATCCGGCTCGGCATCGAAGCCGAAAATCGAGATGACGCCATCGATGTCGACGGCAAGTAGCGGCCGGTTCACGGCCGACGGAACTACCAGCGGTAGTGGGCGAACGCCTTGTTCGCCTGCGCCATGCGGTAGATGTCGTCCTTGCGCTTCCAGGCGCTACCTTGCTGCTGGTTCGCGTCGAGGATCTCGCTGGCGAGCCGCTCGGCCATCGAGTACTCGCGGCGGGCGCGGGCGAACTGGACCAGCCAGCGCACCGCCAGGGTGCGGGCGCGCCGGGCCGGGACCTCGACGGGCACCTGGTAGGTGGCGCCACCGACGCGGCGGGAGCGGACCTCGAGTACTGGGGTCAGCTGTTTGATCGCCGCTTCCAGCGTCTCAACGGGATCCTCGCCGCTGCGCTCACCGACGATCGCGAGGCTGTCGTAGACGATCCGCTCGGCCAGCGACTTCTTGCCGTCGGCCATCACCTTGTTGATCAGCTGCTGGACGAGCCGGTTGCGATGCCGGGCATCGGGCTCGACGGGGCGGATCTGTGCAGCGGAGCGGCGCGGCATTAGGAAGCCTTGACGCCGTAGCGGGAGCGAGCCTGCTTGCGATCGGAGACGCCGGCGGCGTCGAGGGTGCCGCGCACGACCTTGTAGCGCACGCCCGGCAGGTCCTTGACGCGACCACCCCTGATCAGCACGACCGAGTGCTCCTGAAGGTTGTGTCCCTCGCCCGGGATGTAAGTCGTGACCTCCATGCCGTTGGTCAGGCGCACACGGGCGATCTTGCGCAGAGCCGAGTTCGGCTTCTTCGGCGTCACCGTGGCGACACGGGTGCAGACGCCGCGCCGCTGCGGGGCGGCTACGCGCTTCTTGCGACCTTGGCCTGACTTGAGGCCTGGCGTCGCGGTCTTCTTCTTTGGGCGCTTGCGGCCCTTCCTGACGAGTTGATTCGTATTCGGCACGGCCGCGCATAGTAGAGCAGTCCGGACAAAACCAGCCCCGCGGCCGCCGCGAGCTCGGCCCAGAAGCCCTTTTGGAGCACCGCCGAGGCGCCCGCGAAGCGGGAACTCTGACTGCCGACGTCGAGCCCGGCGGGCAGGTCGACGAGCAGGATCACGGCCACCGCAATCAGGCCCAGCGCGGCGACGAGGAGGCCGATCCGGCGCCGGTCACGGACCATCCCCAGCGCCCCGAGCGCCGCGGCGAGGAGGCCGATCGGGATCAGCAGGTAGGAATGAGCCTCGCCAGCGGTGCGGACGTCGACGGTCGGCGGCGCCGCCACGTCTGGCAGGCCCGCGTAGCTGGCCTGCCCAATCTCGACGCCGCGGTAGTCGACGAACTGGGAGACGACCAGACAGATGCCGACGGCGAGGATCGTCGAGCCGATCGCCCGCTGCGGGGTGATGACGCGGCTGGCTGCCGTGGTGGCGCGGGCGGCGGCGGCCGCGAATCGGCGCAGCAGACGCTCACTGCTGGCGAGCAGGCGGAAGAGGAGGGCAGCCGCCGCCCGCAGCGGTGGCCCCGTCAGGGCGACGAGCCGCCGCCACTGCAGGAGCAGCCAAGCGAGCAGGGCGTGCAGCGGTGGATAGGCAGCCTCAAGTCCGCGGTTGGCCAGCCGATCGACCCGCCAGGAGGCCTTTCTAACGAGCCCGCCGAGGCCTTTTTTGGGGGCGCTGGCGCCCCGGCGCGGCGCTGCTATCATCGCCCGTCGCTGAGGCAGTTTCTTGGCAGCACGCTTGGCCGGGCCCGCGGGGCCTCTTTTTTTGGGCCGGTCGCGCTGCCTTTCAGTGCCGGCGCGCCGGCGCATCGGATTCACCCTTCAACCAACATCGGACAACCACTTACCTTTCAGAAATGGCACGTAGCTTCCCCCTAGAGAAGACCCGCAACATCGGGATCATGGCGCACATCGACGCCGGTAAGACGACGACGACCGAGCGCATCCTCTACTACACCGGCCGCACTCACAAAATGGGCGAGGTCCACGAGGGCGCTGCGGTGATGGACTGGATGGAGCAGGAGCAGGAGCGAGGGATCACGATCACCTCCGCCGCCACCGCCTGCGAGTGGAAGGGCCACCGGATCAACATCATCGACACGCCCGGCCACGTCGACTTCACGGTCGAGGTCGAGCGTAGCCTCCGCGTCCTCGACGGCGCGATCGCTGTCTTCGACGCCGTCGCCGGCGTCGAGCCGCAGTCGGAGACGGTCTGGCGCCAGGCTGACAAGTACGGGGTGCCGCGCTTCGCCTACATCAACAAGATGGACCGCACTGGCGCCGACTTCTTCTATTCGGTGCAGACGATGAAAGACCGGTTGGGCGCCAATGCGCTGCCGATCCAGCTGCCGATTGGAGCCGAGGAAGACTTCAAAGGCGTCGTTGACCTAGTGAAGATGAAGGGCCTGATTTGGACCGATGAGCTCGGCGCCGCCTACGAGGAAATCGAGATCCCCGAGGAGCTGCAAGGCCAGGCCGACGAATACCGCACCGCCCTGATCGAAGCCTGCGCCGATTACGACGAAGAGTTGATGGAAGCTTTCCTCGGCGAGGAAGAGATCCCCGAGGAGAAGCTGCGCGCCTCGCTGCACAAGGCCTGCCTCTCGACCGAGGTGACCCCGGTGCTCTGCGGTACCTCCTTCAAGAACAAGGGCGTGCAGCCGCTGCTCGACTCGATCGTCGAGCTGCTGCCCTCGCCGCTGGAGGTGCCGCCGGTGACCGGCGTCGTCGCCGCCGGCAAAGGTCAGTCCGAGGACACGGAGGACGAGCGCCCGGCCGATGACGACGGGCCCTTCGCCGCGCTCGCCTTCAAGATCATGTCCGACCCCTACGTCGGCAAGCTCACCTACTTCCGTGTCTACTCGGGCAAGCTCGAGAAAGGCGGCCGGGTCCTCAACGTCAAAACCGGCCGGACCGAGCGGATCGGCCGGCTGCTGATGATGCACGCCAACAGCCGCGAGGAGATCGACGAGTGCCACGCGGGCGACATCTGCGCCGGGGTTGGCCTCAAGGAAACCGGCACCGGCGACACCCTGGCCGCGCCCGACGCGCCGATCGCCCTGGAGAGCATCGAATTCCCTGAGACCGTGATCGCGGTTGCGATCGAGCCGAAGACCAAGGTCGACCAGGAGAAGATGGGCAACGCCCTCGCCCGCCTCGGCGAGGAGGACCCGACCTTCCGGATCGAATCCGACGAGGAAACCGGCCAGACCCTGATCCACGGGATGGGCGAGCTCCACCTCGAGGTGATCGTCGACCGGATGCTGCGCGAGTTCAAAGTTGAGGCCAACGTCGGCAAGCCGCAGGTTGCTTACCGCGAGACGATCCGCAAGCGGGTCGAGAAGGTCGAGTCCCGCTTCGTGCGGCAGACCGGTGGTCGCGGTCAGTTCGGCCACGTCGTCATCAACCTCGAGCCGGCGCCCGGCGAGGGCTTCGAGTTCGAGAACAAAATCAAGGGCGGCGCTATCCCCGGCGAATACATTGGCCCGGCCGAGCAGGGGATGCGCGAGGCACTGGAGAACGGCGTCAAGGCCGGCTACCCGATGGTCGACGTCAAAGTCGAACTCGTCGACGGCTCCTACCACGACGTTGACTCCTCGGAGATGGCCTTCAAGATCGCCGGCTCGATGGCGATCCAGGAGGGTGCCCGCAAGGCCAACCCGGTTCTGCTCGAGCCCGTGATGGCGGTCGAGGTGGTTACGCCCGAGGATTTCCTCGGCGACGTGATCGGCGACCTCTCCCGCCGCCGCGGCAAAGTCCAGGGCCAGGAGCAGCGCGGCAACGCGCTCTCGGTCCAAGCCTTCGTGCCACTCGGCGAGATGTTCGGCTACGCGACCGACCTCCGCTCCTCCACGCAGGGGCGCGCTACTTACACGATGCAGTTCGAGCGCTACGAAGAGGTTCCCTCGAACATCGCTGAGGAAATCGTCGAGCACCGCTCTGGAGAGCCAGTGGGGGCGAGCTCTTAGACCCAACCGCGACTGGGCGCCGCATCTGGCTATATTTCCCAGGTTCGCCCGCAGGCAGCGGAAATTGCGCTGCGGGAGACCGCCCACCAAACTCAAGCACTTAGATCAGACAGAACACGATTTCGAAAGGCGAAACGGAGAGAGATGTCCAAGGAGAAATTCGAGCGCGATAAGCCGCATGTGAACGTCGGCACCATCGGTCACATCGACCACGGCAAGACGACGCTGACGGCCGCGATCACCAAAACCCTC
>Ga0105242_10003505_pt1 | contig 12194 bp, 10 predicted proteins | sample KBSM24metaG_FD_81521 | JGI IMG/M metagenome (GOLD analysis project Ga0105242, IMG submission 81521) | Miscanthus rhizosphere microbial communities from Kellogg Biological Station, Michigan, USA - KBS M2-4 metaG | ecosystem: Host-associated > Plants > Roots > Rhizosphere > Soil | place...
CTCGCACTCGCCGCGTCGTTTATGCCGGACATCGCGCGTCAGCTCTGGACCGTCGGCGGGTCGTCGATCGTCGCGCGCGAGCCCTTTGGAAATCTCGAGAAAGTCGCCGACGGCGTGTGGGCGCTCGTCTCGACGCCGCTCAACAACGATCGAACGACCGTCTCCAACGGCGGCATCATCGTCGGACGTAACGCGGTGCTGGCAATCGAAGGATTCAACCAGCCGGACGGCGCCGTCTGGCTCGCGGGCAAGGCGCGTGAGCTCACCGGTCGTTGGCCGACGCACGTGGTGCTGACGCATTACCACGCCGATCATGCGAACGGCATCGCTGGATATTTCGCCAACGATGGCCACCCGGTCGTTCACGCGACCGATCGCACGAAGACGCTCGTGCTGGAGCGAAACCAGCCGGCGAACGCAGAGCGGACGGCGGCGTTGCGCGATGCACTGATTTTCAGCGCGTCGGGACCGACGACGCTCGATCTCGGCGGTCGCTCCGTACGCATCGTGCCAAGACTCGGCCACACCGAGAGCGATCTCTCTCTCGAGCTGGATGATCCCGCGATCACCTTCTGCGGCGATCTCGTTTGGAACGCGATGTTCCCGAACTTCGTCGACGCGATCCCCACGAGGCTCGCCGCTTCGGTGCGCGCGCTGCGCCGTGCGCCGCAGACGATCTACGTTCCTGGCCACGGACCGATCGCCCGGGCCGCGGAGTTCGACCGGTACGTTTCGATGCTCGACGAAGTAGAACGCGCCGCGCGCAAGGCACACACCGATGGCGTCTCGCCGGCCGTCGCCGGCGGGAACTTTTCGCTGCCGACATCGCTTGGGGAGTGGGCGCTATTCAACAAGGTCTTCTACCAACGCGCCTTCGAGGCATGGGAACGGGAGCTGCGCGCCGCTGCCGGCACGCCCCCGGGCCTCGGCACATAGAGTCGTAGAGCACCGCACCTTGCCGTCACACCCCTGACGAGCGCGTACCAACGCGCCGGGAGGCACGACGATGGACCGAAATTCGAATGACGAGGCGAAGGGAGGACGACGCGAGTTCATTGGAAAGCTCGCCGTCGCAGGCGCCGCCGGATTCGCCCTGGCGAACGGCGGTCTCGCCGGAGCACCGGAGTTACACGCTGCAACGATCGGCACTGGCCCCATGGCCGACGAGCACTGGCTCGATAAGCTCACGGCGAAGCACAAGCAGTTGGTGGATGCCTATTCGCCCAACGAGGGCTGGCCGCTCGGCTTCACGCACACGTTCCTTGCCACGCAGAACGCGGCCGCCGGCACCCACGGCGCCGTGCTGGTCCTTCGCCACACCGCCATGCCAATGGCGCTCGACAGTGCGCTATGGGCCAAGTACAAGATCGGCGAGTCGCTCAAGATCGACGATCCGGCTACGAAAAAGCTGGCGGTGAAAAACCCCTTCTATAAGCCGGCGCCGGGCACGCTCCTCACCGATGAGATGAGCCTCGATCGTCTGATCGCGCGAGGCGTCTTCGTTGGCGCGTGCAACGTGGCACTGACCGTGTTCAGCGGCATGTTCGCCGGCAACGCCGGTGTGACGAAGGAAGTCGCACTCAAGGAATGGACGGCCGGAATCCTCCCGGGCATCTCGATCATTCCGTCCGGCACGTGGGGAGTGAACCGCGCACAGGAGCACGGCTGCTCGTATTGCACGGGCGGCGGCGCGTAATCGACCTGGTTGCTCGGCTCAACAAACCAACGCAATTGGGGTCAGACTCCGTTTTCTAAATGGAGTCTGACCCCAATTGCGTTGGAATGTTAGGCGAGGAGTGGGCCTAGCTGCGCCGCGTTGGCGCGCGCGGAGTCCAATAGACGACGAGCATGCAGCGCCCAGTCGCCATGCCCGTCGTGGGCCAGATGAACCGTTCGTATTCCTTCGGCACGTCATCCGGTTTCTGGTAGACCTCGAGCGCGATCACGTCGATCGCCGTCGACGGAACCGGGTTGGCGAGCGACACCGGACGGCCGTCGACGAGCGACACGAGACAGTGAAAGTTCGACGGCACCGCGACGCGCACCGGACCGTTGCGCGTCGAGCGGACGTCGACGCGAAAGCCCTGAATGTCGCGGAAAATGTCCGCCGCGTAGATCGGCTCCTTCTCGTCGATGTCCGTGTAGTCGAGATAGAGTCCCTTCCCGAACTTGCGATGACACGCGAACGCATCGAGGGTCCGGTCCGGACATGAGCCGTCGGCGCGCACGACGACCGTATCGAGCAGCGGCATCCGCTGATCGAGCGTCAGCACCACGTTGAGGCGGCCGTTGCCCGAGATGTCCACCGTTGTCTCAGTGGGCGCGAAGCCGAGCTTCCGGGCGCGAACGGTGTAGCTGCCGCCATCCATTCCGGCGATCGTGAACTTCCCCGCCGAATCGGTCCGCGCGCGGTGCACGCCGGGAAGCGCAACGACGTCCGCGTTCGCCACCGGACGCGAGGCGGAATCGCGCACCGTGCCCGTGATCGTCGCGCCCTGCTGGGCGCCGGCGGTCGCGGCCAGAAGTAGAGAAACCATCACCGCGGTGGTTGCCCGCATCATGCCGAAAGATACCCGCCGCCGGCCGATGCGTGCCGCCCGCAGGGACGCGCCGTCACCCGCCGGTGGCGACCCGTGCAATACGCGACGCCACTCGATAGGATCCATGCCATGACAGAACATGTTCAGGGCGCCGACGCCGTCCTTCCCCTCCGTCAGCACCACCTCGAGTACATCCCGAACTTGCGGCTCGGGGAGGAAGTGCTCGCTCCCCGATTCGCCCGCGGATGCGACACCAACAAATGCAGCGGCGCGTGCTGTGGCGGCGGCGTACTCGTCGACGTCGCGCATCGCGATCGAGTATTGGCCGAAGCCCCGCTCATCGTGCGCTTCATGGAAGAATCGCAGGAGCACGACCCGGCGCGGTGGTTCGAGGACGACGAAGTCGAGGATCCTGATTACCCATCGGGACGCGCCGTGTGCACGACCGTGGTGAACGACACGTGCGTCTTCCTCGACAGCAAACGCCGCTGCGTCCTGCACATGGCGGAGTCGGAATCGCCGGCACTCAAGCCGTTCTACTGTCGCGCCTACCCTGTGGCGATCGTGCAGGGTCGCGTCACACTGGACACCGAGTGGTGCCCGGAGGAAACGCAGTGCTGCGCGACCGTCGCCGACGGGGAGCTGAGCGGCCTCGATGTGTACGCCGGCGAGCTTCTGCACCTGCTCGGCGACGCGGGCGATCGGGAAATGAGGCATCTCATCGCCCAGCGGCAGACGTCGGGGTAGGCCCTTACCAGTCTACGGCACACGAGTTGCGACCTGAGCTGTTTTTTGAGCGATTGTTGTCACCTTCCTTCCTCCGGAAGCTGGACCCCGTAGGCGTTTTGGCCTACCGCTCACGCTGCTTTTCTGGCTCACGCTCATGATGGTGCCTGCGCGCGACGACCGATCGCCATCGCAACTTTCCGCGAGCTTATCCGGCGACAACCCGGACAAGGCCGGTAGCGCGCGCCCTGTTGGAACGGCGGAGTCCGTAGAAGCTCCGCCCGTCGTTTCACCCGACCTCTTTCGGCGGCTCGTTTCGAGCGTCCGCGATTACGCGATTTTCGCTCTCGATCCGACCGGGCGCGTGATGACCTGGAACGAGGGGGCACAGCGCATCAAAGGCTACGCACCGAACGAGATCATCGGAAAGCACTTCTCGATCTTCTATCCGCCGGAGCGCGTCGCGGAAGGCTTCCCCGATTACGAGCTCCGATCGGCGGCCGCGGCCGGCCGGTTCGAGGACGAGGGCTGGCGGATCCGCAAGGACGGATCCCGCTTTTGGGCGAGCGTGATCATCACCGCGTTGCGCGACGATGCTGGAAAACTCATCGGCTTCGCGAAGGTCACGCGCGATCTCACCGGGCGTCGCGCGGCGGAAGAAGAGCTGCGCCTCAGCGAAGAGCGCTTCCGGCTCATCGTCCAGACCGTCCGCGACTACGCCATCTTCATGCTCGATCCCACCGGGCACATCGCCACGTGGAATGCCGGCGCGGAGCGTATCAAGGGGTATCGCGCCGACGAGATCATCGGGAAACATTTCTCGGTCTTCTACCCGGCCGAGGATCGGGACTGGGATAAGCCCGCGTGGGAGCTCCGCGAGGCCAGCCGCGACGGTCGCTTCGAGGACGAAGGCTGGCGCGTTCGCAAAGACGGCGCGCGCTTTTGGGCGAACGTCGTCATCACCGCGCTCCACGACGACGAAGGTCGCCTCGTCGGATTCGCCAAGGTCACCCGCGACCTCACGGAACGCCGGGCCGCCGAGCAGCGCTCGGTCGACGACGCGCGCCGCATCGCCGCGGCGGAGGCGGCGAATCGAGTGAAGTCCGAGTTCCTCACGGTCATGAGCCACGAGCTGCGAACGCCGCTCAACGCGATCGGCGGTTACACGGATCTCCTCGAGATGAAAGTTGCGGGTCCGGTCACCGATCAACAGCGCGAGTATCTCGAGCGCATCCGGAACAGCAAGCAGCACCTGCTCGGCCTGATCAACGACGTCCTCAATTACAGCCGTATCGAAGCGGGCCAGACGCAGTATCAGTTGAGCCACGTCTCGCTCAAGGAGGTCGTTCAGAGTACGGTGCTGATGGTCACACCGCAGGCGAAAGCGAAACACATCACGCTCGTCGTCGCCGATCCGGGCAACGACGTGAGCGCACTTGCCGACCGCTTCAAGGTCGACCAGATCATGCTCAACCTGTTGTCGAACGCCGTGAAGTTCACGCCGGACGGCGGCCGCATTCAGGTGACGTACCAACCGCGCGGGCTCAAACCGTCCATCACCGTCGCGGACAACGGACCGGGCATCGAGGCCGACAAGTGGTCCGCGATCTTCGAGCCTTTCGTGCAGCTCGAGCGCTCTTTCAAGAATCCTCAAGAAGGCACAGGATTGGGCCTGGCGATCAGTCGCGACCTGGCACGCGGGATGGGCGGCGATCTGTTCGTGGAGAGCCCGCCTGGTGAAGGCGCGACGTTCACGTTGGTGTTGCAGCCGACCGAGTGAGCGCCGGCGATCGCGCGACGATTCGCGTCGCCGACGGGTCCGAGATGTCCGCATACGTCGCGCAACCGCGCGGCAGCGGACCTTTCCCCGCGATGCTCGTGTTTCAGGAAGCGCTCGGCGTCAACGCGCAGATCCGCGGCGTAGCGGATCGCTATGCGGCGCTCGGATTCGTTGCCGTGGCGCCGGACCTGTTTCATCGCTTCAGTCCCGGCTTCGAGACGCAGACGTTCGATCGCGACGCGATCATGCCGATGATCGGCAAGCTGACGATCGACGGTATGGTGGCCGATGTCGTCGCCACGTATCACTGGGCCGCCAATCAGAAGAGCATTCGATCCGACAAGATCGCGGCCGTCGGCTTTTGCATGGGTGGACGGGCGGCGTACCTCGCGAACAGCGAGGTTCCGCTGGCCGCGGCCATCTCGTACTACGGCGGCGGCATCGCGCCCGCGCTCCTCGATCGGGCGGCGAAGCTGCACGGCCCGCACCTCTTCTTTTGGGGCGGCCGAGACCCGGGCATTCCTCCCGAGCTGCATCGCGCCGTGGCCGACGCCGTGCGGGACGCCGGCCAACGCTTCGTCGACGTCGAGTTCTCCGACGCCCAGCACGGCTTCTTCAACGTGGAGCTCGAGCGCGGCAATCCGCGAGCCGCGCGCGAGTCGTGGGCGCTAGGCCGCGCCTTCCTCGAGAACGCGCTGGAGATCGAGTTGAGTCAGGGCTGAACGCCGCTTCCCCCCAAGCGCCGAACGAGTTGATCGAGGAAGTCCAGCCCCTCATAAAACGATTTGACGCGCATCTTCTCGTCGCGACCGTGCGCGTTGCTCTCGCCGGGAAGTGAGAAGAGGCCGCTCACGCCGTACGTGGGAATGCCGGCGGCGCGCAGATAGTGTCCATCGGTCGCGCCGGTCGACATCGTCGGCACCACGGGAATGTCCCCCCACGTCTTCTTCGTGAGCTCGGTCGTCACCGCGAGCAGGGCGGGCTCGATCGGCGGCACGGACGTCGGAAAGTCCGGACGCTGTCCGGTGGTGAAGCTGATCTTGATCCCGGTGTCGGCGATGACGCGCGCCAACGTCGCGCGCACGGCGTCGACGCTCGACGTCGGCGCCATTCGGCAGTTCACGTTGGCCGTCGCCGTTTGCGGGAGAGCGTTGTACGCGTGCCCGCCGGCCAGCCGGGTTGCGACACACGTCGTGCGAAGCATCGAAGCGTAGCGCGGATCGCGCGACAACGCCGCGGCCGCCGCGGTATCGCGCGGATTCGCCGCGATTTTCCGCATCGAAGCGGCAATCTCCGGCTGCTCGACCTTTGCCGTCTGCTCGAAGAATGCGCGCGACGTCGGATTGAGCTCGACCGGGAAGGTGAATCGCGCCAGGCGAGCCAACGCGTCCGCGAGCTCGTAGATCGCATTGTCCGGACGCGGCACGCTCGAGTGGCCGCCCGGGTTGGTCGCGGTAAGCGTGAAGTCGGTGTAGACCTTCTCCGCCGCCTGAATGGAGTGGAACAACGGCTTCACATCGCTTCCCTTGCCTTGAAGCGTTCCGCCGCCGCCCTCATTGAGCGCGTACGCCGCGTCGATCAACGGACGATGCGTCTTCACCAGCCACTCGGCGCCGTTGGAGTCACCGCCCTCTTCATCGGCGGTGAGCGCGAGGATGATGTCGCGGTCCGGCCGCCAGTTCTCCTGTTTGTAGCGGAGCACGTTTGCGACGAAGATCGCCGCCATCGCCTTGTCGTCGGACGTTCCGCGGCCGAGGAAGTAGCCACCCTCTTCGGTCAGCGTGAACGGATCACGCGGCCACTCCTCACGACGGGCCGCCACGACGTCGAGATGCGCGAGCAGCAAGATCGGCTTGGCCGTATTCGGTCCGCCACGTCCGTGCAGCCGAACGACGAGATTCCCCTTCGTCGGCTTGCCCGGTGGAATCAGCACCTGGACATCGGACTCCGGGAACCCAGCCGCCCGAAACCGCTTCGCCATCGCCTCGACGGCGCGGGTCACGGAACCGACCGAATCGGCGGTGTTGATAGAGATCAATTCCGAATACACTTCGCGGGCGAGGCGCTGGTGGGGGGTCAGCGACGACTGCGCACCGGCGACGGCGAACGAAGTGGTAAGGAGAGCAACGGGGAGAAGGCGCATTGAGGGCGTGGGGGGAGGGGTTTCCACGGAAGCTATTCGCGGGGAGGGCGGACGGCTAACGGCGTTGCCTTGAAACCGCGCAACGTCGCGGTTGGGAATGGGCGGCGGGGGCGGGTGTTGGCGAGGGGTTGGGTATTGGGGAGGGGTTGGGTATTGGGGAGGGGTTGGGTATTGGGGTGGGCTTGGGGGTCGGCGAAGAAACGCTTTCGCGGCGGTGAAACCGGTGGCGCAGAAGCAGGCGAAAAGGCGGAGAATTCCGCTTCTCGCCATGCCTGACTATCACAAACTCGAAGTTTGGGTTCTCGCGTGCGAACTGTCGGACCGCATCGATCGTCTGGTGCGCGATCTGAGTTCGCAAATCCGGGAGCACACGGCCGATCAACTCTGTCGTGCTGCCGATGCGATTCACGAAAACATCGCCGAGGGCTGCGGTTTCAACAGCGATGCACAGCTTGCGAAGTATCTTCGCCAGGCTCGCGGCTCCGGCGACGAAGTCCAGGATCAACTCGAAACGCTAGCGCGTCGTGGACTGGTCCTCGACGGATTCGAAGACGTGCTTCCCAAGAGTCAGGTGCTCTGCCGGAAGCTCGCTCGGTTTATTGAAGCCGTCGATGCACGAATGGCCAAACGACGAAAGAGGCCGGACAGTGCTTAACCCAATTCCCGATCCCACCTCCAACGCCCAATCCCCCTCCAACCCCCGCACCCAACGACCATTCCCAACTCCGACGGTGCGCCGTTACGACGTTGCGCCGTTACGCGCTCAATCGCAGTGCATCTCTCACACACGCCACCACCACATCCGGCGCCACCGGTCGCGAGATCACATTATCGAAACCCGCCTCCCTCAAATCGCGCTCGTCTTTCGCGCTCGTCCGTGCACTGAGCGCAATCAGCGTTGTACGACGAAACGCGGGGTCGGCGCGGAAACGACGGACAGCCGTCGTCTCCGTGAAGCCTGGTAGTCCGACGGCCCAGATGATCACGCGCGGCGTGAAGCATCGCGCGGCGGCGATCGCGGCGCGACTCGAGCTCGCCGTCGCGACCTCGATGCCGGCACTCACCATCGCCTCTCGGCAGACGGCGCGCGTGTCTTCGTCGTGATCGGCGAGCAAGACCGCCAGCGGTTTCTCCAGCATCTCATCCATGGGCAACGCCTCCATCCCAGTGGACTGCGCGCATGGAAGGTGGCGTCACACGCCGCACGCCCGCGGCTCAGTCCACCGGCACCTCCACTTCTTCCGGTTCAGTGCCGCGCCTGAGGAGAAACACGAGTGGAAATCCGATAATGAAGAGCGACGACACGAGTGCGAAAACGTGGTCGTACGCGAGCACAGCCGCCTGCCGTGTGATCGTCGCGTCGAGGATGCGCGTCGCCTCGCGTTTCGCCGTGAGCTGATCGGCGCCCTGCGCCACCATGCCGCGCGTCAACGCATCCAATCGTTGCTGGCCGACGACCGAGGCACCGGCATTCTCCAGAAGGATCGAGTGGTAGCGCGCCGCGCTCGTACTCAGCGTCGTCGCCGCGATGGCGATCCCGACGCTCCCCATCACCTGTCGCACCACGTTGTACAAACCCGTCGCCGCTGTCATGCGCGCGCGGGAAATCGTCGAGAGAGCCGCGGTGCTGAGCGCGACGAAGATCAGGCTGAAGCCGACGCCCTGCCAAAGCTGGGGCCAGAACAGGTCCCAGTATCCGACCGTCACGGTGAGCTTCGACATCGAGTAGAAGCCGAACCCCGCGACGAGCAAGCCGCTCCCGACGAGCAGCCGCGGGCCGAGGCGATTGTAGAATCGACCGCCGACCGGCATGAGCACGGCCATCGCCAGACTGCGCGGCATCAGCGTGACGCCCGATTGCATCGCGTTGAAGCCGAGCAGACTCTGTAGAAACACCGGCAGCAGAAACAGACTGCCGTTCAACGCTAGCCCGAGCACTCCGCCGAGGGCCGTCGCCGAGCTGAATGAGACGTTGCGGAGTATGCGAAGGTCGACGGCCGGGGCCCGCGCCCTCAGCTCCCACCAGATGAAGAGCATGAGACCGACGCCGCCGATGACGGCCAGTCGCACGATGAAGCCCGACTCGAACCAGTCGTTCCGCTCGCCCTCTTCCAGCATCAGCTGCAGCGCGCCGAGTCCGACGACCAGCAAGCCGAGGCCGGGCCAGTCGACTTCGCCCTTCGTCCGCACGAGATAAGGAGGATCATTGATGTAGCGTGACACGAGCATGATGCTGAGCACCCCGACCGGCACGTTGATGTAGAAGATCCACGGCCACGCGTACTGATCGGTGATCCAGCCTCCGAGCGTCGGACCGAACGCTGGTGCGAGGACGGCGCCCAGGCCGTATAGGCCCATCGCCAGGCCCTGCTCTTCCGCCGGGAAGCTCTCGCGGAGAATCGCTTGCGACACGGTGAGGAGAACGCCGCCGCCGAACCCTTGCGCGACTCGAAAGACGACCATCGTGCCGAGGCTGCGCGCCAGGCCGCAGGCCATCGACGCGACCGTGAACAGGATGACGCTCGCCATGTAAAAGCGCTTCCGGCCAAAACGCGACGAGAGCAGTCCGGTGATCGGCATGACGATCACCTGGGCGAGGATGTACGCCGTGACCACCCAGGTGATCTCCTCGATCGTCACGCCGAGGGTCCCCGACATGTCGGGGAGCGCAACGTTGACGATGCTCGAGTCGAGCACCGCCATTATCGTTCCGGTCAGGACTGTGCCGGCGACGATCCACCGGTGGGCCGTGATCGGTTCCTGGTCGGACCTCATCGCGCCCGAATTGGCGAGTTCCGTACCGAAACGTTCGGCTGGACGCGACCGTAGTGTCCGTCAGCGGAGGGGGGCGCCCGATTGCCGAGCGTCGGAATCGAGGGATATTTCAGGGAGTCAGTCCGCGACGGAGAGGATGATCGAATGAAGAAAGAAGAAGCGGTCGAAAACCTGGAGCGCGCCGGCGAGACGATTAGCGGGTTTTACGTCCGCGCCTGGGATAACGCACTCCACCCCACGGAAGTTGGTTGGGCGACGAGCATTGCCAGCATGGCGGCCATCCCCGTCCTCAGCGCCGCGTCGATCGGCCAGATGGTGAGCGCCGCTGTGGTGAAGCAGGTGTCTCCAGGCGTCTTCGACACCATTTCCAACATCGGCAAACCGAAAAAATAACGCGGGGTTTGATCGCCCCGAACCCAGTCGCACGCGCGAACCGCGTGCGACTTTTTTTGCCACGCTGGAAAAGAAAGGCGTCAACTTTCTTGGCGAACGCCGCGCGAACTCAATGACGCAAATTGATCCAACGCGTTGTCAATCACGCAGTTGGTTCGTAGGCACGCGGGCTGCATTGGTGTTCGGCGTGATCGGCTATCGAGGAACGCCGTGAATCAGCTGAGTAGCACGTTCAACGCGCTCATGCGCGCGCAGCGCCGAATGATTCCAAGAATCGCGCAATAAGTCTCGTTTCGCGCAGATTCCGCATAGAACTTGGGGGGACGAGCCGGTGGTAGTTCACACCGGCTCGTGCTTTTTACGCCAAGGGCATAAACGGCGCTGGTAACGAACGCTGGTAAACCGCGCTGGCAACGAACGCTGGTAAACCGCGCTGTTAACGAACGCTCAAACCGCGCTTGTAACCAGCGCTTTTCAGGCGCTCCTTACAAGCGCCTGTTACAAGCGCTTCTTACCGGCGCTTCTTATAAGCGCTTTTTAAGAGCGCCCCTTATGCCCTAACCGATCGTTGGCTCCCACCCCGCCTCATAATTCCGCTGCCATTTCTTCATCGCATCGGCGTCGGCGAGAATCCGTCCGCTCTTCGGATCGATCTTCAGCTTGCGCCCAGTCTGATGCGAGATCGTCCCGAGGTGGCAGAGTAATCCCGTCTTTGCCCCGTCGCTGATCGGCGCGTTCAATTTCGCGCCGGTGCGGATCGCGTCGACGAAGTTCTTCATGTGGAGCAACGTCAGCGAATCGTCGCCCACAGTGTTCAGCGGATCACCGGCCTGCACCGGCGCCGTGTCTTTGACCGTCTTCCCCTTCAAATCCATGATCACGTAGCCGTCCTGGTCGATGATCATGCTGCCGGCCGTGCCGAGGATCATCGTCCCGCGCGGCCGGCCGTACATCGGCAGTCCGTTGCAGCTCTGGCCGTGCCAGACGATCGTCTTCCCGCCCTCGAACTCGAACGTCGCGTCCTGCGTGTCGGGGAACTCCCAATCATCTTCGAAGTGGCGCCGCGTGCCGACTGAATCCACCGTCGTCGGGTAGTCGACGCCAAGCAGCCAGCGCGCGACGTCGAGCTCGTGAGTTCCGTTGTTGCAGATCTCGCCCGTGCCCCACCGGGTGAACCAGTGCCAGTTGTAGTGGATGATGTTGTCGCGATATGGCGTGCGCGGCGCGGGGCCCTGCCACAACGTGTAGTCGAGGTTTGACGGCACGGGGACGTTCTTCCCTTTCCCGATGCCCGTCCGCGTGTTCGCGTACCACGTTCGCGCCAAGTATGGTTTGCCGATCGCGCCCGTCTTGATCGCGTCGACCGCCTCGAAAAAGCGCGGACCGGAGCGGCGCTGCGTGCCGAGTTGCACGTGTGATTTGTACTTCGATGACGCGCGGATCAGCAGGTCATCCTCGTGCGGGTTGTGACCACTCGGCTTCTCGAGATAGACGTGCTTGCCCGCCTTGAGTGCGAGCAACGTCATCGGCGCGTGCCAATGATCCGGCGCCGCGATGGTGATGGCGTCGACGGACTTGTCGTCGAGCACTCGGCGGAAATCGCCGACGACTTTCGGCGCGACTTTCTGGCCCTTCGCGGCGGCATTCACCGCTTTCGAGACGACGTTTGCGTCCACGTCGCAGATGTACGCGACTTCAGAATTCTCGAGCGTCGAGAAGTTCTGTGCGTGCACCACCCCGCGTCCGTTCACTCCGATCACCGCCACGACAACTTTCTCGTTGGGCGATCCGGCGCGCGACCAGAGCGGCGCCAATCCGTGCGAGGCCGCCATCGCGC
>Ga0105242_10003508_pt1 | contig 12190 bp, 12 predicted proteins | sample KBSM24metaG_FD_81521 | JGI IMG/M metagenome (GOLD analysis project Ga0105242, IMG submission 81521) | Miscanthus rhizosphere microbial communities from Kellogg Biological Station, Michigan, USA - KBS M2-4 metaG | ecosystem: Host-associated > Plants > Roots > Rhizosphere > Soil | place...
TGGGTCGCGCGCAGCCTCGCTGCGGTCTGGCATCCGTGCACGCAGATGAAGCAGCACGAGCGCTTTCCGCTCATGCCGATCGCGCGCGCCGAGGGCGCGTGGCTGCACGACTTCGAGGGCCGCCGCTACCTGGACGGCGTGAGCTCGTGGTGGGTGAACCTGTTCGGGCACTCTCACCCCCATATCAACGCGGCGATCGCCCAACAGGTTGAATCCCTCGGGCACGTGATGCTGGCGGGGTTCACCCACAGGCCGGTGGTGGAGCTCGCCGAGCGGCTGTCGAAGCTCGCGCCCGGCGACCTCGGCCACGCGTTCTTCGCCTCCGATGGGGCCTCGGCCGCCGAGATCGCGCTCAAGATGGCGTTCCACTACTGGCGCAACGCCGGCCGCAAGGGCAAGGACCGTTTCGTGGCGCTCGAGGGCGGCTATCACGGCGAGACCGTCGGCGCGCTCGCCGTGACCGACGTTCCGATCTTCCGCGACGCTTACGCGCCGCTCCTCAAGCGCGGCATCGTGACGGCCTTCCCGGCGCGACATGCGCGCGACCATCACTACGCCGGCGTGCACGGCGCCGAGGCCGCCTCGGCCGCGCTCGAGTCGCTGCTGGCCGACAAGCACGACCATGTCGCCGCGTTGATCCTCGAGCCGCTCGTGCAGGGCGCTTCGGGCATGCGCTTCTACCACCCCGAGTTCCTGCGGAGTGCGCGGGCGCTGTGCACCAGGTACGAGGTGCTGCTGATCGCCGACGAGATCATGACGGGCTTCGGCCGCACGGGAACGATGTTCGCGTGCGAGCAGGCGAAGATCGCTCCGGACCTGATGTGCCTCTCGAAGGGGATCACCGGCGGGTACCTGCCGCTGTCGTGCGTGTTGAGCACCGACGCGGTCTACGAGGCGTTCTACGACGACCGCACTGCGCGCGGCTTCCTGCACTCGCACTCGTACACCGGCAACGCGCTCGCCTGCACGGCCGCGAACGCGGTGCTCGACCTCTTCGAGAAGGACGACGTGATCAAGGCGAACGAGCGCCGCGCGTCGCACTTCGTGAAGCTGGCGGCTCCGCTCGCGCACCACGCGCACGTGCGCAACTTCCGCCACCTGGGAATGATCTGGGCCTTCGAGGTCGTGGGAGCCGGCCCGCAGTTCGCGCAGGAGGCGTTCGAGCTCGCCCTTTCCCGCGGCGTGCTGCTGCGGCCCATCGGAAGCACCGTCTACTTCATGCCTCCGTACATCACGAGCGACGAGGAATTCCAGCTGCTGGTGGATGCCGGGATCGCGGTCGCCGAGAAGCTGGGGTCCGACCAATGAGGTGGCTCGCGGCACTGCTGCTGTTGCCGCTTGCCGCATTCGCGCGCGACATCCCCGAACCCGTGCGCGCGGCCCTCGCCCGCGCCAACGTGCCGCTCGACGCCGTAAGCATCCTCGTAGAGCCGGTGGACACGGGAACGGTCGTGCTCTCGCACCGCCCGGACGTGCCGATGAACCCGGCGTCGACCCTGAAGCTCGTGACGAGCTTCGCGGCGATGGACCTGCTGGGACCGGCGTTCACCTTCCATACCGACTTCCTGGTGCAGGGCAAGCTCGAGAACGGCACGCTCGACGGCAACCTCGTGATCCGCGGCGGCGGCGATCCCAAGCTCACCTACGACCGGCTGTGGCAGGCGGCGCACCAGCTGCGCGTGCGCGGGCTGCGCGAGATCAAGGGCGACGTCCTCATCGATCGCGGCTACTTCGCGCCGGTGGTGCACGACCCCGCCCGGTTCGACGCCGAGCCGCGCCGCGCCTACAACGTGGGCGTCGACGCGTTCCTGGTGAACTTCCAGGCGGTCAACTTCACGATCATTCCCGACGGCGCCTCGGCGCGCGTGGCGGTCGAGCCGGACCTGCCGAACCTCCAGGTCCTGAGCAGCATCGCCGTCGTTCCCGGCGCGTGCAACAACTGGCGCCGCGACCTGAAGATCGAGTTCGAGGAGAGCGGGCTCGTCTCGACGGTCTCCATCCGCGGCAACTTCCCCTCGGAGTGCGGCGAGAAGACCTATCCGCTCGCGCTCCTCGACGGCCCGCGTTATGCCGAAGCCGCGTGGCGCTGGGTGTGGAGCGAGGCGGGCGGCGTGATGCGCGGCAAGGTGCGCGCGGCAACGGCGCCCACCGACGCGCGACTGCTGTATCGGCACGAGTCGGAGCCGCTCTCGACCCTCGTGCACGACATGAACAAGTTCTCCAACAACGTGATGGCGGGCCAGATCTTCCTCGCGCTCTCGGCCGAGCGCGGGGCGCCCGGCGAGGCGAAGGCGAGCGAAAAGATCGTGCGCGACTGGCTGAAGAGCCGCGCCATCGATGCGCCGGGGTTCTCGATCGAGAACGGCTCGGGCCTGTCGCGCTCCGACCGCGTGACCGCCGCCACGCTGGCCCAGCTCCTGCGCACGGCCTGGGCCTCGGCGCTCATGCCCGAGCTCGCCTCGTCGATGCCGATCTTCGCCGTGGACGGGACGCTCAAGCTTCGCAAGCCCGGCACCGCCGCCGGGCAGGCGCATCTCAAGGGAGGTACGCTTACCGGAGTGCAGAGCATGGCGGGCTACGTGCTCGACGGGCATGCCCGGCGCTGGGTGGTGGTGATGATCCTCAACCATCCCAACGCCAACGCCGCGCAGCCCGCGCTCGACGCGCTCGTCGAGTGGGTCTACCGCCTGCCGGGAAGGAGTGGGTCATGACCGCCGCGCTGCTCGACACCCACGAGGTCCGCAACCAGGTTCCCGCGCTGGAAGGCTACGACGCGTATGGCGCCGATCCCTGGCTGCGCGCGGCGGTGCGCCGCGCCGGCGTCGAGTGGATCGATGCCGCGGCTCACAGTCTCGGGACCTATGTCGGCTCACCCGAGGCGCAGCATCACGCAAAGCTTGCCAACCGGTTCACGCCCGAGCTGCAGGTGTTCGACCGCACCGGCATGCGCATCGACATGGTGGAGTACCACCCGTCCTACCACGTGCTCATGAACCGGGCGCTCACGGCCGGCGTGCATTCGCTCGCATGGAAGCGCGAGGCCGGCGGTTTCTCCGGGCGGGCCGCGCTCTTCTATCTCTGGAACCAGCTCGAGAACGGCACCTCGTGCCCCGTTACGATGACGTTCGCGTCCGTGCCGGTCCTGGAGCACGCGCCCGAGGTCGCTCGCGACTGGCGCTCGCGCATCCTCGCCGACGCCTACGATCCGAGGCCCGCGCCGATCCAGCAGAAGGCCGCGGCCACCATCGGCATGGCGATGACCGAGAAGCAGGGCGGCTCGGACCTGCGCGCGGTGCAGACGGTTGCCGTTCGCGACGGCGGCTCGTACCGGCTGACAGGCCACAAATGGTTCTGCTCGGCGCCCATGAGCGACGGGTTCTTCACGCTCGCACGCCTCAAGGAAGGCGTGAGCTGCTTCTTCGTTCCGCGATCGCTGCCCGACGGCGCCCGTAACGCATTCCTGATCCAGCGGCTGAAGGAGAAGGTCGGCAACCGCTCGAACGCATCCGCGGAGATCGAGTACCGCGACACGGTCGCGTGGCCCGTGGGGGAACCGGGACGCGGCATCGCGACGCTCATCAACATGGCGCACCACACGCGCTTCGACATCGTGGTGGCGGTGGCCTCGATGATGCGCGCGGCGCTCAACCAGGCGCTGCACCACGCGAGCCATCGCGAGGCGTTCGGCAAGAAGCTCGTCGAGCACCCGCTGATGGCGAACGTGCTCGCGGACCTGGCGCTCGAGGCGGAGGCGGCGACGCTGCTCGCGTTCCGGCTGGCGGCCGCGTTCGATTCCGCGAAGAACGACGCGGGCGAGCGCGAGCTGCAACGCGCCCTCACGCCGATCGCGAAGTACTGGTTGTGCAAGCGCATGACCGCCGTCGCGACGGAAGCGATGGAATGCATTGGCGGCAACGGCTACGTGGAAGAAAGCCCCCTCGCGCGCCTCTTCCGCGAGGCGCCGCTCAACGGCATCTGGGAAGGCAGCGCCAACGTGATCTGCCTCGACGCCCTGCGTGCCCTGGCGAAATCGCCCGAGGCACTCAAGTTGTTGACCGAGGAAGTGGCAAAGGCAGGCGAGCCCCGCCTCCACCAGCGGATGGCGGGCGTTCGGAAAATGCTGGCGGATCCGGCAACGGCGGAAGCGGGCGCGCGGCGCGCGCTCGAAACGATCGCGGTGACCGTCCAGGCGTCGCTCATGCGGCGCTACGGCGATGCCGCGGCCGCGGACGCGTTCATCGAGTCGCGGTTGGAGGATTCGGTGCGGGCGTTCGGTGCGCTACCGCTGGAGACCGCCACGCTCGACTCGCTCGTCGGGCGCGCAAGGCTGGCGACCTAGGCGGCCTTCGCCTCTTCCAGCATCGTGAGCTTGTCGCGGGCGAGCTTGAACTGGTGTCCCAGCTCGCACAGGCCCTCGCTGTCGTAGCGCTGGGCGAGCAGCGCGAAAGTCTCGTCCTGCTCGGTCTCGATGTGGCGCGCGACCAGGTCGCGCACCACGTGCAGCTGCGACGTCCACTCGCTCGTGCCCACGCGGCCCTTCTGCAGCTTGTCGAACAGGCCGTCGATGAGGTCGTGCTCGACGAAGCGCTCGTCGGCGCGAGGCGAGGAGGCGGCCGCGGCGGCACCTTCCAAAGCGCGGTACACGACCGTCTCCTCGGCGAGCGCATGGATCACCCACGCGCGGCGCAGCTTGATCAATCGGGCGCGGCTGTCACCAGGGTCGGCTCCACGCAGCTCGCCCAGCTCCGACAGGGCCAGCTCGTGGTCCCGTCGAAGCAGGTCGCGGATGTCGTCGAAGGCGTCCATGGGGCCGCGCGAGCGCTGCTTAGCGATGCTCTTGCGCTTCCTGCTCGATCTTCTTGCCGCCCGACTGGACGTCGCGGCCGAAGCCTTCCATGGTGCTGCAGGCGGCGAGGAGGAAAGACGCGCCAAGGATCGCGGCGATGAGACGTTTCATTTGATGCCTCCGTGGATGCATTTGGAAAAGGGAAATTCCAGCATCCTCATCGTCGCTTCCGGGGGGCGTTTCCGAAATCAGGCGATGGCGGTAGGCAATGTCGGCCGCGGCCAGGGGCCCCGTCGGCGCCGTCCTACGCGTGCCGTCCGCGAATCACTCGGTTCGAGAGGTAGAGGGCGCCGAGCGCCGCGGCGATGGCGGTGAGGAACGCGGGCGCGACGCCGTACGGCACCGCCGTGGCGGCGACCACGAAGAAGAAGGAGCTGAATCCCGTGAGGCCCACGACGAAGCCCCGGATGAGACGCGCGAGGGCCACGGGCCCATAGAGCGCCAGGGTGAAGGGCGGCATGATCGACCCGGTGATCGGCAGCGAGATGAGTATCCCGCTCACGGTCGGCCCGAAGATGGGCGCGCTCCACACGATCAGGCCCGCGAGGCCCGCGGCCGCGACCAACCGCAGGCGCAGCTCCATCGGCGGGATCGACGGCAGCGGCGACTCGCCATGGACGCGCGGCAACCACCGCCACGCGATGAAGAGTCCCGCGGCGGCGAGGGTCGCGGCGAGCGGCAACGACATCGGCAGCATCGAGGTGGCCAGCGCGACCGCCAGGAAGCCGGTCCATCCACCGGCCAGCGCCGCGAACCACGGCAGCCGCTGGCCGACGTGGGAGAGCGTCATCAGGTGCGCCGACTGCGCGCCGACCGCCGCCAGGGTGAAGAGCGCGGACTTGGCTGCGAAAGCGGGGCCGAGGTCGATGGCGAGGAAGAGCGTGATCGGCCCGCCGATCATCGGCATCCCACCGAGGTAACCGGAAACCGCGTGGCCCCAGCGGCGCGCGGCGAGGCTCGCGAGCCATACGGCGGCGGGCACCAGCGCCAGCCGCAGCACGGTCTCGACCGTCACTTGCGGTTGCCGCCCGCCACCATGCGGTACTCGTAGAGGCGGCACTCGAGCGCGCCGTTGAAGAGCACGGTCTTGCGCGAAGGCTTGAGCCGGATGAGCTTCGCGAGCTCCGGGTCGCCCGAGAAGATGAACGCGGTCCAGCCGTCGAACTTCTGCTTCAGAACGTCGCCCAGCTTCGGATAGAACGCCGCGAGGTCTTCCTTCTCGCCCAGGCGAACGCCATATGGCGGGTTGGTGACCACGAAGCCTTGCTGCCTGGGCGGCGTGAGCTCGAGCAGGTTCGCCTGCTTGAGCGTCACGGCGTCTTCCAACCCGGATTCCTTGAGGTTCAACGCCGCATGACCGAGCGACCGGCCCTGGAGATCGGAGCCGAAGATGGGAAGCTCGTGCGCGGACTGCTCGCCCTTCCGCGCGTTGGCGAGCATCCGGTCCCACGTCGCCTCGTTGAAGCGCGAGAGCTTGGCGAACGCGAAGTCGCGATGCCGTCCCGGCGCACGGCTCAACGAGATCTCCGCGGCCTCGGAGAGGAACGTCCCCGCGCCGCACATGGGATCGATGAGCGGCGTGCCCGGCTTCCATCCGGCGAGGCGGAGGATGCCCGCCGCGAGGTTCTTCTTGAGCGGCGCCTCGCCCACGTGATCGCGCTTGCCGCGCTTGAAGAGCGACTCGCCGCTCGTGTCCACGTAGAGCGTGCAGGTCGTCGCATCGAGGAAGACATGGATACGAACGTCGGGCTCGCGAGTCTCCACCGACGGCCGCTTGCCCATGGCGCTGCGGAACTGGTCGGCGACCGCGTCCTTCACCCGCAGCGTGATGAAGTCGAGGCTCTTCACCGGGCTGCGGTGCGCGTTGGTCTCGACCTTGATGGTGCGATCGGCGTTGAAGTAGGTGTTCCAGCGCACGGCCGCGGCGCCCGTGTAGATGTCCTCTTCCTTGCGATACGGGAACTGCGCCACGCGCCAGAGGATGCGGCTGGCGATGCGCGAGTGCAGGTTCGTGGTGTAGACGAGATCCCACGGCCCGCTGAACGACACGCCCGCCTCGGCCGCCTTCGGATCCTTCGCGCCCATCTCGGCCAGTTCCTCGGCCAACGCGGGCGCGAGGCCACGCGGGCACGGCGCGAAGAACTCGTGCGTCCCGGTGTCCTGCTTGACGAGGATCTTCGCCGCCATCTAGAAGGGCTTGAGGATCGCGAGGAGGACGATCGCAATGAGCAATAGCAGCGGGGCCTCGTTGATCCAGCGATAGAAGACGTGGGTATGGGAATTCTGGTCGGCGGCGAACTGTTTGAGGAGGTGCCCGAGCCAGAAGTGGTAGGCCACCAGCACCGCCACCAGCGACAATTTGGCGTGCAACCAGCCCCCGGTGACCCCATATCCCAGCCACATCCAGCCGCCGGTCAGTAAGGTCAGGGCCATCGTGGGGGTCATGATCCCTCGATAGAGCTTGCGCTCCATCACCTTGAACGTATCTTTCGAAACCTTGTCGTCGGCGACGGCGTGATAGACGAACAGCCGCGGGAGATAAAATAGCCCCGCGAACCAGGAGACGACGAAGACGATGTGGAATGCCTTGACCCAGAGCATGGGTCGCCATCTTACCGTGGTGCTGGCGCTCGCCTTGGCGGCCCCGGCCGTTGCCGCGCCCCTCGTGAGGACCGAGCACGTGGAGGCCGAGCTCGTCACGGAGAAGCTCGCCGCCCAGCCCGGCAAGGCCACGACCGTGGGCCTCAAGCTGCGCATGGCGGAGCAGTGGCACACGTACTGGAAGAACCCCGGCGACTCCGGCTTGCCCACACGGATCCAGTGGGTATTGCCCGACGGCTGGAAGGCCGGCGAGATCCAATGGCCCTATCCGCACCACCTGCCGGTCGGGCCGCTGATGAATTACGGGTACGAGGACGAGGTGGTGCTGCTGTCCGAGATCACGCCCGCGACGAACACCAAGCCCGGCACGTATCCGATCAGGGCGAACGCCGAATGGCTCGTCTGCAAGGACGTCTGCATTCCCGAGAAGGGTGAGCTGGACCTCGCGCTCAAGGTTGCGGCGGCCGAGCCCGCGATGAATCCCCGATTCCAGGCACACATCGATCGCGCACGTGCCCAGCTTCCGGCGGAGCCGAACGGCTGGGAATTCGAGTCGGGCCTGCAGAACGGCAATCTCGTCGTGAAGATGACGCCGCCCGCCGGCGCGAACATCCCGACCCAGATCGCTTTCTTCCCGGAGAAGGAACAGCTCATCGAGCCCGCCGCGCCACAGAAGGTCACGCGCGACGGCAACGGCGTTCGCATCGAGATGAAGCTCGCCGATCCGCCGCCCACCGCGTTGAAGCTCGTGAAGGGTGTCGCGGTCTCGGACGACGGCTGGCCCGGAATCCAGAAGAAGGCGATCGAGGTGGATGCGCCGGTGTCGGCGTCGATAGGCGCCGCTGCGTCCGCGTCGACGAAGCCCGCGGCGCCCACGGGCGGCGGCTCGAGCTCCGTCGGCGGCAGCACGCTCACCGCGCTCTTCTTCGCGCTCATCGGCGGCATCCTGCTGAACCTCATGCCGTGCGTGTTCCCGGTGCTCGGCATCAAGGTGCTCGGCTTCGTCGAGCACGCGCACGGCGAGCCTCGTGCGCTGCGCGTGCAGGGCTGGATGTTCTTCGCCGGCGCGGTGCTCTCGTTCCTCGTGCTGGCGGGCATCATGCTGGCGCTGCGCGCCGGCGGCACGCAGCTCGGCTGGGGCTTCCAGCTCCAGTCGCCGGCGGTGGTATCGATGCTGGCGGCGCTCTTCTTCGTGCTGGCGCTCAACCTCTCGGGCGTGTTCGAGTGGGGCGCCTTCGCGCAGACGCTGACGGCCAACCTGACGGCCCGCGGCCGCTACGCCGACGCGTTCCTGTCGGGCGTGGTCGCCTCGGTGGTCGCGACGCCGTGCACGGCGCCGTTCATGGGCGCCGCGGTCGGCTTCACGCTCACGCAATCGGCCGGCCTCGCGCTCGCCGTGTTCGCCACACTCGGCATCGGCATGGCGCTGCCCGTGCTCGTCCTGTCGCATTTCCCGGCGCTCATGAAGAAGCTGCCGCGCCCGGGCGCGTGGATGGAGACGTTCAAGCAGGTGCTCGCATTCCCGCTCTTCGCGACCGTCGCGTGGCTCACCTGGGTCCTCGGCGCGCAAGCCGGCAACGACGCGGTGCTCGCGTTGTTGGGCGGCCTGGTGCTGGTCGCGATGTCCGCGTGGATGTTCGGCAAGTGGGAGCACGCCGAGGCGCCGTGGCGGGCTGCCGTCGCCGCGATCCTGGCCGTCGCCGGGCTGGTCGTCGCGTGGCCGGGGCCTGCCTCGCCGCCCTCCTCCAGCGTCGCCACCAATGCGCCCGGCGAGCTGCCGTGGGAAGAGTGGTCGCCGGAGAAAGTCGCGTCGTACGCCGCCCAGGGCCGCGCCGTGTTCGTGGACTTCACCGCCGCCTGGTGCGTGACATGCCAGGTCAACAAGCGCGTGTCGCTCCACAACGAGGCCGTGGTGCGCGAGTTCGGTTCGCGCCGCGTCGTCGCCCTTCGCGCCGACTGGACGCGCCAGGATCCCCGCATCACCGCGACGCTGGCCGCGCTCGGGCGCAACGCAGTCCCCGTTTACGCGCTCTACTTGCCGGGCGAGGCGTCGCCGCGCCTGCTGCCCGAAGTGCTGACTCCATCGGTCGTGCTCGCCGAGCTCGCGCACGTGCCCGCCGGCAAGCCCTCCACCTCGCTCACGCAACGCTGAAAGGAACTGCCATGAAGTCGCGCATCGCCTTTGCAGTGGCCGCCCTTTTCTCCGCCGCCGCGCTCGCCAACGCGCCCGCCGGGAAGCTCGCGCCCGCGTTCACCGTGGCCGACCTCGACGGCAGGCCCGTGAACCTCGCCGACTACAAGGGAAAGACGGTCGTGCTCGAGTGGACCAACTTCGGCTGCCCGTTCGTGCAGAAGCACTATCGCAGCGGCAACATGCAGGCGCTGCAGAGGAAGTATTCGAACGACGTGGTGTGGCTCGCGGTGAACTCCACCAGCAAGGGCTCGACCGACTGGACCGAGGCGAAGGCGCTCAGCGCGCAGCTCAGGGACTTCGGCGCACAACCCGCGCGCTATCTCGTCGACGAGCCCGGCAAGGTCGGCATGGCGTACGGCGCGAAGACCACGCCGCACATGTTCATCATCGATCCCCGGGGCGCCGTGGTCTACAACGGCGCCATCGACGACAAGCGCTCGACCGACGTGGCGGACGTGAAAACCTCGAAGAACTACGTGGTCGCCGCGCTGGAAGAGATGAAGGCCGGGAAGCCGGTCTCGGTGTCGACGACGACCCCGTACGGGTGCTCCGTCAAGTACAAGTAGAGGACGCCGGCAGGCTGATCCTGCGCGTCTCGGTCGGCCTCCTCATCCTCCTCCACGGCATCGCGAAGCTGCGCTTCGGGCTCGGCGATGTCGCGACTTCCCTCCAGCGCGCCGGCCTGCCGGTGGCCATCGGCTACCTCGTCTACCTCGGCGAGGTCGTCGGCCCGATCTTCATGATCATCGGGGCGTGGACGCGGATCGCCGCTGCGGTCGTCGCGTTCAACATGCTGGTGGCGCTTCTCCTCGGACATCCGCACGAACTGTTCGAGATGACCGCCCATGGCGGGCTGCTCCTCGAGGTCCAGTGGCTCTACCTCGCCGGCGCGGTCGCGGCCGCATTGCTCGGCGCGGGCCGGTTCAGCTTGGGTGGGATAAAGCAGCGCTGGAATTGAAGCGCGATCCCGCTATAATTCGCGTCCCGCACCAGCGGGTAACCCAACGGAGGGTGTGCCATGCCCGACCAGGATCGCGTGGTATTCCGGACGGCGTCGGTCGAGGAGCGCGTGGATGCGATCCAGGCGGCCCTCGACGCGAAGGGCCTGAAGGCGAGCGAAGCGGTCGACGAGCTCAGCCACAAGGCGCAGGAAGAGTGGATCCCGCGGAACGGCGCCCGCATCGTCGCGCGCGCCTGGGTGGATCCCGAATTCCGCAGGCGCCTCCTCGCCAATGGCCGTGAAGCGGCGCTGGAGATGGGCTTCCCGATGCCGAAGCATCACCGCCACCTGGTCGTCCTCGAGAACGCGCCGAAAATACAGAACGTCATCTGCTGCACGCTCTGCTCGTGCACTGCGTTCACGCTGATCGGCCTGCCGCCCGACTGGTACAAGGACCTGCAGTACCGCTCGCGCGTGGTGCGTGAGTCACGCACGGTGTTGAAGGAACTGGGCCTCGATCTCGCGCCCGACGTGGAGGTTCGCGTCTGGGACACCACGGCGGACACGCGCTACATGGTCCTGCCCGAGCGGCCGGCGAACACCGAAGGCATGTCGGAGGACGAGCTCGCGGCGCTCGTGACGCGCGACTCGCTCATCGGCGTCGCCCGGCTCTGAGGCGCCCATGGACGGCATCCACGACCTCGGCGGCAAGCAGGGCTACGGCAAGGTTCGCTACACGCTGAACGCCACGGCGTTCCACAACGCGTGGGAAATGCGCGTGAACTCGCTCTACGCGTTCGCCGTGCGCAGCGGCATCTTCAATATGGACGAGTACCGCCACGCGATCGAGCGCATGGAGCCGGCGCACTACCTCACCGCCAGTTACTACGAGCGCTCGCTCACCAGCCTCGCGACGCTGTGCGTCGAGAAGGGTGTGCTCACGCGCGAGGAGCTTGAGAGCCGCGCCAAGGGAGCGTTTCCCCTTGCTTCGGCAAGCGCCGCCGGGCGTTCGAACTCGCCCACCCGCGAGCGCTTCAAGCCGGGTGAACGAGTGCGCGTGAAGCTCGACTTCGTCCCCGGCCACATCCGATTGCCCGCCTACGTTCGCGGGAAGGTGGGCGTGGTAGTCGGTGAGTCGCCGGCTTATCCGTTCCCGGACGCACATGCGCACGGCATCCACTCCGAGGACGAGCCGACGTACGACGTTCGCTTCCAGGCCCAGGACCTGTGGCCGAACGGCTGCGACCCGGCGCTGGTTCACGTCGGCATCTTCCAGAGCTACCTCGAAAGAGCGTCATGAGAAAGCTGATCTCCTCCGGTTCCACCTTCGAGAAGCAAATCGGTTACTCCCGCGCCGTGGTCCAGGGCGACTGGATCTTCGTCTCGGGCACCACCGGGTTCGACTACTCGACGATGAAGCTCGCCGAGGGCGGCGTCGAGGCGCAGGCGGAGCAGTGCCTCAAGAACATCGAGGCCGCGCTGCGAGAAGCGGGGTCGAGCCTTAGCGACGTGGTCCGCGTGCACTACATCCTTCCCGACGGCAAGGAGTTCGAGAAGTGCTGGCCGGTGCTGCGGAAGTATTTCGGCGAGGTGCGGCCCGCCGCGACCA
>Ga0105242_10003510_pt1 | contig 12189 bp, 8 predicted proteins | sample KBSM24metaG_FD_81521 | JGI IMG/M metagenome (GOLD analysis project Ga0105242, IMG submission 81521) | Miscanthus rhizosphere microbial communities from Kellogg Biological Station, Michigan, USA - KBS M2-4 metaG | ecosystem: Host-associated > Plants > Roots > Rhizosphere > Soil | place: Michigan...
AGGCCTGCACTACACCAATACGAAAACGCTCTAGCGCCGCGACATTCCCATCTGCGCCACGATCGCCCGGAAGCGTGCGTCGTTCTTCATTCCATCCAGATACGACTCGACGGCAATGTATTGAAGAAGCGGATCCCGATTGGCGAACGCCTTCTGGAGCTGTTCGATCGCGCGATCTCGTTCGCCGAGGCCTTCGTACGCGATGGCCAGGGACGATGGCGGAACGAAGGTGCCGCTGCGCTCGATCGCCGCCAGGCGACGCAGCGCTTCGTCCCGTTTTCCTGCACGCGCCAGCGCGTGGATGTCGTAGCAGAGCGTGGCGGCGGTACGGTCGCCGAGCTCCATGGCCCGGTCGAACGCCGCGAGCGCCCGGACGAAATCGCCGCTGCCGCCCGTGGCGATGCCGATCCACGTCCACACGGCCGGTGCCAGCGCATCCAGGCGCGCCGCCTCCCTGAGCGTCTCCAGCGCGCGGTCGTAGCGCCGGACGTTGTAGTACACGGCCGCCGTATCGATGGCGGTCGAGAGGCCGACGGGATCGAGATCGCGGACGCGCGAGAGCTCTGCGACCGCCGCGTCGCCCTGGCCCGAGAGGCTCAGGCTGATCGCGAGGCCCTGATGCGCGGGAACGGAGCTGGCGCTGAGCGCGATCGCGCGGCGGTACTCGCGGTCCGCGGCGGCCCAGTCCCATCGATCGCGCTTGATGTCCGCGAGCACGGTGTGCGCCTGTGCCAGCTCGTCGTCCGCGGCAATCGCCTTGAGCGCGGCCTGTTCCGCGAGCGGGAGCGCCTCTCGAGGCCTGAGGATGCCGGCGCCGCCGAGCCGCCGGTAGGCGTTGGCCAGCTCCGCGTTGGCCATCGCATACGACTGGTCGATCCCGAGCGCCTGCTCGAAGTAGCTGGCCGCCCGCTGCGTGCTCTCCGGCGTGTACAGCGACATCTGATAGCGGCCGCGCAGCAGAAGCGAATACACCTCCGGGTTCGGGTGGACCAACTTCTCGAGCCTTCGCTGATCGGCCGGTGTGAGCTTCGAGCGGACCCGCCTCGCGATCTCGGTCGCGATCTGCCCCTGGATGTCTGCGAGGTCCGCGCGGTCCCGCGTGTATTCGGCGCCCCAGAGCGTGGTGCCGTTCTCTCCGTTGACGAGCTCCGTCGTGACCCGGAGCCGTCCGGCTTCCTCGGTGATACGGCCGGTCACGACAGTGCGCACCCCGAGCGCCCGCGCGATTCGCCGGACGTCGCGCGTGTCGCCAGAAAACCGGAAGCTGGAGCTCCGCGCAATGACCCTGAGGTCAGGCAACTGGGCCAGCGCGCTGATGAGACCTTCGCTGATTCCCTCCGCCAGGGCGATGCCTTCGGGCGTCGAGCGCGCGTTCACGAACGGGATGACGGCGACCGACGCCGCGGGCGACTGGCTTCGCGACTGCCAGTAGCCGAAGGCGGCGGACACGGCCAGGAGCGCGGCCATCCCCCAGGCCACGCGACTGCCCGTCCGCGACTTCTTGTGCGCGATGGCGTGCAGGCGAACCGAGACGTCCTGCATGGACCGCAGGCGCGCCGCGGGGTCTTTGGCGAGGCAGTCGTCCACCAGTTCCTGGAGGCCGGCGGGCAGTCTTTGCGCGAACGCGCTGAGGCGGGGAGGGTCCGCGTGCCGGAGGTTCTCGAGAGCGCCCGCGACCGACGGGCTCCAGAACGGCAGCCGGTTCGCCGCAGCTTCGAACAGCATGCATCCGAACGCAAAGACGTCGGAATGCGCGCCGATCGGCTGCCGCGCGGCCTGCTCCGGGGACATGTAGCCGACCGTGCCCTCGATGCCCGCGCGCGGCTGCTCGACCGTCCCTGCGTGCACCTGGCGCGCGAGCCCGAAATCGAGGACTTTGACGAGCCCGTCGCCCGTCAGCATGATGTTTTCGGGTTTCAGATCGCAATGAACCAGCCCCGTCGCATGCGCACGCGCGAGGGCCCCGGCCGCCTGCCCGAGGTAGTCGAGCCTCTCGGAGAGCGAGCACGTCGCATCGTTGAACTTTTCGCGAAGCGCCACCCCGTCCACGTACTCCATCGCGATGTACCAGTGGCGGCCCGCTTCGCCAACGTCGTACACCGTGGCGATGTTGGGGTGGTTCAGCGAGGCCGCCACCTTCGCTTCGCGCGCAAAGCGGGCACGGAAGTCTGCGGTCAGCGTGGCGTTTGCGAACACCTTGAGCGCGACGTTCCTCTCGAGGCGCGAATCGAACGCCTTGTAGACGTCCGAGCTGCCTCCGGACCCGAGCAGCTGGAGGATCTGGTACTGGCCCAGCATCGATCCGGGCGCAAGAAGCTGGCGGTCCTGTGTCGCCTCGAGGTCGTCGATGCAGGCCTGCCGATCGAACAGGTGAACGGTGTCGTGGTCCTGTTTCAGGAGCCGCTCGACTTCCTGACGGAGCTCCGGATCGCCTTTGCAGGCGTCATCGAGAAAGGCTCGCGCATCCGGCGCCTCGAGCGCTTGAAAATACAGATCGGCAGCGGCCTTCCAGCGCTCGTGATTCACAGCCGTCCCTGCGGCGCTACGGGGTGAAGAACGACAGCGTGTTGGTGTCGCTGCCCCCGACGATGCCGCTTCCGTCGGCGCTGATCTGAATGGGCCAGTTCATGTCAGTGGTCACGTGCGTCGCGAGCTTTGCGCCCGTGTTGTCGAACAGGTAAAACGCTCCGGGCGTGAAATTCGGAAATCCATCGGCGACGACAATGCGGGTGCCCGACGAATCGACGCTGGTGGTGTTGGGAGGATTCTTCAATGCCGACTTGAAGTCGGGGATCAGCTGGCCGGCGCTCGGGGAAAGCCTGATGAGCAGTCCCTTGTGCGTCGGGTGGTCGGTGTCATTGACAACGGTCGCCACGAACGAGCCATCGTCAGCGATCGCGACCCACCGCACGTTGTGTCCCCCTGCTGCATCGACCGAGCTGAATCGCGCGACGGGCCCCGGCGTGCCGGCCGACATGGACACCCGCGTCAGGAGGTAGACGAAGTTCCAGCCGCCGACCGCGAAGGCATCGCTGGTGCGCGAGACCGCGATCGAATGGAACTTGACTGGACCCATGAGCGACAAGGGGTTCACGGGGTTCAAGGGTTCATTGGCGATCCAGGTGACCGGCGTGCCGACCACCCCGCCGGTAATCGGGATCACGTACACCACACCCTGCTGGTCGGCGGCGGCCAGCCAGGTGCCGCTCGGATGCACGGCCACCGTCTCGCAGTACCCGACCAGGGTGACGACATGAGGTGGATTGGAGAAGCTGCCGGACGATCCGCGCAGGAACACGAACAGGCTCTTGTCGGCGACCGCCACGAGCACCTGTCCGTTCTGCGACAACCCGACCGAGGTGACACGGTCGGTGATGTCGGACGTCTCGAGCAGCCTGGTGCCTGTCGCGACGTCGAAGGCGAGCAGCAGGCCGCGCTTCGGCTTGAAAGGACTGACCCGTCCCATGGTCAGCAGACCTCCGCCGGCGGCGACCGTGCCGTCGCCGGACATGGCCACGGCGTAAATGCCTTTATCGCCGTTGTATTCGTGGGAGAAGAGCAGCGTCCCGCTTCCGGCCGTCGAGAAGACGTAGACGCCGTAGCGGCCGTCCAATCTTGGCCGCGACGTGTTCACGTAGTTCTGGTAGTACGTCCCGGCGACGACCCGGCTTCCGTCGTCTGAAATCGCCGCGGCGTTGACCATGTAATCGTCGGCGCACACCTCCGGCGACACGCAGAGCGGCAGCGACGACAGCTTTTTGGTCCACTTGAGCAACATCCTGAGTCTCCCTCGGTGCCGTGACTTTACCTCAGCCGCAGCACTGCCCTCAGTCCTTATACGCGCCGGACGACGGGAAAAGGGGTCACCAGCGGGCGCGGCTGGTTGGGCAGGGAGGTGATAATGGCTCATGCGCACAATGGCCGCCGCGGTCGTACTCGTCGCGCTGGTGACGCCGTCGCCCGCGCTGGCCTGGGGATTCGAGACACACAAGTTCATCGTCTCGCGCGCGATTGACGTCCTTCCGGACGAGATCCGGCCATTCTTCCAGGCGAACCGCGTCTTCGTCGTCGAGCATTGCATCGACCCTGACTTGTGGCGTACCGCGGGATTTGCCGACGAGCCGCCCAGGCATTTCCTGAACACGGACGCGTACGGCGCGTACCCGTTCTCCTCGCTGCCCCGCGACTACGACGCCGCGGTCGCGAAGTTCGGCCAGGAAACGGTGGCGGCGCGAGGCCTGCTGCCTTGGCGCGCGTGGGAGATCTCCGGCAACCTGGGCCGCGCGTTTCAGAGGCAGCAGCGCGGCATTGGGTCTGCAGCGGCCGACGTCAAGTTCTTTGCCGCCATCATCGGGCACTACGCGGCGGACGCGCACGTGCCCCTTCACGCCGTCCTGAACTACGACGGCCAGCTGAGCGCCCAGAACGGCGTTCACTACCGGTTCGAAGAGGAGCTGTTCGTCCGCTACGGCGATCAGCTGAACGTCCGGCCGCCTCCGCTGCAGTCGATTCCGAATGTCCGCGATTTCGTGTTCGACACGCTGCTCGAAAGCCAGCAGAACGCAGAGGCCGTTCTGGCCGCGGATCGTGAAGCCATCGGCAACGCCGGAACCTACGACGATCGATACTTCGACGCGTTCTTCGCGAAGGCGCGACCGATGCTCGAAAAGCGGCTGGGCCAGGCGATCTCCGGCGTGGCGTCGGTGATCGCGTCGGAATGGGAGCGCGCGGGCCGGCCGGCACTCCCGGCGACTCCGCCTCCACGGCAACCAGCGCAGCGGCGACCATGAGAATGGTGCGAACGGCCGCGCTGGCCGCGGTATGTCTGGCGGCGAGCCTGCCGGCGCGGGCATCGCAGACGCCATCGCTCCTCCCGGCGGAAACGCCTCGAGTCAGCCGGGACGTGCGGATCAGCGTGCGCGACGTCTGGACGCCCACCGGCATCGAGGTGCAGCCCGGAGAGAAGGCCGTGTTCACCGGCGCGGGCACCGGCATCTGTGACGGCCAGGCGGAGTTTGGGCCGATCGGGATTCCGCGAGGGTTCCGGGACCTGCTGCGCGTGCTGCCGATGCAGGCGGGCCGCGGCGCGCTGATCGGGCGGATAGGCGATGCCGGCGTGGCGCAGCCCTTTGTGATCGGCGTGTCGGCGCAGGTCACGGAAACGGCGGGAGGCATGCTGTTCATCGGCGTCAACCGCGCCGACAACGATGCGTGCACCCCCGACTTTTCAGTGCATGTCGAGGTGTTCCCTCCACGCGATGGCGCCAGCACGCAGGTTGCCAGACGAGTGGACGCGATCGGCGGCGTGGACGTATCGCTGCTGGATCGCCTTCCGAGGCGCGTACGCGATCGCGAGGGCAACGCCGGCGACATGGTCAACTTCCTGATCCTCGGGTCCGAGGCGGCGATGCAGCGGGTGTTCAAGGCCGCCGGGTGGGTGACCGTCGACGCCGACGTCACCGGCGCGCTAATCGCCGGCATCCTCGGCAGCCTCTCGAAGGAGGCGTACGTCACGCTGCCGATGTCGCAGCTGTACCTCTTCGGCCGCGCGCAGGATGTCGGGTGGGCCCATGCCGAGCCGATCAAAGTCGCCGCGTCCCGCCATCACCTCCGCCTCTGGCGTGCGCCAGACGCGGTGGCCGGCACGACCCTCTGGGTGGGGGCTGCCACGCACGACATCGGCTTCGAGCGCGACCAGCGCAACAACGGCATCACCCACAAGATCGATCCGGACGTCGATCTCGAGCGCGAATACGTCGAGACGACGCTGACGCGGACCGGCATCGTGACCGAATTCACATACGCGACACCGAACGACGCGGTGAAAGACGCGAAGACCGCGACCGGCGGGACGTTCCAGTCCGACGGGCGTGTGCTGGTGCTGAAACTCGACGACTCGCCGCAGCTGCGTTAAGGAAGAACGGACACTTCTGCCCCGTTACTGGCCACGCTGCCGTCCGGCATGGTCACGGTGGCGGTGACCTTGAACGTGCCCGTCTTCGCGTAGGCGTGGGGGAAGACCGCGCTGCTCACCGCGGACATGGTTGCGGCGGCCGACAGGTCACCGAAGTCCACCTTGATCGTCGATGTCTTGGTCGGGTTTCCGGCGAGCTTGACGTCGATCTCACCGGTCATCCCGAGAAAAAATGTCGGCGGCGTGCTCGTGACGGACACCAGGCTCGACGGTGTCGACGTCCCCGTGGTCGTCCCCGGCGCTGTCGGGGACGAACTCGCGCAGCCCGCAATGAGCGTCCCTGTCGTTAACGTTGCCAACGCAATGACGAGAACCCCTGACGTCCGCGCGATACGCATACCACTAGTTTAGGACCTCGGCGCCGTCGACCGAGGCCTCGGAGGTTAAATGCTGAAATCCTTACGCGCTCCTTGTGTCTTTCACACGCCGGCCGCAGGATACTTCGCCAGGTAGTAGGACAGAGCGCGGGGGCTGATGCCCATCAACCTGGCGGCCTGCCGTTTGACCGGCGACACCTTGAGCGCCCGGTGAAGCGTCTCACGTTCGATCCATTCGACGTTCTGGCGCAGCCGCAGCGAGGGCATGCCGGACGCATTCGTGCTCACCGCCCCGTCGAGGGTCACCGCGTCGCGCGTGATTGTCTTGCCGGTCGTCAAGACGACGGCGCGTTCGATGGCGTTCTCGAGCTCCCGCACGTTGCCCGGCCAGTGGTATTCCTGCAGTGTCGCCATCACATCCTCGTCCAGCGCATCGATTGACTTGCGGCAGCGCCTCGCATGCTTGTCCGCAAAGTACGCAGCCAGCATCGGAATGTCCTCGACGCGTTCGCGCAGCGGTGGGAGAACGATGGGGACGACGTGCAGCCGATAGAACAGATCGTCCTGGAACCGGCCGGCGCCGACGAGCTGCTGGAGGTCGCGGTTGGTCGCCGCCATGACGCGGACGTCCACGCGCTCTGTCCGCTCTGCGCCGAGCGGCTCGATTTCGCGCTCCTGCAGCACGCGCAGCAACTTGGCCTGCAGTGTTGCGCTCATGGTGCCGATCTCGTCGAGAAAAATGGAACCGCGGTCGGCCAGCGAGAACTTGCCTCTTTTTGTGCTCGTCGCGTCCGTGAATGCTCCTTTCACATGGCCGAAGAGCTCGGATTCCAGCAGCGTCTCGGGAATCGCGGCGCAGTTGACCTTGATGAACGGCTTGTCCCACTGCCCGCTGCGATGGTGCACGGCGCGCGCCACCAGCTCTTTGCCGGTGCCGGTTTCCCCCGTGATCAACACCGTGCTGCGGGTTGCGGACACGAGATCGACGCGCCGGATCACATCGGCGATGGCGCGACTGCGTCCCACTATGCCGTATCGTTCGAAATGCGGGCCGACCGTCATCGCCGGCGGCGATTCAAGACCGTCTGTTGTAAATGTCACAAACACTCCTCTTTGGTTCCGGGGTCGGCGTCAGCCGGCCCTTGCAGTAGACGAAACGAACGCTCCCAACCCCCGACGTCGATTCCGCGGGTCAGCGACGACGTGGATGGCGTCAGGGAATTGGGAGCTGTGGCCGTTGCTCGCGAGCTTAGTCGTCTCCAAACCTTGGAATCCCGGCCGCGAACCAGACGCCACCGGCGTTGCGAATCAGCAGCACGGGGCTGGGGCATTCTGACGGGACGGAATCCAACGTGTCGTCGATTCGAAAGTCGCCGTTCGGTTCGAGCGGAACGCGCACGGTGGTGCTGTGTTCGACGAACGGAGCGGCGGCTTCACAGATGAGGGTCGCGAAGACGCTTTGATTGGCGTTCTGGCCGATGCTGTTGCTGCTGGCGAGGAGCAGGCCCCGGCCCCTCACCCTGATGCGGCCGCGAACGTCGATGTCGGCCCTGAGATCGGCGATCCTCCAGGGTCCGGCGCCAGGGAGCACCCCTCTCACGATGTTCAGCTTGACGTTCGGCAACGTTCCATCCGGGTTCGCCTGCCCGGACCCGTTCGCGGCCGGGATGACGCCGATGCCGCCTTCGAATCTCGCAAGAACGTCACGCTCGTGACGGAAATCCTGCGCGTACACACTGGCGGACCCCACGATCCCCAGCGCCATCAGAGTCGCCGCTGCTTTCTTGATCATCTCTGCAACTTCCTCTTTGCATTTCGAGCCCTGACGGCTGCGCTGCGGGCATCGCAGACACCTCCACCGTCGGCTCGCCGTGGGACCAGTGTGGTCCGCGCGCGCCCGGGCGAACACCGACAACACCCGTACAGGACTCGTACAGAAGCGGCGACATGAGCCGGATCACGAGCCTGTGGTTTATAGATGAGCGCGCTTGAGCGAGGGGGGGTGAACTGGACGGGAATCCATCATCCTGCACGCCGGACGTGGTCGATGTGTTTCAGCAGCGCATCGAAAGACGTCTCACGCCCTGCTGCGTACGCGCCGGCCCACCGATCCGGGCCAAGGCGGGCACGAACCTCGCGTTCCGACTGCACCTGGAGGTCGTGCACCAGTTTGAGGACCACCGTCGCACCTGTGCGCTCGCTGACGGCGTCCCGGGCACCCAGGATCCGCGCCGCCCACGCATCGTCGCCTTTGAGTACCGCGGCGGCGACGAGAGGGACGAGCGTGTAGGCGAACGCGTACTTGTCCTGGAGATCCCTGATGCAGGTGAGGCTCTCACGCACCAACGCGATCGCCTCATCGGCGTTCCCGCGCCGGAGCGCCAGGATGGCGCGAACATACAACGCCCAGGTCAGGAACCACGGACCGGCCTGTCGAAGGACCGGCATGGCCTCGTCGAGCAGGTCTTCCGCCTCGCCGGCGTCGCCGGCCGCAAGAGCGACTGACGCCATCCCGCTCAGGGCATTCCCGGTGCCCCACAGGATTCCCAGCGATCGAAACCCGTCGACAGCGCGGGCAAACCATTCGCGGGCCGCCTTCAGATTGCCGAGGGCGTGTTCGATCCGCGCGGACAGATCCTCGGCCCGCACGATCGCCTCCGCGTCCACCGCCCGGGCGAGGCCAAGGGCGCAGTTGAGGCCGGTGCGTGCCTGCTCGAGTTCGCCTTGCGTATACCAGAGCACAGCCGCTCCTTCAAGCGCTCGCAGCTGGGCCGCGGGTGGAAGAGACGGCAAGCCCAGGATCTCCTCGCACCACTGGAGGCCCTCGGCCGCATGGCCCCGAATCAGCCAGAAGTACTTCAGCCCCCACGCGATGTTCGATGCTTCGGCGGCCCGCCCGCGATCGATGAGCCACCTCAGGGCGGCGCGGTAATTCTCGAGATCATCACGCACGCGATCGAGCCATTCGGCCTGCGCCGGTCCGACCAGTCCCTCCGCGGCAAGCGAGGCTTCACCGGTGTAATAGCGCGCCAGCGCCCCAAGAGCGTCGTCGCGCTCCCCCGACTCCGTGAGTTCGACTGCCGCGTACGCCCGTACGGTTTCGAGCATTCCGTAGAGTGGCCGATGCGTCGCCGACGCCTCGGATCGCAGAAGAAGGCTCTTGTCGATCAGACCGGCCACCACGCTGAGCACGTGTTCGATCCGGGCTGATGAAGCCTCACGACCGGCAAACATCACCGCGGCCGCGTCGATCGAAAAACGCCCCGGCAACGCGCCGAAACGGCGGAAGGCGCGCTGCTCGTCGGGGCTCAGGAGTTGATAGCTCCAGGCGACCGTCGCATTCATCGTCTGTTGGCGTTCGGGGAGATCGCGGGGGCCGGCCGCCGAGAGCAGAACATCGTGCGTGAGTTGGCGGAGCAGATCCTCGACCGTCAGCACCTTGATCCATGGAGCCGCCAGTTCGAGCGCCAGCGGCAGTGCATCGAGCCGCCGACAAATCGCCGTGACCGCCGGACCGTTGGCGGACGTGAGCCGAAAGTCGGGTTGCACGTCGCGAACTCGCTCCACGAATAGCCGCACCGCAGGAGCGCGCGCCAATTCAGCCGGCGACATCGCGTCAGAGGTCGTCTCCAACTCGAGAGGTCCGACGACGTACTCCCGCTCGCCACGCACGCGGAGCGGGGCGCGGCTGGTGACCAGCATCCGGAGCATCGGAACCGATATCAGGAGATCCGCGACCGGCCCCGCCGCGTCCAATACCTGCTCGAAGTTGTCGAGCACCAGCAGCGTGGAGTGATTCCCGCATGCGACGCGGGCGCGCGCCGGCAAATCGCGCGCGGTGACATCCACCAGTCCGAAGCCCTCGGCGATCGCCGACTGGACGAACGCAGGATCCTGAATGGCGGCCAACGGGACGAAAACCACCCGGGTTGCGCCCCCGTCCGCGATCGCGCGCGCAAGCTCCAGGGCCAGGCGTGTCTTCCCGACTCCCCCTGGCCCCAGGAGCGTGATCAGTCGTGCGGCGGGGTCGGCGAGCCACTGACGCAGGATCCGCACGTCCGCATCGCGGCCGAGGAGGACCGTCAGAGGCACGGGTAACGGGACGCCGGTCAGTTCATCGACTGCCGTGGCCTGCGCCGGCGAGCGCGCGCTTCCAAAGAACGCGTCGCGGGTCGCGCCCGTCAGGTCGAGAGCCGCCGACAGCGCGCGCATGGTCTCGACATGGGGCCGCCGGCGTTCCCCGCGCTCGAGCGCGCTCACGGCATGGACCGAAAGGCCCGCAATCGTGGCGAGCTCCTCCTGCGTGAACCCGGCCCTCTCGCGGAGCGCCTTGAGTTGGGCGCCAAAGGGCCGCTGAGCGGGGGCTTTCATAGCCCCTCATCTTACGACCGCGTTTGTGCGGGCCGCACCTCGTAAATTGGCCCCGGAAGAACCGGCAGCCTTGACCCGCGGGCGCTCAAAAGATCGTAAAGGGCCTGTGAGTTCTCAGCGCCAACTGAGATCGTGCCGGCCGTAGGGCAGATCGCGGAAGCGGTTGCCGGTAATCTGGAAGATCGCGTCGCCGATCGCGGACTGGACCGAGGTCGCGCGGTCGTGGCCCATGCCGATCAGCCAGTGCCCGGTGGCGAAGAAGCGGATGTTGATCTCGGGCGGGTCCTCGTTGATGCGCGACAACGGGAACGTGTTGAAGTTGTTCTCGACGACGTGCCCGTCCCTGATCGTCGTCGCCTGGTGCATGGCGTCGTTGTAGAACCAGGTGATCTGGCCTTCGATCTGTTTTTTCACCGAGAGCGGGTTGACGAGGCCGAAGCCCGTGTCGTGCGCGACGTCGACACGTTCCAGCCTGAGTTTTCCTTCGGGGCTCAGCGAGACCGTGTGGACCATGGCGCTGATCGTCGCCATGCCGTTGCCTTCCGCCCCGCGTTCCTCGAGGCCGATGGCGCGGGCCTTGCCCTTCGGGAGCGGCGTTCCCCAGCCGGACATCTCGGCCGCCAGGTCGAGCGCCTTGATCATGTCGCTCTTATAGGGCAGATTGCCGCGGACGAGGAGCTCGCGCCGGTAGAGATAGGGATCCTTTCCTGCCGCGCGCGCGAGCTCGTCGATGAAGCTCTCGCGATAGAACTCGTGCGCAGCCTGGCCGACACCCCGGCGCGTGCCGACGGGCACGTGGAACTTCGTCGTGTGAAACGAGTAGCGGTAGCTCGGCACGTGGTAGCGCGAGATGATGTCGAACGAGGCGTCCGGACCGAAGCCGCCTTCCTGCATCGAGGTGCGTACGTCGAGCGCGATCGGCCAGCCGTCGGCGTCGAGGCCGGCCTTCAGGCGCGCGACGCCCATGGCGCGATAGGTCGTGCCGACGAAGTCCTCTTCGCGGGTCCAGAGCATATGGATCGGGACGCCGCGATTGGCGTTCGCGATCATGATGGCCTGCTCGGCCTGCGGGCCGTTGCCGTTGCGGCCGAAACCTCCGCCCAGGTGGCACATGTGGAGGTGGACGTTCTCTTCGGGGATTCCCGTGATCTTCGCGGCGCTGAAACGCGTCTCCTGGGGGCTCTGATCGCCGATCCAGATATCCACGCGATCGCTGGTCACGAGCACGGTGGCGTTGCCGGGCTCCATGCGCGCGCGCGCCAGGTACGGGGTCGAGTACGTCGCCTCGACGATTCTGGCGGCATGCGCGAAGCCGGCCTCGACATCGCCCTGGTTGACGCGGACGTTCCCGGGCCTGTCGAGCGCGGCCACCAGCTCCTGGTGCATGCCCGCCGTGGTGACCCCGGCCAGCTCGGGAGGAATGTCCCATTCGATCGGCATGCGATCGAGCGCCTTCCTGGCCTGGTACCAGGTGTCGGCGATGACGGCGATGCCGCCGCTGAAGACGCGGCCGCGGCACAGCGCGGG
>Ga0105242_10003512_pt1 | contig 12180 bp, 9 predicted proteins | sample KBSM24metaG_FD_81521 | JGI IMG/M metagenome (GOLD analysis project Ga0105242, IMG submission 81521) | Miscanthus rhizosphere microbial communities from Kellogg Biological Station, Michigan, USA - KBS M2-4 metaG | ecosystem: Host-associated > Plants > Roots > Rhizosphere > Soil | place: Michigan...
CCGGCGATTGCGCTGCGAATGCGATAGGCAGTTAGGTGGGCCGGCCTTGCCATCCGGTCGAAGAGTGATTCATGTTCAATCCATCGCGTCAGCGGCGAGAGGAACGATGAGACATCTCTTACGTGGGACTCTGTTGGCTCTGATGATCACGAATCGCCCGGTATTGTCGCAGGAGCGCGATTACGTGCCCAAATATGTAATGCCGAAGGGTCGCGAGATCGTGGCGATCTACATCGGCTCGACCACCTGCGGGCCGTGCATGTTCCCCGAGGTGAAGGCCGCCGTGAGAAAGATGAAAATTCTCGTGGCCGATCAAGCCAAGCAGCAGGGCGCGGCTTTCGCGGCCGTGGTGGCGGCGAACGACTGGGAGGTCGCGAAGGCAACGGCGTTCGTCGAGCCGCTCGGCGAGTTCGATCAGATGGTGCTTGGGGGTAACTGGACGAACCTGGCTATCGAGCGGTACGTCTGGCGTGATCCGGAAGGCGTGCCGGCGATGCCGCAGATCCTCATTCTGGAACGAACGATCACCACCGGAACTCGAATGAGCTTCTCGGAACCCAAAGTCTTGCGGCGCATAACGGGAGGGACGGAGATCCCGGCGTGGGTGGAGCGCGGTGCGCCGATCTCGGCGCCCGACGCACAGCATCCCTGACGCGGCGGCTCGCGCGTCCATGAGGGGCGTACTTACGCGCGTCGCACTCTTCGTCGCACTCTTCGTCGCGCTGGGCGGTCAATTCCCGGGCGACACGCAGCCAATGCCCAAGGTAAGCGGCTCGCTCGTACGAGTGCGCGGGAGCACTCGAGGCGACTCGGCAATCGAGGTTCGGGTCGACGTCGCCATGACCGAAGGCTGGCACATCGGCGCGCGCCAACCGGGAAAGGTCGGCATTCCGACGAAGCTGGAGTGGCAACTTCCGAAGGGCTGGTCGGTGACGAGCGAGAACTGGCCCGCACCGAAAACGGAGCCGGTCGGACGCGATTCGGCATTCATCTACACCGGGCCGTTCTCTATCCACGCATCGCTCGTTGGACCAAGGGCTACGTCTCAGGAACCGATTCAGCTTGTCTTCTCATACGGCATTTGCCGAGAGATGTGCATCCCTGGAGAAGTGACGCTTCGGCTTGCTCGCTAGCTGTCGACGCGATGGCAAGGCGAGTTTTGTGAACGCTTAGCGTCAGACGGTACACGCGTTGCCCCCTTGCTCCCAGGGTTGGGGGGGAGGGAACACGCGGGCGTCACGGTGCATTTCGCTTGTGGCCGGGTTGGGCCTTGTACTTACGGGGGCGGGCTGCCGCAACCGGCGAGGCGAACGCGAGGTCGCGGCCGACGGTAAGCGTCACTACCTGACCTACAGCGCCGCGGGCGAGGTCACGTTGCCCGACGGCGAAGTGAACATCTACGAGGCGACCGGCGCCCTCGCGATGTCGGCTGTCGCGGCGCGGGCGAAACCGCTCGTGTACGTGCCGAACTCGAGATCGGCGTCGGTCACCGTGATCGATCCGGCGACGCACACGATCGTGCGGACATTCCCGACCGGCCGAGTGCCGCAGCACGTCGTTCCGTCGTACGACCTCACCACGCTGTGGGTCCTCAACAATGAGGACAGCATGCTGACGCCGATCGATCCCGTGACGGGCGCGAACGGCAAACCGATTCACGTCGACGACCCGTACAACTTGTACTTCTCGCCGGATGGTAGCTCGGCGATCGTCGTCGCCGAGCGACGACAGCGGCTCGACTTCCGCGATCCTAAGACGATGGAGCTGCAAGAGTCGCTCGAGACGAAGTGCCGCGGCATCGACCACGTCGAGTTCACGGACGACGGCCGCTACGCGATCGCGACCTGTGAGTTCAATGGGAGTCTGGTCAAGGTGGACCTTGAAGTTCGACAAACCGTCGCGATGCTCGCGCTCGACGATACGGTCGGGCAAGGCGGCGCGATGCCGCAGGACATCCGGTCGTCGCCGAGTGGGGACGTCTTCTACGTCGCCGACATGAAGGCGGGCGGCGTTCGCCTGATCGAGCCGGATTCGCTGCGGCAGATCGGATTCATCCCAACCGGCATCGGTACGCACGGACTGTATCCGAGCCGCGACGGCAAGCTGCTCTACGTAACGAACCGCGGTTGGAACACTCTCCGCGCCGGCGCGAACGGCCCCGGATCGATCAGCGTGATCGATTTCCGCACACGGCGGGTTGTTGCGCAGTGGCCGATTCCCGGCGGCGGCAGCCCCGACATGGGGAATGTGACCGCCGACGGGAAGGAGCTGTGGGTCTCAGCGCGATACGATCGCGAGGTGTACGTCTTCGATACGGCCACCGGCCAACTCACGCACCGCATTCCCGTCGGGAAGGAGCCACACGGGCTGTGCGTGTGGCCTCAGCCAGGTCGCTATTCGCTGGGGCACACAGGCAACATGCGGTAAGGGCGACTCGGCGCCTCGGCGACTCGGCGACTCGGTTCGAAACATTGGGCGCCTCGTTGCACGAGCGGTTGCAACTCGTTCACGTGTCATCAATCGGAGCGGCCTCCCAGCGACGAGTTCGGTGACACGAGTGACGTTCGCATCGGTACGAGGGTTCTTTGATTGCTCGGAGAAATTCCGGTCGCATTGACGACCGTTTTTTCCCGGGATACGTTGGCTCGGCCAGTCCATACCAAGAGCACGAACGAGAATTCTGCGCGCCGCCGACTGGTGCGCATGCAGATAGCTCGATTGTGAAGATGTTGTCGCAGGCCGGCTGCTCTCCGCCGCCGGCAACCACCCTGCTCTCGGAGACATTGGTATGACATTGGGTCGGCGTCGTTTGCGCACGCCCGTCCGTCGCGATCGATGGGGGCGCTGGTGCAGTTTGCTGGTAGGACTCGCGTCAATTGTCGGCGTCGATAGGGACGCGCTGGCGCAAGCGACCAATACCGGAACGATCGCGGGACGTGTCGTCGACGCCGGCTCAGGCGTGCCGCTGGTCGGCGCAAGCGTTCGAGTGTCCGCGACGCAAATCGGCGCCGCGACGACCGACGACGGCCGCTACACGATTCGCGGCGTCCGTCCCGGCGCCACCGAGATCATCGTCACTCGCATTGGTTATGAACCGAAGCGGAGCACGGTCACCGTGACCGCCGGCGGCACCGTCACGGCGGACGTATCGCTCTCGCAGTCCGCGTTCTCGCTGTCCGAGGTCGTGGTGACGGTCACCGGAGCGCAGCGCAAGGCGGAGATCGCGAACACGGTAGCATCTGTCGATATCGGAACAAAGGCGACGGAGACGACGGCGAACTCGCTCGGTCAACTGATCTCCGGACAAGCGGCCGGCGTTCAGATCATCTCGGCTGGTGCGGCCGGCGGCGGATCGCGTATCCGCATTCGGGGCCAGTCGTCGTTGTCGCTCGGCAACTCCCCGGTCGTCTACATCGACGGCGTGAAGGTCTACTCCGAAGCGACGACGGCCAGCGCGACGCGGTCGTCGCGATTTGACGACATCAACCCCGACGAGGTCGAGACGATCGACATCTTGAAGGGTCCGGCTGCCGCGACGCTTTATGGAACGGAGGCGGCGAACGGCGTTATCAACATTACGACCAAAAAGGGAAAGGTCGGGCAGACGCGGTGGAACGTGTTCGGTGAGACGGCCGACTCGAAGGACCCGAGCGCGGGCCACTATCGCGATCTCTGGATCTCATTCGACCGGACGAAGAAGGGATCAGATGGAAAGGCGCTCGAATGCCTCCTTACATCGATGGCAGCGGGTTCGTGCAAGGTCGATTCGACCTATCACGGCAACGTGCTGAATCAAGCGGGGCTCACGCCCCTCGTTCACGGGGGCGTGAACAAGATCGGTGCACAGGTGAGCGGCGGTAACGAGCGGAACCAGTACTTCGTCTCGGGCGAGTACAACAAGGAAATGGGACCGTACAAGATGCCCGCCGCCGAGATTGCACGGCTCGAGAAGGAGCGCGGCGAGGCGGTGCCATACAATCAGATCTTCCCCAACGCCGACGCACGAACGAATCTGCGAGCGAACCTTTCGACGCAGCTCGGTTCCAAGGCGGACATCAATATCTCGGGCGGCTACTTGGCCCGCGCCGATCGCCAGCCGCAGAACGAAGACAACTCCGTCGGACTCATGGTGGACGCGGTCGCCGGTAAGGCACGCACGGACCTGTTTCAAATTCGTAGCGTGGTCGGCACGGACACCATCAAAGTCCCTTTGAACGGCTACCGCAGCTATCCGATGGGAGACATCTTCGCCCAGGAGCGCAACGAGAACACGAATCGGTTCACCCAGTCGATCAACGCCCGCTACTATCCCTTCGGCTGGCTGAACGCGCGAGCGAATCTCGGCTTCGACTATAGCCTGATCGAGCTCAAGAACCTGATCCGTTTTGATCAGGGCCCCTTCGGCGAAACGACTCGTACGGGCGACATCACCGATACGCGCACGGAGAATTCGCAATACACGGCGGATCTTGGCGCGACCGGCACGTTCAACCCGCGCTCGAACATCAACTCCAAGACCTCGTTCGGCGTTCAGTACTACCGGACGTACAACGACTTCACGCAGGGCCGCGGCCGCAACTTCACGCCGGGATCGGTGCAGGTTGGGACCGGCGCGATTCAAACCGCGGACGAAGGGACCGACCTCACAATCACTCTTGGCAGCTATGCCGAGCAGATTCTCTCGTTCAACGATCGTTTTTATGTGACCGGCGGGCTTCGTTACGACGGCAACAGCTCGTTCGGCAAGTCGTTCAAAGGCGTGTTCTACCCGAAGCTGGGCGCGTCGTGGTTGATCTCGGATGAGAGTTACTTCCCTCATCCCAGCTGGCTCAACTCACTGCGCCTCCGCGGCACGTACGGCGCGTCGGGTGTGCAGCCCAGCACGACGGCTGCCGCGCGATTCTACACGGCGACGACCGCCACCATCGGCGGCGCGGACCAACCCGGCGTGCGCATCGGCGCGCTCGGCAACCAGAAGCTGCGGCCGGAATACTCCGGCGAGTTCGAAACCGGATTCGACGCGCAACTCTTCAGCAACCGGACGACGCTGGAGCTCACCTACTACAACAAGAAGACCAAGGACGCGATCATCGCGCGACCGATCGCGCCGTCGATCTCCGGATTGGCGACGATCTTCGACAATCTGGGATCGATCCGCAACGAGGGATTCGAGGGAACCCTCAACAACCGCTTCATCGACAACAACGACTTCAGCTTCGACGTGCAGCTCACGGGATCGACCCTCAAGAACCGGATCCTCACGCTTGGCGAGGGCGTGACGCCCGTGTTCACCGGCAATCGAAGCACCCAATACAACGCGCCCGGATATCCACTGTTCGGACTGTGGGGCAAGGCGGTCACGTGGAAGGATGCCAACGGTGACGGTCTTCTCAACCTGAACGAAGTCTGTCAGGATGTGAACAGCTGCCGAGCCGCGGACACGGCGATTTACTTCGGCCCGACGCTGCCGACGATCGAGCTCGCGGTCAATCCGCGCGTCGAGATGCTCAAGCACAAGCTCGCCATCTCTGCGCAGTTCGACCACAAGCAAGGAAATCTCAAATTCAACAACACGCTGCGACACCAGTCGCAGGGCGGGCTGTCGGCGAAGGGATTCTGGGACCCGAACGCCACGCTGTGGGAGCAGGCGCGTACGATCGCCGTGAACAACTATTCGGTGTACAGCGGCATGTACGAGAACGGAAGATTCACGCGGCTGCGCGAGGTTGCGGTGACGTACCAGCTTCCCGATGGGTTGGCGACTCGGATGCGCGCGAGCCGCGCGTCGATCGTCGCGGCGGGACGAAATCTCCACGTGTGGACGCCGTACAGCGGCGTCGATCCGGAGGCCACGGTGGGGAACGGCGACCAACGCGGAAGCGAGGAGTATTTCGCCACGCCGCCGCTCCGCTATTACACAGTTCGCCTCAACCTGAGCTTCTGAGGAGCGCCCACCATGCCCAAGACTTTTCGCGTTGGGAGCGTGAAGCCGTTCTCCTCGGCTCGCGCCGCGCGTGTGACGGCCGCGACCCTCACGCTTGCCGCCATCGCGGTCAGCTGCAAGAAAGACTCGCTGGTGCAGGTGACCGACCCGGACATCCAGAATCCGGCGCCGTTTTCGACGCCGGCCGGTGCCACGCCCCTTCGCATCGGTGTAATTGCCGATTTCGTGTCGGCATTCGATGGGGGAACCGACTCATATGTGACGATGACCGGAAACTTGGCCGACGAGCTTCTGGCGAGCGATACCTTCGATGGCCGGCTTACGATCAACGCCCGCAAGTCGGTCGAGACGAACACGGAAATGGAGTCGGTGTACCGCGCCATGCAGCGTGCCCGCACCGGCGCGGCCCGCGCGGCGCTGACTCTCGCGACGACGGCGCCGACGCCGCTGGCGAACCGCGGCGAGATGTACATGTTGCTCGCTTACAGCGAGCTCTTTTTCGGAGAAGCGTGGTGCTCAGGCGTGCCGTTCTCGAGCGAAGACGGGGCGACCACCACCTTCGGCAAGCCGCTCAAGACCGACGAGATGTTTCAACTCGCTGTGGCGCACTTCGACACGGCGCTGTCGCTTGCCGAGACGAACTCGCGCGTTCTGAACGGGTCGAAGCTTGGCAAAGGACGCACGCTGCTGAACCTCGGCAAATTCGCCGAGGCAGCAGCGGCGGTGAATGGTGTGCCGACCAATTTCATCCTCACGACATCCCATTCGTCGAACAGCACGTCGAACGGCGCGTGGAGCGGAACGACGAGCGGTGCCTCGCGCTACCGTCTCGTGTCGGGCGAGGGGAAGAATGGGCTTCTGTTCCTCGGCCAAACGGCCGCGCAGGACGCGCGAATTCCCTGGTCCAACTCGACGCGGGCCGGATTCAGCAGCCAGTTCACCAATCAGCCGAATCAGAGCAAGTACACGCAGTTCAGCGATGGCGTCGTGACAACGGGCGCTGAAGCCCGGCTGATCGAGACGGAATCGCGGCTCCAGGGCGGAACGCAAAGCGATCGTGACGCGGCGTACGCGGCGCTGAATTCGCTACGCACGGGAGGCGCGCCAATCGGTGGCACCACGACGTCCAATGTCACGGTCGCTGCGCTCACGACGGGCGCGCCGTTGACGCAGGACGCAGCAATCGATCTGCTCTACAAAGAGCGCGCCTACTGGCTATGGCTCACCGGCCACCGTCTCGCCGACCTGCGACGACTCGTCCGCCTCTACAAGCGCAACACGGAGGCCGTATTCCCGACCGGTCAGCTCACACCGCCGTTGGACGGCACATACGGAGCCGGAACGACGGTCACCGTTCCGTTCTCCGAACGCAATAATCCCAACTTCCAGGGTTGTTTGAGTGAGCCGTAGCCGGGCCGATCAACGATGGCATTGAGAATTCGCGCGTTGTTTCCGCTCGTCGGCCTCGTCGGCTGTTATTCGTATCAGCCGATCGAGGCCGCGGCGGTACCGGTGGGAGCGGAGGTTCGCGCGCGAATTACCGGAGCGGCGTCGGATCGAGTCGCACCGATGCTGCGTGCCGTCGACGTCCGCACGCTCGTCGGTAGCGTTACCGAAAACGCGAATGGGTCGATGATGCTCGAGGTTCCGAACGGCGCGATGCCGAACGTGACCGAGGGCGTGGTCCCTTTGCGCGCGAGAATTCCGATCGTGCCGGCCGACTTGGTGACGCTCGAGCGTCGCAGACTCGACGTCGGCCGAACGGTGATTCTCGGAGCCGGGGTCGTCGGTGGTGTCTCGCTTGGCGTCGCGCTCGCGCTACGAAGCGGCTCCGATCCGCAGCCCGGCAACGTTCCCACCGGGCCGCCGCCGATCACCCGCATTCCGATCGGCGTAATTCACTTTTGACCGGTGCGCGCTATCGGGCGAAGTACGCCTCGATCGCCCAGAGGACGGCCGTCTGCACCAGGTCACGAGCTTGCACGTCGTCCGGTGCCACGGCTTCGGCGACCGTTTGCTTGAGCGACAACAGCAGGTCTTCAGCTGACGGATACAGTGCGCGGGCGCTGCTCGTATAGTCCTCAACGGCGACGCGAAGGCCTACGAGCAAGTTCGGCGGAAGACTGCTGGCCGTGATATGGCTTTCGCGCGTGATGGCGCTCAGTTCAGCCAGATGGGTCCTGAGATCGAGCTCCGCGACCGCGCACCGCTCGGACGCGCGCTGATTGGCCTGTCGCAGGAGCGTGCGCTCCACGACGGTGAGCTCGGTGTTGGTGGGGGGTCCAAAGGTCTGCCGCATCTGCGTGGGTGTTGCAGAAGTTGGGAGCCGCAGCCTGTCTCGGCTCACGATGAGGGGCGGAGTTGGCATGTAGCCGAGCCGGCGGTGACTAGGACACCGCCGGCTCGATCCCCATGACTGCATCGTCATTTACTGAGCGCCGAAGCCGCCGATCGTCAGATGGAGCACCGGGCGCCTGACTCCATGAGTAGGCAGCAGTCGTGCCAACCACCAGCGGCAGCTTGTGGTCGCGCTTGCCCGCTTCGGCGCGAGCGCCACGCGCGGCGGTCAAAGAAATTGACTCCCGTTTTTGCCATGTGGCAAAAAACTTCACGACTCTGACCCTCATGAAAAAACGGAGTCTGACCCCGTTCAAAAAATGGGGTCAGACTCCGGAGTGGAAATGATGGTGGTTGAAGGTTCAGCTTTGGCGCTGCTTCTCAGCTTCGAGCTCGGCGCGGCCGGCCGGCGTGAGACGCACGCGAATCTGGGTGTAGTGAATTCCAGGCTGCGAGCGGTCGAGCCGTGGCATGCCGACGATTTCGATACGTCCCGTTGCCTCGAGGAGAAACAGCAGCTGTGCGACAGTGGAAAACTCCGAGAGGTGGCGAGGGCCATCGCCGTCCCTCGCGAACAGGTGCTCACCGCCATTGTCGGCGATCTGGGTGAGCAACTGGCGATATGCGTCCAGCACGACTGATCCTGCCGATGGCGCTAGAAGATGAACGACACGGCCCGACGATGTTCCAGCGACGGGTGAAGTCACTGGCACATCGCCGAACCGCAGCGTGCATTACGGAGTTGGTGCCGTGAGGTACGGCGACTGACGGAACATCTCGTCGATCGCGGCGGTGACGGTCACGTTGTTCTGAATTCCAAGCAGACCGTTGGCGACGCCGGCCCATGCTGCCTGAATGCTTTGGGCAAGCGGATTGACCGAAACCGTCGGGGTCAACGAGATCACGAGCGTTCCACGCGGGTAGGCCACGTTGCCGGTGACCGGGAACCACGGGTAGATGTAGATCCACGAGTCGTTGAAGTTGGGGTTGAACACCCAGATGGGTGAGAAGCCCCAGATGGTGAACCAGTTGAAGGTATTGAACGCGTTGAAGTTGTCGCTCGCGGTCACGCCGCATAGGACGACGAAGTCCGGAGTGACCGACGCCGACGGCGTCACTTCCACATACCCGCGCGCAAGGAAATCCTGGCGCGTGCGATCCAGAATGGTCCGATCGAAGTTGCGCGTAAGCGGATCCGGCGCTCCGACGATTGGTGCGAAATGGACAACCGTGTCCGGCATCGCGAACGTTCGCAGCGTGGTGAAGTTGAACGACGAGTCCTTGAACGTGGTGACGATGTTGGTTGGAACGACTACGGGAACCAGGTTGAGATCCCCATCATCGCCGCATGCGCCTGTCGTCAGCAGACCTGCAACGCCAACGACGAGGCTGGCGACTCGAAGAGTCGACCACGTGCGGCGTCCAGATTGTGGTGTACCGATCATTCGTTCCTCCATGCTCCTCTCGAAAATGGATGCGACGCGGCGATCAGCCGCGATTGCAGGCTACCGGTCAGCGCATCCGCGCTGTATTGGGCCTTGTGCCTTGGTCCTTTGTCCAAACGGGCGGCGGGCGGCTTGAACGACACGCCACGCCAGGCCGATCAGCGGAAAAAAATCGCGATCAGCGGGTAGCCGACTCGAACAGCGTCGCTTGGCGCGACGATTCCGTATTCGCCGGAGTCGGGACAGCGATCGGAACGGGGAGGACGAAGCTGAAGGTCGCGCCGTGATTCGAATTGTTTGCCGCCCAGATGCGGCCGCCGTGCGCGCCGATGATCGAGCGGCAGATCGCCAAGCCGAGCCCGAGCCCCTGCGGCTTCGACGTCACGAACGGCTCGAACACGGCGTCGATCAGGCCGGCGGCCACACCCGGTCCGCGATCGGAGACCGAGATGCGCACCGTCGAGCCTTCCTCGGCCACGCCGACCGTAAGCATGCGGTCGCGCGGCGGGTTGTCAGTCATTGCGTCGCATGCGTTCACCATGAGATTGAGCAGGACTTGCTGGAGTTGTACCCGATCGGCCGATATCGGCGAAACGGACGCCGGCAAATCCGTGGCGACGGTAACACCACGCCGAATGAGATCGCTGTGCGCGAGGTCGAGCACGTCGGCGACGACTTCGTTCGGATCGACGAGCTGTCGAATCGCGTCGTCCTTGCGGATGAGCCCTCGAACGCGGTGGATCACCGATCCGGCGCGCAGACTGTCCGCGACCATGTCCTCGAGGATCTCGCGCAGCATCGCCTGATCGGGCTTGTCGGCCGCCATCATGCGCTGCGCGACTCTCGCGTTCGTGAGAATCGCTGCGAGCGGTTGATTGAGCTCGTGCGCGACGGCCCCGGAGAGCTCGCCGAGTAGGGCGACACGGCCGAGGTGGGCGAGCTCATGGCGCTGCACCTCGAGCTCGCGCTCGGCACGCCGGCGCTCGGTGATGTCGCGGACCATCATGATGAGGCAGGGTTGTCCGTCGACCGTCACGGTCTCGGCGGCGAGCACGGCACGCAGCGTCACGCCGTTCTTTCGACGCAGATCGAGCTCGAACTCCCTGACGTACCCCTGCGCGGCGATGCATCCGGAGACGTCGTCGACTTCGGCCCGGCTCGCATAGATCGACAAATCATCGACAGTGCTGCCGATCGCCTCGCTTCGCCGGTAGCCGAACAACATCTCCCAACGATCGTTGATCTCGACGATGCGCATGCTCGGATATTGCACGATGGCGATGGCATCGAGGCTGGCGCGGAATGCCTTGGCGAAGCGTTCCTCGGAGGCACGGAGGGCGGCTTCGATGCGGAGTCGCACGTCGATCTCTTCGCGCAGCGTTGCGTTCGCGGTGGTGAGCTGGACCGTGCGCTGCGCGACGCGCTGCTCGAGGTACTCGCTGAGAATGCGCAGCTCGGACTCGCTGCGACGCAGCGACTGCTCGGCGCGCTTGTGATCGTCGATGTCCGTCGACGTGCCGTACCAACGGGTGATACCGCCGGTGTCGTCGCGCACGCCGATCGCGCGATCGAGGTGCCACCGATAGCCGGCGTGTCGCGCCGACCAAAAGCGCGCTTCGTGCTCGTACGGACGTCCGTTCGCGATGCAGGCGCGCCACGCGGCGGAGAGCTCGCTGCGATCCGCCGGATGCACGACGGCGAGCCACGTCTGATCGGTGATCGGGCCCGGCTTCGTATCGGTGAACTCGTACCATCGGCGGTTGAAGTAGTCCACCTGGCCGTCGGCGCGCGCGGTGTAGACGATCTGCGGCATCGCGTCGGCAAGACTTCGAAAGCGAGACTCGCTTTCGCGCAGCGTCGTCTCGCGGAGCAGCGCGGCCTCGGCGAACTTGCGCGCCGTGATGTCCGTCGACACGCCGATCATCCGAAGGGCGAGGCCGTCGGGGTTCCGCAGCACGACTCCCTTGTTGTGCAGCCATCGCACTTGATCGCCGTTTGTGACCCGGAACTCCGCCTCGTAGGGCAGGTCCTCCTCGAGCGCGCAAAGCACGGCCGCCTCGACGGTGGGACGATCGTCGGGATGAACGAACTCCTCGATGAACCGCTGGTAGGTGGCGGCCCGGTCGACCCCGATGACGTCGGATGCCTCGCTCGACAGTCGGCCCGATCCCTGGACAAGATCCCACTCCCACGTTCCCATCCGCGCCGCGGTGAGCGCGATCTGCAACTGTTGCGCGGTATGCCGGGCATCTTCGACCGCCGCGGCACGCTCACGGATGACGGCGGTGAGCGTGAGCAACGGAATGAAGTTGATGATGAGAAAAAGCTGAAGCGAGAACACGTTGTCGGCAATCGAGCGCTCGTCGAACGGGCCGCGCCCGTGAATGGCGCCCCAGACCGACACGAGGGCCAGGACGAGCAGGCACGAGCTGACGCCCGCCGGGCCAAACCGCA
>Ga0105242_10003514_pt1 | contig 12177 bp, 7 predicted proteins | sample KBSM24metaG_FD_81521 | JGI IMG/M metagenome (GOLD analysis project Ga0105242, IMG submission 81521) | Miscanthus rhizosphere microbial communities from Kellogg Biological Station, Michigan, USA - KBS M2-4 metaG | ecosystem: Host-associated > Plants > Roots > Rhizosphere > Soil | place: Michigan...
GGCAGGATGTGGCGGACGTCAATCTCCGCGTTCATGCGGGTGAGCGCGATCGCCGCCGCCGGGCTCGCCCCCATCCGCAGGAACGACGCCCACCAGTCGCGGAACGCCGGATCGTGCGCCACGCTCGGTGCGCGATCGGCAAGCCCGACCGGCCCGCCCCAGTTGTCGACGATCTCCTTGAAGAACGCCTCGCGGTGCGTGCGCGTCGGCGCCCAGGGATAGTCGGGAGCGCGCAGCCGTCTGGCGTAGGTGCCGATCATGATCAGCGCGTCGGTCTGTGCCGGGTGCGTCGCGGCGAAGAGGCTGCACATCGGGCCGCCTTCGGACACGCCGAGCAGCACGGCGTGGCGCGATCCGACGGCGTCGAGCACGGCGCGCACGTCGTCCATGCGCTGCTCGAGCGTCGGAAGGCGCGTCACGGGATCGGACAACCCGGTCCCGCGCTTGTCGAACAGAATGAGCCGGGAGAACGAAGCGAGGCGGCTCAGGAACCGCGCGAACGACGGCTCCTTCCAGAAGTACTCGAGGTGCGACACCCATCCCATCACGAAGACGAGATCGACCGGCCCGCTGCCGCAGACCTGGTACGCGATGTTGACGTCGCCGCTTCTCGCGTACTGCACGGGTCCCGGTGTGACGCCGACGGGATCGGCGGCGGGCGCCGGCCGCGCCGGAGCGGCCGTCAGCCGCGACTGGGTGACGCCGGCGATGAACCGGTAGCCGCGCCGGTGCGCCGTCTCGATGAAGCGCGGCGCCTGGGCATCGTCGCCGAGCGCGCGCCGGATTTCGCGAATGCAGACTTTCAGCGCGCCGTCGGCGACGAACGTGCCGGGCCAGAGCGCGTCGAGCAACTCGTCTTTCTTGATCAGGCGGCCCGGCCTCGAGGCGAGATACTCGAGCAGCGACAGCGCCTTCGGCGTCAAGGCTATCGGACCCGATTCCCCGTGGAGCTGTCCGCTGGAGGGATCGAGCCTGAAGCGATCGAAGGCGAGCTGAGGGTCCGACGCCATGGTGCTGGTGAGCCCGAGTGCGCCATGGTATCCGATCTCCCGGCTCGCGGGAGCCGATCCGCGATCGCGCCGATCGCGCCGATCAGGAAGAGCCCGATGTATCCGAGCAGGCGTTCAGTCTTCGTCATATTGCTGACCTCAACGGATAGGCGACGCGCTTCACGTTCAGCAGATGTCGGAAGGTGATGTTGTCGGTGGTCGAGGTGCCGCCGAAGGTGCCGCAGCCCAGGGTCATCGAGCAGGCGAGGCCGGTCGTCATGCCGCAGCAGCCCTGGGCGGCCGGGGAGTTCACCAGGATCCGTCCCGCCGGGATGACGCGGGCGAACCGCTCGATGCGCGCGGGGTTCGTGGTGTGGATCACCGCCGTGTGGCCGGCGCCGGTGATCGTCAGCAGCGCGTCGGACAGCGCCAGCCCTTCGTCCTCCCCGTCCACTGTAAACATCGACAGGACCGGCGCCAGCTTTTCGCCGGTGCTGAACCTGTCCAGAGCCTGAGCCGTCTCTGAGACGGCGTCTCTGAGACCGGGTCTCTGAGACCGCGTCTCTGAGACGGCGTCTCTGAGACCAGAGAACACCGCCGGCAGGACCAGCAGCCGGAACGGGTAGGGCCGGGCGAGGTCGATGGCTGCGGCGATGGCGTCCGCGGACTGACCCACGAAATCGCGATGCAACGCGCCGGTCTTCGGATCGACGACGTTGAGCGCGAAGCGTTCCGCTTCGGCCGGCGTCAGGATCGCCGCCCCTGCGCGCGTGAGCGCTTCCGTGAACGCCACAGCCACGCGGCCATCGACTACGAGGTTGTGCTCCGCGCCGCAGATCACGCCGTTGTCGAACGCCTTGCTGGTCACGATGGCGCGCGCGGCCGCATCGAGATCGGCGTCGGCGCAGATCCACGCCGGCGCATTGCCGGGACCGACGCCGATCGCCGGCGTCCCCGAACTGTACGCCGCCTCAACCAGCGACCGGCCACCGGTCGCGAGCACCAGCGAGACGCCGGCGTGCCGCATGAAACGGCGCGTGGTCTTCCGGCTGGGCCGCGGCACCCACTGCACGAGATCGACCGGCGCCCCGTGAGCCTTCAGCACGTCGCGCACGATGCTGCAGGCGAGCCGGCCCACGCCGAGCGCCCGGTGATGAAAGCTCAGGATCAGCGCATTGCGGCCCTTGAGGGCAATCAGCATCTTGAAGATCGCCGTCGCAACCGGGTTGGTGACGGGCGCCACCGCGAACACCACGCCGACCGGGCTGGCGAATTCGGTCAACCGCCGCTCGGCGTCGACGGCCAACGGCCCCTGCGCGATCTGACCGGCCAGCGAGTTGTAAACACCGAGGCTCGCGAACCGGATCTTGAGGGTCTTGTCCGGCACGTTCCCCAGCCCCGTCTCGCTCACCGCGGCGACCGCCAGCTCCGCCGCGCGCTCGGCCAGCACCGTGGACGCGTCCGAGAGCAGCGCGTCGATCCGCTGATCGGTCCAGTTCTCGAACGCCGCCTGCGCGCGGCGGGCGCGGGTGACGACGACGTCCACGTCGTGATCGAGCATGGAGTCGGAGGCGAGCGCCCCCACGATGTGGTTGACCGTGGCACGCAGCGTCGGCGCGTCGGCATCGCTGAGCGCATGGGCCATCGCGAGGGCCAGCCTGGGATGCGTGTCGGCCATCAGCTCGAGGATGGCCGGAACCGCAGCGGGAGGATCGGCGACGGCACGGGGCGCGAGAACAGTGATCACGTCAGCTCCATCTATGAGGCACTTGCGGTGCGTAAAAGATGAACTGACGATAGCCCGGGGACGCCGGCCCTCTCATGAGGCCGGCGTCAGCATTGGGTGAGAATGTGGTTAGTAGTGCAGGCCTTCAGGCCTGCCCGCTCCGGCAGGGCTAAAGCCCTGCACTACTTCTTCGCCGAGTACGCCTTTGCCTGAGCGCCGACGATGTCGAGGAGGTTGCCCATCACCAGGTTGACGTCCACCAGGTGGAGCCCCCAGTTCGCCAGGACATTGTTGCCGAGGCCGATGTCGCCGATGATGTCGTCCACGCGCGGATCCGAGGGGTTGCCGTTCACCGTCACCTCGAGATATCCCGTCGCGTTCTCGTTCGACGTGCATTTTCCCGTCAGCAGGCCCGGCACGCTGACCCACGGCGTGTCGATCGCCACTTCGGGAACCACCCACGGCTTCGGCTTCGACGTGCCGGTGATCGTGCGGCCGTCGTTGGAGAGATAGGCGTGCAGCTCGCCGCTGCCGCCGGCGAGCGCCGCCGGGTTCACGCACGCCGCAGCCATGTTCGCCTCGGCCACTCGGCCGAACAGCGTGTTGGCGGGCGGCGGCACGGTGGAGCGGAACGACGCGAAGCTGATCAGGCAGCCGGTCTGCGACGCGCTGTGGCACAACGGAATCTTCTGGAAGGCGCCGCCGACGTCCTTGCCCTTCGGGACCGGCACGACCGTGCCCATCAGGATCGCGGACACCAGCTTCGATTGAATCGGCTTGCCGTCGATCTCACGCTTGATCAGATCGATCAGGATGAAGGATCCCTGCGAGTGCGCGACGAGGACGACGCCGCGGCCCTTGTTGTCGTTCTTCAGGTAGTAGTTCCACGCGTCGCGGACGTCGTCGTATTGCACGCCCTCGCCGAAGTTGAGCGTGGCGCCGGGCGCGAGCATCTTGCGCAGGCCGACGAGCGTGATCTGCCGGTAGAGCGGCGCATAGGGGCGGCACTTGGACGCGAAGCGCGCGAACTGCTGCTTGATGACGTTGATTTCCGCCGGGTCCGCGGTCATGTCGCTGTTCTGTCCCGGGTCGGTCGAGATCGTGGGGTAGACGTAGAAGCAGTCGATCGGCGCGTTCGGATCGGCCTTCCACGTCTCCTTGGTGATCGTGCCGTCGGCGGCAACCACGGAGGTGGTTTCGTCGATGTCGCACGCGTCGTGCGCGCCAGGACGACAGAGCCACGACTTCGGATCGGCGTAGTTGTTCGGTTTGGGCGCTTCGGCCGGCGGCGGCGCGGCGGCCGGCGTCTGAGCGCCCAGCGGCCCGGCGTACGAAAGACCCGCGAGCAGGGCGATGCCGATCACAGATTTCTTGAGCACTGATCCTCCTATGCTGTCGCCGGATGCTAGGTCTGCGGGCGTCCTGTGTCAATATTTCCCGCTGTGAACCTCGAAGTCGCCCTCTGGCAGTGGAGCAACGCCGTCCAAATCAGCTCGGTCCTGATGATCGCCGTGTTTTTCGCGGTGCTTCGACGGTCGATGCCGCGCGCCGAGACGCGCTGGTGGGTCTATGCGTGGAGCGCCAACTTCGTGGCGCTCGCCGTCACGATGGTGTTCTGGTATCTGCGCTCGCAGTCGGGCGGTGCCACGCTGCCGGCCGCCCTGAGCGTGTTGGTGCGCGTGCTTTACATCGGCCCCAAGACCTTGTTCCTGCTGCTGTTGCTGCGGGGCACGTGGACGCTGCGCGGGCGCATGCCGCAGCTGCTGCAGTCGCCGTACCTGGAGATCGCACTCGTTGTCTTCACGGTCTTGGGCTGCATCCTGTCGTCGACGTCGGTGGATCGGCTCGGTATGGTCGAGACCGCCGCAATCATGGCGACGCTCGGCACCGCCAGCATCGCGCTTGGCGCGCACCCCGAACCGGGATTCACGTGGCTGCAGGTCGGCTTTGCGGCCCGTGGGCTGCTGGCGCTCCTGGAATTCATCGGCTACGCCATGAACGCCGCCCCCGGCTGGCGCCTGCCGTTCGCCCTTCCGGCCCAGGTCGGGACCTTCCTCGCCGTCCACTCGTCGTTCGACACCGGCGCGGAGTGGCTGATCGCGCTCGGCTGCGTGTTCGCCACCCTGGACCGGACGCAGCGGCAGCTCCAGCAGTCGAACACGGAACTGCTCGCGGTGCAGGAAGATTTGCGGAGGCTGATCGACCGCGACCCGCTGACGGCGCTCTCCAACCGCCGGGCGCTGCCCGAGGTGTTCCGCGCGGTCCAGCCGCTCGGGGCCACGCTGGTGTTCTTCGACCTGGACGGCTTCAAGCGGATCAACGACGAGCGCGGCCACTCCGCGGGCGACGAGTGCCTGAAACGGTTCGCGACGGCGCTGCTCGACTCCTTCCGCCCGCAGGACGCCGTCGTCCGGTATGGGGGAGACGAGTTCCTGGTCGTGGCGTCCGGCCTGACGCGCGCATCGGTTCAGGAGCGCATCGACCGGTTGCGCAGCGTGCTGCTGGCGGTGCCGCGCGGCGAGATGGCCATCCCGTTTTCGTACGGGGTGTCCGAGCTGGCGGCGGGCGGCCAGCCCGACGCGGCGCTGCGGGCGGCCGACGAGGCCATGTACCGCCGCAAGCCGGAGGGCGTCGCGATCGCCTGAGGCGCCATCGGCAACGAACTCTTGCTCGGTTTCCTGGCACGGCCTACCATCTGGCCATGCGAACACTCTCTTCAGTCGCCTTCGCGCTGCTGCTCGGCGTCACCGCCGGACAGAAGGCGCCGTCGCAGCCTGCCGCCCACGGCGCGCCGGCTTCGACACTCTCCACCGAGCGCCTCGCGCGCATCGACAAGGTCTTCCAGCAGTATGTCGACGAGAACCGCGTCAGCGGGGTGGTCGGCCTGGTCCTCCAGGACGGCAAGCCGGTCTATGAGCGCGCCGTGGGGTGGGCCGACAAGGAAGCCGGTACCAAGATGGCGCCCGACACGATCTTCCGCATCGCGTCACAGACCAAGGCGCTGACGAGCGTCGCGATCCTCGCGCTGATGGAGGAGGGCAAGATCAGCCTGACCGATCCGGTCAGCCGCTTCATCCCCTCGTTCGCGAACTCGAAGGTCGCGGTCGGCAACGGTGCACGCGTGGACACGGTGCCGGCACGGCGCCCGATCAACGTCCGCGATCTGCTGACGCACACCGCCGGGATCTCCTACGGCACCGAGCCGATCATCGCGGCGCAGTACGAAGCGAAGGGGCTCGGGCCGGCCGCCGGTTACGGCTGGTTCACCGCGGACAAGGACGAGCCGATCTGCGTCTCGATGGAGCGGCTCGGCGCCTTGCCGTTCGTCGCGCAGCCCGGCGAGGCCTGGGTCTACGGCTACAACACCGACATCCTCGGCTGCCTGGTCGAGAAAGCGAGCGGTACGCCGCTCGATGAGTTCATCCGCACGCGCATCACCGGGCCGCTGGGGATGAAGGACACGCAGTTCTTCCTGCCGCCGGCGCAGCGCGCGCGGCTGGCCGCCGTCTACACCGGCGGCAGCGACGGTCTGATCAAGCGGGCGCCCGACGGCCCGCGCGGCCAGGGCAACTACGTCGACGGCCCGCGCAAGAGCTTCGCCGGAGGCGCCGGACTGCTGTCCACCGCGCGCGACTACGCGCGGTTTCTGGAAATGATCCGGCGCGGCGGCGCGCTGGATGGCGTGCGGATCCTGTCGCCGCGCACCGTCGCGCTGATGACCAGCAACCAGGTCGGCACGCTGCACTCGCAGACCGGGCTCGGGTTCGGCCTCGGCTTCGAGACCACCGATCGCTACGGCGCCAACGGCATGGACTCGGTCGGATCGTACGGATGGTCCGGCGCCTACAGCTCGACCTATCGCGTCGATCCCGAGGCCCGGCTCGTGATCGTGTTCATGGTGCAGATCCTGCCCAACACCACCGATCTGGGACGCAAGTTCCCGACGCTCGTGTACCAGGCGCTGGAACCGTAGCCATGAAACGATTCCCGCTGTCCGGCGCGGCGGCCGTCGCGCTCTGCGCGCTCGCGTCCGCGCTTGGGTTGGCGCAGGCGCCCGGCGGCGCCGCCGTGTACGAAGGCGCGCGCCTGATCCTCGGCGATGCCCGCCCGCCGATCGAAAACGGCGCCATCGTCGTCCAGAACGGCCGGATCACCGCGGTCGGGCGGAAGGGCGCGGTCAGCGTGCCGGCCGGCGCCGCGCACGTCGATCTCACCGGCAAGACGGTGATGCCCGCGATGATCAACGCGCACGTGCACATCGGCTACGAGGGGTACACGAGCTGGGGCGCCGCGAACTACACGCCGCAGAACGTGCTCGACCACCTGCAGCGCGAGGCGTTCTACGGCGTCGGCGCCACGCAGTCGGTGGGCAGCAGCCCGACGGATGCGGCGCTGGCCTTTCAGAAGGACCAGGAAGCGGGGAGATTTCCGGCCGCCTCGCGGTTCTTCTTCATGCCGGGGATGGCGCCGCCCAACGGCGGCCCCGACCATGTCCTGAAGGCGGCGACCGACGCGTTGCACGTCGTGAACGAGGTGACCACGCCGCAGGAAGCGCGCGCGGCGATCCAGGCGATGGCGGCGAAGCACATCAGGAGCGTGAAGGTCTGGGTCGACGATCGGCGCGGCACCTACCCGAAGCTGTCGCCCGAGACGGTCAAGGCGATCATCGACGAGGCGCACGCGCACCGGATGACGGTCAACGCGCACGCCACCACGCTGCCCGATCAGAAAGAAGTCGTGAGAGACGGCGCCGACGTGCTCGTCCACCTGGTGCAGGGCGAGAAGCTGGACGACGAGTTCCTCGCGCTGCTGAAAGAGAAGAAGCCCTACTGGGCGACGGTCATCGGCCTCGGAGATCGCACGGAGGTGTGCGAGCGCGATCCGTTCTTCGAAGAGGCGCTGCCCGCGAAGCTGGTCGCCGAGATTCGCGCCGCTACTGAGCCGAAGCCGCTGGCCCCTTACTGCGGACCGGTGCCGCCGACGGCGGCGCGGCGCGAGGAGATCGTCGCCTACAACTTCCAGAAGATGATCGCTTCGGGCGCGCGGATTGTGCTCGGCACCGACACCGGCCTCCACCCCGGGCACACCTTCGGCACCGGCGATCACCACGAGCTCGCGCGCTGGGTGCAGCTCGGGCTGTCGCCGGCCGACGCAATCGTCGCGGCCACGTCGAGACCCGCCGAGCTGCTCGGGATCACCGACATGGGGACGCTCGCCGCTGGCAAGAGCGCCGACTTCGTCGTGCTCGACGCCAACCCGCTCGACGACATCCACAACACCAGGAAAATCGCGCGCGTGTACCTGCGCGGCCGCATGCTCGATCGCGATCAGCTGCTCGCGAAATGGCAGGGCAAGGGCGCGGCGGCGTCGCCCGCCCAGGCGCCGGCGGCCTCGCGCACCCACGATTTGAAGCTGCTGCCGCAGAACGTGCACTGGGGCTACTACGATCCCTCGGTGAAGCCGGTCCTGCATGTGGCATCGGGCGACACGGTCCGGGTCGAGACGATGATCGCGCGCGGGCTGCCGCGGCTGCGGGCGGCGGGCGTGAAGGAAGACGAGATTCCGGAATCGCTGAAGGTCGTCGAGCGGACGATCACCGAGCGCGGCCCCGGCGCGCACCCGATGACGGGGCCGATCTTCGTCGACGGCGCCGAGCCGGGCGACGTGCTCGAGGTCAGGGTGATGGGCTTCGAATTCCTCCACCCCTACGGCGTCAGCGGCTTCATCCCCGGCAGCGGTACCCTGCCGGACGAATTCCCGTACGTGAAGTTTCACCTCGTGCGATTCGACGAGCGCGCCGGAACCGCATCCTTCGCGCCGGGCGTCACGCTGAAGCTCGCGCCGTTCTTCGGATCGATCGGCGTCGCGCCTAACCCGTTGGTGGGGCGCATCTCGAGCGGGCCGCCCGGGCCCCATGCCGGCAATCTCGACAACAAGGAACTGGTCGCCGGATCGACGCTGTACATCCCGGTTGCCGTCCCCGGCGCGTTGATCTCGTTCGGCGACGGCCACGCGATGCAGGGCGACGGCGAGGCGACGCTCACCGCGCTCGAGACTTCATTGCGCGGCACCGTGCAGATCACCGTCCGCAAGGGGATGCGGCTGAAGTGGCCGCGCGGAGAGACGCCGACGCACTACATCGCGATGGGGCTCCACACCGATCTGGACGAGGCCGCGAAGCTCGCGGTGAAGGAGATGATTGACTTCCTCGTCACCGAAAAGAAGATGAACCGCGACGAGGCGTACATCCTCTGTTCGGTCGCGGTCGATCTGCACGTGACGCAGCTGGTGGACGGGACCAAAGGCGTGCACGCGATGCTCGCCAAGTCGATGTTCACGCGTTGAGGTCGCCAATCCCCACGGCGGCACCGTAGGTCTTGAGATACTTCATCCCGGTATCGCACATGATCGTGACGATCGTCGCACCGGGTCCCAGTTGCTCGGCGACCCGCAGAGCGGCGATGACGTTGGCGCCGGTGGACATCCCCGCGAACAGGCCTTCTTCGCGGGCCAGCCGCAGCGCCATCGCCATCGCTTCCGCGGTGGACACGCGCTCGATCCGATCGGCGATGCCCTGCTGCCAGAGCGGCACGACGAAACCCGCGCCGATCCCGTCGATCTTGTGAGCACCCGGAGACCCGCCTGAGAGCACCGGCGACTCCGCCGGCTCCACCCCGACGATCCTGATCGGCGGGTAGTGCCGGCGCAGACCTTCCGCGATCCCTCGAATCGATCCCGCCGTCCCGACACTCTGGACGAACCCGTCGATCCGTCCGTCCGTCTGCCGCCAGATTTCATCCGCCATCGCGTGATACGCGGCAAGCTGGTCGGTGTTGTTCAGCTGATCGGTCCAGAATCCTCCGGTGTCGTTCACGATGACCCGGGCCGCTTCAATCATGCCGTGGGTAAGCTGCTTCGTCATGCCGCCGGCGTCGCTTCGCACGATGTGCAGCGCCGCGCCGAGAATGGTCATGTAATCGAGCTTCTCGCGCGCAAAGGCGTCCGAGGTGACGATGCGGAGCGGGTATTCCTTGACGGCGCAGACGAGGGCCAGAGAGACGCCGGTGCTGCCGCCGGTGTATTCGACCACCGGCCGGCCTGGCGTGAGGCGGCCGTCGGCCTCCGCCGCCTCGATCATCGCCAGCGCCATCCGGTCCTTCATGCTGCCGGTGGGGTTCTCGCTTTCCAGCTTCAGGAGAATTCGGGCGCCGTTTCCGGGCACGATGCGCCGCAGCGCCAACAACGACGTGTTGCCGATGGATTGCAGAATGTCTCGCTGCACGATGTCACTCTCCTGGCGCCGAACCGCGGCCCACCGAGAGTAGAGGCCGGAAGCCGTCAGTCGCCATAGGCAAGAACGCCATTTTTGGTATCACAATTGCCAGAACGCCAGGCCTGCCGCGAACCTCGCATTCAGACGGCACAGATACCGCATGAGCGAGCCGAACCAGGGGTTTCGGACCATGCACAGGGCCAAAAAGAGCACCGCGGCGTCAGGTTTATGGAAGACATCGCCCTCCCATCGACATGCCGGCCGCGTCGCCGCGGCGATATTGACCCTCGCTGTCGGTGAAGCCTTCTTGTCGATGGCGCATCCGGCGGTCGCCCAGGCGCCTTCGCCGCCCGCGGTTCATGTTCACCGCGACAACCAGCTCGGAGGCCGCACCTGGCCGGCCGACCTCAACAGGGACGGCATCACCGATCTGGTCTCCACTGGCGATGGCGGTTTTGTTCAGGTCTCGATCGGTCGCGGTGACGGGACCTTCGATCCGCCCGTCGCCTCCGGGTTTCAAGGCGAAGTCATGACGGCGGCAGACTTCAACGGGGACCAGCGGCCCGACATCGTCGCCGTTCGCTTCACCTCAGACGGAAGCGAATTCGTGGTGCTCCCGGGTACCGGCACCGCGACACTTGGAGCGGCGGTCGTCGTCACCTCATCGGTGCACGCTGAATTCTCGTTCGCGCTGTCCGCGGACTTCGACGGCGACGGCAAGCGTGACCTCGTCCTTCCCAGTGCCCCCGGCGTGGGCATCTACTCCGGGAACGGCGATTTCACGTTCGGGACACCGATTGATCTGGTCACCGATGGGGCAGCGCTCGACGGCATCGTGGCCGACCTCGACAACGACGGCCGCAGAGATCTCGTCACCGCTAACGGAGAAGGCGGCACGGTCTCTGTCTTCATGAATCGTGGCGCGATGGTGTTTTCACCTTCAGACATTCATCTGGCCCATCAGGCGAACGACGTTACGGTCGCCGATCTCAACGGCGACGGACGACTCGATCTGCTGGTCGCCGCCGGCAGCCGGAGCTCGGACTCCGCCAACGGTGAAGGCTTCGTGCTCGCCTTCCGCGGCAGCGGCGACGGAACGTTCGCCGCGCCTGTCGAGTACCCGGTCGCCATCGGGCCGATGCAGATTGTGGCGGGCGACTTCAACCGCGACGGCGTGGTGGACGTGGCCACCGGCAATCGTTCGAGCATCGCGCGCGACGACTGCACGACCACGCTGAAAACGTGGGACAGCGTGTCGGTGCTGGTGGGATCGGCGAGCGGCACGCTGACGACGGCCAGAAACTTCTCGATCGGCGATCAGAGCCTGATGGATCCGACGGATCCCCAAACCGATCGCTATCGCGACACGCTCACTTCGTTGAACACGTCCGACCTGGACGGCGATGGCGCCACCGATCTCATCGCCTCCCACGGCGCGATCCTGTTCAACATTCCCGCGGTGGCGAACCGGCCGCCGGTCGGTGAACCGGGTGGAACGCGAGGCTGCGTGGTGATTCTCGCTGATCGTGCTGCCGTCATGCAGGCAACGTGTGCGGGGTAGGCGATGTGAGCGAACTGATGGCGCACTGCCCGGCCCAAGTCACGGATTGATGCGGCACGGATCTTCCTGCAGGAGTTGCGGCTGACTGAACGTCGGTAGCGTCAGCACGCTCAGAGTTTCCGATTCCGAATGCGCGGTCACCTTCGCCAATGCAGCGGTCTGAACGCTTTATCCGGCATATGCGGTCCGGGACATCGTCCGAACGACGGAGGACTTCGCTGGTCCGTTGTCGAAACCGGACGAGCCGGAACGTCTTGATGATGCAAGGCCACCATCGGGGTGACCGCACAGTTGTGGAGGAAGCCATGGGCCACCCCATCGTTCACGCCGAGATCAGGTCCGCCGACCCGGACGCCACCAGGGCGTTCTTCGGCTCGCTGTTCGGCTGGACTTACCCGACCGAGGGTGCGTTCCCCGGCTACACATTCGTGGAGACCGGGGTTCCCGGTGCTCTGTACACCGCGATCAGCCCGCTCCAGGGCGGCGATGACCTGGTGACCTTTTTCGTCGGTGTGCAGAACATCGAGGACACGATCTCCGACGCGATCAGGCTCGGCGGCCGGGTCGTGCAGGAATCGGTGACGGTCCCCGGTGTTGCGTTCGCCGTGATCGCCGACCCGCAGGGTCA
>Ga0105242_10003515_pt1 | contig 12176 bp, 14 predicted proteins | sample KBSM24metaG_FD_81521 | JGI IMG/M metagenome (GOLD analysis project Ga0105242, IMG submission 81521) | Miscanthus rhizosphere microbial communities from Kellogg Biological Station, Michigan, USA - KBS M2-4 metaG | ecosystem: Host-associated > Plants > Roots > Rhizosphere > Soil | place...
AGCTGAGCGTCGCCGCGATCGCCTCGCCCATGGTCTCGTGCACCATCGCCGCCGCCGCGCCCTGCGTCGAACACTCCCATCGCGAACGAGGCGATGGCGGCGCCGCCGGACCTCAATCAGATCGTGGAACGATGGGACGATCTCATCGCCGGCCTGCGTGCGGCGGGGAAGAGCGTCGCCGCGACCGCGCTCGGTCACGCATCGCCCGCCACCGTCAATTCGCGGGGTGACGTCACGATCGCGCTCGACGAGGCGAACCCGATCTACGAGCAGGCGATCGAGTCCACGAAGACCGACGTTGCGAACACGTTGCGTGGCTGGTTTCCCGGTGTGCAGCGGGTGCTCGTGCGCGCGCCCGAGAGTCCCGCCGCGCCGCCGGCGCGGCTCACCGACGCGATGGTGCGCGCGGAGCGCATCGCCACGCTTCGCAAACAGGATCCCGTGCTCGATGCGGCGATCGACGCACTCGACCTGGATCTCGCGGACTGACGCATCGCGGCCCGTTCGCTTGCCCCCGGCGCGTGACGCCGGGTAGCTTTCGACCTCTTACTCCGTTGCGCACCGATGGCTGATTTCATGAAGATCCTGCAGCAAGCGCAGGAGATGCAGGGCCGCTTCCAGAAGCTCCAGGAAGAGCTTCAGCAGCAGACGGTGAAGGCCTCCTCCGCGGGTGGCATGGTCACCGTCGAGGCGAACGGCCAGGGCACCGTCAAGTCGATCAAGATCGACCCGAGCATCGTGAACGCCTCCGACGTCGAGATGCTCGAGGACCTCGTGCTCGTCGCCGTGACCGAAGCGCAGAAGAAGGCGCAGGAGAGCATGCAGGCGGAGATGGGCAAGCTTACCGGCGGGCTCCCGTTCAAGCTCCCGTTCTAACGGAACGCCGGACGTGTCGGCGATCGACGACCTGACCAGCGAACTGGCGAGACTCCCGGGAATCGGCAGGAAGACGGCCCTGCGGCTGACGTACCACCTGCTCAAGCAGCCACCCGAGCAGAGCCGCCGCCTCGCCGCAGCCCTCCAGACGCTCTCGGAAAAAGTTCGCCCGTGCGCGCGCTGCTTCAACCTCACGGAGGAGGAGCTGTGCTCGATCTGTCGCGATCCGCGACGCGATCCGGCGCTCATCTGCGTCGTGGAGGACGCGGCGGACATCGGGGCGATCGAGCGCGCCGGTGAGTTCCGGGGGCAGTACCACGTCCTCGGGGGGCGGCTCTCCCCCCTCGACGGGATCACGCCGGACGACCTCACGATCCGGCAGCTGGTGGACAGGGTGGAGCAGGGGGAGGTCCGCGAGGTGATCCTCGCCACCAACCCCAGCCTGGAGGGGGAGGCGACCGCCCTCTACGTCCAGCGCCAGCTCGCCCCCCAGCAGCTCTCCGTCACCCGGATCGCCCGCGGCCTGCCGGTCGGGGGTGATCTGGAGTACGCCGACGGGGTGACGATCGCCCAGGCCCTCTCCGCCAGGAGGGCCATGTGAGCTCTGGACGGAAGGCGCAGCTGGTGGCGGCAGGGTTCGTTGGTGGCCTAGCGGTGGGGCTCGTCGTCTGGTCAACACAGGTGCAGCGCAGTCGGCGGGAGCTGTTCAGCCGGTCTCCCGTGCGTCGCTATGCCGCGCTCGGCTTCCTGGCCGGCCGGCCAAGCGCGGAGGCGGCGCGGCTCCTGACCGATTACGTGAACTGGGAGACCCGTCCCGCCCTACGCCGCCGCGGCCAGCTCCTCCTGCGCCGCATGCACGCTTACCTCGATTAGGTCCAGAGTCTCATGCCCGTCGGTGCCGCGAGCTGGTCGTTCACCGAAGACGACTTTGCCGCCATCACGCAGTCGCTGCAGCGCTTCCTCCACGAGAGCAACGCCCGATGCGCGCTCCTGGTGGACCGCAGCGGGCAGCTCGTGGCGACGGTCGGTGAGCAGCCGAAATTCGACCCGACTGCCTTCGCCACGCTGACCGCCGCCGATTTCAGCGCGAACGATCAGTTGGCGAAGCTGATCGGTGAGAGCGACTTCAACTCGCTCTTCCACCAGGGTGAGAAGGAATCGATGTACCTGGCCGACGTCGCACGGCGCGTGATCCTCGTCGTGCTGTTCGACAATCGAACGACCCTCGGCCTGGTACGACTCAAGATGAAGGAGACGGTGAACGAGCTCACGCGACTCTTCGAGCAGGTCTTCGCACGCCCCGCAGGAGCACAGGGAGGCGCCCCCGGTCTATTGGCCGGCGCGGACGACGAGATCGACAAGCTGTTCCAGTAAGGAGAGACAGCCATGTCGATGATCAACTACGCCTCGCGCGAGATCAACTGTAAGATCGTGTACTACGGCTCCGGACTCGGCGGCAAGACCACGAACCTGGAGCACATCTACGGCAAGGTGCAGCCGGACACCCGGGGGAAGCTCATCTCGCTCGCGACCGAGACCGAGCGCACGCTCTTCTTCGATTTCCTCCCCGTCGACCTCGGCACGATCCGCGGCTTCAAGACGCGGTTCCACCTCTATACCGTTCCAGGCCAGGTGTACTACAACGCCAGCCGAAAGCTCATCCTCAAGGGGGTGGACGGGATCGTCTTCGTCGCCGACTCGCAGACCGAGCGGATGGAGGCGAACCAGGAGGCCATGCAGAACCTGTACGACAACATGGCCGAGTACGGCTACGACCTCACGAAGATGCCGTTCGTGATCCAGTACAATAAGCGTGACCTTCCCAACGCTGCCCCGGTCCGCGAACTGCAGGCTGCGCTCAATCCGGGTTGGGAGATCACCGAGGCGGCCAGGCAGCGCGTCACTCCGGATGCCTACCACGCCGGCGAGAACCTGATCGAGCAGCTCCCGAGCGGGGAATGGATCGAGCGCGCGACGTATTTTGAAGCTGTCGCCGTGACGGGCGATGGCGTCTTCGAGACGCTCCGCGCCGTCAGCAAACTGGTCCTCAAGTCGCTCGCGTGATTCGTTACCTTACGACGTGAACCTTCCGAACGCCTTTACCGCCGGTCGCATCGCAATCACGCCGCTCATCGCGTGGCTTCCGCTCGCCCCATCGGCGGCGCTCCGGCTCACGGCGTTCGTGCTCTTCATCGTCGCTGCGGTGAGCGACTACGTCGACGGACACCTCGCCCGCACGCGCAAGCAGGAGACCGACCTCGGGCGTCTCCTCGATCCGCTCGCCGACAAGCTGCTCCTGCTCGGGACGTTCATCCCGATGTTCGTCCTCATGCGGCCCTCCGTACACGCCGAGGAGCCCCTCGCGTCGCGCGTGCTCGCCAACGTCTTCCCCTTCCACACGCCCCTCGGCGAGATCCCGCTCACGTGGTGGGTGCTCGCCATCGTGCTCGGGCGTGAGCTGTTCATGACGCTCTTCCGGCAGGCGGCGGCGCGGCGCGGCACGGTGATCGGCGCGATCGGACCGGCGAAGTGGAAGACGACGTTCCAGTGGATCTGGGTCGGGTCGGCGTATTTCTGGTTCTTCGCTGCGACCCTCGCCGTGCGCCAGCACTGGGACGCGCACTCGACGTGGAACGGGTTCGCGAACTTCAATGGGCTCGTCGGCGTTCTTGCGATGATCGGCGCCGTCGCTCTCACGCTGTACTCGCTCGCGCTGTACCTCCAGCGTTACGGGCGCGTTTTCACCGGAGCGCCCGTCCGCGGTCGGAGCTGACGCGCGCGGCGTTCCGCCCGCTCACTCCATCGGCCATGCACATCGAAGTCGTCACGATCGGCGACGAGCTTCTCCTCGGCTACACGATCGACACCAACGCGGCGCATCTCGCGCGTACGCTCGCCGCTGAAGGCGTCGAGATCTCGCGTCGGACCACCGTCGGCGATACCGCCGCGGAGATCGCGACCGCGGTGCGCGATGCACTCGACCGCACTGGCGCGGTGATCACCACCGGCGGCCTCGGTCCGACGAGCGACGACCTCACCAAGCCGTCGATCGCGACGCTGTTCGGCCGCGGCATGGTGCTCGACGAGGAGCACCTCGCCTGGATGGAGGAGCGCTTCACGCGCCTGTTCCAGCGACCGATGCCCGCCGCGAACCGACAGCAGGCGATGCTCCCGGAAGGCGCGCGCAAGCTGAAGAACAATCACGGCTCGGCGCCGGGCATCTGGCTCGAGGACGAACGCGGTCGGTGGGTGACGATGCTCCCCGGCGTGCCGCGCGAGATGCGCGGGATGCTCGCCGACACCGTCGTCCCGCTCATCCGCGAGCGCATGCGCGGCGAGCAGCGCGTCGTGCGCTCACGCACGCTCCGCACGACGGGCGTCGGTGAATCGTTCATCGCCGATCGCGTCGCGACGATTCCCGGCGGCGTGGGCGACTCGTTGCTCGCGTATCTACCGAACGCGGAAGGCACCGATCTCCGCCTCACCGTGCGCGGGGTCGCGCCCGACGAAGCGGACAGCCGGCTCGCCGCGTCCGCTGAGCGGCTTCGCTCCGTCGTCGCGGACGCCGTCTATGGCGAAGACGGCGCCGATCTCGCGGCGGTCGTGCTCGATCTGTGTCGCGAGGGGAGGCTCACCATCGCCGTCGCGGAGAGTTGCACCGGCGGGCTGCTCGGCGCGCGGCTCACCGCCATTCCCGGCTCGAGCGATGTCGTGCTGGGCGGCGTGATCGCGTACGCGAACGACGTGAAGCTGGAGCTGCTGGGTGTGCCGAAAGACGACCTGCGCGAGCATGGCGCCGTGAGCGATCCGGTCGTTCGCGCGATGGCCACGGGCGTGCGCGCCGCAACGGGGGCGCGCGTCGGCATGGCGATCACCGGCGTCGCCGGTCCGGGGGGCGGGACGAAGGAGAAGCCCGTCGGCACGGTGTGGATCGCGACGGACGTGGACGGTGCGGTGGAATCGCGCCGCACTCGCCTGATCGGCGACCGCGCCGAAGTGCGTCAGCGTGCCGCCCAGGCGGTACTGGAGATGCTGCGGCGGAGGTTGGTGTTCGGTACGTCGGAGATCGAGCCGACCGGCAAAAGCGTCAAGCCGTGACGCGAAACCACGCGTCACATCCTGCGTAGCTCACAGCGCCGCATCCCCGCACTCCCGCATCGCCGCGCAACGGCCCGTTGCATGCCACGCCTACCACCGGCGACATTTCCGCTCTACCACTGACACAGCACATGTCTGACGACGATCAGTTCCCGACAGAGGGTGCGGCACCCGCCGACGGGGCCGTGCTGGACGACGCCGGCGCGCTCGAGGGCGCCGAGGCCGCCGGCACCGATGAGTCACAGCGCGCTCTCGCCGAGCAGCGGGACAAATACCTCCGGCTGGCCGCGGAGTACGACAACTTCCGCAAGCGCACGGCGCGCGAGCGGCAGGAGGCGCATCTGCGCGGGCAGGGCGACATGCTCAAGGGGATGATCGACGCCCTCGACGACCTCGGCAGGTTCGCGCACGTCGATCCCGCCTCGACCGACGCACGGACGATCGTGGAAGGGGTCGACATGGTGGAGAAGAAGCTCCACAAGACCCTGGCCGGCCACGGGATGGAGATCATCAACCCGGTCGGCCAACCGTTCGACCCGGCGCTCCACGAGGCTGTGATGACCGAGCCCGCGGCGTCGAAGGACGAGGACCATCTCGTTGCCCGCGTCTTCCAGGTCGGTTACCTGTTCAACGGGCAACTGCTCCGGCCGGCGCGGGTCGTGGTGAAGCAGTGGAACGGCTGACCCCGTAAGGTCAGACATGGCCCAGCAAGACTTCTACGCCGTGCTCGGCGTCCCCGCTTCGGCGAGTCAGGACGAGATCAAGAAGCAGTACCGCAAGCTCGCGGCGAAGCACCATCCCGACAAGAATCCGAACGACCCCAAGGCCGCCGACACGTTCAAGGCGATCTCGGAGGCGTATCAGACCCTTGGCGACGCCGACAAGCGCAAGCAGTACGACCAGATGCGCCAGCTCGGCGCGTTCGGCGGCTTCGGTGGCGGCCCGCGCGGCGCGGGTACGCGGCCGGGTGGCGGCGCAGGCGCAGGCGTCCCCCCACAGGGCAACGTCCGCTTCGAGGATTTCGACATCGGCGGGCTGGGCGGCCTGGGCGACATCTTCAGCTCGATGTTCGGCGGCGGCGCTGGCGCGCGCGGAACGACGGGCGGCGCGCGTGCCCGAGGGCCGCAGCGCGGTCAGGACGTCGAATACACCCTCGAGATTCCCTTCCGCACCGCCGCTCTCGGCGGAAAGGTGCCGGTGGAGCTGGACCTCAACGAGGAGTGCCCGACCTGCCATGGAAGCGGGGCGGCACCGGGCGCGAAGCTCGTGACCTGCGAGGAGTGTAAGGGTCGCGGCACGATCAGCTTCGGCCAGGGTGGCTTCGCCGTGAACCGGCCGTGCCGCGTCTGCCTTGGCCGCGGCCAGGTGCCGACGGAGCGATGCCCGACCTGCGCGGGTGCCGGCGAGGTGCGAACGCGGAAGAAGGTGTCGATCACCGTGCCGCCCGGCGTGGACACGGGCACGAAGATCCGGCTGAAGGGCCAGGGAGGCCGCGGCTCGAAGAACGGCCCGCCGGGCGACCTGCTGATCACCTTCACCGTAACGCCGGATCGCTTCTACAAGCGGGAGGGCGTCGACCTCATCGCGCCGGTCCCGATCAACATCGCGCAGGCCACGCTCGGGTCGCGCGTGAGCGTGAAGACGCTGGATGGGACGAAGGTGGCGATCAAGATCCCGCCGGGCACAGCGTCAGGAAAGCGCTTCCGCGTGCGAGGGCAGGGGATCGAGAAGGACGGGACGAAGGGCGACCTCATCGTGCAGGTGGAGGTGGCCGTACCGGAGAAGCTCACCCCCGAGCAGGAAGAGGCGATGAAGGCCTTCGCCGAAGCCGGGGGAATGAAGTACTAGCCTCTCGGCGGTGCGCAATGACGTACTAGCCGCTCCGCGGTCCGCAACGAATTGTCAGGAGCGATTGTCTCACTCGTAGCTCCGCTCTCGGGCACCTTTCGCGCGTCACATCCTCCGGGCCCCCTGATGAAGCTCGCACGATTCCTCGCACTGCTCGCGCTCATCCGTCCACTCTCGGTGAGCGCGCAGGCGCTCCCGGTGAGTGACACCACGCTCTCCAACGGACTTCACGTCATCGTCGTGGAGAACCACGCCGTCCCGCTCGTCACGGTCGAGCTGGACGTGAAGAACGGTGCGTACACGCAGACCCCGGAGTTCGAGGGCCTCGCGCATCTGTACGAGCACATGTTCTTCAAGGCGAACAAGACGATTCCGTCGCAGGAGAAATATCTGCAGCGCACGCGCCAGCTCGGCGCGCAGTGGAACGGCACCACCTCCGACGAGCGCGTCAACTACTTCATCACCCTCGGCGTGGATAGCGTGCGCGCCGGCATGCAGTTCATGGAGGACGCGGTGCGCTATCCGCTGTTCCTCCAGGAGGAGCTGGTGCGCGAGCGGCCGGTCGTCACCGGCGAGTTCGATCGCAACGAGGCGAACCCGTACTTCCAGCTCAACCGCGCGATGGATACGCTGCTGTGGACGACGGCGTACTACTCGCACAAGAACACCATCGGGGACCGTCAGATCATCCTGACCACGACCCCCGAGAAGATGCGCGAGATCCAGCATCGCTACTACGTGCCGAACAATTCGGCGCTGATCCTCGCGGGAGACGTCACCCCCGCCAACGGCTTCCGCATGGCGACGGAAGTCTTCGGCGACTGGCCGCGTGGCGAGGATCCCTTCGCGACGCCGATCCCGGACCCGCCACCGCTCACGAAGACGAAGGCGGTGGTCGTCGAACAACCCGTGGAAGCGGCGACGCTGGTGCTGAAGTTCGATGGCCCCAGCGTCACCCGTGATCCCGCGTCGACGTACGCCGCGGACGTGCTCTCCTCCATCCTCAACAAGCGCACGAGCGCGTTGAGCAAGCGGCTCCTGGACAGCGGGCTCGCCTACTACGCGAACCTCAGTTACTACACGCTCGCGCATACGGGGCCGATCTCGCTCTTCCTCCAGGTCGATCCGGCGAAGGCGCTGGACGCGAAGCGCGCCCTGCTCGAGGAGGTCACGAAGATGGGCGACTCCACGTACGTCACGCAGCAGGAGCTCGCCGACGCACAGACGGAGCTGGGCATCCAGGCGCTGTACGAGCGCGAGCAGACGAGCGAGTGGGCGCACACGATCGGATTCTGGTGGTCCGTGGCGGGACTCGACTACTACAGGAACTACGTGCCGAACATGCAGCGCATCAGCCGGAGCGATCTCGCGCAGTACGCGCGTACCTATCTGGTCGGGAAGCCGTACGTGGTGGGTCTGATGATGAACCCCGACGCGTTCAAGAAGACGCGCATCGGCGCCGACGCACTGCTGCCGAAGGAGCTCGTGCCATGACCCGGACTCCCATCTGTCTCGCGCTGCTGGCGATCGCGTCGCCGAGCTTCGCGCAATCGGCGGCGAAGATCGAGGACTTCACGGTGGCCGGCATTCACGTCCTTCACAAACCGATCGCAGCGAATGACGTGATCGGTGTGCAGCTGTTCGTGAAGGGCGGTGCTGCAGCGATCACTCCGGCCAATGCCGGGATCGAGCAGTTGATCGTTGACGCGGCCCCTCTCGGCACCACGAAGTACACGAAGGAGCAGTTCACCGCGGCGGCGACGAAGAACGGCGCGCAGGTCGGCGGGTCGGCCGACCTGGAATTCACATCGATGACGCTGCGCGCGGTACGCCAGAACTGGGACGCGTCATGGGATCTGTTCGCCGAAGCCGTGGCGCACCCGACGTTCCCGGCGGCGGAGGTGGCAGTCGCTCGCGGCCAGCTGGTCAACCAGGTCAAGCAGCGCACTGACAATCCGGACTCGTATCTGGAGCACGTCAGCGACAGCGTCGTATTTGCAAGGCATCCCTTCGCTCCCGAGCCGCGCGGCACGCCGCAGTCGGTGGCGGCACTGACGCCGGCGGACCTCGCGAAATGGCACGCGCGCCGCTTCACGCGCGCGAACATGCTGATCGTCGTGGTGGGGAACGTGAGCCACGACGACCTCGTGTCGAAGATCAGCCAGTCGTTCGGCGGGCTGCCCGCCAGCGGCGGAGCAGTGGCATCCGTGCCCGCGCTGCCGCTGATGAAGCCGAGCGTCACGATCATGAACCGCAACCTGCCCACGAACTACATCCAGGGCACCTTCGCCGCACCGCCGAGTCGGAGCCGCGATGCGGCCGCGGTCCGACTCGCCGTACGACTGCTGAGCGATCGGCTGTTCGAGGAGGTGCGCACGAAGCGGAATCTCACCTACGCGGTCTACTCGTTCTTCCGCGGCGGCACCGTGGGGCGCGGGGCGATGTACGTGACGGCCGTGCAGCCCGACTCCACGCTCAGGGTCATGCTCGCCGAAGTGCGACGTCTCCAGCGCGAGCCCGTGTCCGCCGAGCGCTTACAGGAGACGCGGAACGACTACGTCACCGCGTACTGGATGGGTCAGGAAACGAATCTCGGACAGGCGGCGCAGCTTGGCACGTTCGAGTTGACCGGCGGCGGCTGGAGGAACGCGCTGGCACTGGTCGACAATGTGCGTGCGGTGACCCCGGCCGACATCCAGCGGGTCGCGACGCGCTATTTCAGGAACGCGCGGTTCGTCGTCGTGGGTGATCCGAAGAAGGTCGACCGAGCGCTGTTCCAGTCGCTCTGATCGGCGACTGCGTCAGGCGGCGCGCACGGGCAGTGCGCGCCGACCGCGCTCGATCACGCCACCGCCGAGCACGCGGTCGCCGTCGTACAGCACCATCGACTGACCCGGGCTGATCGCGCTGACCGGCTCGTCGAGCGCGAGCTCCACCTCGTCGCCATCGCGGCGAACCAGCACGCCCGCTGCGGGGCGCGAGCGGTGCCGGATCTGCACCGACAGCTCGGTCCCGAGCGCGGGAGCGTCGACGAGCCAGTTGACCTCGCGCGCCACGACGCCGCGCCCGAGCAGCTCCTCGCGCGGGCCGATCACCACGGTGCGCGACTCGGGCTCGATCTCCACGACGAACATCGCCTCGGCGAATCCACCCGGCAGGCCGCGCCGCTGGCCGACCGTGTAGCGTGCGAAGCCGTCGTGCTCTCCCACCACCGTGCCGTCGCGTCGCACGATCGGTCCGCGAGACAACGCCGGCGCATCCTCGCCGAGCTGGCGCGCGATGATGCGCGTGTGATCGCCGTCCGGCACGAAGCAGATGTCCTGGCTCTCGCGCTTCTCCGCGATCAGCTCGAGCCCCAGCTCGTGCGCCACGGCGCGCGTCTGCGCCTTCGTCTGCGCTCCGACCGGGAGCAGCATGCGCGAGAGCACCCTCCGGTCGATTCCCCAGAGGAAGTACGACTGGTCCTTTGCCGGGTCGAGCCCGCGGTGCAGCGCGCCGTCGACCATCCGCGCGTAGTGCCCGGTGGCGATCCACTGCGCGTCGATCGCGTCGGCCTTGCGCACGAGGTCGCGGAACTTGGTGAACGTGTTGCAGCGCACGCACGGGATCGGCGTGCGGCCGCGCGCGTACTCGTCGACGAAGTCGCGCACCACGTCGTGGCCGAACGCGCTCTCGAGATTGAGCACGTAGTGCGGGATGCCGAGCTGCTCGCAGATCCGCCGTGCGTCGTTCACGCTGTCCAGCGAGCAGCACGGGCGATCGGGCACCTCGTCGCCGTGGCAGAACAGCTTCATCGTCGCGCCGACGACGTCGTAGCCCTGTCGCACGAGGAGCGCCGCGGCCACCGACGAGTCGACGCCGCCGCTCATCGCGACCAGCACACGCTCGCGTGTCACGCGATCACACCGGCGCGAGGCGGCGCGCCTTCTCCACCAGCATCGGGAGGACTTCGATCACCCGATCCACGGACGCGTCCGTGCTCAGGGCGCCGAGGCTCAGCCGCAGCGCCGACTTGGCGACGTCCACCGACACGCCGATTGCCTCCAGCACGTGCGACGGGTTGATGCTCCCGCTCTGACACGCGGAGCCGGCCGAACAGGCGATCCCGCGCAGGTCGAGCGCGATCAGCATCGACTCGCTCTCCGTGCCCGGGATCGAGATGTTCGTCACGTGCGGCGCGCGCGACGCTCCGCGGCCGTGGATGACGGCATCGGGGATGCGCGCGAGAAGCGATGCCTCCAGACGATCGCGCAGTGCGCCCAGGCGCCGGACCTCCTCCTCCCGCTCCGCCACCGTCAGCTCGGCGGCGCACGCGAGACCGACCGCCATGGCGACGTTCTCCGTACCCGGGCGCCGCCCACGATCCTGCGAGCCGCCGAACATCAGCGCCTCCATCGGCGTGCCGCGGCGGATGAACAGCGCCCCGATTCCCTTCGGCGCGCCGATCTTGTGGCCCGAGATCGAGAGCATGTCGAACGGGGTGCTGCGCGCGTCGATGTCGACCTTGCCGAACGCCTGGACGGCGTCGCTGTGGAAGACGACCCCCAGCTCCTTCGCCCGCGCCGCGAGGGCGGGGACGTCCTGCATCGTCCCGATCTCGTTGTTCACCCACATCACCGAGCAGACCGCGACGTCCTCGCGAACGAGCGCCTCGACCGATGCGGGGATCACCTTCCCGGTCGTGTCGACGGAGAGGAGGCGCTCCTCGCCCCCCTCCTTGCCGATCTCGTGAAGGGCGCCAAGCACCGCCTTATGCTCGATCGGCGTCGAGACGGCCGCGCGGCGACCTTCGCCGCGGCGGGCACGCCAGACGCCGATGAGTGCCATGTTGTCGGCCTCGGTGCCGCACGAGGTGAACACGACCTCGTCCGCCGAGGCGCCAAGACATCGGCCGACGCGCTCCCGCGCCTCATCGAGCGCGGTGCGCGCTTCGCGGCCCCACCGGTGGACGCTGGAGGGGTTGCCGAAGCGCGGCCCGAAGAAGGGCAGCATCGCGGCGAGCACCTCTTCGCGGACCGGGGTGGTCGCGGCGTGATCGAGATAGACTGGCTCAGGCATACGCTTGAAGTCTAACGACTTAGGGGCCCTGCGCGCGAGAGCGGAATCAGCGGGAACGCAGCACGGCGCGCACGGGCGCGGCATCCAGCCCCGCGAGGCGCTGCGGCAGCGCGATCAGCTCATAGCGGCCCGCGGCGACCCCGCGAAGGTCGAGGTTTTCGAGCACGTACGCACCCCCGCCGAAGAGAGCATGGTGCACCTCGAGCTTCGTGCTGTGCCGCGCGTCGACGGACGGTGCATCTACCCCGAAGAGGCGTAAGCCGTTCTCCGTGAGCCTTGCCGCCGAACGGCTGTCG
>Ga0105242_10003516_pt1 | contig 12175 bp, 11 predicted proteins | sample KBSM24metaG_FD_81521 | JGI IMG/M metagenome (GOLD analysis project Ga0105242, IMG submission 81521) | Miscanthus rhizosphere microbial communities from Kellogg Biological Station, Michigan, USA - KBS M2-4 metaG | ecosystem: Host-associated > Plants > Roots > Rhizosphere > Soil | place...
CTTGTGACCCCTGACCGCTGGTTTGTCAGCTCGGACGCTACCCGAGTCGAGCGTTTCGAGCTGGGGAATAAGACAATCATGGATGTGTGGCGTGAAAACGGTCTCGTGCGTATTCACGTTAAGGAGGACAAGCGCGAGCAGGCATGTCTTTCGGAAGCAGAAGTATTACACCTGGCTCGACTCGTACGAAAGACCGAGGCAACTGTCGGTTACAGTCCAGACATAGAGTGGGTTTGCGACGATCAACAGATCTATCTTGTACAATGCCGTCCGGTTACAAGAGCGCCGTTACAAGGAATGCGGGCGAGCCGATGAAGTTTATTATTTTAGTTGAACGTGATGAAACACCCCTCTGGGTAGCTTTGGTTCTTGGAGGCTGCGCCGACCACGCTCTGTTCAGAAGAACGCATGGAATTGATTTCAAACTCAAGAACTACAGGTTCCTCGGTGGTCTCCATCAAATCGGAGAAAACGATCTTCGAAGTATCTCTGACTCAATTGAAAACCACATCAAGAGTTCCGGCTTTCAATACTTCGAACAGTACGAGGACGCTTGCAGTTACTACTGTGAGAAACTCAAGGCAGTCACAAAACTTATAGCTCCATGGCCACTTCCGGCCCAACGAGACGAGCTCAGACGCCGAATAATGCTTTACTTGGATGCAGCTTACGAGTGTATGCCATTTATGGTATCCATTTTTGCTGTCCAAGCCCTTCTCACAAAGCGATTAACGCAATCTGTTGCTCCAGCTGCTTCCGAAATGAGATTGCCCTTGGAATCGACGTTGACGCTCCTTACCCGCCCAGCAACGCCGACTGCCATCGAGCAGGATTTAAGGGCCGTGACTGCGTTTTCCGACGAGATACTGTCGGATCAAAACTTACGCGACATTTTTGCATCCGAGGGCGCCGCTCAGCAACTCAACCAGCATTATCGCAGTTTTCTGACGCGCTTGCGCAAGCACTGTCGCAATTTCGGCTGGTTGCAAACGTTCACGTATCGCAACAGACCCTTCGGCTTGGATGACCTCATTCAGCGTCTTCGAGAACGAGTTTGGCGCACCCACGCGGTCGAGGCACTACACCCCTCGCACCTGGAAAATAATAGTGTCGAGGACCAACTCCAGCAAATAGAGGAAAGCTTGGATCAGACATCTCGCCACATCTTGGATACCGCGCGTCGTTATGCCACGTTGCGTTTTTACCGAGTCGATGTTCACTTCATGACTGCGGCAAAGCTGACATCATTAATGGAACATGCCGCTCAAGCCTTAGGCCTTCCGTACGAACTCCTGTGCTATCTGACCCCAGATGAAATTGATAGCGGGTTACAATCTCCTCTCAGTGACGTCTGGCAAGAGTTCGCCGCCACGCGACAAAAAGAGGGGTTTGACGCATGTCTCAGCGAGCCTGGCACAGTAAAGATTTCTTCGCCGACTCAGAGGAGTGTGGCCGTCAACGAAGGGCGGGGGGAACCGCTCCTGGAGGGGACGACGGCCGCTCTGGGGAGCTACTCTGGCCCTGTGAAGGTGGTACGAAGTCTTCGGGATTGTGCTGGCTTTGAACGGGGAGATGTGCTCGTCTCACCGATGACGACGCCAGAGTTTATGTCTGCTATCGAAAAGGCCGGGGCGATAATCACCGATGAAGGTGGTCTATTGTGTCATGCTGCGATCATCAGCCGCGAGCTTGGAATTCCTTGTGTCATCGGCACACGAACTGCCTCTCACGTATTGCGGGCTGGCGAGAATGTCACAGTGAAAGCCGACCAGGAGAAAGGAGTTGTTCACAGAAATGATTTTTAACCCCAAGGCTTTATTCGAGTTCGAGTCTGTCCCAATTCAAGAGCGGCGCGGAGGTTGGAGCCTGGCGCTGACTTGGTTCGGGTATGTAGCGGTTGTTATTGACCTGCTTGTTGGCGGGGTCATCGGGAGTTCGCTTCCTTTTGAGAAAGCGATTGCGGCCATTATTACGGGCAATGCCGTTCTTATGGCCATTGCGGCAATAGGAGGCTATTTGGCTCACAAAACAGGACGTACATTCGCCTTGCTTACGAGCGACGCTTTTGGCTCGCGCGCGAGGGTTCCTCTCACCCTTTTGATTGCAGGGATTGCCATCGGTTGGTTTAGCATTCAATCCTCGCTTTTCGCGCACTTTATTGGTTCTCAGTGGCAGGTTGGACCGGAGACTGAAGCTGTCATTGGTGTTTGTTTGGCCTTTCTCATGACCGTCAATGCATACTTTGGCATTGATGGACTTCGACTTTTTGGCGTCGTGGCGGTGCCGGCTTTGGCCCTCATCTGCGGCTGGACATGGTTGGTGGCTCCTGCCAACGCGCCCACACTCGAAGTCCCCAACACACTTTCATTTACGGCTGCCGTGAGCATGGTGATTGGCAGTTGGATCATGGGGGCTACGACGACCGTTGGGGATATTATGCGTTTCGCCCGAACAAAGCGGGCGGCTGTATTTGGCAGCATTTTTGGAATGAGTGCTGACCTCGGCCTAATGATTCTCGGGGCTGCTGCGATTAGGCGTTATGGGACAAGTGATCTTGCGGAAGTTTTGAGAAACTCGGCCGGATTTGTTGCCGGCGTGATGTTCTTTGCTCTGAATGTGTGGACGACGAACGATAACGCTATCTATTCCGCCGGCTTGAATGTTTCGGTGGCCACCCGATTGAAGTATAAACAAGCTCTCATAGTATGTCTGGCAATTGCAGCCCTCGTGACTGCGTTGCGCCCCCACCGGGTCGCCATCATGGCTGAGTGGCTGACGCTTCTGGGACGCATTGTTCCGCCAGTCGGAGCAGTTGTGTTTGTGTCAACCTGGTTGGGCGAACGACATACCTCGCGACAACTTCACGTTGTTAGCTTGATTTCGTTGGCCGTTGGACTTATCGCGGCTTTTTTAATTAAGGGAGGCTTTGGACCAGTCAACGGATTTATTTCTGCTGCCGTTGCTCAACTTGTCCTTTTGCGTGTTATACGCAAATCAGAGCCAGTGGCGCGAACATGAAGTGAGTTGTTTTCCGAAATGATAAATGCAACAACCCGTGTTAATGATCGCCGCCGACGGCGCGCGGCGCGCGCGGACGCTAAAATAAGGACACTCCGCGACCTCGACCAGATCGCAGTAATCGGTGCTAGCTTGCCGGCCCGAACGTCGCCGAAACATTTCGACGCATTAGGCCTTGAGGGTAAGGACTGTCCCTGTGCTCCCCGATGAAGTCCGTCCGAGTCTACAAGCAGCCACTCGGCGATTTGGTTTTGGTTTATGTGCCCGAAGCCGACAGGGTTTACGCCGTCGATAGCAAGGAGTCCCCCTTGGTGCCGGATGAGATTGAACTCGCGAACGACGAAGTGCGATGGACGGAGTATGACCGGGCGCGCGAAACGACCCCTTCGGATCTGGTTCTGCTCCTAACGACCGCATGTAATCTTGGTTGTACCTACTGCTACTCGAATGCTGGTCGAGGTGACCACGTAATGTCCATGGACATTGCGGAAAAGGCTATTGTGTTTATCGCCGAGAGGGTTAAGCGCGCAGGTGGCACGGGTTTCTCAATTCTTTTCCACGGCGAAGGAGAACCCACAGCCAATTGGCCTGTTCTGATTAAGTCCGTGACTTTTGCCCTGGAGTACGCCGCCACTCTCGGGTTGCAAGTTCGCTTTAGTATTGCCACCAACGGTGCGTACGGCTCTGAGAAAAGAAGTTATCTCTCCGAGAATATTCATAACATCACTGTCTCAATGGACGGGCCGCGGGTAGTCCACGAGCGACAGCGGCCGCGCGCTTCCGGTGCTTCCAGCTTTGATGAGGTGATGGCATCCGCCGATCACTTCTATCAGCAGCGCCACCGGCTAAATTTTGGACTTCGCGCTACGATTCTTTCCGAGAACATCTCGATGCTTCCTGAGATCGTAGAGTTTTTTGGCGAGAAGTTCCCCGGAGCAGACCTGTCTGTCGAGCCGGTCGAGACTCTAGGACGGTATGCCACCGCGCGTAGGCAGGCATTCGACGGCCTCGCGTTCGCCTACCGGGAAGCGCGAAAACGGGCGGCAAAACACGGTCTCCGGTTTTGGTACTCCGCTGTAAGAGGTCCTCGGAAGACTGATTTCTTTTGCGGTGTTGGAGGGCGAAGTATGGTTATTGGCCCGACGGGAGTAATCTCAGGTTGTTCTCGTGTCAGCCAGTGGAAGCACGCCGGAGCCCGAGAATTCATATACGGCCAAATAGAGCCGTCCAATCCGAGCCCGGTGCGTTTCGGGCCCGCTAAGCTCAAAGTTGAGAGCTACTCGGGTCGCAATATGCCTGATTGCAAGAACTGCATTGCCTATACGTGGTGTCGAGGTGATTGCCGCCACATTCGCTATATGGAAAATCAGGATGTGCTGAATGGCGTAAGCTCTCGCTGTCGAGAGATCCGCACGATCGTCGTGGGCGAACTCCTTGACGCCCTCAACCTCCCAAGTGCTGATATGTCACTAAGACATTTTTATGCAGAAAAAGCCACTCCACCATTTATGTAATAGAGGATAATTGAATGACTCCCGGAACAGTTCTCGTAGATATTTTCGGACCCTTAATTAACATCGAGCGTTTGTCTCCGTTCGACAGCATCGAGAATGCTAGACCAATGCAGGCGAAGGAATTAGCTTTCGCGCTTAATGAAAAAGAAATTGAACCGTATGGAAGCGAATGGACGAGCGACCGCGTCTATGAGTTTATTCTAAAAGGCCTCAGCGATTGGACTCAACTCGAAGGATGCCTTGGAACCTCGGAGCGACGTGCCATTGCAAGTTTGTTGAAACTGAACCTCTCGGTTTACGCTGTTACCACAATTCCTAACCGGAAAATCCAATTACTTCTAAGGAAGTTTTTCAAGAAACAATGGAATGGCAATGTCAGGATGGTTGTCAGACCGCATGATCCTCATGCTCCGGCAGCCGCCTTTCAAGCCTTTCACTCTTGGGTTAATGGGCTAAGGAAGCCCGCTTTCGCAATAGTAGACAGTCATTGGCCATTCCTGTCGCGGGCGCGAGGGGTATTCGGACAACGGTTACGGGTTTCTACCAAGATATTTCCATTGGCGCCTACGGTTGCGGATCTTCGTTCAACATTTAAAGGCTCCAACGTTGGTGGTGCAGAGTCGACACCGAACACGCGACTGTCATGGCCGCACGACTTGGCTACCGATGAGGAAAAGAAGCGAAACCTGGAGGTATATAAGGAATGCTTTTACCAAGCGCTTCGGCGTATGGCGGTGGTCCTAAATAGCAGTCGTTTTTACAAACTTTGTAGTTACTCCTGGTTACACCAATCCGACGCTTTTATTACATATGTATTCCTGCAAGCGAAATTAGACGACGCACTACTAGAGCTCAATTTCGAGCCCCTCAATACAAGACGTTCTCTGAAGCAGGTGGCCACTCACTATTTTTATGGAATCTGGAAATTCGATCCTAGGAGAGAGGAATCGCCGCGAGAGTACTCATGCTTCGCGATCGAGCACAAGGTAAGGGGAGCTTTCTGTGTCTGGGGACATGAGGCTCTATTTCTCCCACACGGTCCCGAAGAGGAATTGTATCGGGGCCGGTTTTCGGATGGGTCATGCTTCGTGTCAGAGTGTGCAACCACTAATTTGCTCAGGAACTTCTGGCACAATTTTGCGCACAACCAAATTCAGGCCATTACCGACGAGAATTACAGACTATTTGGAGGTGAGCCAAGATATGACTCCGATTTAGAGGCGGATAACATCGCTAACATCCTCTTGGCATATTCATACGGATTTCCGATCATGACGAATGGTGGAATGCAACCCGGTCATCAGTTTGGTATTAGAGGTCTATTTAGGAGGAGCGCCTGCAACAACATATTTTTGAAACGGGCGTTGATTCGCAATCACGAAATGAAAATAAGTAATGACCGCGAGGCCCTCGAAGAATACGAATGGTTATTCCGCAGGCGTGTGGGGAATTATGTAAGTCAGGCATTACTGGCAGAGGGGTTTGCGGTCCGAGAAGTCAAGGTAATGCTAACCGGGAGCGAATGGGGGCGAGAGCGGGGAAGCAAGCTGTATTGGCGGAGGAATTCTAAAGTCGTGGTTGTCTTGAACGGCCTGCGTGTTCATACTGACGTTAGTTTGATGATGCTGGCGAAGCGAGTTAGGGAGATCAAGAAGAACAGAACGCCAGATGATACGACGGAAAGAGAAGTGCGAAAACTAATGCTCGAGACCAGCCAAAGTGTCGCTGGTATTGCAGTGAGCACGTATCGGGCTTTTTTTAGGCACCGGGGCGTGAAAGAATTCGCTCGGAGTTCGCTTACCGCTCTTACGGAGCGGTTTGGCATTAACCTCGCGGCAAGTCAGGAGTTGCAGAAGACTTGACCTTCTGGATTAATGTTACTTATATGAAGCGAGTTCTTTGGCGATACATGGTCTTTCAGGGAAGTGTTAAAAGATAACACCAACTTAACAGCGCCTTTTTGGGAGGCGGTTTACAACAGCCCAGAAGGAAGCGCGTTTGGCGAACCCAGCAACTTAGTGGTTGCGCTTGCGAAGGCGTTATCGCCTGGCGCAACCGTCTTAGACTTGGGATGCGGGGATGGTCGCCACGCGCTGTTTCTTGCCAGCCATGGCTTTGATGTTACCGCCGTGGATATCTCCGAACGTGGCGTCAATAAAACTCGTTTGCTTGCATCTGCCAGCGGTTTTGCATTACGCGTTGAGGTCGGAGACATGAGGTCATATCATTTTGAGCGCCAGTTCGATCTTATTATCTCATATGGCTGTCTTCACTTAATAAAACGCACTGAGTGGAAACCGGTTTTGGAACGTATAAAAGCGTACACGTCGCCAGGAGGTAAGAATTGCATAGCGGTTTTCACGGATACGATTCCGCCGCCCCCGGATCTAAGCACTTTTTGCATTGGGTTGTTTCGTGAGGGGGAACTGTTCGAGCATTACCGCGACTGGCAAATCGAGTTCCAGCGAAGTGATGTTCTGGCCGATGCGCATCCGGGAGATATTCATCATACCCATCACCTTAATGAAATTGTAGCGCAGCGACCAGATTAGCGCTTCGATCTGAACTTAGTTGTGGGGGCGAGAAGACGAAGAGCGGAAGTCGGCCGACTACTGCTCGACGGATTTCTCTGCGTGGTGCAAATTCGGAGGATGAACCCGCTTTCAAGTTTTGTCAGCCTCCATCCGTATTTCAAAGTTCATCCGGGAAAGCTGGAGGCGTTTAAGGTTGGGTTTGCGGGGTTCGTAGAAAAGACGGCCACGGAAAAGAAAAATTTGTTCTACGACTTCACGGTCAATGGTGATGAAGTTTTTTGCCGGGAAGGTTATGCGGATGCGGAGGGGCTTCTCGCGCACTTGGAGAACGTTGGGGCGCTTCTGGCGGAGGCGTTGAAGATTGGGGACCTGATCCGGCTGGAAGTGCATGGGCCAGCGACGGAGTTGAACAAGCTGAGAGAGCCGCTGGCCCATTTGAAGCCACAGTGGTTCGTATTGAACGGCCAGTGACGAGTGACATGTGACGTGTGACGCGTGGAGAAAGAGAATGGCGACAGATCGCGGATGACGTGGCGGTGATGTCGTTTCCGTGGCGGGTGTTTGGGATTGATTTCGCGCGGAATGTCACGCTCTTGCGGTTGAGCGATGGGCGGGTGGTGATTCATTCGACGGCGCCGTTCACGGCAGAGGATGTCGCGCGAATTCGAGCGTTCGGAGAACCGGCGTGGCTGGTGGATGCGACTTTGCTCCACGATACGTTTGCGAAGGAGGGACGGGCGGCGCTCATCGGCCTGCCGTACTTGGCGCCGGAAGGTTTTGCGAAGGTCAGCGGGATTGCGACGCAGTCACTTGATCCGCCACCGTCAGACTGGGCGGACGAGATCGAGGTGTTGAAGGTCGATGGAACGAAGAAGAACGAGCACGTGTTGTTTCATCGTCGGTCGCGCACGCTGGGGGTGGCGGATCTGTTCTTCTCATTCGCTCCGGAGACGCGCGGCTGGGCGAGATTCTTCGCGAGGCGGATCATGGGACTGCCTCCGACGCTATTCGGGGTAAGTCGGTTCTTTCGGATGCTTATTTCCGACAAGCAGGCATTCGCGGTGTCGGTGAACAAGATATTGGAATGGGATTTCGAGCGTGTGGTGGTCGGACATCGCGAGCCGATTTTGCATGGCGCGAAGTCCGCCGTCGCGAAGGCGCTGGCAGAGTTCGGAGGTCGGAGATCGCGCGGGCCCGGGGGATGAGTGAGCGGTTGGAAACCGCTGAAGACAGGGCGGTTTGGAAAGCGCCCCTCCTTGTTTCGTAGCAACACGCGGGTTTGAGATTGGCGAGATCGAGAATCATGTGCGTTGACAGGTCGCGGCTGGGACCGCGAGAAGAGGAGGGTGGATTCTGGATTGTTGCTTAACGTTGCTGATTACGCGCGGGCGGCGGCGGCGAAATTGCCGAAGGACGTGCTTGGTTATTTTGAAGGCGGGGCGCTCGATGAGATTACCTTGCGCGAGAACACGGCGGGATGGGAGCGGCTGAAGCTGTATTACCGGGTGCTGGCGGGTGTCGGTGATCGTGAGATGAGCACCAGCGTGCTGGGACAGAAAATTTCGATGCCGATCGTGGTGGCGCCGACGGCGTTTCATAAGCTGGCCTGCGAAGAGGGGGAGGTCGCGACGGCGCGCGCGGCACAGAAGGCGGGGACGTTGTTCATCCTGAGTTCGCTGTCGAACACCCCGATGGAGAAAGTCTTCGCAGCGGCAGGCAGTCCGCGCTGGTTCCAGCTGTACGTCTATAAGGATCGCCAGATCACGCGCGAGTTGGTGCAGCGGGCAGAGGCCGCGGGCGCGGAGGCGATCGTGTTGACGGTGGACGCACCGGGCTTGGGAACGCGTGAGCGCGATACGCGAAATAAGTTTCGGCTGCCCGATGGCCTGGTGGTCGCAAACGTGGCGCCGCTGGGGAAGGGGACGATGCCAGTCGTCGAAGGTTCGGGGTTGGCTGCGTATGTGCGCGAAAATTTCAAATCGGACTTGGGGTTCGATGATCTGGATTGGTTATGCGGCTGCACGCGATTGCCAGTGGTAGTGAAAGGAGTGTGTCGCGGAGATGACGCGCGGCGATCGGCGGAGCATGGCGCGAAAGCAGTCGTGGTATCGAACCATGGCGGACGACAGCTCGATACGGCGCCTGCTACTTGCGAGGTGTTGCCGCATGTGGTCGAGGCGGTGGGCGATCGTTGTGAAATTTATGTGGATGGCGGCGTCAGGCGCGGAAGCGACGTGTTGAAAGCGATCGCGCTGGGGGCGCGAGCCGTGTTGGTGGGCCGGCCGGTTCTGTGGGGCTTAACGGTCAACGGCGAACAAGGCGCGTTGAACGTGCTCAGCATTTTGCGACGTGAACTCGATGAAGCCATGCTGCTTTGCGGATGTGCCACGCTGCGCGAGATCGATCGGGCACTGCTCAATCCCTAGGGACGAATTGGAGCGATGGAGTGGTGGAGTAATGGGTGTTGGAGTAGAAGGAGAAAGAAGGAAGTTCAGAGATCAGTCCGTTCCAGCAGCCGGTGGTTTGGCGTATCATTTTGAGCGAATGCGGACGATTCGGCGGGAGTGACAAGCGCGCAGTTTTTTGTTACACCTGCGTCCATGAAGAAGCTAATTGCCGCTCTCGGATGTGTTTGTTTCCTGTCGCTTGTCGGGTGCGCGCCCACAACCACGACGACGACCACGACGACCACAGAGAAACAAAGAAAACCAAGTGCGTATATGGATCCGACGATCGACAACACGCGCACGACGACGATGGATGCGCGAGGACCGCGCTAGTCAGATCTCAGAGGTCGGATCCGCCTTCGCCAAGGCTACGGCGGACAAGGGTCAGTCTGCCAAGCCGGAGCGATCACGAAGGCTGGAAATCGGAGCAGACCGGCCACTAAATTGTGGTGGCATCGCGCCTGCTAAGCTGGCGGGGATGAAAAAATTGTTCCCTGCTGTGATATCGCGCTGTTTTTGCTTCACGCCGTTGGCTGCGGCGTTTTTTTCCCTAACGAGTTGTTCCAAGACGGATGTGAATCTGGCTTCGCAACCGTCGCCTCCGCCCATCGTTGTTACCCAAAGCGACTCGCCGCAGAAAAAAGCGGCCGACCGGATGGTGGAGATCGACCGGCTGCTGGCCCAGGCCCCGACCGGGCGTCCGGAAGATTCGGATCGGCGGACCGCGTTGCGCGCAGAACGCGAAGCGCTGATTACGTCGGGGCAGGTGGCCTACCGAAATGTTCCGCAATCGTTCACGAGCAAGGTGGCGAACACTCCCCCCAACAATACGGTCACTCGCACGGTGAACGGCAACGTCGAGCATTTTGCTGCGCCGACAACGCGAACCGAGCCGATCACGGTGGCGACGAATTCGCAGGATAAGAACCTTTCCTTTCTCGAACAAATGACGCCGACCGAGCGCGAGCATTACTACAAGACGTTGAAGCTCCAAAATACGCAGCGGCTCAACGTCGACGTCCAGCGCCGATAGGCGCACAAGATTCGAGCAGCATATTGGACCGGTCCGCGATAGGATCGGGTCATGAAGGCAACGGTTAGCCGCAAGAAGTTCCTTTTCGGCAGTGGTGTGGCGGCACTCGGCGCTTTGTTAGGCCAGGGCGCGCTCCGAGCGCAACCGGGAGTCAATTCGCCGGGCCCAAGTGCGAGTCCGTCGTCGAAAGATGTCCCTGATTTCCCGGATCACGATCCGCAGATCGATCCTGCGCGCGTGAAACGGTTTGTGATTGCAGCGCATTCCAATCTGGAGGCCGTGAAAGAAATGCTGGCCGCGGAGCCTGAGTTGATCAATGCGACCCACGATTGGGGCAAAGGCGATTTCGAGACGGCGCTGGGAGGCGCGTCCCACATGGGGCGGCGGGACATCGCGGAGTTCCTTCTCGAGCACAACGCGCGACTCGATATTTTCGCCGCCACGATGCTCGGCCTGCTCGAGGTCGTGAAGGCGGCCGTCGCGGCTTATCCGAACATCGTGAATGTGCCCGGCCCGCATAAGATCCCGCTCATCAAACACGCGGAGAAAGGCGGGGAAGGGGCGAAGGCGGTGCTGGAATTCCTGCAAAGTAGAAAGTAGGAAGAGACGTGGGAAGTGGGAAGGTGGATCGAGCGCTTCGCCGCTCGATGGGAGAGCGCCCAAATCGCCCGCGGAGCGGCCGATCCACCGACAGGCGCAACCTTACTTCCTTGGCGTGATGCCGAGAGCTTTCTCGATCGCGGCGGGATCGTAGACGTTGCCGCCTTTCCTCATGCTTGTGATCTTGCCGAGGTCGCGAATATCTTCACGGAATCGCTATCGACGAGGATCATGTCGGGCAGCTCTTCGGCGGGGATCGGGCCCCGTGAAAACCGATCAAAACCGCCTCTCGAAAATTCAGAAAACTTTATCTTGCAAACGAGGGCGGAGGCTGTATACGGGTCGGCCCTTCAACCCCTGTTTACATACTGTGCAACTCTGCTCCGCTATGAAAACTCTCCCTTCCACTTCTTTATCGCGAGCCTTCTTTTCGGTCATCGCCCTCAACCGGTTGCGCCATGGTATGGCACGACAAGCTGTCCTGGCAGCGGTCGCAACGCTTTTTCTTGGGGTCGCGCAAACGTATGCTGGTATCGGTGCCTCGCTGCAAATGCAGCTGGGCAATGCCAGCGGCGCCACAGCGGATCCAAATAACCATTCGCACTACTTGATTCAACGCGACCAGTACGCGCTGGACTACAGCGATACGAACGGGGAGCCGAACTGGGTCAGCTGGGATCTGACCTCTGGAGACGTCGGGTCGAGCGGCCGCTCGAGTTTTCTTACCGACTCGACGCTTCCGGTCGGGTTTTACCGCGTCAAGACGACGGATTACACCAATTCAGGATACGATCGAGGGCATATGTGTCCGTCCGCTGATCGGAGCATCACCGACGCGGACAACGCGATCGTGTTTTACATGTCGAACGTGATGCCACAAGCGCCAGACAATAACCAGGGCGTGTGGGAAAGTCTTGAATACTACTGCCGCTCGCTCGCCAATCTCGGTGACGAAGTGCTGATTACGGATGCCGGGAGCGGCTACACCGGCGCGTTCATTCCAAGCGGTAAAGCAGCGATTCCCGGTTA
>Ga0105242_10003517_pt1 | contig 12175 bp, 8 predicted proteins | sample KBSM24metaG_FD_81521 | JGI IMG/M metagenome (GOLD analysis project Ga0105242, IMG submission 81521) | Miscanthus rhizosphere microbial communities from Kellogg Biological Station, Michigan, USA - KBS M2-4 metaG | ecosystem: Host-associated > Plants > Roots > Rhizosphere > Soil | place: Michigan...
GAACTATGCGCCTGGGTGCAACTGCATCGCGATGAAAACCTGACGGCGGAGGAAGTACGCGCGCATTGCAAGGGAAATCTCGCGCATTACAAGGTGCCGCGCTACATCGAGTTTGTCAGTGAATTCCCCACCACCGTCAGCGGCAAGCTTCAGAAATTCAAAATGCGCCAACAGATGTGCGAGGAATTGAAGCTCTCGGAGCAGGAGACGGGATGAAATCCCAATTCTGCCGTGATCGGGCAATGAGGTCACTAAATAAGGTATTGCTCCTTTCACGTCCCCCCTGCTAGGCTTCAACGCCATGGGATCCGTAGAATTCCAATTCGCAGTCATACCTAACCACGGTTCCTTCGTATCCAATCTTCTGGTTCTAGGCCTACTACTGTCTCCCTCTGGGTGACGACGGGCCAATTTAGATCATCAAGGCCGTCACCCAGGAAGCACCTGGGTGACGGCCTTTTTCGTTTTTACGGGAGGTTGGATGAATTCAGCAAACTCAATCAGAACGATTCGAATGTTGGTCGAGAACCACTACGGAGCGCTGCTGAAAATTGAGAGGTTCTTTACAACGCGCGGGTACAGCACCGGCGCTCTGCATGTCGTGCAAGGCGAGGAAATGCGTCAGATCACGATTGCGGTGCGGTGCGATGAAAGTCACTTCGGATCACTCCAAAAACAATTGAACAGAATTGCGGATGCCGTGGAAGTGATTCCTGGGATTCAGAATGAACGTCCGCTTGCGCATGTCGCGGCGAGATGGGAGCAGAGGACAGCATGAAACCCAATGAGTTCGTTGAAAACACCACAGGAGAAAACCTGAACTTCACGCTGCCGGAGACCCATCAAACGCTGCGCGATTTGGTGCGCAAGTTCGCCGAGGCCGAGATCGCCCCGGTGGCACGCCAACTCGATAAAGATGAGAGATTTTCCGAGGCGCTGACGCGCGATATGGGCAAGCTGGGGCTGTTCGGCATCGTCATCCCGGAAGAATACGGCGGCCACGGCATGGATTATCTCGCCTCTGCCATCGCCTTAGAGGAAATCGCGCGGGTTGATTGCTCCCAAGCCGGCACTGTCACCGCACACAACTCCCTGGGGATCGGTCCGGTTTATTACTTTGGCAACGAAACGCAACGCAAGAAATACATTCCCCGGCTTTGTACCGGTGAAAAGCTGTGGGCATTCGGGCTCACCGAGCCGGGCGCCGGATCAGACTCGCGCGACAGCAAGACGGTCGCCAGGAAAGTCGAAGGCGGATGGAAAATCAATGGCGCCAAGATTTTCATCACCAACGGCGCGAGCAACATGAATGCAGGTGTGACAGTGCAAGCGGTAACCGGATCGAAAGGCGAAGGCAAGCCGGAATTATCGTGTTTCCTCGTCGAGCGCGGGACCGAGGGATTTTCCTCGCGGCCGATGCATGGCAAGCTGGTGTGGCGCTCATCTGACACTGCCGAGCTGTATTTTGAAGATGTGTTCGTACCCGACGAAAACATGCTGGGTAAACAAGGCGACGGTTCCAGGCAGATGCTTTCGACGCTGGACCGTGGCAAGATCGGTATCGCGGCCATAGGCATCGGCTGTGCGCAGGGAGCGTATGAGAAAGCGCTGGCCTACGCTAAGGAGCGCAGGCAATTCGGCCAGGCTATCTCCAGCTTTCAGTCGATCGCCTTCGCGCTGGCCGACATGCACATGAAAATCGAAATCGCCCGCACTTATCTCTACAAAGTCTGCTGGATGGCCGACCAGAATAAGCCCTTCAGCAAAGAAGCGGCGATGGCCAAGCTGTACAGCTCCGAAATGGCGGGCGAAGTGACGGACATGGCCGTCCAAATTCACGGTGGCTATGGGCTGATGGAGGAATATGATGTCGAGCGTTTCTGGCGCGATCACCGGCTGCTGCGCATCGGCGAAGGCACGTCGGAAATCCAGCGGGTCATCATTTCCCGGCAGATTGGTTGCGCCGGTTAGAGATGCCCACTTTGAAACGAAACGAGCGCGTTAACTAGGGAGCATCCACAATGCTTGGGAACCGGTTCGTCCACTTCACTTTGATTTTCGCGGCGGGACTCCTCGGCGCAATGCCACAAAACTCCGTTGCCGCACCTCAAGAGATCACGGTGTTGTCAAACCGGGCCGACCTGATTTCCGGAGGCGACGCGCTGGTGGAGATTAAGTGGCCGGCAGGGACCAATCCTGCACAGACCACAGTCAACCTGAACGGCGTAAGCGTGAAATCCGCTTTCGCGATGCGGCCCAACGGGCGTTACATGGGCGTCGTCACAGGTATGAATATCGGCAACAACGTCGTGGTAGCGCGGCACGCGGGTGGCGCAGCGCAAATCGTCATCACTAATCATCCGATCGGAGGGCCGGTTTTCTCAGGCGGTCAGCAGCTTGCGCCATGGATCTGCGCCAGGAAAGCAGTGACGCCGGTCACCGTCACTGCTCCTCGAGACCCAACATTGTCCGGTACCGCGAATACCAGGGCTAGCGGCCTTTCTTCTGACCCAGTCGATGCCGCGTGCAATACTCCGACCGAATTCCTGTACTACTACCAGCCAAAAGCCAAAGAAGGCACCTCGTGCACGTTCACAACGACCGGCGCCGATCCGTGCTTCCAGGCCTATCCCGTGATCAATGATCCGGTAAGCCGGCCGGCCGACGCAGACATCGCCAACTTCACGAACGATCGTGGCGAAACTTCGAAGAGTCTGCTTCGACTCGAAAAGGGAACGATCAACCGCGCTGTTTACCAAGTGCTCTCCTATTACGATCCTGCGCAACCGTCCAGTCCGTGGGCGCCCCAGAAGGGTTGGAACGGCAAGCTGATGTGGAAGATGGGGGCAGCCACCTCGGCCAATCACTTCGAATCGGCTCCAAGCGCGTCGATTTTCGATGCGAACGCGCTTTCGGCAGGCTTCATGACGGCCAACCATATGTTGACCGAGCATTCGGTGAACAACAATGAACTCCTGGGAGCTGAGGCCGTGATGATGGTGAAGGAGCACATCATCGAAACGTATGGCGAGATTCGCTACACGATGAGCGACGGAGGTTCAGGCGGCTCAATGATGCAGACGGTGACGGCAACTGTGATGCCGGGGCTTTTGGATGGCATTCAGCCGTCTCTCAGCTATCCGGATGCCGTAAGCACATGGATCGAGACGATGGACTGCGGACTGATACGCGGAAGCTATATCCTCACGCCAAATGGTTCGCTCCTGAGCGAAGCACAAAGGGCGGCAATCGAGGGTCATCCGAGCTCCACGTACTGCAACTCCTGGGTGCAATCGTTTCTGGGTTCGTTCAATCCGGTCACGGTGGGCAATTGCGGTGCCGGGTTCCCCTCAGCGATCACATATGATCCCGCCATCAGGCCGAAGGGCGTGCGTTGTTCCGTACATGATATTCAGGAACCGCAATGGGGAAGCTTTGTCGACTCTGACGGCAATACGAAGGTCAAGCTGCCGTACGACAATGTCGGAGTCCAATATGGTCTCGAGGCGCTCCAGACCGGCGTGATTTCTCCTGAGGAGTTCGTACGCTTGAACGAAGGCATAGGCAGCTATGACAACGACCGGGTTTGGTCGGGTGGCAGCACTGGCAATCCGATTATTCCCGCTCCACGCCACGCTGCCCAGACAGACGTTCTATCCACCATCTACAAAAGCGGCATACTCGCCGACGGCAAGAAATTGGCCAAGGTAGCCATCATTGACCTCCGCAGTCACAGTAATGTCGCAGACATCCACATGCCCTGGCGCGGGTTCTCGGAGCGTGATCGCCTCGACCGGGCCAATGGCAATCATGACAATCAGGTTATTCGGCAGTTCTTCGGTGGTACGGGGGCTGCGGCGGTCCGTCAATCGTTCAAGATGATGGATCGCTGGCTCGCGAAAATTGAGTCTGATCGAAACCCGACCCCCATCGAGCAGAAGATCATCAACAACAAGCCTGCTGATGTCCACGATGCCTGCTTCAACACCGCAGGCGGCACGGACGCTCAGGTGGATGCGAGTCAGGATGTCGGTTTGGGCAGCGAAGCGTGCCTCATAAAGAACATGATGTCTCCTCGCATTGTTGCTGGCGGCCCTTACGCCGAGAACATATTCAAGTGCCAGCTCAAACCAATCGCCTTTACGGGTCCCGACTACAGCGGCATTACATTCACTGCCGATCAGAAGACTCGTCTGGCAGCGGTGTTCCCGAACGGTGTCTGCAATTGGTCGCTGCCCGGTGTGAGCCAAACTTTTGCTGAGGCAACGACATTCGAAGGAGGGCCCGGCGGCATGCCTCTCGGTCTTCCGCCGGCTTCTGTCCCGCTCCCTTGAGCGGAACGAATCGAAGTTCCATCGGTAGTTATGAACAAACATCGCGCCATTCGCGCGCCGTTTGTGTTGGTTCAAATGACGCCCTACTTCCGGCATTGCAATTACGGAGCGTGGGAGGCATAGTCCGTAGCATCCCATGAACTTGGAAGAGAGCTATCGGCTGCTTCGCGTGAAACCGGGTGCCAGCTTTCGGGAGATCCGGAACTCCTATCACCGACTGGTGAAGTTCTTTCATCCGGACAAACATCACGCCAGTCTCGACGAATTGCGCAAGGCGACAGAAGAAACCCAAAAACTCAACGTCGCCTACGAATGCATCTGTCAGGCCCTGGGTCCGAAAGCACGGCGGGCAACCGGTTCGCACCAGCCTCCCGTCCAGGGAAAGGAGTTCATCGTTCCCTCCTGCGAAACGAAACTCCAGTGGATAGCGCCGGGTCGTTTCCAGATGGGCAGCCCGGACGACGAGGCAGGCCGGTCGAACGACGAAGGACCGCAAACGGAAGTGATCATCAGCCGCGGCTTCTGGCTGGCAGTATTCCCTGTGACGCAGGAGGAGTGGCTGTCCGTTGCGGAAGGCCTGAAATCCCTCAATGGTGAACCCAGCTTCTTTCGAGGGAACCGGTTGCCTGTCGAGCAAGTCAGTTGGAACGAGTGTCAGGAATGGTTATCAGAATTGAATGCCGCTGAGAAGGCGGCAAATCGATTACCCGACCGTTATCGCTATCGCTTACCCACCGAAGCGGAGTGGGAATTCGCTTGCCGAGGGGATACCTCAACTGCATTTCAATTTGGCGACAACGACAACCGCTTGAGTGATTATGCCTGGTACTCCGAAAACAGCAGAAGCGAAACCCATACCGTCGGAGAGAAAGCCGCGAATGGCTTCGGCGTTTACGATATGCACGGCAATGTCTGGGAATGGTGCGAGGATGGGTACAGTGGTCCCCTACCGGGCGGAAGGGTGATCGATCCCAAAGGATCCGGGTTGAATCGCGTCATGCGCGGTGGTTCCTGGGGCGTCGCAAGCTCGCGCTGTCGCTCGGCCTATCGCGCGTGGAACAAACCCGTCTACCGAGACTACAGCATCGGATTCCGTCTCGCTCTCGCGTAAGAGAGCGGGCGGCTCAATAGCCTGTTTTTTTGTCCAGTGAGGGAGAACCGCTCGTCAACTCGTTATGCGCGATTGACGCGCACTTCGGAACCGGAGATTTTCTGGTTCCCTCTGCCCGCCTCAAGCGAGGTCAACACATCGTGTCCAAGCCGACGCAATGCTTCAACCGTTGGCAAAGGAAAGTTTTCGTTGGATTACAGACGAGCCAAGCCTACGCGGCCTCGTTCTCCTGGATTTGTTTATTTATCTCTTCCCGATGTGATCGAACATAGGCCCAGGCATTCGCGAGATCTTCCGCTTTCAAGCTGGGATAGCTTCGGAGAATATCGGCCTCTGATGTCCCCAGTCGGTATACGATGTCACGCTCGATTTGAGCCGTCTCCGATTGATTGACCGAATGACGCATTATCCAGACCAACAGCCCGACACCAAGACGACGTTACCGCCTAGCTCTCACGCGAAACCCGTCGACACCTTCGCCGCCGCAACCGAACTCGAGGCCGAGCTGAAGCGCGTCATCCGCGGAGACGTCCGCTTCGACCGTGGCACACGTGCGATGTATGCATCCGATGGGTCCAACTACCGGCAAGCGCCAATAGGTGTCGTCGTCCCCAAAGACAACGCCGATGTCGTCGCTGCACTCGCAACGTGCCGCAAATACGGCGCACCGGTGCTTTCGCGCGGCGCAGGAACGAGCCTCGCCGGCCAATGCTGCAACGTCGCGGTCGTCCTCGACTACACGCAGTACATGAACCGGATCCTCGAATTGAACCCAGCAGACAAGTACGCATGGGTGCAACCCGGCGTCGTGTGTGATTCGCTTCGTGATGCGGCTGAACTCCATGCACTCACCTGGGGACCGGACCCGTCGACACACAACCGCTGCTCACTCGGAGGCATGATCGGCAACAACTCCTGCGGCACGCACTCGCTGCTCGCAGGCAAGACCGTCGACAACATTCAAGAGCTCAAGATTCTGCTCTACGACGGAACCGAGCTGACGGTCGGGCCGACAACGGAACAGGAACTCGAATCCATCATCGCCGGCGGCGGCCGCCGCGGCGAAATCTACGGCGCGCTTCGCGGGCTTCGCGATCGCTATGCCGCTCTGGTTCGCGCAAAGTTCCCGGACATTCCACGACGCGTCTCCGGCTATAACCTCGATCAATTGCTTCCGGAGAACGGATTCAACGTAGCGCGAGCACTCGTGGGTACTGAAGGAACCTGTGTGGCAGTTCTTGAGGCAAAGGCGCGTTTGATTCCAAGTCCGCAGCATCGCTCACTCGTCGGGCTCGGCTACAGCGACGCGTTTGCCGCGGCCGATCACGTGCCGGAAATCCTGAGTCTCAAACCGATCGGCCTCGAAGGATTTGAAGGAGCGATGATCGATGGACTGCGTCGAAAGGGCGCCCCAAATCTCGAGCTGATCCCTGAAGGCCGCGGCTATTTGCTGGCCGAATTCGGCGCCGACGATCCACAAACATCAGAAGAACGTGCACGTCAGTTGATGGAACGCTTGAAGATGTTGCCCAACCCGCCGAACATCCGGCTCTACACGAAGGCTGAAGCAAAAGCGGTGTGGCGCATCCGCGAGTCAGGGCCACGCGCAGCGGGTGGCGGTCCGGGAATGCCGCCGAGATTCGAAGGGTGGGATGATGCGGCGGTGTCCCCGGAAAAACTCGGTCCCTATCTACGAGAGCTGCGGCAACTGCTCGACTCGTACAACTATCAGGCGGCGTACTACGGTCACTTCGGCGACGGTTGCATTCACATGCAGGTCAGCTTCGACTTGTTCACCGCGGAGGGGATTCGCAAATACGCCGCGTTCATCGAGGAAGCAGCAGACCTTGTAGTGAAGTACGGAGGCTCGCTGTCCGGCGAGCACGGCGACGGCCAGGCGCGCGGCACACTCCTCCCGAAAATGTACGGGCCGGAGTTGATGCAGGCCTTCCGCGAGTTCAAGGCCGTCTGGGATCCCAACAACAAGATGAACCCGCACAAAGCGGCTGTGGATCCGTATCCTCCCACGGAAAACCTCAGGCTCGGCGCGGACTACAAGCCGCAGGATCCGCCCACGCGTTTTGCTTTTCCTGACGATCAGGGATCGTTCGCAAAAGCTTCATTGCGCTGTATCGGTGTCGGCGCGTGCCGCAAAGGCACAGAGGGCACGATGTGTCCCAGCTATATGGCGACACTCGACGAGGAACACAGCACGCGCGGCCGCGCTCGACTGCTGTGGGAGATGCTGCAGGGCGAGATCGTGCAGGATGGCTGGAAGGACGAACGCATAAAACATGCGATGGATCTTTGTCTGTCGTGCAAGGCGTGCAAGTCGGAGTGCCCCACCAACGTCGACATCGCGACTTATCGGTCTGAATTTCTATCGCACTATTACGAATCTCACAGCCGGCCATTGCACGCCTATGCGTTCGGCATGATCGACAAATGGGCGCGGCTGGGATCGCTTGCTCCGGGTTTGGCGAATTTTGCCAGCAACGCGGCGGGTTTGCGGCAACTCGTAAATGCGGCCCTGCACCTCGCTCCTGAACGAGAGCTTCCGCGCCTGGCTCCATACTCGTTTCAGCAATGGGCGCGGCGAAACCGTATACCGGACCCGCGCCACAGGGATAGGCCGGGCGCCAATAAAGTCATCCTGTGGGCAGATACCTTCAACAACTACTTCCATCCCAAGACGAGTGAAGCCGCATACGAAGTACTCACCGCAGCGGGATTCGAAGTCAGTGTTCCCTCCAGTCACTTCTGTTGTGGAAGGCCCTTGTACGACTTCGGCATGGTCGACCGTGCGAAGTCCTACCTGCATCGCATTCTGCAGGGACTCGCACGCCCGATAGATGCAGGCATTCCAATCGTGGTCCTCGAGCCCAGTTGCGCGTCGGTGTTTCGCGACGAACTTCGCAGCTTGTTTCCATCGGATGCGCGAGCCGAACGGCTGCGAAAGCAAACCTTTGTGTTGAGTGAGTTCCTTGAACGTCAGGTACCTGGGTACGTTCCTCCGAAGCTCGATCGTGAGGTGCTGCTGCATGGACATTGCCATCACAAGGCGATCATCAAGATGGGCGACGAGGAGTCGTTGCTGAAAAAAATGGGTGTACAGGTCCAGGCGCCGGACGCGGGATGCTGCGGCATGGCCGGGCCCTTCGGATTTGAAAGCAGCAAATACGAAGTTTCGAAGGCAATCGGCGAACGCGTGCTGTTGCCTGCAGTACGCGCCGCAAAACCTTCAACTTTGATTGTCGCCAATGGATTCAGCTGTCAGGAACAGATCGTACAAGGCGCAGGGCGCCCAGCGATTCATTTGGCCGAACTGCTGCAGCTGGGCCTGAAGAACAGCTGTCTACCCTGAAATCGCCCCTTCCTGAGCGGCATACATCATAAGATTCCATAAACGACATTCCCTGCCGCTCCGCCCGGCAGTACTCTACTACTGGCACCCCGCTTATCCCGACTATCGTCTTGTCCGCTGAAGCAAGCTTCTTCAAAAGCCAGTTGTGTGGCCTCCGAGCTCCAGCCGACTATTCTGTCAGAGTACTTTTCCAGTACCAATTCTTCTTAATGACCGTAACAAACCCACAGCCGTGCGTATACAGGGTGGAGGGATGAAGTGTTCGACATGGCTGTGGCCGACGCGCCAGATAGCGCTTTGCAAAGAGAAGTCGAACAACTCTTTCGCGATAATTATCAAATGCTGTTTCGAACGGCATACAGCATTCTGCGCAACCGCGAAGATGCGGAGGACGTGCCGCAGGCGATCTTCCTGAAGTTGTTGCGAACCGGAGTGTCGCCAGACGTCGGCAAGAACGCATCTGGTTATCTCTATCGAGCCGTCGTCAATCAGTCCCTGAGCATTCTTCGGTCCCGAAAGCGTCAGCCCGCGACCAATTCAGCAGAACTGCTGAATGCGCCTGTTCACGCAGACGAAAGCAGCACAAACGAGAGGCGTCACCAGCGCCTTTATGAGGCCATGGGCGGCCTAGCGCCTGAAGCCGTTCACATCCTGCTGCTTCGATACGTGCACAACTACAGCGATGCACAAATCGCGAAACTTCTTGGCACTTCGCGCGGCGCCGTCGCATTGCGCCTGTACCGATCACGAGCACGCCTCAGGAAGCACATGCAGTCTCTGGAGAAAGACAATGAAACACGGTGAATCGACTTTTGAAGACTTTCTGACCGAATCCTATGCTCGCCTCCGCGAACTGCCGCCAGTGCCTATTGACGCGGCGTGGGATCGCGTGATCAGTCGGTTGGATAACGAACTGGATAGCGCGTCGGGGAATCTTCAAGTTTGGGTTGACGCGCCGTGTCCGACTGTCACCATCTCAGGACGCTGGCCCGCCCTCGTTACGCTCGCCGCTGTGGTGTTGTGTGCGATCGGCGTTTCTCTGCTGCCATCGAGATTCTCTTCGGAATTGAGCAAAAAAGGAAGTGGTGGCCTGTATCAGGCTTCACCTCAACAGTTCGATGTTGCATCGAGATGGATGCTAACTCGCCAACCTCCGTTAGCTGTCGTGGAAAGCAAGGACGGAGGACTTGACCGGGTTTCGGTCGGCGAAGTGTTGAACGTAGACGCGGGAATCGAGGCCAACCAGAGGATAAAAACCCACAGCGAAGGCGGCACGGTACTCCGATTGTCCGACGGCTCCAAAATCGAGATGCGCTCGAATTCTGAACTATCCCTGGAGCGAGCCGATGACGGTGTTCGGATTTATTTCACGCGCGGCGAAGTCATAGTCAATGCCGGAAAGCAGCGAAATGGACACCTCTACGTGCAAACCAAGGATTTGAGTGTTTCGGTGGTCGGAACTGTCTTTCTCGTGAAGGCCGGGCAGCAGGGGTCGCGAGTGGCTGTGATAGAGGGAGAAGTGCACGTAATAAAGGGCGCAACGACTGAAAGACTCTTTCCAGGCGAGCAGGTCGCGACCAGTTCCCTGATGCCAGCGCGGCCCGTGATCGAAGAAGTTTCTTGGAGCCGTCATGCTAAACAGCATATCGCGATGCTCCAGCAGACCGCGATTCCGCCTGTCACGACTGCAGGTGGGCTGCTCGACAGGTTTGAAGTAGCGTCTATCCGGTTAGGTGATGAACAGAGAAGTCCCGGTCTCCGGCCTGGCGACCCCGTAAGAGTCCGCCCGTGCCCAGGAGGGAATCCGTTCGAGATGACCCAGTTGTTTCAACTGAATCCGGGTAGACTCGTTATGAGGCGTTTGCCGGTCTATTACTTGATCGGACTCGCATACGGCAATAGTTGTCCCGCGTCAGGCACTCTAACGGGAGGACCGGAGTGGACAAGGACCAGCCGCTATGATCTTGAAGCGACGATTCCTGCCGGAACGCCGAAGTATACGAAAGAACAATTACTCAGCGGCAATGCACCACAGCTTCAAAGAATGCTTCAAAACCTGCTGGCCGACCGGTTCAAACTCGTGCTGAAGCGTGAAGTAAAGGAAACGCAGGGTTACGACCTTGTGATCGCACAGGCAGGAAAACTGAAACTGTCCGCCGACCAGACGACGGACCAGGTTCCAGTTGATCAGGGGGGGCGCGGAGCAATTGCGATTTCCTACCTTTCAGCGCCGATAGCCCGCTTGGCCCGCCATCTTCAGGAGTTGTCGGGTCGGCCAGTCGTCGACAAGACTGGACTCTCTGGACTGTATGACTTCCGATTGGAATTTCCTGAGATTGCGTATCCGACGCCCCAACCAGCCGGCGCTCCGCGTTCCGAGATCCAACCGGGCGATAACATGAGTTGGGTTGATCAAATCGATCAAAAGGTTCGAGACTTGTTACCTCGCAAACTGGAGGCAACGACGGGCTTGAGGCTCGAAGAGGCAAACGTGCCTGTTGAAGTTCTAGTGATCGTCAGTGTCGAAAGACCATCGTCAAATTGACCGTGCATCACAAGAGTGCGAGTACAGTCTGGGGCTTGCCCCAATTGCAGATGTTGTGACGAAAGCAGCCGTGCTTCCCTCGCGAATTTTCGCGCTCGGTGAAAGCCTTGTTTACTCCCCGAAATGCCGACGGGTGTGCGAATCGCATTGCTGCGGCCTTGTTGATCTTTGTCGCATCAATAGCCGGTTACATACCGGCCCGTCACGCCTCTCGCGTGAGCCCTGTTGTGGCTATCCGGAACGACTGAACGTTAAACTGATCCAACCTCATGGAGGTGAACGATGCGGATGCGAATACTTTCCTTTGGACTACTCCTACTGCTGACGGCGTTTCTCGCGACTGCGCAAGTACCGGCCGGGTTCGACTTGACGATGGTCGACCTCGACGGCACGACTAAAGTGCTTGGACGACTGCCGGCTGCTGTCTACGCGCCACGCGGTTTGATCCGCGTGCTGGCGCATTTGGGGGCGACGGCGCGGGCCAATCCCAAAGTCGAGATGGTCCGTCCCACTCTGAAGTGACCGCTTCCCTGCAGAATCCGGCGGCTTCCCTGCATTCCAGGCCTCGCGGATCGCGGCCACATGCACTCTGGAATGGCCGGCGCCTCTTGCGCCGCAGGGAGCGAACCAATGAGGAAAGTCATCGCAGTGTGGTTCACCGTTGCCATGGCGGCGACGACGTTTGCGCAGGGCAAGCATTTGACGGGCACGTGGAATTTCGACGCGGCGAAGACCGGGCAGCTCAAAGCGCCAGCGTCCGTGGCCAAAGAAGGACCCGCGCCATCCGGTAGCCGGCGAGGCGGCCCGGGCGGACCGCAGAA
>Ga0105242_10003520_pt1 | contig 12170 bp, 12 predicted proteins | sample KBSM24metaG_FD_81521 | JGI IMG/M metagenome (GOLD analysis project Ga0105242, IMG submission 81521) | Miscanthus rhizosphere microbial communities from Kellogg Biological Station, Michigan, USA - KBS M2-4 metaG | ecosystem: Host-associated > Plants > Roots > Rhizosphere > Soil | place...
CACTACCGCATCGACGAGCAGATCGCCAAGGCCATGGACCGCAAGGTCTGGTTGCCTTCGGGCGGCTCCCTGGTCATCGACCGGACCGAGGCGATGACCGTGGTCGACGTCAACACCGGCAAGTACGTCGGCTCAGGGGGCAACCTCGAGGAGACCGTCACCAAGAACAACATCGAGGCAGCCGAAGAGGTCGTTCGCCAGCTGCGGCTGCGTGACATCGGCGGCATCATCGTCATCGACTTCATCGACATGGTGCTCGAGAGCAACCGCGACCTGGTCGTGCGTCGACTGCTGGAGTGCCTGGGACGCGACCGGACCAAGCACCAGGTCGCCGAGGTGACCTCGCTGGGCCTGGTACAGATGACCCGCAAGCGGGTGGGCAGTGGCCTGATCGAGGTCTTCTCGGACAACTGCGAGCACTGCAACGGCCGTGGCATCATCGTCAGCGCCGACCCGATCGACCGGGCGCCTTCCGACGAAGACTTCAACAGTGGCAACACGGGCGGCGGGAGTGGTGGCGGCGATGGGGGCGGCCGCGGTTCTCGTGGCCGGCGCGCCCGGGGCAGCAGCGGTCGCGATACAAGCGTGTCGATCGCACCAGAGCCCAAGGTGGCGCCGGGCGGCCCGACGCCCAGCCAGATCGCCGCGGCGGCCCACGCTGCGGCCCTCCACGCGGTATCTCACGACGTGTCGGCTCTGCCGCCAGTGGGCGTGAGCGTGGGCGTGGGCGAGGTCGATGCGCAGGCCCCGGCGCAGGCCACAGAGCAACCAGTGGACCGGCCGGAGGACGTGCCGGTCGAGGCGGCGGTTCGAACGAGGTCGAGGCGCCGGTCGCCACGGGCGGCCAAGTCGCCAGTCGTCTCGCTCGCCCCGGCTGCTGATCTCGTGACCGAGCAGCCGAAGCTCTTCGAACGACCGGTGGCTGCGGTTGCAACCGCCGTTGCCGACGTTGCCAGGGTCGCCGAGGTGGCCGAGACCGTCCACGTCCCCGAGGTGGCCGAGGTCGTCCACGTCCCCGAGGTGGCCGCGGTCGGCCACGTCGCCGACGTGGCCGCACCTGCGGCGCGCGGACGTCGGAAGCGCGCTCGAGTGGTGGCGCCCGCCGGGCCTCCGCCCGGTGCCGGTGAGCAGTGACAGCTCGTGTGAGTTTGGTTCATAGGCGTTCGAGCAAGTAGTCTGACCCTTCGGTGCGCCCACCGTGCTCGTGTCTTCTGCTGGTGTCACCATGAAGACCATGTGCCGGTTTCCAGTGGCCATCGACCCCCGAACAGACGTAAGAGAGTGAGTTCAAGGTGTACGCGATCGTTCGCGCAGGCGGCCGTCAGGAGAAGGTGTCCGTCGGCGACGTCCTCATCATCGACAAAGTCAAGGGCGAGGCGGGCGACAGCATCGATCTCACGCCCCTGCTCCTTGTGGATGGTTCCACCGTGACCACCGACGCGAGCAAGCTCGCCAAGGTGAGGGTCACCGCCGAGGTGGTCAAGGCCACCAAGGGTCCAAAGATCATCATCATGAAGTTCAAGAACAAGACGGGCTACCGGAAGCGTCAGGGTCACCGTCAGCACTCGACCCAGATCAAGGTCACCGGGATCGAGGCCTGAATCCTCGTTCATTCGGTCGTTCTCGATCTGACAAGCCCCAGAACCTAAGGCAGGCACTGACATGGCACACAAAAAGGGTGCATCCTCGACGCGCAACGGGCGCGACTCCAACTCCCAGTACCTTGGCGTCAAGCGCTTCGGCGGCCAGGTGGTCAACGCAGGCGAGATCATCGTTCGCCAGCGTGGCACGCACTTCCACCCCGGTGACGGCGTTGGCCGTGGCAAGGACGACACCCTCTTTGCGCTCATCGCCGGTGCGGTGAAGTTCGGCAAGAAGCGTGGACGCAAGACGGTGAACATCATCGACCCTGCTGTTGTCAGCGCATCCGTCACCGCATCGGCTGCTGTCACCGAATCTGTCTGACACCAGTCACGGTACGACGCACACGTGACACGAACCACGGGTGTGAGGGGGTGGGCCATCTGGCCCGCCCCCTCACACCTTTGTTGAGCAGGTTTGCTGCTCAATCCAACAAGTACCGGCCCCAGGGCCGCGGAAGGAGACTCCATGGCGAACTTCGTTGACCGCGTCATCCTTCACGTGGCTGCCGGCGACGGAGGTAACGGCATAGCGTCCGTCCGCCGTGAGAAGTTCAAGCCGCTGGGCGGTCCTGACGGCGGAAACGGCGGGCGCGGCGGCAACATCATCCTGTCCGTCGACTCCCAGTCCACCACCCTGCTCGACTACCACCACAGCCCGCACCGCAAGGCCACCAAGGGTCAGCCAGGCGGGGGTGACGACTGCAACGGCGCCGACGGAGGTGACCTGATCCTCCCCGTGCCCCCCGGCACCGTCGTCAAGACCGGCGACGGCGAGGTCATCGTCGACCTGGTGGCCGAGGGCGAGACCTTTGTGGTTGCTCGAGGCGGTCGTGGCGGACTGGGCAACCGCGCCCTGTCCTCCCGGGCCCGCAAGGCTCCAGGGTTCGCCCTGCTCGGTGAGCCCGGCGAAAGCCTTGACATCATCCTGGAGCTGAAGTCCCTGGCGGACGTCGCGCTGATCGGCTACCCGTCGGCCGGCAAGTCCAGCCTGGTCGCAGTCCTCAGCGCGGCGCGGCCCAAGATCGCCGACTACCCGTTCACCACGTTGGTTCCCAACCTCGGTGTGGTCGTCGCCGGCGAACAGCGGTTCACCGTCGCCGATGTGCCCGGTCTGATCCCGGGCGCGAGCGAGGGCAGGGGTCTGGGCCTGGAGTTTCTCAGGCACGTGGAGCGCTGTTCGGTCCTGGTGCATGTCATCGACTGCGCGACCCTGGAGGCCGACCGTGATCCGCTGAGCGACCTCGATGTGATCGAGCAGGAGCTTTCGCAGTATGTCGCCGACGAGTCCCTGGGCGGGCGCCCGTTGTCCGAGCGCACCCGTATCGTCGTGCTGAACAAGGCCGACGTGCCAGAGGCTCGCGAGCTCGCCGAGATGGTCAGGCCCGACCTGGAGGCCCGCGGCATCGAGGTGTTCATCATCTCCGCAGTCGCGCGCACCGGCCTCAAGGAGCTGACGTTCGCCATGTCACGGCACGTGCTTGCGGCACGCGCGGAGCTCAGCGAGGTCGAGCTTCCACGCACCGTTCTGCGCCCCAGGGCTGTGGATGACAGCGGCTTCGTCGTCAGGCGCGAGGACACCCCTGATGGCGAGATCTTCCGGGTCGTCGGCGAACGGCTCAGGCGTTGGGTTGACCAGACGGACTTCTCCAACGACGAGGCGGTCGGCTACCTCGCCGACAGGCTGGCCCGAGCCGGTGTCGAGACGGCTCTGTACAAGGCGGGTGCCGTGGCCGGTGCGACGGTGGTCATCGGTGCAGCGGACAACGCCGTGGTCTTCGACTGGGAGCCCACGATGGCTGCCGGTGCCGAGCTGCTCACCGGCCCCCGAGGCAGTGACGCGCGGCTGGACAACATGCACCGCCCCACCCGCGAGGAGAAACGCTTCGACTACGCGGACCGCCGCGCGGCCAAGACTGCTGCCCGCGACCAGCTCCAGGCCGACCGGTTGGCTGGGCACTGGGCCACGGCTTCCACTCCTTCAGAGGACAACGCAGAGGACAACGCTGCGGACAGCGCGGAAGACCAGGCAGAGCACAGCGACAAAGCATGACGCAGAGCACAGCGACAAAGCGTGACAACGAGACAGGTCAGGGCCACTGACGCGGTCTCACTAGACTCGCGCAGGTGCCCACCCCACGCCACGCCGACCTGCGCAACGCCCGGCGGCTTGTCGTCAAGGTGGGCTCGAGCTCGCTGACCACGCCCGCAGGTGCCCTCGACCACGTCCGGCTCCGCGCTCTGGTCGACGTCATCGCCGCTCGCCGCAAACACGGCACGCAGATCGTCCTGGTCTCCTCCGGTGCCATAGCGGCCGGCCTCACGCCGTTGGGCCTGCCCCGACGCCCGCGCGATCTGGCCACCCAGCAGGCCGCAGCCAGCGTCGGTCAGGGGGCCCTCCTCGCGGCATACAGCCTCGCGTTCGGGTCGCACGACCTCACCGTCGGTCAGGTCCTGCTGACCGCCGACGACGTCACCCGCCGCACGCACTACGCGAACGCCCGGCGCACCCTGGACCGGCTGCTCGACCTCGGCGTCGTCCCGGTGGTCAACGAGAACGACACGGTCGCCACTCACGAGATCCGCTTCGGGGACAACGACCGCCTCGCGGCACTGGTTGCCCATCTGGTGCACGCCGACGCCTTGATCCTGCTCTCGGACGTCGATGCGCTGTATGACGGCCCGCCTGGCCGGGCGGGTTCGTCACGGATTCCGTTGGTGCGCGGGGTTTCTGACGTGAAGAACATCAAGCTCCGTGGCTCTGGCTCAGCTGTCGGCAGTGGCGGGATGCCCACCAAGATCGAGGCTGCGGCCATTGCCACCGCGGCCGGCATCACCACGATGCTGACCTCGACGGCGCAGGCCGCGGGGGCCATGGCCGGCGAGGACATCGGCACACTGTTCGTGCCCACCGGTTCCCGCAGGGCCAGCCGGCTGCTCTGGCTGGCGCACGCCACGACTGCCCGCGGCCGGCTGATCCTGGACGACGGAGCGGTAGCAGCGGTGGTCGACCGCCGCAAGTCACTGCTGCCCGCTGGCATCGTCAGCGTCGAGGGCCGGTTCGGCGACGGCGACCCGGTGGACCTGTGCGACCCCGCCGGTCGTGCCGTCGCCCGGGGCCTGGTCAACTACGACTCCACCGAGCTGCCGGGGCTGCTGGGACGCAGCACGCATGACCTGGCCCGCGAGCTCGGCCCGTCCTACGAGCGTGAGGTCGTGCATCGCGACGACCTCGTCCTGCTCTAGCCCCAGCCTGGTGTCGTTCAGCGGCCTACGCTGTGCTCATGGCTGAGCTGATCGATCCTGAGACCACCGCGCACGTCGCCGACCTCGCTGGTGCGGCACGGCGGGCTTCGCGCCGGCTCGGGCTGCTGTCGCGGGCCGACAAGGACGCTGCGCTGCAGGCGATGGCCGATGCCCTGGACTCCGCCACGGGCGAGATCATCGCGGCCAACGACCAGGACATCGCGCGCGGTCGGGCCGAGGGTCTGGGGGAGGGCCTGCTCGACCGGCTGCGGCTGGACGAAGCCCGGGTCAAGGCGGTGGCCGAGGCGCTGCGGGACATCGCCCGGCTGCCCGACCCCGTCGGCGAGGTCGTGCGCGGGTCGACGCTGGCCAACGGGCTGCAGATCCGAGAGCTGCGGGTGCCGATGGGTGTTGTCGCCATGATCTACGAGGCCCGACCGAACGTGACGGTCGACGCTGCCGGCCTGGCGCTCAAGAGCGGCAACGCGGTCGTGCTGCGCGGAGGCTCGGCAGCGGCAGCGACCAACCGTGCCCTCGTGGCGGTGCTGCGTTCAGCGCTGGAGGCCCAGAGTCTGCCGGCCGATGCCATCTCGCTTCTGGACGAGGGCGGGCGTGACGCCGTCCGGGCGCTGATGACGGCACGGGGCCTGGTGGACGTGCTCATCCCACGAGGCGGCGCAGACCTGATCCAGACGGTTGTGCGTGAGTCGACAGTGCCTGTCATCGAGACGGGTGTCGGCAACTGCCACGTGTACGTCGACGCCGCCGCAGACCTCGACAAGGCGCTGGCCATCGCGGTCAACTCCAAGACCCACCGGGTGAGCGTCTGCAACGCCGCCGAGTCCCTGTTGGTGCATCGCAGCATCGCCGCGACCTTCCTGCCCAAGGTGTTGGCGCAGCTGGGTGCTGCTGGTGTCACCGTCCACGGTGACGCCGAGGTGGAGCCGTTCGCGCAGGCGGCCGGCGCGGCATACAGCCTGGCCACGGACGAGGACTTCGCCTTGGAGTACCTCTCGCTGGACATCAGCGCGCGGATCGTCGACTCGCTGGACGAGGCGCTGGCGCACGTCCAGCGCTATGGCACGGGCCACACCGAGGCCATCGTCACCGAGGACCGCGCGGCTGCCCGTCGCTGGACCGCCGAGGTGGATGCGGCGGCCGTCATGGTCAACGCCTCGACGCGGTTCACCGACGGCGGGGAGTTCGGGTTCGGCGCCGAGATCGGCATCTCCACCCAGAAGCTGCACGCCCGCGGGCCGATGGGTCTGGCAGAGCTGACCACGACGAAGTGGGTCGTCGAGGGCGATGGTCAGATCCGTCCTTGATCGCGGGCTCGGTGTGAGGGCTACGCTGTGCCCATGTTGTTCATGTCCACCGCCACCGATCTCGCCACCGCTGAGACCGGGGGGTTCACGCTGCCGGGGCCGGCATGGGCTTTCGGTCTCACCGCCTTCGCAGGTTTCATGGTGCTCCTGGGGGTGCTGTGGTCGTTCCGCAACACAGCGGCCCGGTACGACACCTCGGCCACGGTGAGCACGGCCCCCCCGCACCGGGACGCGCACGGGTCACGGGGCGCGCACGGGTCACGGGGCGCGCACGGGGCAACCGACCACGGCGCGAACCACTGACCAGGCGCATTGGCGTTATGGGTGGGACCTTCGATCCCATCCATCATGGTCACCTCGTGGCCGCCAGCGAGGTCCGGGCGCTCTTCGACCTTGATGAGGTCCTGTTCGTGCCGACCGGTCAACCATGGCAGAAGGACGCGGGCACGGTCTCACCGGCCGAGCACCGTTACCTGATGACGGTGATCGCCACAGCCTCCAACCCGCTTTTCAACGTCAGCCGCGTCGACATCGACCGGGCCGGGCCCACCCACACCATTGACACCCTGCGTGACCTGCGCGCCCAGCATCCCGGCTCTGAGCTGTTCTTCATCACCGGCGCTGACGCGCTGGCCCAGATCCTTTCGTGGAAGGACATCGACGAGCTCTGGGACCTTGCCCACTTCATCGGGGTGACCCGGCCCGGGCATGTGCTGAGCGACTATGGCCTGCCCGAGGACCGCGTCACCCTGCAGGAGATCCCTGCGATGGCCATCAGCTCCACCGACTGTCGCGCTCGCGTCGTGACAGGCCAACCGGTCTGGTACCTCGTGCCTGACGGCGTCGTTCAGTACATCGCCAAGCATGAGCTCTATCGGGCAGAACGGCCGACAGACCGGCTGACAGCCGCTGAGCACGACTACTACCAGCACAATCCATGACCCGCAGGACCAACCACCAGGAGGACCGCGTGGCCGCCACGCAAATCGCCATTGACCTCGCCAAGGCTGCCGCTGCAGCTGCCGAGGACAAGCTGGCCAGCAAGGTCGTCGCCATTGACGTCAGTGAACAGCTCGCCCTCACCGACATCTTCGTGCTGGCGTCGGCTCCCAACGACCGACAGGTCAGCGCGATCGTCGAAGGCGTCGAGGACAGGCTTCGCGAGCTGGGCGTCAAACCGGTGCGCCGCGAAGGTGAGCGTGACGGCCGTTGGGTCCTGATCGACTTCTCGGACATCGTCGTGCACGTCCAGCACGAGGAGGAACGGGACTACTACCAGCTCGAGCGGCTGTGGAAGGACTGTCCGGCCATCGACCTCACCGCCTGAGGTGCTTGCCACCAAGGACGGCCGGACCCTGATCATCTGGCGCCATGGCGAGACCGACCACAACGCCAGCGGCATCTGGCAGGGCCAGCTCGACACCCCTTTGTCCGACAGGGGACGGGAGCAGGCCCTGAGCGCCGCTGCCGTGCTCGCGCCATACAGCCCGTCGGTGATCGTCAGCAGCGACCTTCAGCGCGCCGCAGACACGGCGCGTGTGCTCGCGTCGCGCCTGGGCCTGCAGGTGCGGTACGACGACCGGTTGCGCGAGATCCACGCCGGGCTGTGGCAGGGCATGACCGCCGGTGACGTGGCTGAGCAGTACCCCGAGGAGCAGGCGGCGCTCAAGGCGGGTGAAGACATTCAACGTGGCGTAGACGGTGAGAGTCTGGGCCAGGTCGCCGAGCGCACCAGGGCCGCGGTCGACGAGCTGCTGGCGGAGGTGGCGCCAGGGGGCTGCGCTGTTATCGCCACGCACGGCGTCTCCGGACGCGCCATCGTCGCCTCGCTGGTCGGCCTGGACCAGAGCCTCGCCTGGCAGTCCATTGCCGGGCTGCGCAACTGCCACTGGGCCGAGCTCCACGAATATGCGGCCGGATGGCGGATCGCGGCATGGAACGCCGGGCCCCATCCCCTGTGAACTTCCGATTAGGTGAATCACGGGGGGTGCCCGATAAACTCACCCGGTCCCCACCACGGGGGCACCACACGATCAGTCGTGCGGGGCTGTGGCGCAGCTGGTAGCGCACCTCCATGGCATGGAGGGGGTCAGGGGTTCGATTCCCCTCAGCTCCACGCAAGGCGAAGGCCGGTCTCCCTCGGGAGAGCCGGCCTTCGACGTTGTCGGGGGCGCTCAGCGCGCGGCACGCACCGCGGCGGCCACCTGGCTGAAGCGGCCTTCATCCAGGACCGCTCCCTGGCGGCGCACTCCAGCTGGGTCAAGGCGCAGGATGCGGTCGACCCGGACCTCACTGGCGCGGCCGAGGTGGTCCCAGGTGCCGGACCCGATATCCGCCCAGTGGCGACCGGCGGCGGCCTCCTGGACGGCGTCGCGTTCGTGGTCCTTGCTGGTCAGTGGCAGGGCCAGCAGCAAGGGTCCGTCGCGGCCGATCACCAGCACGGGGCGGTCCTTGCCCTGACTGTGGTCCTCCTCGAAAGGCACCCAGGCCCAGACGATCTCGCCGGGGTCGGCCACCTTGCCGTTTCCCGGGTTGGGTTCGTAGCTGATCTTGGGGATCCCCGTGAAGTCACCTGGGTATGCCGCGAGTCGCGGCTGCCCAGGTGACGGCGCACCCTTTCGGCGACCGGTACGCCCGAGAACGCGCCCCATGATCCGTGCCACCCGTGATGCCAGCGCCTGCCTTGCCATACCCCACACCGTAGCCTCGAAGCCATGAGCGTCGATGTCACCGACCCGGGCGATGATGCTGTCGTCAGGCACGTTCGTGGAGCAAAGCCGCTGTTGGCGGTGGCAGCCCTGTTCGCGGTGAACGGCCTCCTCGTGGGGGGCATCGGTGCGACGCTGCCGGCCATGCGCTTGCGGCTGGGAGTCGATGTGGGCGGTCTCGCTGCGATTCTGGTCTCGTTGGCGGCAGCGGCGGTGGTGTCCATGCAGATTGGTGGGCGGCTGGCCGACAGCCATGGCGCCAGGAACGTGGCGCTGCCCGCGTGCGCACTGCTCATCGCGGGGGTCGCGTCCCTGGGGTTCGCCCCGACTCTGCCGCTCGCCGCGGGGGCCGCGGTGCTGGTGGGGCTGGGCAACGGAGCGATGGACGTCTCGATGAACGCCCTCGGTGTCAAGGTCGAGCAGGCTCGGGCAAAGCCAGTCATGAGCAGGCTGCACGCAAGCTTCAGCATCGGAAACCTGGCCGCAGCAGCGGCCGTGGTGGTCATCGCCCGGCTGGTTGGTGACGAGGCCCGGGTGGTCGCTCCTGCGCTCACCGCCCTGAGCGCGGTCTCCGTTGTTGCCTGTGTGGCGCTCTCACGCTGGGTGCCGTCCACGGGTCATGCCAGCACCGCGCAGCGATCCACCGCGGGGCGCCGCGTCCCGGCGTTCGCGCTGTTGCTCGGGGCGATGGCCTTCAGCTTCGGGCTGGCCGAGGGCACCGCCGTCGACTGGTCCTCCCTCCACGTCACCGACGTGGCCGGGGTCAAAGCGTCAACGGGGGCTCTGGGTCTGGTGGCGGTCAGCTCTTTCATGGTCCTGATCAGGGTGTTCGGGGACCGGGCGGTCGCCGCATTTGGTCGCGCCAACGTCGTGCGCTTCGGTGGGCTGGTGGCGTCTGCCGGCTACCTCGTGACGATCCTGGGCCAGCCGCTGCCGGTCTTGCTGCTGGGGTGGTCTCTGGTCGGTCTCGGCGTCGGCATGATCGCGCCGCAGGTCTACGCGGTCGCGGGCCACGTCGGCGGGGGAAGGATGCTGGCGGTCGTGGTCTCGTTCGGCTACGGCGCCTTCCTTCTCGGACCGGCGATCATCGCAGCGATGAGTCGACAGGTCGGCATTCGCCATGCCATGGCTTTTCCCCTGGCTCTGACGCTGGTCATCGTGGCTCTGTCTGGTGTGCTGTCCCGCCCGGAGGTCTGTCCAGGCGCAGGCCAGGGTCGTGGGAGGATGGGGGAAGGCCCGCGTCCATGGCCGTCCCCGAGTCGTCGAGAATCTTAAGGTGGGCCGCACGTGTCACCCATGGCCCGTAACGCCCTTCAGCCGCACGCCACGCCCCCGGACCTCATCCGGAACTTCTGCATCATCGCCCACATCGACCACGGCAAGTCGACCCTGGCCGACCGGATGCTGCAGATCACCGGGGTGGTGGACCCCCGCGCCATGCGCGCGCAGTACCTCGACCGCATGGACATCGAGCGCGAGCGTGGCATCACCATCAAGTCCCAGGCCGTGCGGATGCCGTGGGACGTCGGTGGAACCACCTACTGCCTCAACATGATCGACACCCCGGGCCATGTGGACTTCACCTACGAGGTATCGCGTTCCCTGGCTGCCTGCGAGGGCGCGGTCCTGCTGGTGGACGCGGCCCAGGGCATCGAGGCCCAGACGTTGGCGAACCTCTATCTGGCGATGGAGAACGACCTCACGATCATCCCCGTCCTGAACAAGATCGACCTTCCCGCAGCCCAGGTCGAGAAGTATGCCGAGGAGCTCGCCGGCCTGATCGGCTGCGAGCCCAAGGACTGCCTCCTGGTGTCGGGCAAGACAGGGCGGGGGGTCGAGCCGTTGCTGGACCAGATCGTCCGCGACGTTCCGGCCCCCGTCGGCGACCCCGACGCGCCTGCCAGGGCGATGATCTTCGACTCGATCTATGACACCTACCGCGGGGTGGTGACCTACGTGCGCGTCGTAGATGGCAACCTCAACCCGCGCGAGCGGATCCTGATGATGTCGACCAAGGCGACGCACGAGCTTCTCGAGATCGGTGTCATCTCCCCGGAACCAGAGGTCTGCAACGGGCTGGGCGTGGGTGAGGTCGGATACCTCATCACCGGGGTGAAGGACGTGCGGCAGTCGCGAGTCGGCGATACGGTGACCAACGCATCGAAGCCGGCGAGCCAGGATCTCGGTGGCTACAGCGACCCCAAGCCCATGGTGTTCTCCGGTCTCTACCCCATCGACGGCTCGGACTACCCCGCCCTGCGCGATGCCCTGGACCGGCTCAAGCTCAACGATGCCGCCCTCGTCTACGAGCCCGAGACCTCGGTCGCGCTCGGCTTCGGCTTCCGGGTGGGATTCCTGGGCATGTTGCACCTGGAGATCGTGCGGGAGCGCCTCGAGCGCGAGTTCGACCTCGACCTGATCTCGACGCTGCCCAACGTGGTCTACGAGGTGGCGCTGGACGACGGCAAGGTCATCACGGTGACCAACCCCAGCGAGTTCCCGGGCGGCAAGGTCGGGCAGGTCAGCGAGCCGGTCGTGCGGGCCACAATCCTGGCGCCCAGCGAGTTCATCGGCTCCGTCATGGAGCTGTGCCAGACGCGGCGGGGCACCCTGCGCGGGATGGACTACCTCTCCGAGGATCGCGTCGAGATGCGCTACACGCTCCCACTGGCCGAGATCGTGTTCGACTTCTTCGACCAGCTGAAGTCCAAGACCCGCGGATACGCCTCTCTTGACTATGAAGCCGACGGGGACCAGACGGCCGACCTGGTCAAGGTCGACATCCTCCTTCAGGGTGAGACTGTCGATGCCTTCAGCTCGATCGTGCACAAGGACAAGGCCTACGCCTACGGCCTGATGATGGCGTCCAAGCTGCGTGAGCTGATCCCACGTCAGCAGTTCGAGGTCCCGATCCAGGCGGCGATCGGTGCCCGGATCATCGCTCGCGAGACCATCCGCGCGATCCGCAAGGACGTCCTTGCCAAGTGCTACGGCGGTGACATCACCCGCAAGCGCAAGCTTCTCGAGAAGCAGAAGGTGGGCAAGAAGCGGATGAAGATGGTCGGCCGGGTCGAGGTGCCCCAGGAGGCCTTCATCGCCGCGTTGTCCAACGACGCCGCGTCCGGTGGGGGCCGGACCAAGAAGTAGCTTGCGACAGAGCTTTCGACAGAGATGGAGAGCACGCAGGCCCAGCTGGCTGAGCCATTTCAGCGCACGACGGTCTCCTTCGTCCGGCGCGACAACCGGCTCCG
>Ga0105242_10003521_pt1 | contig 12169 bp, 11 predicted proteins | sample KBSM24metaG_FD_81521 | JGI IMG/M metagenome (GOLD analysis project Ga0105242, IMG submission 81521) | Miscanthus rhizosphere microbial communities from Kellogg Biological Station, Michigan, USA - KBS M2-4 metaG | ecosystem: Host-associated > Plants > Roots > Rhizosphere > Soil | place...
AGCAAACGCGGGCACCTAGTTTACTGTGCTTGGCGCCGCCGCGTGATCACCCGGGACACTGACTGTCGTCCTGCACGAACGGACAGCGCTTGTCCCCGTAGGAGCAGTAGACGCAGCAGTCGGACCCCTTCGGCCTGACGACGACGCGGCAGCCGGGACATTCCCAGAAAAACACGCAGCGATCGGTCGGCATCGTCTCGACCGACGCATGGCCGCAGTCCGGGCACTTCACCGTGACAAGCAGATCCGCCATGACGTCAGACCACGGTGTAGTAGAGGAAGCGCTTCATCGGGCCGGTGTCGAGCGCGTCGTGCAGCTCCAGATGATTGGTATCGCCGCCCAGGGCAAGCTCCCCCATGTGGACGACGAATCCGTCGACGTCTTCCAGCGGATTGCCCAGATCGATGTCGAAGTCCGCGCAGAAAGGATCCGTGCTCACCGACGGCGCGGCCACCACAATCTGCATGCAGGTCCGGCCTTCCTGCCTGAAGCTGTGCAAGGTGTAGTTCTCGGGTCTTCCCCAGCCACGCGTTTCGATCTGGTCGAGCAGCTTTCGATGCGTCGCCGACGCGGGATTGCCCTCCGAATAGAACGGCTTCTTCGGGTCCGCGGACAGCTCTTGCAGACGATTGAACATGTTCGCGTGCACCTGACCGTAGACGCGCTCGGTCCCGACGAAGAAAATGTTTCTCACGTCGCTGATCAACGGCGCCGCCGCGTCCGGAACCGTGCGCAGCTTCGCCAGCAGGTTGAGCAGGCACGCCTTGCGGCTCGGACGGGTATTGGCGGACGACAGCCACTCCTCGATCGTCTGTCCGTCCAATGTGCTCTCGGCCGGCTGAAGCACCGCCAGGATCTGCGAGTCGAAGTCGCTGAACTTGGTCAAGGCGACTTTCTGGGGATCGGCCACCACGTCGATGTCCACCCGGGCGTCCGGCTGATCGTCGTCGATGTCGAGCTTGAGCCGCTTCGACGGCGTGTTCAGATCGCCGACGGTGAGTCGGAGCCAGTAGGCGCCGCCGGGCAGCGAGTTCGGATCGTCGCCGGCGAATGCCAGCATGCCGTCTTTCAGCGAGGCCTTCAGGTTGAACTGCCAGCCGCGCCAGCCCTTGAGCTGGCGGACGCGGTTCATCCGATAGCGCGTGACGTCGCTGCGCGCGTCGAACTCGAGGGTGACCGATCGCGGAAAGGCGTCGCGCTCGTTGCTCAGGATGATGCCGTTGGCGTCGAAGGAGTCGATGGGCCAGGTTCGACCGCTGCGACGGAGACGCACTTGAAAGCCTTCGTTCATGGCAACCTCGCTGCATGATAATGGGCGGAGTGCACAAATGAAAACCGTCTTCCTGTTCGTGCTGGCCGGCGCGCTGCTCGGTGTGGCGATCGCCTCCCTGGTCGTTCCTCCCGCGCTATCTTGGTACTCCGCGCCGGGCGGGCTCCCCGAAGGGACGCAGATTCAGGCGCTGGTGCAGATTCCCGAGGTGATCCGATACGCCACCGGAAAGCTCATTCGCGGCCAGCTGATTGGCGCGATGATCGGTGCGATCGCCGGGCTCATCGCCGGTGTCGTGCTCCGGAAGAAAAACGGCGTGAGCGATTCTCGGGGAACCGCAACACCGGCGTAGTCAGGGACGCAGCGGACGTTCGAACCACGCGACGTCCCAATACCGGCCGAACTTGCGGCCGACATTCGAGAACACGCCGACCTCCCGGAACCCCAACCGCCGGTGCAGCGCGACCGACGCGGGGTTGGGCTGGCTGATACCCGCGACGATGCGGTGGATGTCTTCGCCTGCGATCGAATCGAAGAGGGCCGTGTACACCGCGGTGCCGATGCCGCGCCCCACGACGTCGGGCCGGCAATACACGCTGGATTCCACGGTGGTGTCGTACGCGGCCTTGGGCCGCCAGCGGCTCGTCGTCGCGTAGCCCAGCAGGGTGCCATCGGGATCGACTGCGACCAGCAGACGGTGACGGCCCGACGAGGCGTGATCGTCGAACCACGCGCGCCGGCCTTCAGGCTCGAACGGCTGGAGGTCGAATGTGATCGTCGTGTTGACGACGTAGTGGTTGTAGATCGCGGTCAGCGCCGGAAGATCGTCCAGCACCGCGGGTCGCATGATCGCCGGCATGAGCCGCCGCCAGCATATCGCACCAGGCGCTAGAGCTTGGCGACGAGGCGCAGCGAGCCGTGACCGGCCTTGTCGGCCGAGGTCTTCGCGTCGCCGCTGGCGGAGGACGCCATGTGGATCGCGACGGAAATGTGCGGCGCCACCATCTGGATCAGGCGGCCGCAGTCATCGGCAAAGGCGTTGGCGGACGGCGCGTAGAGACTCAACACGCCGACGAGCGACTCCCCCATCAGGAGCGGCACGCTCATGCAGCTTTGGAGCGACAGCCCCTCCGCTTTCGGTCCGAGATCCAGCGCGGCGTCCGAATTCGCGATGCACTGCCGGTTGGCCGCCACCCAGCCCGTCAGGCGCTCGCCGACCGGCACGCTGAGGCCGCGAAGCGACGCTGAAGCGGGACCGAATGCGTCTGCAACCGTCAGCCGATCCCGCGAAGGATCGGGCACATACCAGGCGCCGGTCGCGCCGGGAACGATGTCGGCGAGCAGGCGCGAGCCGAGGGCGAGCACGTCGGCCACGCCGGCGTCCCCGGAGGCGACGCGCGACAGGCTGACGAACGCGAGCAGGCTGCCCGGCGCGTTTCCAGAGACCTCGGGCGCAAGCTCGTGGCCCGCACCCGCGTCCTGCCTCGACTGGGTCACCCGTTGCATGACCTCGCGGTGTTCAGCCGCGTCGTCGCTGACGACTTCGATATCGAGATGGACGCGCACGAACGCCTCGACCACCGCGGGGTCGTACATCTTGCCTTCGCGCTCGCGGAGGATCGCAATCGCTTCCGCGTCGGACATCTTGCGGCGATACGGCCGATCCGACGTCAGCGCGTCGTAGCAGTCGACTACGGAAAGAATCCGTGCGCCGATGGGAATGTCCGTGCCCTTGAGGCCGCGCGGGTAGCCGCCGCCGTCCCAGCTTTCGTGATGCGCGCGGACGATCGGGACGACCGGATAGGGAAACTCGACCAGCGACAGGATGTCGGCGCCGATGTCGACGTGCTGCTTCATCCGATCGAACTCGGACTCGGTCAGCTTGCCGGGCTTGTTGAGGATCCGCTCGGGAATCGCCAGCTTGCCGGTGTCGTGGAGCAGCGCCGCGGCTTCGATGGCTTTGAGCGTCAATTCGTCGTTGACGTCCATCGCGCGCGCCAGCCCGACGGCGTAGGCCTGGACGCGCCGCACGTGGTTGTGCGTCACGTCGTCCTTGGCGTCGATCGCCATCGCCAGCGTTTCGACCGTCGACAGGTAGAGCCGATCCATGTCGCCCAGATGCTGACGCGCATCGTCGAGGCGGCCGAATGAGGCGCGCAGCGTGAGGTGGAACACGGCGAGCAGCGGCAGCACCATCGCCGCTGCCGTCAGGCTGCGCTGCTGCAACAGCAGCACGAGGCAAAACGCCACCGACGCGGCGCCGAGATAGCCGACCCACAGCCAGCCGAAATTACTCCGCCAGATGCCAATCGGCGACTGCCGGCTGTCGAGGCCGACGACGACGGCGGTCAACCCGGAATTGATGGCGAAGAAGACGACCGACATCGCGAAGAGCGGCAGGACCAGCGGCGCGATCGGCGCGTGAGTGCGCGCCAGCGGCTCCACTCGGGCCAGCGCGAAGAACGTGCTCCCCGCCACCCACATGGCGATCGCCAGCGCGGCGACATTGAAGGCCAGCTGTTTGAACGGCTTGCGCCGCCGCAGCGAAAACACGAGCGCCGTCCCGGCGATTGCGAGCGTTGCCGGAGCCGTTCCGAACAACAGGACGATGCCGATGAGAAACGTGTCGTCGATCCCGACGGTAGCCGACCCGCCCATGAAGGTCAGGCGGAACCAGCCCGCGACCAGCACCAGCCCGACCAGCCCGAGACAGGCCAGCGGATTCGGCGTGTTGCCCACACCGAGCGCGGACTGCGCCAGCGCGAAGGCGCCGGTGCCGACCACGATCAGCAGGTACGCGCGCAGCGCGCGCGACTCACCCGCGGGACGAACGGCCTCGCTCATGTGCGCTTACTGCGGATCCTGCGCCGTCATCGACGAGCCCCACATGATGGTGGTGCCGTCAGTGGTGTACGACGATCCCCACATGATGGTCTGACCGCTCGGATCGGTGATCGACGAGCCCCACATGATCGTCTCGCCGTTGGTCCAGTTGCCGACCTCGCCGTAGAGCAGCAGCTTGGCGCGAATGGACGCCAGCGGGTTGCCGAGCCCGAGCAGGTTCAGGTCGCCGAAATGCAGCAGCGTCGAATTGAGCCACGCGAGCGGCCCCTGCAGAATCGAGAGGAGGCGAATGCCCGTGCCGGCATACAGGCGCGGCGCCAGCGTGCCCGCGTCCCAGTACATCGCGCCGCTCGGCGGGCTGACCAGTCCGCCGACCAGCCCGTTCAGCAGCCCGCCGAGGAGGCTGGTCGCCGCTCTGCGCGAATTCATGAAGTTCACGCTGCCAGCGCCCGCGCCCATCAGGCCCGCGGCGGGCATGTAGGTCGCGCCGGCCTGCAGCGCCATCTTCATCTGCGCCGGCGACATGCTCGGCGTACCCTGCAGCAGGAGCGCGACGCCGCCGCTGACCATCGGCGCCGCCATGCTGGTGCCGCTCAACTGCATGTAGCTGTTGGTGCCGTTGCCCGCGCGGTGCAGCGACGAATAGGTGCTTGGAATGTAGGCGCCGCTGGCCTCGAGCGACACGATCTTGTTTCCCGGCGCCGCGACGTCCGGCTTCACGGTGCCGTCGAACCGCGCCGGCCCGCGCGAGCTGTACGTCGTCAGCGTGTCGTCGCTCCGCTTGACCGTGCCCCAGGTGTTCAGCGAGCCGACGGTGATCGCCCACGGCGAGTTGCCGGGTGAGTTGATGCCGCCGAGAATCATGGTCCCGTTCTCGGTGACGCCGTCGTTGCCGGCCGCCGCGACCACCACGATGCCCGCCTCCACCGCGTCCTGGACGACCTCGCAAAGCGGATCGGTCGCCGCCGGCTCCATGACCGGATGGCCGAGCGACAGGTTGATCACGCGGATGTTGTAGCGCGCCCGGTTCGCGATCGCCCACTGGATGCCGGCGATGACGTCGCTCGTCCGCCCGACCCCTTCGGGGCCGAGCACGCGCACGTTCACGAGCTGCACGCCGGGCGCCACGCCGCCGTTGAACAGCGGCGTGACCGACTGCGCCGCGGTCGCGTTGCCCGCGATGATGCCAGCCACGTGCGTGCCGTGGCCGAAGGCGTCGCTGACCGACGGATCGCCCGTCACGAAGCTGACGTTGGCCACCACCTTGTTCACCAGCGCCGCGTGCGGCGAGATGCCGGAGTCGACGATCGCGACGCCAATGCCCTGCCCGGTGACACCGGGGATCGCGCCGATCCCGAGGAGGCCGCCGGCGACGCCGGCGCGGACCTGGTCGGCCGCGGTGGACTGGTTCGAGATCGACATGCCGACCTTCACCAGCGGATCGCCGGATAGATGGTCGTACGCCGAATCGGCGGCGAGCTCGCTGAGCTCCGCGCTGTTGGCGGCGATGACGGCAGCGCCGTTCAGCCGCCGGAGCACCTGCACGTGATGTTTGTCCGTCAGCGCCGCGAGGGCCAACGGATCGCCGTGCACGATGACGCGCGTGCGGGCCGAGGTGTGGCGAGCCGCGTGGCCGAGGAGGTCGTCGGAAAGGTGCGCCCGATGCTCTTCGCCGGCTCCGCGAACTCCGAGAGCAGACGTGGCGATGAGGGCGACGATGGCGATGGCTTGCTTCGTAGTCATAAATGAGACACGGACGTCCTTAAGAGTCATCTATGTGCAGAAATAGCAACTGTGCGGCCAAAACTGCCGAGCAGCTATTAACTGATTGAAACGGTTTAAGTTGTGGCGGTGTGCGGAGTGTGCGTCCGTCGTGATACATGCGTCACAACGGAACACTCGGAGAGTTGACTACTACGGCTACTAGCTTTAACTACAATCGTTTTAAGTACTTAGCTATGACTGTTCCGTTTAGCAACGGAAAGTCCAATTCTTGAACGCTTTTCGGGGTTGGCCGCTACGGTGTGATCAAGGCCTGGAGGGCTTTGGCGGTCCGGACGTAATCGGCGTACCGCCGCTGATACAGATCGAGCTTTTCCCGCTCGATCGCATCCAGCCGCGCGCGCGCCGGCGCCGTCCCACCCGGGGCGACGGCGAGCTCATGTTCGGCGATCGCCGCTTTCAGTTTGTACTCGGTGTCGTGCGCCAGCTCCCACGCCAGCCAGTCCGCGGTCCACTGCGAATGCGCCGCCTCGATCCGATCCCGCGAAAACGGAAACGTGCCGCCGGTCGCGCGATCGAGGCTCGCGAATTCTTCAGGGAACAGCCGGCGCGCGGCCGTCGCGATCGGCTGCCACACGAGGAAGGCTCGCGGGTCCTGCTGCGTGGCGGTGAGCGCGGGCGCGAAGAGCGTCAGCAGCGTCGCGATCCGATCGCCGGCGCTGGAGCTCCCTCGCGCCGCGCGCAGCTCGGCGACGACCTGCCAGCCGGCCCAGGCAATCGCCCCCGCGACAATCACCGCTGCTATCAGAATCACGCGGTCTTCAAGTCCCAGTCCCCAGTCCCCAGCTCCCAGCCGCCGGGCCTAGTACTGCAGCGACGCGTGCACCTGTTCGCCCGCCAGCTTCGCGCGGCCGTCCAACGCGACCAGCTCGATCAGGAACGCCAGCGCGTGGACGGTGCCGCCGATCTTCCGGACCAGGGCGGCCGCCGCGCGCGCGGTGCCGCCGGTTGCCAGCAGGTCGTCGACGATCAGGATCCGCTGCCCGGCCTTGACCGCGTCCTCGTGGATCTCGAGCGCGTCGGTGCCGTACTCGAGCGCGTAGTTCTCGCGCACGCACGCGGCCGGCAGCTTGCCGGGTTTCCTGACCGGCGCGAAACCGGCCCCGAGGCGATCGGCGACCGGCGCGCCGAAGATGAACCCGCGGCTCTCGATGCCGACGACAAGATCGATTTTCTGGTCCTGGAACGGCAGGGCGATCGAGTCGATCGCGGCGCGGAGCCCCGCCGGGTCCTGCAACAGTGTGGTGATGTCGTAGAAGAGGATCCCGGCTTTCGGAAAGTCAGGGACGTGGCGAATCTGCGTTTTCAAATCGATCATGGTCATGTGATGGCGAAGCCGGTGTCCCTGCCGCCCGGTACGGTGTGCTCAATCTCCAGGTGTTCCACGCGCGCGCCCCGCGGCCCGTGCCGCAGCGCCTGCTCGAACCGCTCCATCGCGTCGGCGTCCCCTTCCGCGGCCGCCTCGACGCGCCCGTCCGGCAGGTTGCGGACCCAGCCGTGCAGACCTTCGCGGGACGCCGTGGCGTGTGCGAAATAGCGGAAGCCAACACCCTGGACGCGGCCGCTGGCGACATAACGGCGGGCAACGCGCACGAATGGCGATGATAGCAGAAGCGGGCGGCGGCACGGCGAGCCGGCGGGACGGACGCGCGCCGTGATTTGTCAGGAGCGGGTGACAAGCGATGTCAGGCGCTCGCGTCGCCGCGTGCGAGGGCGTGCAACCGGACGCGGCATCGATCTTGGTCTTCAGGGTCTCGTGCTGATGTCGTTCATCGAAGCCCTGGTCGACCTCGCGGACCTCGCCGACGATCGCGACCGCCGATCGCGCGCGACGCGGCCGGCCCGCGACTACGCCAGCCGCTCGAAGCTCTGCACCGGCGCCACCGCGAGCGTCTTCTGCGCCGCCGACGCGCGCTGCAGCACGAGGATCGCGTGCTGCCAGACCAGCTCCGCGAACTTCACGAGCAGTTCCGCCGGAACGGAGCCGAATTCGAGCTGGTCGGAGTCGTCGGCGTAGACCACCGCGACCGGGGAGTCGCCCGAGAGCAGCGGCAGCGCCACGGCGCAGGCCGGCGATCCGCCGAACGGCACGGCGCACGGCTCGTCGCTGCTGCCGGTCACGAACGTCTGGGTCTTCCGCGCGTTGACCGCGCGCGTCATCAACGAGTCGACGCTGGTCGGGATCACGACCTTGGCGACGTCGCCTTCGAATTCGAAGCCGACGTGGCTGACGCATTCGAGACGGCTGCCGCGGACCCGGAACAGCGCGACGCGCGAGAACTCGCGGCCGAGCCCGGAGACGACGGTGGTCAGGATCGCGCTCGGCGTGGTCGCGCTCGCCAGCGACTCGAACACGGTGAGCAGCTCGTCCAGCGGCAGCACCGTCCGCGCGACCGCCTGCTGCTGCAGGGTGCTGACGTGCTCGTCGCGGAGCTCCTCGAGCGCGCTCTCGAACTGACGCGTGAGTCGCTGCGCCTCCGCCTGCGCGGCTTCGAGCGCGGACCGTGCTTCCAGCAGTTCCAGTTCGGTGGAGACATTGGCCGACGCCAGCGTCCGCTGCTCCTCCGCCTCGCGCCGCTGCTGCTCGAGCGCGGCACGCTGCTCCTCGAGCTCGCGGCGCAGCGTCGCCAGCTGCGCCTGCGCCGCCTGGGCGACGTCCGCCAGCTCCTCCTTCTCCCGGATGCGCGCGTCCAGCTCCCGCGCCTGGGCGTCGAGCCGCTGGCGCGCCGCCGTCAGCGCGGCATCGTGCTCCGCCGTCTGATCCTCGAGCCGGGCGAGCGCCGCGGCCAGTGCCGCGTCGTGCTCCTCGCTCTGCTCGGCGAGTTGCGCGTGGGCCGAGGTCAGCGCGGCCTCGTGCTCGCGGATCTGCCTCTCGATCTGCGCGCGGGCCTCGGTCAGCGCGACATCCTGCTCAAGCGCCTGTTCCTCGAACTCCGCACGGGCCGCGGCGAGCGCCGCTTCCTGCTCCCGGATCTGGGTGTCGAACTGGGCGCGGGCCGCGGCCAGCGCGACCTCGTGCTCGCGCGCCTGCGCATCGATCTGCGCGAGGATCGCCGTCACGGCGGCCTCGTGCTCCTGCTGCTTTTCGTCGACCAGCGCGGTCGCGCGCCCTTCGGCGTCGGAAACCAGGCGGTCGATCAGGGTTGAGACTTCTCGCGAGGCGTACTCTCGAAACTCCATACGGATCCTGTATCGAGTTAGATCAACCCGGAAAGTTCCGCCGACAGAATGCCTGAGCATTCGGGGCAGACAATGATGTAGCCCTTCCGAGGAAGGGTGGACGTGAACGACACCTGGGTGCGGAGCAGGCGGGACACGCGAACGGTGCTGATTTCGTTGCAGCACTGCGGGCAGGTCGTCGGAAATTCGAGGGTGTAGACCGCGCCCTGGTCGGCGTGCTTGGCGCGACGGCGCGGCGGCTCGGGCTCGCTCAGATCGTAGACGTTCTCGTCGTGCGGGACCGCGTGAGAGACCGCCCGCTCGCTTGTCGGTGTCCTGGGTGTCCGCGGAGTCGGAAGCACGGCCGGCTCCAGCAGAATCTCCTCGAACCCGTCTTCTTCGGGGCTGCTCGACTGCAGCGCCGGCTCGACGCCGGAGACCGGCAACTCGTCGGCGCTGTCGCGGTTGCTGACAGGCTCCGCGACGCCATCGTCGATCGCCTGCACCGCACGAAACGCGGCTTCCAACCCTGCCTGGTTCGGGTCGAACATGCCCCATTCATCCTGCACCGCGCGAACATTCGGTGCCGGGGGCACGATCGTGTAGGCCGCTTTTCCATTCATCGCCGGTGGTCTCCGGCCGGCAAGATGGCAAGGGTTGTTCCAGTCGAGCTCCGTTCGCGATCTACTGTCAAGTCACCGGTTTAGCTCGCACTTCCCTTTCGTTCTCGAACACGGTTTCGAAAGCCGTCGCACAAATTTGGTAGCGAGGATCCGGTCTCCTCTCTATTCCTTCGGCTTCAGCGCCTCGGCTTTGATCGGATCGAGCTTGAGCCGCTGCAGCAGCTGGTTCACCGGGGGCATCTGACCCTTCACCCGGGTGTCCAGCTTGCCGAGTTGTTCGTCGAGGCCATTCGACAGCGTCCGGAACACGGAGTACGCCTGCTCGGTGGGCCTGACGTCCGCGCTTTCGATCACGCCCTGCAACGCGGCGATCTTGTTGTTCAACTTGATCGGAAAGTTCAGCGGATCCTGGCTGCTCTGCAGCTTGACCTGGTAGATCTCGCCTTCGATCGCGCTCAGCTGCGCGGCGAAGTCGTCCAGCGCCTTGGCGACGTTGGCCGACTTGGCGTCGAGCTTCGCTTTCCGGTCGTCGATCTGCTGCTTGATGCCGCGCACGAGCAGCACCGCCTCGTTGGCCTGGCTCGCCTTGTCGCGGACCTTGATCGCCAGATCGAACTCCTCGCGCAGATCCTGATCGGTGACGTCCTTCAGGACGTTCGGCTCGCGCCGCACCGCGAAGGGCTGCGTTTCGGTCTGGCCGTCGGCGGTGACGCGCACCTGATAGGTGCCCGGCGCCGCGAGCGGACCGCGGGAACTGGCCGCCCACATGATCAGGCCCGGGAAGTCGGTCGCGCCCGGATAGCGCAGATCCCACGTCAACCGGTTCAATCCGGCGGCGACGGCGGGATGCGGCTCCGGCGGACGCCTCGGCCCGTCGTCGTTGTCTGCCGGCGGCTTGCGCTCGGCGTCGGCCGGCGTGCCGGTGAACGTGCGGATCACCTGGCCGCTGGAATCCAGGAACTCCATCTTCACGTTCTGCGCCGGCTGCTTCAGGTAGTAGTCGATCGACACGTTGCGATCGAGCCCGCGCAGCGCGTCGTCCGGCTTGTAGAGATGGAAGTTGGTCGTCGTCTGCAGGCCGCCCTGACGCAGCGGCGCGATGTGATCCATCACGTAGAAGCCGCGGCCGTGCGTGGCGATGACGAGATCGCGCTCCTCGACGGCGATGTCGTGCACCGGCGTGTCGGGCAGGTTCTGCCGCAGCGACTCCCACTTCGCGCCGTCGTCGAACGAGATGTAGATGCCGTGCTCGGTGCCGAGATACAGCAGCTTCGGAACCTTGATGTCCTCGCGGATGGCGCGGGCGAAATCGGTCGCGCCGACGCCGCTGGTGATCGCGGTCCAGTTTTCACCGTAGTCGTCGGTGCGGAACACGTACGGCTTGAAGTCGTCCTGCTGATAACGGTTGGCGGCGACGTAGGCGGTGCCGGCGCGGAACGGGGACGCCTCGATCAGGCTGATGCGCGCGAAATCGCCGAGCGCCTTCGGCGTGACGTTCTTCCAGTTGGTGCCGCCGTTGCGGGTCACCTGCACGTAGCCGTCGTCGGAGCCCGCCCAGATGACGTTGGCGTCCTTCGCCGACGGCGCGATCGCGAAGATCGTCGCGTAGGTCTCGACGCCGGTGTTGTCCTTGGTGATCGGGCCGCCCGACGGCCCCATCGTCTTGGGATCGTGGCGCGTCAGGTCCGGGCTGATGCGCTCCCAGCTCTGGCCTTCGTTGGTGGACTTCCACACGTGCTGCGAGCCGACGTAGATGATCCGCGGATCGGTCGGCGCCATCACGATTGGGAAGGTCCACTGAAAGCGCTCCGCGATGTCGGCCGACCCGTAGCCCATCGGGTTGTCCGGATACGGGTTGACCTGCCGCTCCTGCCCGGTGCGCCGATCGAAACGCGTGATCAGGCCGCCATAGCTGCCGGCGTAGAAGATGTCGGGCGTGCGTGGATCGCTGGCGATGTAGCCGCTCTCGCCGCCGCCGACCGAATAGAACACCTGATCGGCGCCGCCGCCGGATCCGCCGGGGCCGCCCTGCGGCGGTACGCTCGATACGCATGCCGTGCTGTTGTCCTGCTGCGCGCCGCAGACGTGATACGGCACGTGCCTGGTCGTGATCACATGGTAGAACTGCGCGGTCGGCATCGGCTCCGGCGTCCACGATTCACCGCCGTTGATCGAGATCGTCCCGCCGCCGTCGTTGGCCTCGATCATCCGGTTCGAGTCGTTCGACGCGATCCACATGTCGTGGTTGTCGCCGTGCGGCACGTTGCTCGCCTTCCAGGTCTTGCCGGCGTCGGTCGACTTGTAGATGTTCACGTTCAGGACCCACACGGTGTCTTTCACCTTGGGATCGGCGAAGACGCGCGAGTAGTAGAAGGCCCGCTGCCGCAGGTCCCGGCGCTCGTTCACCTTCTTCCAGGTCGCACCCGCATCGTCGGACAGGAAGAAGCCGCCGTCCTCGGCTTCAATCTGCGCGTAGACGCGATTGGAATC
>Ga0105242_10003522_pt1 | contig 12169 bp, 5 predicted proteins | sample KBSM24metaG_FD_81521 | JGI IMG/M metagenome (GOLD analysis project Ga0105242, IMG submission 81521) | Miscanthus rhizosphere microbial communities from Kellogg Biological Station, Michigan, USA - KBS M2-4 metaG | ecosystem: Host-associated > Plants > Roots > Rhizosphere > Soil | place: Michigan...
CCCCGCTGCTGCCGAACGCCCGGCCCACGGCGAAGACCGCAGCGCATCGTCCGCCAACGGCCTGTTCTGAGGCCCCGTTCCGCGCCACGCGGAACCGCTATCGAAAAAAGAGCTGCCAGCGCTTGCACAACAAGCGCTGGCAGCTTTTTTCATGCCTGAACGCTGCCGCCGCACTGGGCGCGGCCTGCCCCGAATCCCCCCGGACGAGTCCACCTTCGAGCGACTGACCCAACCCAGCGAAGCGGTTTCGGCAAGACACCGCCTCGAAGGCAGTGCAGGCCAGGGCGACGAGATGCGGCAACGACCCGGAAGGGTTGTGCGGGCCGGTCCTAGTTCGGATCGGGGTACTTCTGCGCGATGGAGCGGAAATCGTCCGCGATATCGACGAAGGCATCGACCATGTCGGGGTCGAAGTGCGTCCCCCGGCCCTTGATGATGGTGCCGCAGGCCTGTTCGTGCGTGAAGGCCGCCTTGTAGACGCGCCGGCTGATGAGCGCGTCGTACACGTCGGCCAAGGCCATCAGGCGGGCGGAGACGGGGATGTCGTCGCCCGCCAGGCCCAGGGGGTAGCCGCTGCCGTCCCACTTCTCCTGGTGGCTGTAGGCGATCTCCTTGGACATGCTGAGGAAGGCCACGCGCATGCCCAGGCGCCGCTCGGCCTTCTCGATCGCATCGCGGCCCAGCGTGGTGTGGGTCTTCATGATCTCGAACTCCTCGGGCGTGAGCGGCCCGGGCTTGAGCAGGATGCTGTCGGGAATGCCGATCTTGCCGATGTCGTGCAGCGGCGCGGATTTGTAGAGCAGATCGATCGTGCGCTCGTTGAGCAGGTATTCGAACTTGGGGTGGTGGCTGAGCCGCTCGGCCAGCACCTTGACGTAGAGCTGCGTGCGGCGGATGTGGTTGCCGGTCTCGTTGTCGCGGGTTTCGGCCAGCGAGGTCATGGCCATGATGGTCACGTCCTGGATGGCCTGCACCTCCAGCGTGCGCAGGGCCACTTCGCGCTCCAGGTAGGCGCTCTTGTCGCGCAGGAAGTCGGCCGTGGCCTTCAGCGCCAGATGGGTGTGCACGCGCGCCAGCAGGATGGGCGGGCTGATCGGCTTGGCGATGTAGTCCACCGCGCCCAGCGCCAGCCCCACGCGCTCGTCCTCGGATTCGGAGCGCGCGGTGAGGAAGATGACCGGAATGTCGCGGGTGGCCGGCTCGGCCTTGAGCTGGCGGCAGACCTCGTGGCCATCGAGGCCCGGCATCATGATGTCCAGCAGGATCAGATCCGGCGGCGCGTCGCTGCGCGCGATCTTCAGCGCCTTCTCGCCGTTGTTCGCCACCCGCACGTGGTAGCGCCCCTGCAGCAGGTTGCCCATCAGCGTGAGGTTGTCGGGCGTGTCGTCCACCACCAGCACGGTGGCGCTCGGCTTGTCGGCCGGCCGGTCCTGGGGGCCGGGCATGAAGGGCTGCGCGTCGAAGGCCATGGTGGTTGTCCTGCCTGAAGTCTGGATAGGGGGTGTCATGGCCGGGTTGCCGCTCGGAGCGGGCCCAGGCGATCGAGGACCGCCAGCGCCTGCTCGAACTCGAAATCGCGAGTGGCGCGCTCGAGGGTGTCGAAAGCGTCGCCCAGAGCGGCCTGCAGCACGGCGCGGTGCCGTTGCAGGCAGTCCAGCGCCGCCGGGTCGTCGCGGCGCAGCAGTTCGGCCAGTTCACGCGCTGCCTGCTCCGGCGGCAGCGCATCCGGACCGGGCGGCACGGCGGACTCGTTCTGCGGGCGGGTGGCATCGAGCCACTCCTGCAGGCCGCGCAGCAGCACGGACAGCGACAGCGCCATGGCGTCGCGCAGCGGCTCGCGCAGCATGGCCGACTCGCCGGCGCGCAGCGACTGCTCCAGCGCCAGGGCCTGCTCCGCGAGGCCCGCAGCGCCGATGTTGCCGGCTACGGAGCGCAGGGTGTGCATCAGCCGCTCGGCCCGTGGCCCGTCGCCGGTCTGCTCGGCCTCTTCGAGCGCCCGGTCGATGCCGCGCTGACCCTGCACGAAGCGGCGCAGCATGTCGGCATAGAGCGCAGGCTTGCCCAGCGCGCGCTGCAGGCCCAGGGAAACGTCAAGCCCTGCAATGCCGCGGGGCAGCGCCACCGCAGGTGGGCGCGGCGCGGCCGGCCCCGCCGCAGCCGCGGGCTTGGCCGCATGGGCCGCGGCATCCGGGGGCTGCGCGGCGCCTGGAGCCTGCGGTTCCGCCTGCGGGCGTATCCAGCGCGCCAGCGCCGCCCAGAGGACCGCCGGCTCGATCGGCTTGGCCACGTGGTCGTTCATGCCGGCGGCGAAGCAGCGCTCGCGGTCTTCCGCCATGGCGTTGGCCGTCATGGCGATGATGGGCAGCGCCGCATGCCGGGGGTCGGCCCGCAGCTGGCGGGCAGCCGTCTCGCCGTCCATCACGGGCATCTGCATGTCCATGAGCACGGCGTCGTAGACCTGGCGGGCGATGCAGTCCAGCGCGATCTGTCCGTTGCCGGCCACGTCCACCTGCAGGCCTGCGTCGCGCAGCAGTTCCAGCGCCACCAGTTGGTTGAGTTCGTTGTCCTCCACCAGCAGCACGCGCGCGCCGCGCAGCGATGCGGGCAGTTCCTCGGGCTGCGGAGTCTGCAGCAGCGGCGCATGGCTGGGCAGCCATCCGTGCTCCAGCGGCTGCATCAGCGTGTCGTAGAGCACGGATGCGCTGACCGGCTTGACCAGCACCGAGTCGATGCCCTCCTTCTGCGCGGAGCGGAGCAGTTCCTCGCGCCCGTAGGCGGTCACCATCAGCAGCTGCGGCACCTGGTCGAGCCCCAGCGACCGGATGCGGCGGGCCAGTTCGAGGCCGTCCATCACGGGCATCTGCCAGTCCACCAACAGCAGTCCGAAGCCGTGCCCGTCGGCCTGCGCCTGCTTGAGCGTGCGCAGCGCCTCCGCCCCGGAATGCACCTGCGTGGCCTCGAAGCCCATGGCCTGCAGCATGTCGGCCAGCACGGCGGCAGCGGTCTCGTTGTCGTCCACCACCAGCACGCGCTGCTCGCGCAGGCCCGCCGCCGGCAGCGGGGCCTGATCGCGCGGCTCTGCGCCGCGCTCCAGCGGCACCGTGACCCAGAAGGACGAGCCCTTGCCCAGCGTGCTTTCGGCCGCGGCCTCGCCGCCCATGAGCTCCGCGAGGCTCTTGCAGATGGCCAGGCCCAGCCCCGTGCCGCCATAGCGGCGGGTGGTGGAGACATCGGCCTGCTGGAAGCTCTGGAAGAGGCGCTCCATCTGCTCCGGGGCGATGCCGATGCCGGTATCGCGCACCTCGAAGCGCAGCAGCACGCGCTGGCCCGAGGATTCGACCAGGCGCACCAGCACGTGGATCTCGCCCTGCTCGGTGAACTTGACGGCGTTGTTGGCGAAGTTGATGAGGATCTGCCCCAGCCGCAGGGCATCGCCCACCAGGTGCTGGGGCACGTCGGACGACACGTCCAGCACCAGTTCCAGCCCCTTGGCGGCGGCCTTGTAGCCCACCACGTCGGCCACGCCGCCCAGCATGCGGTCGAGCATGAAGGGCTGCCGTTCGACCTGCAGCTTGCCGGCCTCGATCTTGGAGAAGTCGAGGATGTCGTTGATCACGCCCAGCAGGTGCTGGCCGGCCTGCTGGATCTTGGAGACATAGCCCATCTGCCGCGCGCTCAGGCCCGACTTGAGCGCCAGATGCGACATGCCGATGATCGCGTTCATGGGCGTGCGGATCTCATGGCTCATGTTGGCCAGGAAGTTGGACTTCAGTGCGGCGGTCTCCTCGGCAAGCTCCTTGGCGCGCCGCAGTTCGATCTCGGCCTCACGGCGCTCGGAGATGTCCACGAAGGTGCCGATCACCCCGCCCGGCGTGCCGTCGGCCCGGTCGAAGCCATGCAGCCAGAACAGGGTGCGATGCATCTTGCCGTCGGCCTGGGGCAGATCCATCTCCTTGTGCAGCCATCGCTCGTTGGCCAGCGCCTGCATTTCCTCGCGGCGTATGCGCTCGCGCTCGGCCAGCGGCAGGAAGGGAAGGTCCATCACCGTCTTGCCGATGAGATCCTCGCGCCGCACGCCGAAGATCTGCTCGTAGGCGCGGTTGAAGCCGACGAAGCGGCCGTTCTCGTCCTTGTAGAAGAGCGGCACGGGCACGGCGTCGATCAGCGCCTGCTGGAAATCGAGCTGCGCAGACACCCGCGCCTGCAGCTTGCGCCGCTCGGTGACGTCTTCGTGCAGCCCCACGATGGCGATGCGCCGGCCCCGCTCGTCGAACACGGGCGACAGCGTGGCCTCGTCGTGAAAGAACGTGCCGTCCTTGCGGCGGTTGATGAAGTGGCCCTGCCAGGAACGCCCGGCGGTGAGCTGGGCCCACATGTCCTTGAAGGTCTCGGGCGGGGTCTGGCCGCTCGCGACGATGGACGGCTTCTTGCCGCGCACCTCCGAGCGCCGGTAGCCCGTCTTGCGCTCGTATTCCGCGTTGACCCATTCGATGCGGCCCTCGGCATCGGTGATGGTGACCGCCACGGGACTGCTCTCCAGCGCGGCGCCCAGCACGCGGAAACGCTCGCGCGCGGCCCGCATGCGCCGCCGGTTGCCCACCATGTCCAGCACCATCGCGCCCAGGACCAGCAGCCCGAAGAACGCCGCGCCCCCCACCCAGAGGCGCTCTTGCAGCGGCATCAGGGCGCCGACGTCGTCCAGCATCACGAGCTGCCATGGCCCCTCGGGGTCGTTCCAGTCGATGTTGCGCCGTGCGACGACGTAGGGCACGTCGTTGATGAGCGTCTGCTTCGCATCGGCAGTGAAGGGCAGCTCGGAGCCACCGCCCTTGTCGAACCGGTCGCCGAACTGCCGCAGCGCGCGCACCTGGTCGATGCGCTGCTGCGTGAGGGGCGAGGTCATGGCGTAGAGCCAGCGCGGGTCGGTGGACGCGAACACCACGCCCTGCGGCGACATCAGCAAGACGGGGTGGCCCAGGCGGTTGAAGCTGCCCTCGAAGGATTCGAAGGCCGCCTTGAACAACACCACGCCGATGATCGCGCTCGCGCTGGACTCCCTTTCATAGAGCGGCGCCGCGTAGTAGAGGCCGCGCTCGCCCGACGTGACTCCCACCGCGGCATAGACCGACACGCCGCCCTTGATCACCTGCTGGAAATAAGGCCGGAAGGACAGGTTCATCCCCACGGCGGAAGGCCCGGCCGTGTCGTGGGCCACCACGGTGCCGTCGGCCGAGAGCACGTAGAGGCCGCTGCCCAGGAAGCGCTCGCGCACCAGGGCCAGCCGCGATTGGGCGCGCCCCTGGTCCGCCATCGGCTGGCGCAGGGCCAGCGCCTTCAGGTCGGGTTCGGCCAGCCCCAGCAGCACGACAGCGCCCAGGATGGGACCGTTGCTCGTCTGGTTGATGAGCGCGTCCGCCGCTTTCTGGAGCGTGAGCGCCGTGTCGCGCGCGCGGTCGGCGATGCGCACTTCCAGCACCGCCTCGACCAGCAGCGATGCACCGGCCAGAGCCACCAGCACCACCAGCAGCACGCCGCGCCACCACTGCAGAGGTCGGTCGAACGCACGGCCCAGGAGCGCCGCCGGAGCCCCTTCGACGCGCCGCTGCTTCACGCTGCGCTCCCGAAGGCGCCGCAGCGGGGCTCGGACGCGGAAACGTCGCAGTGGCGGAATGAAGGCATCACGTCGGGAGGGAAGGCTTGGCAGGCAGGGGCGTCGGCGGGTCGGCAGATGCCTATCAGCAAACAGGCATGGATTGTGCAGAGTATGTCAAAACGTTACCCCTAGTGGGCGTCTTTTTTTAACAGTTACTTGACAAACTTCCGAAAAGGCGGGTTGTCATCCGACACGGCGTCGGCGCCTTTGCGGCTAGCGTTGCCATTCACCCGTTTTACTTGCGCTTCATGTCCGTTACAGGCACCCACGGCCTGACCGGCATCTTTTCTCGTTCCATGCTCGACTCCCTGCAGATCTCTCCCTGGCTTGCAACCGTCATCGCCGCCCTGATGGCCGCCTCGCTCGCCGCGCTCGGCCATCGCGTCGCCGCCATGGTGGCGCTGCGTGCCACGCGGGCCGCGCCGCTGCTCAACGCCGTCGTGCGGGCCTGCGTGCCGGTCATGCGTGTGCTGCTGCCCCTGGTCGCGCTGCAACTCGTATGGCATGCGGCCAGCGACGAGCAGCGCTACATCGCGGGCGTGCGCCACCTCAACGGTTTGCTGGTGATCGCCTGCGCCACCTGGCTGGCGATGCGCGCCGTCCGCGGGCTGGCGGCGGGCGTCATCGCCCGGCACCCCGCCGATGTGGAAGACAACCTGCAGGCCCGGCGCATCGCCACCCAGGCGCGCGTGCTGGCGCGCACGGCCATGACGGGGATCTTCATGGCCGGGCTGGCGATGATGCTGATGACCTTTCCGGGTGCCCGCCAGGTGGGCGCCAGCCTGCTCGCATCGGCCGGCGTGGTGGGCCTGGTGGCCGGTATCGCGGCACGGCCGGTGTTCAGCAACCTCATTGCCGGCCTGCAGATCGCGCTGGCCCAGCCCATCCGCATCGACGACGTGCTGATCATCGAAGGCGAATGGGGCCGCGTGGAGGAAATCACCGGCACCTATGTGGTGCTGCGCATCTGGGATGAGCGGCGGCTCATCATTCCGCTGCAGTGGTTCATCGAGCATCCCTTCCAGAACTGGACGCGCAACAGCTCCGAGATCCTGGGCACCGTGTTCCTCTACACCGACTACCGCATGCCGCTCGATCCCCTGCGCGCCGAACTCGACCGCGTGCTCGAGACGGCGCCCGAGTGGGACAAGCGCGTGAAGGTGCTGCAGCTCACCGAAGTGACCGAGCGCACCATCCAGATCCGCGTGCTGGTCTCGGCACGCTCTTCGGGCCTGGCCTTCGACCTGCGCTGCCGTGTGCGCGAAGCGCTGGTCACCTTCATCCAGCGCGAATATCCCGACTGCCTGCCGCAGGTGCGCATGCCGGCAGAAAGCCCTCCGGCGGATGCGGCCGGTGCTCCGGCGCGGGCCGCGGCCTCGCAGTTGCCGTGATGCCACCGCCCCTGTCGCACCGATCCGGCAGCGGCGAACCTCTCAGGGCCAGTTGATCTGCGGCAGCGCTTCGATCTCGGGTCGCGCGAACAGATAACCCTGGAACACATTCACGCCCTGGGCCTGCAGCCATTGCAGCTCGGCCACCGTCTCCACGCCCTCGGCCAAGGCCTCGATGTCCAGCGTCTGGCAAACGCTCAGGATGGCCTGCACGATCACCTGGCGCACGGGGTCGGCATCGATGCCCCGCACCAGCCCCATGTCGATCTTGATCTGGTCGGGCTGGAAGTCGGCCAGCAGGCTCAGTCCTGCATAGCCCGCCCCGAAGTCGTCGATGGCCGTGCGAAAGCCCCGGCGCTGGTAGGACCGGAGGATGTCCCTCAGGTGGGCCTTGTCCACCACGTTTTCCTGTTCGGCCACCTCGAAGGCGATCCGCTCGATCGGGAAGCCACAGCGTTCGGCGGCGATCAGCGTCGCGCGGATGCAGGTCTCGGGCTGATAGACGGCGTTGGGCAGAAAGTTGATGTGCAGCATGCCCTGCAGGCCCAGGCGACCGGCCAGCTCCAGCGCCTTGACGCGGCACAGCTGGTCGAAGGCATAGCGGTTGTCCTGCGTCACGCGCTGCAACACGCTGTGGGCGCCGCTGCCGTCGGTGCCACGCACCAGCGCCTCATAGGCCACCACTTTGCGCAGGCGCAGGTCGACGATGGGCTGGAAGGCCATCGTGAAAGTGAAGTCCAGCGGTGGGGCGTCACAGCACAGCCCGCAGGGCGACGGGGTGATATCGGCAGTGGCCGCAGACTCGGGCTGGAGGGGTTTGGCGAGCGACATGTGCCAAAGGGTAACAAAGCGCCACAACTGTGTTTGAAGGACAAGACCTCGACTGCGGCGTGCAAGCGCATCGGCACCGTGCGCGCCATCGGCGAAAATGCCCGGGTGTCCATTCCCCAGTCTTTCATCCAGGAGCTGCTCTCGCGCGTCGACGTGGTCGATGTCGTGGGCCGGTACGTGCCGCTCAAGAAGGCCGGGGCGAATTTCATGGGCCTGTGCCCCTTCCACGGGGAGAAGTCGCCCTCGTTCAGCGTCAGTCCGTCCAAGCAGTTCTTCCACTGCTTCGGCTGCGGCAAGAACGGCAACGCCATCGGCTTCCTGATGGACCATGCCGGCATGGGCTTCGTGGAAGCCGTCCACGACCTCGCCCAGCAGACCGGCCTGCAGGTGCCCGACGACCACGTCTCCCCCCAGGAGCGCGAACGCGCTGCGGCCCAGCGGCAGAAGCAGGCCACGCTGACCGACGTGCTGGAGAAGGCCGGCGAATCCTGGCGCCGCCACCTGCGCGACTCCCCCCGGGCCATCGCCTATTTCAAGGGCCGGGGCGTATCCGGCGCAGTGGCCAAGCGCTACGGCCTGGGCTATGCGCCCGAAGGCTGGCGCGGCCTAGCCAGCGTGTTCGCGCAATACGACGACCCGCTGCTGGAAGAAAGCGGGCTGGTCATCGTCAACGAGGAAGACGGCGGCAAGCGCTACGACCGCTTCCGCGATCGGGTGATGTTCCCGATCCGCAACGTCAAGGGCGAGTGCATCGGCTATGGCGGGCGGGTGCTGGGCGACGAAAAACCCAAATACCTCAACTCGCCCGAAACGCCGGTGTTCCACAAGGGGCGCGAGCTCTACGGCCTCTATGAGGCACGCACCGCGATCCGCGAGCACGGCTTCGCCCTGGTCACCGAAGGCTACATGGACGTGGTGGCGCTGGCCCAGCTGGGGTTTCCCAATGCCGTCGCCACCCTGGGCACGGCCTGCACGGCCGAGCACGTCCACAAGCTGTTCCGCTTCACCGACATGGTGGTGTTCAGCTTCGACGGCGACGCGGCCGGCCGCCGCGCCGCGCGCAAGGCGCTGGACGGCGCCCTGCCCTACGCCAGCGACACGCGCAGCGTCAAATTCCTGTTCCTGCCGGCCGAGCACGATCCCGACAGCTTCATCCGCGAATACGGCACCGACGCCTTCGCGCGCCATGTGGGCGACGCCATGCCGCTGAGCCGCTTCCTGGTCGAAGCCGCGCGCGAAGGCTGCGACCTGGGTACGGCGGAAGGCCGCGCCCACATGCTCAGCAACGCCCGCCCGCTGTGGTCCGCACTGCCCGACGGCGCCCTGAAGCGCCAGTTGCTCTCGGAGCTGGGCGAGCTCGGCCAATTGAACGCCAAGGACCTGGCCGAGCTCTGGCCGCAGACCGGCACGCAGGATGCGGCGCGCAGCGGCGGTAGCGGCAGCGCAGCCCGACCGGCGCAGGACGAATACGCCCCCTACGCCGACGAGCCGCCCTGGGGCCAGGGCTCCGGCGCCGACGGCGGCTGGCACCCGGGGGCCGAATCCGGCGCCCCGAGCTACCCACGCAAGCCCTTCAACAAGGGCGGCGACTGGAAGAAGGGCGACTGGAAAAGCCGCTGGAAGAAGGACGATCGCCCGGCCCAGCCGCCGCTGCCGCGCACCCCGCTCGCCAGCCGTGCCGACCACGCGGCGCGGCTGCTGCTCTCGCACATGGAATTCATGGAAGAGCTGTCGCACGAAGACCATGCGACGCTCTGCGCCCAGCCCGCGCCCCACGGCCCGCTCTTCACCTGGCTGGAAGGCCAGTTGCACGAGCACGGCCCCCAGCCCTGGGCCCTGCTGCTCGAAAGCCTGCGCGGCCACGCCTGCGCCGCCACGGCCGAACGCGTGATGACCGGCTCGCACGCCCAGACCGAAGGCGACACGGCGGAACTGCGCGGCGAGCTGCGCGGCCTGCTCGACCGCATGCTCATCGAAGACTTCATGCGGCAGCAAAAGGAGCTGGTTACGCGCATCACCCGTGAACCGGACGCCCTGGCGCGCTACCAGGCGCTGGAGCAGCGCATCAAGGAACTGCGCGGCATCCCCCTGCGTGCCGCCTGACGTGGCCGGCGGGACCGGAGCGTCATCGCACCCTTGAAATCGGCCGTGCCGGTATAATGTAAGGTTGACCGGCAAGAGCGACAGCAGCACCTCCGACCCCGGGGCAACCGTGACGAACGCGCACAACCGCCCCACCTGCCGCAAGGACTGCACACCAAATGTTCGCCCAGACATCTTGCCACCGAGAACCTTGAGCCCTCTTCACTCCTCCGAAGAGGCTCGTGGCGTTCTCCAGCCGCGCGGGCAGCGAGCCCGCGCCGTGCCACCCGCGCCGGGAAATAGTGGCGCTTGCGTTTTCTTTGTGTGTCCGTCTTTGATCCTTGAGGTTGTCCATGCCCGTTCAAAAGTCCGCGAAGTCGCCCAAGTCCGCCGCAGCCCCTGCCGCCAAGGCCGTTTCAAAATCCGCTGCGCCAGCCTCCGCGAAAGCCGTGGCCGCTCCGTCCGCCGCCGGTGCCGCAGCCAACAAGACCAAGACCGTACCTGTGAAAAGTTCTGCCGAGCTCATCAAAGCTGCCGATGAATTGCTGAAGAAAAAACCCGCCCGCGCCAAGGCGGCCCCTGCCGCCGACGCCGCTGGTGATGACGAGGCTGCGCCCAAGAAGCGCCCCGGCCGCCCAGCCAAGGCCGCCGGCACCGCCGCCGCAGCCAAGACGCCGGCCAAGCGCGGCCGCAAGCCCAAGGCAGCAGCCGACTCCGACGTCGCGGACGATGCCGACCTGTCCGACATCGAGGCGGACCTCGAAGGCGAAGTCGAGGCCGAACCCGAAGCGGCCGCGGCCGCCCCGGCCGAGAAGGTCAAGCCGCTGCGCATGAAGATCAGCAAGGCCAAGGAACGCGCGCTGATGAAGGAATTCGGCCTGGACGAAACCGTCCTGTCCGAAGAAGACCTGGCCAAGCGCCGCTCGCGCCTGAAGACGCTGATCACGCTGGGCAAGACGCGCGGCTACCTCACGCAGGTCGAAATCTCCGACCACTTGCCCGACAAGCTGGTCGACGCCGAGACCATGGAAGTCGTGGTCACCATGCTCAACGACATGGGCGTGGCCGTGTACGAGCAGACGCCCGATGCCGAAACGCTGTTCCAGAACAACGTCACGCCCACGGCCGCCACCGTCGAGGAAGCCGAAGAAGAAGCCGAAGCCGCGCTCTCCACCGTGGACAGCGAATTCGGCCGCACCACCGACCCGGTCCGCATGTACATGCGCGAAATGGGCACCGTTGAACTGCTGACCCGCGAAGGCGAAATCGAGATCGCCAAGCGCATCGAAGGCGGCCTGCAGGCCATGATGGAAGCCATCAGCGCCTCGCCCGCCACCATCGCCGAGATCCTGGCCATGGGCGAGGAGATCCGCGAGGGCAAGGTCGTCATTTCCACCATCGTGGACGGCTTCTCCAACCCCAACGAAGCCGACGACTACGTGGCCGAAGAAGACTTCGACGAATTCGACGAAGAGGACGACGACGACGGCAAGGGCGGCTCCAAGGCGCTGACCAAGAAGCTCGAAGAACTCAAGCGCGAGGCGCTCTCGCGCTTCGACACCATGCGCGAGCTGTTCGAGAAGGTCCACAAGATCTACGACAAGGAAGGCTACGGCACGCCGGCGTACATGAAGGCCCAGCAGGCCCTGTCGGCCGAGCTGATGACCATCCGCTTCACCGCCAAGACCATCGAGAAGCTGTGCGACATGGTGCGCGGCCAGGTGGACGACGTGCGCAAGAAGGAACGCGAGCTGCGCCGCATCATCGTGGACAAATGCGGCATGCCGCAGGATGTGTTCATCAAGGAATTCCCGCCCAATCTGCTGAACCTCAAGTGGGTCGAGAAGCAGGCCGCCGCCGGCAAGCCCTGGAGCACCGTGCTGCAGCGCAACATCCCGCCCGTCCAGGAACTGCAGCAGCGCCTGATGGACCTGCAGTCGCGCGTGGTGGTGCCGCTGACCGAGCTCAAGAGCATCAACAAGCGCATGAACGAGGGCGAATCGTCCTCGCGCGATGCGAAGAAGGAAATGATCGAGGCCAACCTGCGCCTCGTGATCTCCATCGCCAAGAAGTACACCAACCGCGGCCTGCAGTTCCTGGATCTGATCCAGGAAGGCAACATCGGCCTGATGAAGGCGGTGGACAAGTTCGAATACCGCCGCGGCTACAAGTTCTCGACCTACGCCACGTGGTGGATCCGCCAGGCCATCAC
>Ga0105242_10003523_pt1 | contig 12168 bp, 6 predicted proteins | sample KBSM24metaG_FD_81521 | JGI IMG/M metagenome (GOLD analysis project Ga0105242, IMG submission 81521) | Miscanthus rhizosphere microbial communities from Kellogg Biological Station, Michigan, USA - KBS M2-4 metaG | ecosystem: Host-associated > Plants > Roots > Rhizosphere > Soil | place: Michigan...
CGGACGCCGATCTCGCGCATCCGCCGCAAACCGTTATACGCCATCACTCCGTAGAGCCCGACGATCGCGAGCGTCAGCGCGAGCGTCGCAAAGCACGCGAGGAGAAAACTCATCAACCGCGGTGTCGCCCACGTTTCTTCAACGCGTTCCCGCATCGTCTTGAAATCGAACGCGGGCTGCGACGGATCCAGCGACGCCACAATGTCGCGTACCGGTTTCTCGAGCGACTTCGGCGCGAGACTCGTCCGCAGCAACACGACCATCCCGTTGGCCGAAATCTGTTTTGCCGGCAGATATGCCTGCGGCAACACCACCGTTTCTTCGAACCCGTAGACCTTAAGATGCGGAACCACACCGACGATGGTGCGATCCTCATTCTCGCCTTTCTCGCCCGTGTGCATCCGAATGTGTTTGCCGATCGGGTCCTGTCCCTGGAAATACCGATCGACGAACAGTTGATCGACGATGATCACGGGCGGCGCTTCCTTGATGTCCGTCCCTTCGAACGCGCGCCCGCGAAGCAACGGCGTCTTGATCGTCTTGAAATAGCCTTCGGTCACCACCGCCATTTCAGCCGACGGAAATTTTCCCGGCTCCGGTTCCTGCATTCCTTCCGGCACGAACGAAGTCTGCCAGCCCGTCATGAGCGGCGGGTTGGAGGCGATGGCGGTACTCTGCACGCCGGGCAGGACCGCGAGCTTGTCGATCAATGCCTGCTGAAAACTCCAGACCTTCTTAGCATCGGTATAACTCGGCTCCGGCAGATCGACCCGGGCCGAGAGGAGCAATTGCGGATCGAACCCGAGCCCGACGTTGCGTGCGTTCGCGAAACTTTTCAAAACCAGTCCGGCCGTGCTCAACAAAATCAGAGTGAGCGCGCCTTCCGCGACGACGAGCAGATCACGCGAACGTTTCGCGCCCGACGTTTCCGAGCTGCCGTGGCCGCCCGATTTCAGCGCGAGTTGAATATCGGTGCGCGAAGAGTGCCATGCCGGCAGGAGGCCGAAGAGCACACTCGTCACAAACGAAAGGCCGAGGCTGAAAGCGAGCACCCATCCGTTGAGCGCCACGTTTTGAAACCGCGGCACTCCCGGCGGCGCCAGCGCCACCAACAAGTCCCGGCCCCAGGCCGCCAGGCATAACCCGAGGCCGCCGCCGACCAGCGCCAGCACCAGGCTTTCAATGAGTAGTTGCCGGATGATCGCCCATCGCGATGCCCCGACCGCGGCGCGCACAGCGAACTCCCGCGCCCGGGCCGCTCCGCGCGCCGCGAGCAGGTTCGCGAGATTTGCGCACGCAATCAAGAGCACGAGCACGACCGCGCCCAGCAACAAGTTAAGACTGCCGCGATAGTCGCCCACCTGGTTCTCGAGGAACTTCGTCACCGTCACACTCACGCCGGTGTTCGACTTCGGATATTGCGCACTCAGCCGCGCGTTGATTTCCTTCATCTGCGAAAGCGCCTGCTCGACCGTCACGCCCTCTTTCAGCCGCCCCCAGCCAAACAATCCCGGATGATTGTCCCGCGTCTGCCACATCTCATTATCTGTCCGGCGAGTCAGCGGAAACCAGACTTCCACCGTCCGCGGCGAAAACATCTGCGGCGGCATCACGCCGATGATCGTGTAAGGCTGGTTGCCGAAGTTGGCCGATTTACCGAGGACGTTCGCGTCGCGATTAAAGACGCGCTGCCAGAGCCGGTCGCTGATCACGCAGACCGCGGGACCGCCCAGGCGATCTTCCTCCTCCGTGTAAACGCGCCCCAGCTGCGGCTGGAGCCCGATCACTTTGAAAAAGCTGGCCGTCACCAGGGCGCCGGAGATTTGCTCCGGCGCGCGGCCCTCGAGTCCGCTCAAATTAAACGATTCGCGCCGCGAGATCGAAAGCGCGTCGAACACCTTCTGGTCGCGCTGCCAGTCGAGGTAATCAGGATAAGCGACCGAGATTTGCGGCTGGTTTGAATCCGTCTCGGTGAGAATGACGATCCGCTCGCCCTGCGGATACGGCAGCGGCTGGAGCAGGACCGCGTAGATGACACTGAAGATCGCGGTGTTCGCCCCGATGCCGAGCGCAAGCGTAAGAACAGCGATGAAACTGAAGCCCGGCGTTTTCCGGAGCTGGCGAAGCGCGTAGCGGAGGTCGTTCATAGAATTTTCAAAGAATTCAGTGCAGCAAAGGATCACTCGTCGCGCAGTGCGATCATGGGATTGATTTGGGTGGCACGCCGGGCGGGCCGCCAGAGCGTGAGCAGTCCGACGGCGCCAAGAAGAGCGATAGTCGCGGTGAGGATCACCGGATCGTTCGGCGAAACATTATAGAGCAGACCGGCGATCAGACGCCCGGCGGCCAACGATCCGATCGCGCCGAGAACGAGCCCGGCCAGCAGCGGCATCGCTCCCTGGCGCAGGACGAGCGCAACGACCTGACCCGGCAAAGCCCCGAGCGCCATGCGGATTCCAAGCTCGCGCCGCCGCGTCGCCATTGCGTGCGCCACCACTCCATGCAAACCGAGACAGGCCAGGACAAGGGCAACCGCCGCGAACGCGGCGACCAGGCGCGAATAGAGCGCCTGCGTCTGGTGGCTTGTCGCGATGACGTGTTCCATCGTATCGACGCCGTAGACCGGCACATTCGCGTCAACGCCAGCCACCGCGGTCCGGACCGATCGTTCCAGGCTCAAGGGCGCGACCTGCGTGCGCAGAATGAAGTTCATTTCATTGAACGCTTCCTGTGACTGCGCGACGTAGCCCTGATAGTGATTCGCGGGTGCCTCTTCCGTTCCGTAGAGCGCCAGGGTCGGCACCACCCCGATTACTTCAGTGCCCTTTGCGTCACCGGCGGTGCGATTTGCGGCCCGCCCTTTGTAAATAATTTTGCCGACTGGATCTTCGTTAGGCCAAAACGCTTTCGCCATCCGCTCGTCGATGACGATCTTGGGCGAGGTATCCTGTTTATCCGAGGCGTTGAAAGTACGGCCGCGCAGAAGACGAACTCCCAGAGTCGAGAAGTAATCGGAGTCGATGACGCCCATCTCCATGGCCGGCTCGCTCCCGGGCGGAAACGGGGCGCGCCCCGCGAGGTCGAAAAACGTCGACCACTGCGTGCGCAGCGGCAGGCTGTAGTTGTAACCGACGGATTGGACACCGGGCAGCGTTCGCAGGCGCGCCTTCACGTCTTCGAAAAAGGCGACGCGGCGCGCGGCTTCCTGGTAGGCGCCGGATTCCGGCACACTCACCGTGAAAATGAGAAGGTTGTGAGGATCGAAACCGAAGCGAAAGCTCTGGAGCTGCGCGAGGCTTCGCGCGAACAAGGCCGCGCCGGCCACGAGCAAAACCGTGAGCGCGACCTGGGCCGCGACCATCACCTGCCGGGTCCACTGCGAAGAGGATTGCGCGGTGCCTTTACTGGCGGTCTGCAAAGATTCGCGCAGATCGGCGCGAGAAGCGCGCAGGGCCGGCCACAAACCGAAACAAAGTCCCGTGCTCAACGAGGCCGCGAGCGAAAACAGCAGCACGCTGGGATTGATCGACAACCCCTGGAAGCGGGCCGTTGCCGGACTGAAAGCGCGGATCGTGTCGAGCGACCAGTAGGCAAAGAGCACGCCCAATCCTCCGCCAATCAGGAAAAGCAGCAGGCTCTCCGACAGAACCTGACGGATGAGCCGGGCCCGCGAAGAACCAAGCGCCGCGCGAACCGCGAACTCGTGGCCCCGACTCAGCGTGCGGGCCAGTTGAAGGTTGCCGACGTTCGCGCACGCGATCGCCAGCAGCAATCCGACCGCGCCCATCAGCATCCAAAGCGCCTTCGAATAGTCCGCCACCATCGCTCCCAGCAACGGCTTCACGACGGGCAGTGTTTCCGCGCATTCCGCCGGGAAGTCCCGCTGCAAACGCACGCCTATGCTCCGCAGATCGGCTTGCGCTTGTTCGACGGTTACGCCCGGCTTGAGACGGCCGTAGGCGAAAAGGCCCGGTTGATTGCCGCGTTTTTGCCAGCTCGGCTCGGTCGAAAACGGCGCGATCGGCGCCCAAAATTCGACCCGGCTCGGAGTGATCGCGTCGTTCGGGAGAATTCCAATAATCGTGTAACTCTTGCCGTCGAGGGTGAGCGGTTTCCCGAGCACATCCGGGCTGCCGCCAAAATCGCGTTTCCAGAGCGATTCGCGCAGAACCACGACATCGCCCCTGCCCACGTGGTCTTCCTCCGCGCTAAAGGTTCGGCCGATAATCGGACTAAGCCCGATTACGTTGAAAAATTCGGCTGAGACCAGCGCGCCGCGGACTTTCAGCGCCGGCTTGTCGCCCGACAAGGTGAACTCGCCGCGCGAGACAACGCTAAGCGCGGCAAAGGAACGGTTGTCGTGGTGCACATCCCAAAAATTCGCCCACGAAAAAGGAATATCCTGGGAGTCCTTGAACCGCTGCTGCACGAGCATCACGCGGTCGGTGTCCGGATACGGCAAGGGCCGCAACAAAACAGATTCGACCAGCGAAAAGATCGCCGTGCAGGCGCCGATCCCGACGGCCAGGGTCAGGACCGCGACCAGCGTAAAGCCGAAGGATTTCCGGAGCTGGCGGAGAGCGAAGCGGAGGTCGTTCATGTCGGCCTCCGATCTATTTTCGTGCTACTTCGGCCGACGACGGTTTTATCGAAATGCTGCCCGCGCCGGAGCGCAGGACGAGCGATTTACCGCCGCCGTTTATTTTTCCTTTCATTGAATCGCGATCCGTTCGCGTGCCGGTGAACGGCAGGTCGCTGGTGACGCGCCCGGAGCTCGTTTCGGCCTCGATGTCGAGGCCCGCATCCGACGGCACCAGGATGTCGATGCTGCCGGCGGACGTTTCCAGGTTCACGTCACCGGGCACCGGCGATTTCAGTTTCGCGCTAATCGAGCCGCCAGAGGTGCGGCCATAAATTTTGCCGTTGATGTTCTCGAAGGCGAGACGGCCGCCGCTCGTTTCCACTTTCGCGTCGCCACCGAAATTCCGGACCACAATCGAACCGCCGGAAGTCCGTGCCTCGAGCGAGCCGTTGCCATCGATCGCTTCGATCCGTCCGCCGCTCGTGTCGACCTTAAGCGGGCCTTCACAGCCGTTGAGCTCGATGCTGCCGCCGCTGGTCGTCGCGCCCGCTGGTCCTTTGAGATGCGTGAACTTTAAGCGTCCGCCGCTGGTGTCGGCGCTCATCGTGCCGGTAATTTCCGCTACCTGGATTGTGCCACCGCCGGTGCGCAGCTCCGAGTTGAACGTCTTCGGCACCTTCACCGTGTAACGCGCGTCCATGCTGCACCGCCCGCTCCAATTCAGGTTCTTATCCTTGTTCTGCCGCCGCGCGCGAATGGTGATCGTGTTGCCATCCTTGGTCACGCTCACCGGCGCAGACGCGAAATACTCCTTTTCCTGCGCCTCGCTGTCGGAGTCGATTTTGCGATGCGCCTGGACGGTGATTTTGTCGTCCGGTCCGGCCGTGACGTCGATCGTTCCGAAATCAACGTCCACCACGAGACGGCCGCCGGGGGCGCCGTCGAGAGTTTGGCTGACGTTTTCTTCGGAGAGTGCCGAGGCCGTGGCGACGGCAGCGAAGAGGAGAATGATGGCGCGGGTGATCATGGGTTGAGAGGTGGTTGAATTAAGCGGCGTCTACATTGGAGCGACTCCAACCCGCAGGCCTTTGCATGGCCTGTGCCACCGCTCGGGACGTTCTCTTGTTGCCTGTCGTAGAGCGACTTACAGACGCGCGTTCGATTGAACGCTCATTCATTTTTCCCGTGCCCGGGATTTCACCGTCCCATTTTCGAAACCGAATCTCCTGGATCTCTCCTCTCAGATTCATTGTCAGCTCGAAAGCATGCGACGCACATGATCGTGTTATTATGCATCGTGTGGGTGTGGTAGAGTCAGGCAACAAAGTCATCATGGTGAAGCCGACGCTTTGGCCTATATGTCGGGCTTGCCTTGTAGATGTTAAGATTCTGTAATTTTTTTGTTGACTTCGGAATGCCATCGCATCCAAAGTCCACCTGCCGACTTCGTGCGGCCCCATCCGGTAATCAGGTCGTAAGGTTCTCAGCTCTTCCGGCGATCCGGTTCTCCGACGTTCCGATTATTAGGTATTCAGGTTTTCGGGCCTTCAGTTTATCCGACGATCTGGCAATCAGGTCTTCCGGTTATTAGGCAATCTGGTTTTCAGGCCTTCCGGTGTTCAGGTGATTCAACATCACTCAACCGGAAAACAAAAAACCATGACTCTTTCAACAATGATCCGAGGAATCTCAATAACGACGTTCGCTGCAATAATCGGCGCTTGGGCGCAACATTTTGTGCCCAACTTCGCTGCGTATGCGACATTCCGGCTTCTACCGGAAGCTGTGTTAGGAATGAGTGTAGCGGTCCTCGGTCATCGGTTGTACGACTTGGCAAATCAAGGGCGGAAGCCGCGTACAACGATCTCCGACAAGAAAGGTCGGAAAGCTTCATCGAGGAGGGCGTTGCCGCCAGCGCCCTCCTCTTTTTTAACCACAGGAGACACCAAACCATGATCATTGCAGACATCACACGCGCTTATCAGAAAACCGAGGGCCAGTTCGTCCGACTATTCCACCAACGCCTAAGCTTCACCGGTTCGAGAGGAGCAGTCGTAATGTACGACCGGCAGCGACGGGCTCTAATTATCCCGCCGGAGGTCGGCACGATTGTCGTCAACGATCTCGCCTCGGCCTACGAGATAGCGGCCGCGATCCGCGAACAAGCGATCCTGCCGACTTTGCGAAATTCCCCGCAAGAACCTATAGAGATATTTTCGTTCCACCGTCCAGTCATCGAGCTAAGCGCCACGTTGCCCGACGGCCATCGGGCACAGACGTTGCACTGGAGTCATCTGCGGGAGGGCGGAGTTCTACAAGACCCGCCTGCCGAAAAGCGCTCAATGGCAATCAACCACGTGCCGGTGCCCGAGAAAGCTAACACGGCCGTTTTGGAGATTCTATCGCAACACCCGCTAGGACTAGGGATAACGGCACTACGTGAGTTTTTGGTTGCTCGGCATCCCGACCTTGCTAAGTCGGCGGGAGGGCCGCCGGTGAAATCGATATTGATGCCGATGAGGGAGCGTGGGCTCATTAGTGTAGAGCCTCCCGAGGATGTGAACCCGTGGATCCGCCTCGTAGCTTCATCAGCAAATCTCAATACTACCCAACCAGAGACGATGGCGCCTCCGGCTGCGCCGGCTGATGCGCCGAAAGCGGAGATGCACCTGCCAGCCACCGAACCCGAAGTTCGAGACGGCGTAGCGGTGGGCAAAGAGATCGAAAAAGAAAAGAAAAAGAGACGGCTAAAGCAACTGCACGACCATCTCGCGAAGAACCACTTCGGTCCATTCTCTGACGACCGCAGTTCATTTTTTAACGAAATCGAACGGCTAGTCGCGGAAAAGCGACATTCCGCGATGAAGCTTCTCCGCAAGGCAGCCCGGAAGGTCGTAGAAGATCGCAAGCTTCCGTTTCCATGGAGCGGAGTAGAAGAGTTCCTTTTCAATCTTTTTGACCGCCGCCGTGTACTGCTCGATTGCGAAGGGACGGCCAGAAGTCCAAAAGACTTGGCATCAGCGGCATTTCCGATCACTCACACTATTGAAAATTGGCGTGACCTCCTCGAGATGGAGATGGTCCTCCGTTTGGCCGAAGTTGATGGCAGGATTCACCGACGGGAACTTGATCGCCTCGCATTTCTGTTTTTTCCGCAGTTAGATGACGAAGCCGCCTACGATCGGCTCGATCATCTTTTGGCTATTGCGGCTTCCGAGAACAGAGCGCGATTTGTTGACGATACCCTGGTTGTGTCCCCTAGCTCATCAAATGCCGTGGCGGCAATCAAGGTGCTCCCTCCAACGGATACGGAAGCCATGCACGCATCGCCAGCTGCGTGATTCGTTGATAAGTCGACGCTCCTTGCAGCAATCTCATAACTCCAAGCGGTAACCGAGCGTATGCACCGTCAATAGATGCCGCGGTTCACCCGGCACCTCTTCAATCTTCTGCCGCAACTTCACTATCAACTGATCCAGGGTCCGCGTCGTACCGTAATATTCGACGCCCCACACTTCATTTAGCAGCGCTTCACGCGAAACAGCGTTGCCCCGCTCGCGGAAAAGCACCGACAATACTTTCATTTCGCGCGGCGTGAGTTCGATCGACTCCTTGCCCCGTTTTCCGCGCAACGCTTTGCAATCGATCCGCACTTTGCCGAACGCAATCTCCATCGGCAGGTCGCTCGCGGCGCCGCCGGCTTGGGATCGCCGCAACAACGCCTGCACCCGCGCAATCAATTCGCGCAGGCTGAACGGCTTGGTCACGTAATCGTCCGCGCCCAGCTCCAAGCCGACCACCTTGTCGATCTCCTGTCCTTTCGCCGAAAGCATCAGGATCGGGACGCGATTTTTCGCGGCGCGAATCTCGCGGCACAAATCGAACCCGCTTTTTCGCGGCAACATGATGTCGAGAATAACGAGATCGGGTTTGTGCTGTTTGAGGAGCGGCCCAGCCTGCGCCCCATCGCGGCAATCCACCACGTCGTAACCTTCGCCGCGCAACGCCTCACAAAGTCCGAGCCGGATATGCGCGTCGTCTTCCACAACCAGCAGCCGCTTCTTCACGTCACCACCTCTTTGCTGTAGCCGGGATCGGTGATTCCGGCTCGTGTCAACGGCAGTCGCAACGTCACGTTACTCCCCCCACCTTCGCGCGCCTGGTACGTGATCTCGCCGCCATGTTCCCGCGCCAGTCGTTGCGCAAGCGTCAGCCCGAGCCCCGAGCCTTGGATGCCGCTCGCGAGCGAATCGTGCGCCCGATAAAACGCTTCGAAAATTTTTGTTTCCTCGCCCGGCGGCACTCCCGAGCCGCGGTCGAGCACGCTGACATTCACCGAGTCTTCCGTCAGGTAACTGTGCACCTCGACCTCCTTTTTCTCGCCGCTGTATTTCTCCGCGTTCGAAAGCAGGTTCACAAAAATCTGGGCGAGCGCGTCCTCATCACCCCGGACCGGATACGGGGGCGGCGCCGCTTTCCAGCGCGTGACAAATCCCTGCTCGCGCAGATGCAGCTCGTGCCCTTCCCAGGTTCGCGCGAGCACTTCATGCAAATCGAGCGGGCGAAAATCGTAGCGTTTCTGTTTCCGCTCCAGCCGCGCGAAATCGAGGACATTATTGATCAAGCGAGTCAACCGCTCGGCTTCCGCGACGATGATCCGCAAATATTGCGGGCGCTTCTCCTCGCTCACGTTCCCGCCGTGCATCATCTCGGCGAACATGCGGATCGACGTGAGCGGCGTCTTCAGCTCGTGCGACACGTTGGAAACGAAATCCGTTTTCTTTTGGGCCAGCGCAAGTTGCCGGCGGGCATCGGCAAACACGGCCCAGCCGCCGAACGCGATCGCGGCCAGCGCCGCGACGATCAAAAGCACGAGCGTGCGGCGAACGTTGCGCGCGTTCTCCTGTAATTGTTCCGGGCGCATCAGGTAGAGCGCGGCTTCCCAGTGCGGCAACGCTTCGCCGATTTCCGATGCGACAAATGGCCGTCGCCAGTCGCGTCCTTTTTCGTTCGGCGGCAGCGTCGCGACGGGGCGGGCCTTATCGTTCAACAGCGCGAGCACGTAATCGGTCGATCCGTTATCCGGCAACGCGTCGCGCCAGAGATCGCTCAGGGCGTCGACATTCATGAGGCAACCGAAAAGCATGCCGGGCGCTTCCGGCGGGCGAAGCCAGAAAACAATTTCCAGCCGGTCCTGCATGAAACGCGTGACCACGCCTTCGGGGTGATCGGAAGTCAGCGCTTTGAAGTCCGCGGTCGCGGGAACCAACTGCGAAACTGCGGGCGCGTTCTCCTTCAGCTCGCGTTGCGGCGCGACGTTGCGCATTTGGGCGGACTGCTGGTTCTCATCTTTCTGGACCTGGGCCGGCCCGGCCGCGGAGGAGGGAGCTTCCGCCGCTGGCTGTTTCTTGGGCGCGACTCTTTGCATCGTCATTTTGTCGTCGTACTCGCTCTTCTGTTTGCGGCGCTGTTCGACTCGATTCAGCTCCTCGGCCGGAACGGAGTAAACCGTGGCCGGCGTCGTTCCCGATAAGAAAGCGCCGTTGTTCTGCAAGAAGCGCTGACGCTCCGCATCGCCGCGCGCTTCTTCAGCCGAAGGCGAGATCAGGTTGCCTTCCGCGCTCAACGCAAATCCGATCGCCGGCCGCGGCCAGACCCGCGAGAGCTTCGCCGCGAAATCCTTGGCGAGCTGCGGCGGCGCTTCGCTCGCAAGCAATTGCCGGACACGTTCCGCAAAAGCGCGCCGCTCCTCGTCGATCAAACTTCGCGCCGCGCTGGCGACCGCGTCCGTTTCCTTCTGGTAAAGCTCCGCCGTCCGTCGCTCGAGAATGATTTGTTGCTCGTTCGCGCTCCGCAACGCCAGCCAGCCGAGCCCGATGCTCGGCAACACGATGGCGAAGAGAAATATCCAGATGCTTCGTTTCACGACGCGAGGCGCAGGCTATCACGTTGCCCGGCAAACTGGTAGGGACGGCGCGCTGCGCCGTCCGAAACGAATTCAAAGTTTTTCGTCATCTGCCGATCCCGGACGCCGCAGCGCGGCGTCCCTACCAAGCCAGTACCTGCGGGTCGCGCGGGAGAGGATGCCGTGGTCTCCCTGACACAACCCGCAGGCCCGTGGCTAAGGCCTAACGACTTTTCTGGTATTTGTCCGCGTAGTTCTCGAACTGCATCGCTTTCCGGCGGGCCTTCGCGATGCTTCCGCTGGTATCCATTTCGCGGGCGGCTTCCTCGAGCTTCTGGTTTTCCTGCGCGACCCCGGGGACCTGCGCCTCTTTCGGCGCGGCGGCGTTCTTCGCGGCCTGGCTGCGGAGCAACGCGGCTGCGTCCTTCGCCTTGCCTTCGTCGGCCAGCTTCACGGCCGTCTCCTTGGCCACGCGGTTCTCCACCACGCTGTGTTCCCGCGCGACTTCGGCGCGAATACTCGTCTCCGCTTTCTTCTCGTCGTCGGTAAACGCCACCTTCACCGACTGCCGTTGCGCGGGCGCCTCGACGCCGGTGATGGTCGCATACTTCAATTCCACCGCGGCCGGCTCCATCGCGTCCGCCGTTTTTCCTTCGGCCAGGCAACGCACCAGGAAGCGGCGTTTCTCCGAGCCGAACAATTCCGGCATCTTGATCTCCGCCACGCGATCGTGGCATTCGATGTCCGGGCGTCCGATGATCTCTTTCAAGCGCACGCCGTCCGGCGTTTCGATGCGGATGACAATGCTGCGCGCGAGAAGCGAACGGGCCGCTCCGAGTTCCTCGGCGAAAATGCCGGGCAGCTTCTCGGCGTCCTTCACATAGTAATAGTTGGCGTGGCTGGCTTCGGACAAAGCGGTCATGAGATCTTCGTTGTAATCGTCGCCCATGCCGAGGGTGCTGACCGAGATGCCGTCGTTGCGCAGCTCGTGGCCAAGGCGGGCCAGCTCTGATGCGCTGCTCGGACCGACATTAGCGAGGCCGTCCGAAAGCAGGATCACGCGATTCACGCGTTCCTTGTCGAAGAAACGCCGGACCTGCTTCGCGCCCAGAACGACGCCCGCATGCAGCGCGGTGCTGCTGCCCGCCTGGATGCGATGGATCCGCGCCTTGATGTCTTCGCGATGGTCATGATTGCCGACGCGTTCCGGCGGAATGAGCAAATCGGTTTCCGTGTCGTAGGTGACGAGCGCAAAAATATCGTCGTCGTTGAGTTTATCGACCGCCATGGCGGCGGCCTGCCGCGCCTTCTCGAGCTTCGCGCCTTCCATGGATCCGCTCCGGTCCAGGACAATCGCGAGATTCATCGGCGAACGCCGGGCCTCGTCGCTCTTGCGCGCTTCGACTTCGACTTGGACGATCATCTCGCGCGGGCCGAGCCGGTATATGTAATCGCGCTCGGGCGTGACTCGCAGAGTCACATCCGGAGCGGGTGAAGCGGCTGCCGCTTGCGCGAGCACTGCCGCGAGACTGCCTAACAATAGTTTGTTCATGGTCTAGTTAGACCACGTCTCGCGAATCACGGTGTCAGAGCCGCGTTCGAAGTTTGTAAAAGAATTGTCAGAGGAATTTTCCGCTCTGTCGGCGCGCGCGCAGTAGCAACGGCGCTCAGTCGCCGTTCC
>Ga0105242_10003524_pt1 | contig 12168 bp, 7 predicted proteins | sample KBSM24metaG_FD_81521 | JGI IMG/M metagenome (GOLD analysis project Ga0105242, IMG submission 81521) | Miscanthus rhizosphere microbial communities from Kellogg Biological Station, Michigan, USA - KBS M2-4 metaG | ecosystem: Host-associated > Plants > Roots > Rhizosphere > Soil | place: Michigan...
AGGTACACGGGCGTGAACGGAAGACCGCTGCCCGTCGTGAGCTGGCTCGTCACCGTCCACCCTTTGAGCAGGGCGCCCTTCACCCCGTCGATCAGCGCGCCGCCCGCCACGCCGACGCCCGACGTGTACTGGAACTGCGCCGTTACCTGATGCCGCTGATCGAAGTTCGACGGCGCGAGCTCGGCGTCGAGGTCGCGCCAGTTCTGCGCGACGACGCCGCCGTTGAGGTTCACCCCGGCGAACGCCGCGGCGTTGTCCGTGGCTTTCGCCAGCGTGTACTGCACGCTGGCCGCGAGCCCGTTGCGCAGCCGCCGGCGCAGCTGGAACTGGCCGGCGTGCCGGGACGAGCTCCCATTCGACGACAGGTAGATGAAGCCCGCAGGACAGGACGGACACGGGTTCGCCGAACCGGCCGGATAGGTGTTCGGCAGAAACTCCTGGAGCAGGTTCGTCCCCTTCGTGCCCAGGTACGTCGCGGTCATCGTCAGCGACCCCGGCAGGTCGCGCTGGATGAGCGCCTGCCAGTTCTGCGACGCGCCGACGCGCAGGTTCGGATCGACCGCGAACGTGTTGGCGGTGGTCGAGGTGGGCGGGATGAACCCGTTGGCCAGCGTCAGCGGGTGGTCGAGGCTGTTGCTGATCGTGAAAGCCGTGGAGAGCGGCGGCTGCTGGGCGAGGAGCAGGGTGATGGGATTGTAGAAAGACGTGTTGCGGTAGATCCCGTAGCCGGCGCGGATCACCAGGGACGATCCGGGAACGGGCCGCCACGCGATCCCGACGCGCGGCTGGAGCCCGCCGCGATCGCCGTTGATCAGGCCGGCCGGGTACTGCTGGCCCGTCAGCGAGCCCGTCCCGCCTGCGACGACGGGGCTGATCGCCGAAAAGCCCGGCGCGACGTCCAGGTTCACAAGGCGGCCGTAGAGCTCCGTCGGCGGCGTCTCGTATTCCCAGCGCGCGCCCGCCTGCACGGTGAACGTCGGGCTGAGGCGCATGTCGTCGGTGATGTAAGCGTCGGACGAAAGGGCGCGCAGATACTTGTCGGCGTTCCCGAAGGCAATCGAGCTCGTGCCGGGAATGCCGAGCATGAAGTCCGCAAGGTCGGAACCGGTCAGCTTGCCGGTGAAGGCGAAGCCGCCGCGCGGATTCTGCTGGGTCAGGACGTCCACGTGGTTGCGGCGCACGTCGCCGCCGAACGTGAAGTTGTGACGTCCGCGGCTGAAATACGCTTCGCCGCCGCCGCCCAGCGTCTGGTTGCGGTTGTAGTTCGGCAGGGCGTCGGCAAGTCCGCTGATGCTCGAGAACGTCAGGCTCGGCGGCCCCCAGTTCGCGGGATCCTGATTGTTGCCCGTGATGCCGGCGACGCCGGACACGTTCGTGCGGTTGGCGAAGTACGGCGTGGCGTTCGTCGTGATCTGCGTGAACTGCACACGCGGACGAATCGAGAAGAACTGGTTGAACCGGCGCGTCCAGGTCACTGACGTGTCCACGCCGGACACGACGTTCGTATCTTCGAACCCGAAGAGCGTGGTCTGGTCCGTGTGCGTGCGCTGGTACGCGAACAACCCGATCAGCTGGTTGCGATTGTTGATCGGCTGCGTCACGCGCGTCGTGATCAGATCCTGCTTCGCAGCCGTGATGAGCGGCGCCTGGAAATTGTAGCCGCCGCCCGTGAGGAGGTTCGGCCGCGGATAGTAGCCGAGAAGCGAGGCGGCCTGCGGGCTGATGCGCGAGCTCGGAATCACGTTGCCGGGAAACGGCTGCCCTGTCAGCGGATCGACGATCGTGAGCGGATTGCCGGACGCATCGACGCTCCGCGAGAAGTCGCCGCCGCGCTCGAGCAGCGTCGGCATGACCCCGGGCTGGGTCGTCGAGTTGTGATCGTCGGCGTACTGCACCGCGGCGAACACCGTCGGACCGTTGCGCAGTGCTTTCCCGAATTTCAGCGGTCCGCCAAAGGTGCCGATGACGCGGACGTCGCCGTAATCGGGCTTCGCCGTCGGCAGCGCCCCGAACGTGAACGGGCTCGAGTCGAACGCCGAATTGCCCAGGACGACGCCGAGACCGCCGTTGAAGAGCGACCCGCGTCCCCTCCGGTTGTTGCCGAACGCCGCCGCCTGCGCGAACGGCGAGGCGGCGCCGTTGTTCACGCTGCCGTTGATCAGGAATCCGTCGGCGGCACCCGGACCTCCCTCCGCGGCGGCAGGCTCGTCGGCCGGGGCCGCAGCCGCCCGACCGGCGGGCGCTGCCGGCGCGGGCGAGGCCGTCACGCCCGCGCGCTGAAACCCACCGCGCCCGGCGGACGATGACGGTGGCGTGGACGCCGGACGCGACCCGCGCGATGCCGGCGGACTGGACGGCTGAGCGGCCGGCGGTGGCGGCGGTGGAAGGCCGCGTGTGATCTCGGCGAACGGTTTGAGCGTCAACAGCCACGCCGACGGCTGCGGCTCGGGGGTAACGGTGATCTCGCGAGTCAGCTGCTCGAAACCGAGCATCTCGACGCGGAGCGTCCACACACCCGCCGACGCGTCCGGGAGCCTGAATACTCCCTGCTCGTCCGTCGCCGTCGTCAGCGTCTTGTCACCGGCCGATGCGGTGACCGTGGCGCCGGGGACGGGAAGGCCGCCGAAGGTCACCTGCCCGGAGTGCTCGCCCCCGGCCAGCACGTGATGGGCTCCGACGATGAGCGCGGCGAGGATCAACGCGAAGCGCAAGACAGTGGACATCTCGCGTCAGTCTTCGGTCGGGTGTTCGGCGCGGTCGATCACGAGGACGTCAACGGCCCCTCGAGTGGAGTCGAGCTTCAGGCCCAGCTGCTCCTGAACGGCGGTGAAGATTGAAGGCCCGTTCGGATCGATCGCCGGCAGGCCCGGGGGCGGATCGCCGCGCCCCTGCGGCACCTGGTCGGGTGTCCACTGCAGGTCGAGATCGTAGGTACCCGAGAGGCCGGTCTTGTCCACGACCGTGCGGTTGACGAACCTTGCCAGCACGTTGGTCAGCTGCGCCATCGAAGAACTGCCGCCAGACAAGTTCCCTGGAAACATCCGCATGCCGCAGGGCATGCGCTCGCCAGGCGCCGGCGGTGGAGGCGGAGCGCCGCGGCCGCGGGCCGCGGCCATCAACGCCGCGCAGTCGGTCGCCGCCGGACGCAGCTGCGGGCCAAGCTTGCCGTCGGCTCGGGCGAGCACCAGGGCGTAGATCGGGGAATCCTTCGTCTCCCGGTGAACCGTCAGCTGAAACCGCTCGGCCAGCATGTTCCGGAGCATGACGAACATGGCGGGTGGAGGGCCGTTCGGCCCCGGCTGCGGATCGCCTGGCGCCTTCGCGACGATGTCGAACCGGTCGGACTCGATCCATTTGGGACCGCCGGTAATTTGAAACGCGGCAAGCGGTTGCGGCGTGCCGTAGGCGGCCGAGATGAGCTCGCGAAGCGGTACGTTCGTGGCGCGGAAACGTCCTCCGGGCGCAAACCCGATGCCGATCCGGTTGTCGCCGGACTTGTTGGTTTTGACGGAAGCTACCTCGAAGGTCGCGTTGTCAGCCTTGGGATCGGGCGCCTGCGGAAGGGGGCGCGGGGCGGCGACCTCGAACGTACCGTTGTCAGCCGGCGGCTTCGGCGTCTGCGCCACGAGGCGTGGGCTGAAAGCGGCCGCCAGCGCGGAGAGACAGAGGACCGAGGCCGGTACGACGAGTTTTCGCATGGTTATAGGACATTACGCCCGGTGGTTTGGTTGGGTTCCCGGGCCTCAGTCTTCCGTTGGTTTCGCCCCCCTCGCCGAGTCCAGCTTCAGCTCGAGCCGTTCCTGCAAGGCTGTGAAGCGCGTCGAGATCGGCATCGAACAGCCCAGCTACCCCCCCGGCTGCGTTCCATCACCAGCGTGTAAATCGGCGGCGTTCTCCGTTATCCGTTCTACGTTCGCCGTTGTTTGAAGTTCACACTCAGTCCTCGGCCGGCTTCTCCGCACGCTCGACCACCAGGACATCCACCGGCCCCTTCGTCGACTCCAGCTTCAGCCCCAGTTGCTCCTGCAGCGCCGTGAACAGCGATGGACCGTTCGGGTCGACGGTCACGCCGTTGACCTGGACCGGTTGATCGCCGACAGGCCCGGGAATCTGATCCGGCGTCCAGTTGAGATCGACGTCGTACCCGCCCGCGAGCCCCGTCCGATCGACGACGATGCGGCCGGCGAAGGTGGACAGCGTCGAGGCGAGCGCCGCCATCGTCGATCCGCGCGCCTTGAGATTGCCGAACCCCAGCATGGATCCGCAGGATGGAAGTTGGCCGGGCGCCGGAGGCGCGCTGGGCGCGGTCGCGGGTCCGCAGTTCGCGTCGGACTTGCGCAGCTGCGCGCCCGTTTTGCCGTCCGCGCGCGCCGGGACGAGCGAATACGTCGGCATCTCGCGTGTGTCGGGCCGCACGACGAGCTTGAACCGATCGGCAAGGAGCGATCGGAGCATCAGCTGCAGTTCTTCCTGCGAGGGGTTGCCGCCTTCGGCCTTCGCGACGACGTCGAAACGCGCGGTGCTGATCCAGTCGGGTCCGCCGACGACCTGAAAATCCTGGACGCGATACGCGTAGCGAATCATGAGCCGCAGCGGCACGTTCACAAGATTGAGACGGCCGCCGGGCTGCGGCGTCATCAACACGCGGCCGTCGCCCGACGTATTCGGCTTGACCGACGCGACCTCGAACGCCGGCGGCTTCGCCGGGCTTGTTGATTGAGCAGCGGTGAAAGCCGTAAGGACCGCCGCGAGCATGCTCTTGGTCATCAAAGCTCCAGGCTATTGGACACCGGCCGGATCAGATCGGACTGCGTTCCTAGTTGGCTTCCGGCTGCTCGGCGCGGTCGATCACGAGCACGCTCACGGGGCCCTTCGTCGATTCGAGCTTCAACCCGAGTTGTTCCGCCAGCGCCGCAAACAGCGAGGGACCGTCGCTGGCAGGCGGTTCGAGGCCAGGCGGCCGGCCGGGCAGATCGCTGCGTCCGGCCAGAGATGGGTCCGGCGCGTATTCGAGCGTGAACTCGTAGAAACCCTGGAGCCCGGTCTTGTCGACGACCATCGAGCCCGCAATGCGCGAGAGGTTGTTGGCGATCTGATCGATCGTGACGTGCCCGCTCGAGATCCGCCCGGGGCCGAGCATGACGCCGCAGACCTGCATCTGGGCCGGCGACATCGGCTGCGGAATCGGGCGGGGATTCCCGGCGCCTGGCGGCGGCGCCACGGGGCAGTCGGTCGCTGTGGACGGCTTGAGGTTCGGCCCCAGCTTATCCTGGCCGATCCGCACGAGGGAGAACATCGGCAGCTCGCGCGTCTCGGTGTGGGTCACGAGCTTGAACCGATCCGCGAGCAGCGTCTGCAGTTTGGGAAACAGCATCGACGGCGCCGCGCCGGGGGCGTTGCCGCTGCCGAGCACGTCGAAGCGATCGTCGAAGAGCCACTTCGGTCCGCCGGCGATCTGGTTGTCCTGCAGCTGGAACGCGATGCGAATCAACATCCCGAGCGTCACGTTGGTGGCGCTCCACCCGCCGTTGGCGGCCGGCAACATCGAGACGCGGCCGGCGCCTGATTTATTGGGCTTGACCGAGGTGACGTCGAACGCCGCGCTCTGGACGCGCTCGGGCGTCTGCGCGCGCAGGCGGGGCGTGAACACACCCACAGCGATCGGCACCGCGACACCGGCCAGCGCGGCGAGGGCGAGCAGCGATCGGGTCCACGCCGTCAGGGCCGCCCTGCCTTCCGCCGTCATGATCTGTTCGACGCGCCGCTTCAGGTCCGAACCGGTCACGCCGGCAACGCAGACGAGCGGCGCCTCGACGTACCACTGACATGTTCGAAGAATGCTCTCGGCGTAGGTTTGCGGATCGCTGCCCATCGAGACGACGGCCTCGTCGCACGCCCGCTCGCGCTCGTCCACGAGACGCGATCCGATCCACCACACCAGCGGATGGAACCAGCAGGCCGCCTGCACGAGCATGTGCAACGCGGCGACGAGGTTGTCGCGGCGGCGCACGTGGACGATCTCGTGCGCGATAATCGCGTCGACCTGCTGGCCGCTCAGACGCGTCTCGATGCCGTCCGGCCACAACAGGACGGGGCGCACGATGCCGAAGACGCCGGGCTCGAAGGGCGATCGTGAGACCACCAGCGGCAACGGTCGAGCGCCGCCCATCCGCCTTTCGAGGCGCCTGAGCGAGTCGCACACCGGTCCACCGACCACCTGATCCCCGGCCTTGACCAACGCGGCCACGCGCCTCCAGCGCACGAACCAGACGAGCAGCACGACCGACGCACCCGCAAGCCACACGGCGATCAGCGCTGACGCCATGGCGGACTCCGACGACGCGGAGCGCGCGACCCCACCCTCACGATTCCCAGGTGCCGTCGGCGCCGCAAACGGCACGCTGACCACCTCCATAACCTGTGCGATCGGCGTTGGAGCGGTCGCCCGGGCAGGACGCCAGCCCATCTGACTGCCGGCGCCGACGAGCAGCGCGAACGGCACCAGGAACTTGAGCGACGCCGCCAGCCAGATGCCGTGACGCACCTGCGCGTGGTGCCGCCGGAATGCGAGCGTGAACAGGCCGGCAACGCCGGCGACGAGAGTGGACTGCCAGAGGTGGTTCGCGATCAACGCCATCATGGGGTGCGGTCCTCCCAACGGGATCAGTGGCCAGTGGTCAGTGATCAGTGATCAGTGATCAGGTGCTCGGCGCCCGTCACTTCCTGTCGCCTCGCTCACCGGCCAACTTGAGCAGCGTTTTCTCGGCCTCCTGGACGTCCTCGAGCGACAGACGGCCGGATTCGATGAGATGCGCCATGACCGGCTGCATGCGTCCGCCGAAGAAGCTCAGAAACTCGTCGATGAGCCGGCGTTGCGCGGCCGTCCTCGAAATCGCCGCCGCGAAGATGTGCGCGTTGCCGATCTTCTTCACGCGCCGGACGGCCTTCTTGCCCTCCAATCGGTACACCATCGTCTGCACCGTGGTGTACGCGGGCCGGTTCTTGTCGGGCAGCGCTTCCTGAATCTCCCTGACCGACGAATCGCCGCGGGTCCAGAGGGCCTCCATGATCCGGAGCTCGATCTTGCTCAATCGCGGCAGCGCCACGCGTGACCTCCTAACGACGTAGATAGATCTACTACATATGTAGTTTTAATACAAGCGGCTGGACTGAGCGGGCTGGAGGCGTCTCTCTCAACGCGTTGAATCGTCGCTGACGAACATCCAGAGCAGCGTGCTCACGATGCTCACGACCAGGGAGCCGAAGAACGCGGCCCAGAAGCCGCTGACTCGAAAGCCGAGGCCCAGCGATTCGGACAGCGAGCTCGTCAGCCACAGCATCAGCCCGTTGACGACGAGCGCAAAAATGCCGAGCGTAAGGATAATGAGGGGCAGCGTGAGGAGCTTGGCGACCGGCCGGATGAAGGCGTTCACGATGCCGAACACCAGGGCCACACCCAGGAATGGCAGCACCTCGCCGGAGTACGTGACGCCGGGCACGAGCCGCGTCGCGACCCAGAGCGCCGCTGCGTTGACGAGCAGGCGGACGAGAAACATGAACGTGTCCTTTCGTCCGGACGAGCCGGCGGCGACCGTCCCTGAACGGTCACAAAGCCCATGGTTCTACCCGAGTTCGCCGGAGTCGGCAAGTGTTTTCCGCCGTGTGGGTTAGACGATGTTCGCGGCGCTCCGGCATCTGGCATCGCCGTTGCTCTGTTATTGGATGCGGTGTCTAGAACCGAGGTGGGTCCCTTGTCTCTCCATATGTCTCAGTTGAAGCGGCTCGCCGCAGCCGGCGGGACTGCCGCGTTGCTGATCGCCGCCACGAGCGGACCGGCCGCCGCGCAGGTCTTTGCCGCGCCCGACGCCGCGGTGAAGTTCGAAGTGAAGCCCAAGCAGGCCCAGGTGTACATGGACGGCTTCTACGCGGGCATCGTCGACGACTACGACGACTGGTATCAACGGCTGTACACCGCGCCCGGCCCCCACGAGATCACGCTGTTCCTCGACGGCTACCGAACGCACACGCAGCGCGCCTACCTGGCGCCGGATCACACCTTCAAGGTGAAGTTCCAGATGGAGAAGCTGCCGGCCGGCGAAGTCGCGGAGCGGCCGCCGGCGCCGCCGCCGCCTCCCCCGCCCGATGCGCAGGGTCAAGGGCCGCGCCGCACGTACGGCCGCCGGGGTCAGCCGCCCTCGCCGGGCGCTCCACCCGACACCTCTGCCTCACCGCCGCCTTCGGCCGAACGCGCACGCGGCACGCTCGAACTCCACTTGCAGCCGGCCGACGCCGAAGTCCTGGTGGACGGGCAATCGTGGCCGCGCTCGGGCGCCGACCGCGTGACGATCGATCTGTCTGAAGGCGAGCACAACGTCCAGGTGAGGAAGAGCGGATACGTCGGGTATCTCACGGACGTGCAGATTCGCCCCGGCGAGACGGCCACGCTCGATGTCGCCCTGCGGGCGGAGACACAGAGGTAACGAGAGGCACAGAGGGATCTGGCCACAGAGACACAGAGACACAGAGAAGAATTCAGTAATATCTCTGTGACTCTGTGACTCTGTGGCCTGCGTTCGCCATCGTGTTCGCCGCGGTGTTCGTGGCCGGACAACTACCTCGGCCACCGGCTGATCCGGAGCTCGGCGTGAGCGAGACGCTTGCGCGGGAACGCGCGGCTCGCGTCTCGAACCTTCGCTACGAGTTGTCCTTCGTCATTCCTTCCGACCGCCGCGTGGCCATCACCGGCCGTGAGGCCGTCGCGTTCACCCTCAGCGATGCGTCGGCGCCGCTCGCGATTGATTTCGCGCCGAACCAGCAGGGGCGCGTGCGGCGTGTCGAAGTGTCCGGTACGGCCATCGACGCGCGTCAGGTCAACGGTCACCTCGTCGTGCCGGCGGCTGCACTCCGCCAGGGCGACAACCGCCTGACGATCGAGTTCGACGCGGGAGATGCCCCGCTCAACCGCAACGACGATTTCCTGTACACGATTCTGGTCCCGGCACGCGCGCACCAGGCGTTCCCGTGCTTCGACCAGCCCGATCTCAAGGCGCGCTGGACGCTGGCACTCGACGTCCCGTCCGGATGGGAAACGGTCGCCAACGGGGCCGAGACCTCACGCGAAGCCCGCGACGGCCGCGTCCGGCTCACGTTCGCGGAGACGCAGCCGATCTCGACGTATTTGTTCGCGTTCGCCGCGGGCCGGTTTTCGGTCGAGCGGGCCGCGCGGGGCGGCCGCGAGATGCGGATGTTCCACCGCGAAACGGACGCCGCGAAGGTCGCCAGGAACCGCGACGCGATATTCGACCTGCACGCGGCGGCGCTCAACTGGCTCGAGCGGTACACCGAACTGCCCTACCCGTTCGGCAAGTTCGACTTCCTGCTGGTGCCGGCGTTCCAGTTCGGCGGGATGGAACACCCGGGCGCGATTTTCTACAACGCGTCCGGGCTGATGCTCGACGAATCCGCGACGCAGAACCAGCAGCTCGAGCGCGCCAGCGTGATCTCGCACGAAACGGCGCACATGTGGTTCGGGGATCTCGTGACGATGCGGTGGTTCACCGACGTCTGGATGAAGGAGGTCTTCGCCAACTTCATGGCGGCGAAGATCGTCAACCCGTCGTTTCCCTCCATCAACCACGACCTGCGATTCCTGTTCGCGTACTACCCGGCGGCGTACGAGGTGGATCGCACGGAAGGCACGAACGCGATCCGCCAGCCGCTGGCGAACCTGAGCGACGCGGGGACACTCTACGGCAACATCATCTACGACAAGGCGCCGATCGTCATGCGCCAGCTCGAGACGCTGGTCGGCCCGGACCCGTTCCGCGACGGGATGCGCGAGTATCTGCGCCGGTTCGCGTTCGGCAACGCGACGTGGTCAGACCTCGTCGCGATCCTCGACGAGAAGACGCCCGACGATCTCGTCTCGTGGAGCCATGCGTGGGTGGACGAACGCGCCAGGCCCGTGATCACGACGGCGTTGACGACCGAAAACGGACGCATCGCGAGCCTGACCCTCACCCAGCGCGATCCTTACCCTGACCGGGGGCTCGCGTGGGGCCAGGCCATGCAGGTGGCGCTCGGGTATCCCGATCGCATCCAGTTGCTGCCGGTCAGGCTCAACGCCGCGTCCGTCGAGGTCATGGCGGCGCGCGGTCTGCCGGCGCCCCTGTTCGTGCTGCCGAACGGCGGCGGTCTCGCCTACGGCGAGTTGCACCTCGATCCCGCGAGCCTGGCATGGCTGAGCACGAAGCTCCCCGAGATTCCCGACGCGCTCACCCGCGGAAGCGCGTGGACCACCCTGTGGGATGCGATGCTCGACGGCGAGCTCCCGCCGGACGCACTCATCGATCTCGCGCTTCGATCGCTGCCGCGCGAGACCGACGAGCTCAACGTCCAGCACGTGCTCGGCACGCTGAACCAGGCATACTGGCGGTTTACGCCGGCGGAACGCCGCGTCGTGCTGGCGCCGCGGATCGAGCGCACGCTGCGGTCCGGCCTGGCCGCGGCCCGGACACCCAGCCTGAAGGGCTCGTACTTTTCCACCCTGCGCGACACGGCGATGACACCGCCGACGCTCGCGTGGTTGACCACGATCTGGGGACGGCAGGTAAAGGTGCCCGGGCTGACGCTGGCCGAGAACGACGAGATCGCGCTCGCCCAGGAACTGGCCCTTCGAGCCGTACCGGGCTGGAAGAGGATCCTGGAGCAGCAGGCCGCGCGGACGAAAAACCCCGATCGGCAGGCGCGTTTACGGTTCGTGATGCCGGCGCTGTCATCCGATCCGGCCGAGCGCCGCGCGTTCTTCGAATCCCTTCGCGATGCCGCGAACCGGCAGCACGAGCCGTGGGTGCTCGACGGCCTCCGGTCGCTGCACCACCCGCTGCGCGCCGAAGCGTCCGAGCCGTACATCCAGCCGAGCCTCGCGCTCCTGCCGGAGATTCAGCGTACCGGCGACATTTTCTTCCCCAAGCGCTGGATGGACGCCACGCTCAGCGGACACCGGTCGCCCGCCGCCGCGCAGACCGTCAGGAGCTTCGTCGACGTGCTGCCCGCGTCCTACCCCGACCGGCTCAGGCGCATCATTCTCTCTTCCGCCGACGACCTGTTTCGCTCCGCGCGCATGAAGTAGACGAGCGCGAAGGTCAGCGCCGCCAGCGGAAACGCGCAGAAGCCCGCCCAGCCGCCGACAGTGAACCCGAGCGGCCCGAAATATGCGCCGAGCGCGCCGCCGGCGAAGAACGCCACCATATAAAAGGTGTTGAGCCGCGCACGCGCGGTCGGCACGAGCGTGTAGATGCGCGACTGGTTCGCCACGTGGCCGGCCTGCACGCCGATGTCGACGAGCACGATGCCCGCGATGAGCCCGGCAAGCGTGCGGCCCGCGACGAGCAGCATCACGTATCCGGTCAGCGTCATGACGATGGCCGTGAAGACCGTGCGCTCGCTGCCCTTCCGGTCCGACAGGCGTCCCACAAACGGTGCCGCCGCGGCGCTCGCCGCGCCGAGGAGGCCAAACGTCCCGGCCGCACCCGTGCCGTAGTGGTACGGCGGCGTCCTGAGCAGGAACACCAGCGTCGTCCACAGCGCGGCAAACGAGAAGAAGAGAAGCCCGGCGAGCAGCGCCGCTTCCCGGAGGACCTGATGCTCGCGGGCCAGCTCCGCAACCGATCGCATCAGCTTCGTCCAGGGCATCGAGACCTGGGGCGGGCTGAGAGGCAGCGACAGGCGGATGACCACGGCGAGGCCGATCATCAGCACGGATGCGACCCAGTAGACGGTCCGCCAGCCGTAGGCCGCGCCGAACACGCCGCTGAACGTCCGCGCGAGCAGCGCGCCGACGAGCAGTCCGCCGAGGACGGTGCCGACGATGCGCCCGCGTTCGCGTTCGGGCGCGTGGTGAGCCGCGAACGGCACGATCACCTGCACCGTCGAGGCCGTGAGGCCGACGACGAAGCTCGCCGCGCTGAGCCACACCACGTTCGGCGAGACGGCCGTGAACGCCAGCGCCAGCGAGGCCGCAACGAGCAGCGTGGTGATCAGCTTGCGGCGTTCGTACTTGTCGCCAAGCGGCACGAAGATCAGCATGCCGGTGCCCATGCCGATCTGCGTCAGCATGAACACGGCGCCCACCTGCGTGACCGACAGGCCGAACTCGCGCGCGATGTC
>Ga0105242_10003527_pt1 | contig 12160 bp, 7 predicted proteins | sample KBSM24metaG_FD_81521 | JGI IMG/M metagenome (GOLD analysis project Ga0105242, IMG submission 81521) | Miscanthus rhizosphere microbial communities from Kellogg Biological Station, Michigan, USA - KBS M2-4 metaG | ecosystem: Host-associated > Plants > Roots > Rhizosphere > Soil | place: Michigan...
GGCCGTGTCTCTTCGTAGGTGATGAGCGACATCGGCGCGATCGAGTTCGGCTGATGGCACGCCTGGCACTTGTCCTGAAGAATCGGCGCGACGTCCTTCGAAAACGTGACGGGTGCAGCCACGCCCGCGTCAGCGGCGCGAGCAGCCGGCGCCACCGCGAGCACTGCGCCAAGCGCGACCAGACCGGTGAGCGTTCTCATGGTTCTCTCCTTCACGATTCGGGACGGCACCCCATCAGGAGCCTGGCTCTCATGCAGACCCTATAGTATGACGATAGCAAGCATCGCAGCCGTGTCCCGGTTCGCATAACGTTCGTTCTCAGTTCTGCCGGCCAGAAATCTGCTTCTTCTTGAAATCATTGACGTTACAGGCGTCAACGGTAGCGCACACCCGGCCTGTCCAGGTGCGCCTGGTCTTTCCCGGTTCTCGTTGCAGACCGAACCGTGTGGCTCGAAAGTGTTATCCATGCTTCCGGAATGAACTGTTACCCATGTGACCGGAATAGACCAACGACTCGGTCAATCGCACTCCACTCGATTGCGTCCGGCGGTCTTGGCTCGGTAGAGCGCGGCGTCCGCGCGGTGCAGAGTGTCCTGGAGCGACTCGTCTTGACGTAGCTGCGTGACACCGCAGGAAACCGTAATCGGACGGCGCAGGTCGTTCTCGATACTGGCACTGAGCGCTATTCGTCCCCGGATGCGCTCGGCGCATTCGCGGGCCCCGTCTTGCCCCGTCTGGATCAACACCAGGAGAAATTCATCTCCACCGTAACGGCCGATAAAGTCGATGGCACGCAGCTCATTGCGAGCGATTTCGGCAACCGATTGCAGCGCCAAGTCGCCGCATCGGTGCCCCTGGGTATCGTTGATGTCCTTCAACTCGTCGATGTCGAGCAGGCACACACACAATGGACCGGCACCGCGGTCACAACGGATCTTTTCGTGGGTGAGCATGTCCAGGACTCGGCCGCGGTTGTAGATCCGGGTCAGGCGATCGTATCCGCTTTCACGCAGACGCTGGCGCAAATCATGGACGTACCCGCCCATGAACGAGAACCACACCAGCACGGTGGCCAGGACGAGGCCACGCAAAACCTCGATCGTCTTCGGATCGAGTTGTGCTGGCTGCGGTGCCGGAAGACCGACCACGAGGGCATACGCGCACATGGTGAACGCGCCGACCAGCAGAAGGGCGCGCGTCCCAAGGCGCAACACGCCGAAGAACATGATCATCGGATAGATGAGCAGGAACACCGTGCGCATCGCGCCGAGGTGATACAAGGCATACGTGACCACGCAAATTGCCGCAAGCATCATCGGTACGGTCAGGCTGCGATCGCGAGCACGCAGGTTCAGGCCGGAGCGGAACACAAAGTAGAACGCGGCCATGGACGCGAGGACGATGCCGGCCGCGATGGCGAAGGGCCGGACTGCCAGGGCTCCTGCAAGGGTGCAGACACCCAGGAGGAGGACCACCATCAAGGACGTCCCGGCGGCGATCAGGTAGCGGCGGAAACGAACGCGTTGGAGGCGATCGCCGCTCGGGAACAGAAAGACACGCGCGATTGCTTGCCTCAGAGCCATTCAATCGTGGCGAAGCGGAGGGTCCGACGTCTCTCGCTGTTCGTTGCGGACTTTGGCATGCGCGCCTCCTGAAAACGCTCATCCTGTTCCGCAAGGTCCGAGCGTTCAAGGGAAATCGGATGTAACAATTTGAAGTTCTAGACGGCCAAGAAGTTGGCTTGCACGATCAGGAACTAGCGGACTATCTGGACGACTCGGCGGCTCGTGGTCGTCAGCACATCCCGGTCATCCTTGCCAGGCTAACGCCGTTTGTCTAGCGCGAAAGAACGCGACCACACCATCCGATTGCTTTGAGCGGATGGCGACTCTGCTCGATTCGGGAACGTCGGCAGACCTGTACCGCGTGCGAGATAGGTCTTGAGACAGGAAGCGGCGCTCAAGTTGTTTCATCCCTCTCTCCCGGCTGATGATCCCCTGAACTCCTCAATTCGAGATATCGTCGACGGCGCGGGCCTTCACCATTCCAACATTGTCCGGGCATTCGATGTCGGCAGCCACGAAGGCCACTTGTATGTCCTCACGGAATATCTGGTCGGTAGGTCGTTGAAGACCGTCCTTGAAACTCGGTCGCCTTCGCTCTCTGCGAGAGTGCTCGAAGTTGGAACAGGTCTGTGCGGCGTTGGTGTATGCCCACGGTCGCGGCGGCGTTCTCAGCTAGGTCGCCGCCGAGACGATGATTGGATGCGCGGTGGATATCTGGGGGTTATACGCGTGGGAGCGCGAGCACGCCCACCCGCTCCGCGCAAGCGGGAGAGGTCACGGAAGGACGGAAGCCGATACCGTTGCTCTCAGCGGCCGCCGTCCACTGCCGGGAATTGCTTGCGCTGCAGCGACCACAATCGCCGTTCTACTGCATCGATAGCCGCTGCGCCTCGGCGCAGTCTGCGCCGAGATCGAAATACCGTTTCACAGTGGCCGCGTCGGTTTCGTACGGGTGCTTCTCGCCCGGCGCGCGCGGCAACTGCGCGATCCGCGCGCGATCGTACGCGCGGTCGAACTCGGTGTGGTTCGACATCACGACGGTTGCGCCGGCCGCTGCCGCAGCCTTCCCCATCTTGTTCTGGCTGTCGCGGTATATCGCGAAGCTCTCCGCCCGCCGCGGGAAGTTGAACGCGGTGCCGCCGGAGTATGCGACAACCACCGAACGGCCCCCGTCCCTCACTGGAAAGATATAAGACAGCGTGCCCGGCGTGTGGCCTGGCGTGGCGATCACGTCCACGGTCGTGCCGCCGAGCGTAATCTTCGTGCCTTCCGGTCCGACGACCATGTCGCGCTTCGGCACGCCGCCTGGCGCCGACGCGGGACGCTGGAGCGTCGCCTCCCAATCCGGCGCCCCCATCACGATCCTGGCGCGATAGCGGCTCTGGAGCAGCGCCGCGCCCTGGTCGTGATCGCCGTGCGCGTGGCTGATCAGCACGTACTTGATACTGCCCGGGTCGAGACCGAGCGTCGTCAGGCCCTCCACGATCTCCGGCTCGATCGCATAGTCGAACAGCGTGTCGATGAGGACGATGCCATCGGTCGTCGTGAGCGCCCACGAGGAGTGAATCTTCGTGCCGACGAAGTAGAGGTTGTCGAAGACTTTGTAGGGCCTGGCGTACCAGAGCGCGCGGTCGGGCACGTTGCGGGCGGCGGGCGGCGCGGCGCCTCGTCCGGCACCGCCGTCGAGGTTGTCGGGCGCCACACAGATGCGCAAGAACGTTCCCGCGTACTCGGCCCCCGCGGCGCGCTTCGCCGCCTTCACCAGGTTTTCCGGTGTGACCGGGGCGGGCGCCTGGGCGTGAACCGTCAACGTCATCACACCGACCGCAGCGACGAACAGCAGACCGACCCTCATCACAGCCTCCTCCCGCGGCGCATCAGTCGCGCGGCCCGTAATGCGGCGCGGCCTGCCCCAGCTCGATCGCCCCGAGGTCGGGAGCCGCGCCAGCGAATCCATCCGTCACGTTCGGCAACGTTTTTCCGCGATCGACGGCTGCCGATCCAGGCTTCAGCCTGAAGTCGAACGATTCCGCCTTGTAGACTCTCTGGACCGTCGCCACGTCCTGCGCGTCGAGCCTCGGGACGTTCATGAACACGTCGTAGTCGACGAGGACGCTGTGCTGATCCTGATGCGTGGCACGGCTGTACTCCTGAAGCGTGCCGTACTGACGCGTTTCGAGCGATGCCGCCCCCGGGGCGGCCGGCGCGGGACCTGCGCCGCGTCCACGCAGCAAGGAGCTGTAGTCCGCAGCCGTCGCCCACGGCGGGGAGTTCCAGCCGAACGAATACGGCGCGCCGGGGTTCGGCCTGAAGCCGTTGTAATCCGAGGAGGAATAGTTCGTGTACGTGTTGATCGCGAAAATCGCGGGCGCCGAATTTTCGCCGAGAAACAGGTTGTTCGCCCAGTGGACGTTCGAGGCGCCCTGCGCCTGCGTCTCCGACAGCACGGTGTTGTTGTAGAAGATCGCGCCGGCCGAGCCGCCGGTCAGCCTCGTCGATCCGCCCGGCATGTGATACACCACGTTTCGTATCCAGTACACGGGGCCGCCGATCGCCGGCTGATTGCAGAACGCGTGCGACGCGGAGTTGATCATCATGTTCCGCATCACCCGGACGTTGTGCATGCTGCCGTCCACTTCGAACGGGTTGTCGTGGAAGTTGGTCATGTAGTTGTTGTAGTAGTCGATCGAGACCGTCCGCCTGTCGAAGTACTCGCGCGCCGGATAGTTCGGACCGCCGACCGCGGCCGAGCCGTCCGGATTGCCGTACGTCTCCGTATCGATGCCGTCGTGGAAATTCGCGACGTAGTTGTACGCGACGACGTGTCCGGGGCCGTACACCTTGACCGCGATGTACGAGCCCATCACCGGCGGGAATTTCTGTCCATCCTTGCCGTCGAACTTCCGCCAGAACTCGCCGGCCCAGCCGATGACGTGATCGGGGTCGTGCCGGCCGATGAAGTAGTTGTCGGCGATGTAGAAGTTGCTCGAACCCGAGTAGTTCGTGAACACGCCGGCGCCGATGTCCTCGAACCGGCAGTGTTTCACCGTGATGCCCCTGGCGCCGGCCAGGAACTGCGTGCCGGCGAGAATCGCGTAGTCCGTGTTCCGGAACGTCAGTCCCTCGAAGTAGGTGTAATCCGCGGCCCTGACGTCGAACAGCGCGGCGTTGCCGGCGCCGTCGAAAATCGCGGGACCGTCGCCCGCCCCCTTGATCACGATCGGTTTCTCGGGTGTGCCCTTCGCGAGCAGGTAGTACGTCCCGTCGAGCGGCGTCGTGCGGTTCACTGCCGGATCGTTCGTGTATTCGTAGCGGTTGTATTTGTAGAGGCCTGCATGCACGAGGACGGTATCGCCGGCCTTCACGCGCGGACGACCTGCGGTCGCCCAGTCGGTGCCGGCGCACGTGAGGTTGTACGCGCACATCAGGCCTTCGAACGACGGCTCGATCTTCGCGCCCTTATAGCCTGGCGGATACACGTGGTAAACCGCGCCGCCCGCCGCCGGCATCGGCTCGGGACGCGTTCTCACCGTGACCGTCTTCGTGGCCTGCCCGCTCACGCCGTCGGGATCGTGCAGCACGAAGCGCGCTTCGTACGCCGTATTCGGTTCGAGATCGAGGATGCTGCCGGCGAACATGTTCGGCGAAGTGACGTCGAGCTGATCTCCCTGCTTGATACGCTCGCCCCGAAGCCTCAGCATCGGCAGCGCCTGTTTCCAGTCGGTCGTGCCCTGCCTGCGGTACGAGACATCAACCGACGCGTTCCGGTTGTCGTCGCCCTGGACGAACCATTCGAAGCCGAGGTTGATCAGCGTCGGCGGATCGATCAGGAACTCGCCCGCCGTCACCCCTGCGCCGGCCGCGGCGGCGGTCACCACTCGCTGCCGCAGCGAGGAACCGGTCATGACCATGAACGCCAGCGTGAGGAGAAGCGCTCGGACGGCGGCTGTCTTCATAGTGGTTCCTTCCTGAGACGGTCACATCTTACTCGCGTCAACTTCAGATTCCTGTGCGCGCGCACGCGAGCGTCAGCAAAATTCAGGCAAAACTGGACGCGGCATCTCCCGGCGGCAGTCGCGCGTCATAGTATTGGCCGATGACCGCGAAGCTCTCGCGCCTCTTGCCCTGCACGGCCGTCGTGGCGTTCGCGGCAGCGGCGGGCGACACCGGCCGCGCTGCCATGCAGGCGGCGCCGCCTGGCGGGGCCGCCTGCTCGGCCCTCGCCACGGCGCAGTTCGCCACGGTGAAGGCCCTGAGCACGGCCTATGAAGCCGGATCGACGACACAGCCGGCCCACTGCGTCGTCCGCGGCTCCGCCGCGCCCCGCACCGGTGCGGACGGCAAGCCGTACGAGACCCGCTTCGAACTGCGGCTGCCGACCATATGGAGCGGGCGATTCCTGTATCAGGGCGGCGGCGGCAACGATGGGGCCGTCGCGCCGGCCGTCGGCCGCAACACGGGATCATTTCCGGATACCGGCCTCCAGCGGGGCTTCGCCGTCGCGACGACGGACGCCGGTCATCAGGGCGCGACCGCCGAGTTCGGTCTCGATCCCGTCGCTCGCGTGGATCACGCCTACGCCGCGCACGAACGGACGTACACGATCGCCATGGCGATCCAGTCGCGCTACTACGGCCGGAGACCCGACCACAGCTACTTCGTCGGCTGCTCGGGCGGTGGGCGCCAGGGCATGATGTTCGCGCAGCGCTATCCCGCATACTTCGACGGCATCGCCATCTGCGCCCCGGCCATGAGCGTGTCGAGCGGCGCGACGATCGCAGCGGCCTGGGACACGCAGACCTACCTGTCCGCCGCCCCCGCCGATGCGAGCGGACAGCGGGTGCTCAGCCGCGCGTTCAGCGACGCAGACCTGGCGCTCGTCGCACGCGGCATTACGGCAGCGTGCGATGCCGCCGACGGCGCGGCCGACGGCATGGTCCTCCGCCCCGAGGCCTGCCGGTTCGATCCGGCGACGCTGCAGTGCGGCGGGGCGAAAGACGCGACGTGCCTGGCGGCCGACCAGGTTGTGGCGCTCCAGCGCGCGTTCGGCGGCCCGCGCACCTCCTCCGGACGCGCGCTGTATGTCGGACAGGCCTGGGATCCGGGCATCGCCGCGCCCGGCTGGCGGCAGTGGAAGCTGGGCTCGTCGCAGACCGGGACGCCGAATTCCGCGAACACGACGCTGATGGCCGGCGCGCTGGCATACGAGTTCGTCACGCCGCCCGACCCGTCGCTGGCGATCACCCGGTTCGACTTCGATCGCGATCCCGATCGGATGCAGGCGTTCTCGCGGGTCTACGACACCTACGGCGACGCGACGCTGGCCGGTTTTCGCGCCCGCGGAGGGAAGCTGCTGATCTTCCACGGGACCGCCGATCCGATCTTCTCGGCCCTCGAGTCGATTGACTACTACCAGCGGCTCACGCGCAATGACGGCGGGCCGGACGCCACGGCCCGGTGGGCCCGCCTGTTCCTCGTGCCGGGCATGAACCACTGCGCCGGCGGTCCCGCGACCGACAGCTTCGACGGGCTGGGCGCCATCGCCGACTGGGTCGAGAAGGGCACGGTGCCCGCACGTATCGACGCGTCGGCCCGCGCGGGTACGACGTACTTCCCAGGACGGACGCGGCCGCTCTGCGCATATCCGGCCTATGCGCGCTATTCCGGCAGCGGCAGCCTCGAAGACGGCGCGAATTTCTCCTGCGCGTCACCATCCAGCAGCGCACCGGCTGGTGCCTCAGCGCCCGTTCGCGGGATCTTCAACTGGATTCGCGGCACGGGCGATGCCGAGCGAAGCTTCACCTTCTATCGCGACGTGTTCGGTATCGAGCTCGCGCGTTCGCCGTTTGCGGGAGGCGCCTCAGCCGGCGCGCCGCCCGAACCGATCCGTCCCGCCGCGCAGGCCGGTTCCGATCCCCTGGTCTGGGATCTCACGAACACGCACGGCTCGCGCTTCCGCACGGTGTTCATGCGAGCCCCCAACACGCCGTTTGGACTCGAGCTGTCGGAGTTCTTCGACATCGCACGGGCCGATCGGGCGGCCAATCCGTGGGACCCGGGCGCGTCCGCGATCGTCTTCTCCGTCCGCGATCTCGACGCCGTCGCCGGCCGCCTGAAAGCCCGCGGCGCGCCGGTCGTGACGCTTGGCGGTGCCCCGCTCACCACGCCGGGCGGCCGCGCGGTGCTCGTCCGCGACCCCGACGGCTACCTGGTCGAAGCCCGGCAGGCGCCGCCGGCAGCGGTGTCGAGGGCGACAGCGCCGGGCGACGTCATCGAGACGTCGATCGACATCACCGTGGCCGGAAGCCAGCGCGCGCGAGAGTTCTACGAGAAGCTGCTGGGCTTCACCGTCACGGGCACGCGCACGGCGAGCGCGATCGAACTGCGCCTGCACGGCCTCGCCGGGGGCAGGCTCACCGAAACGGCGATGACGGTCCCCGGCACCGCCGTACGCATCGTGCTTTCCGAGTTCACGCTGCCGGCCGGAACCACTCCACCGGGCAGGCCCTTCGATTGGAAGCTTCAGGACGTCGGCTCGCCGCAATTTCAGCTCGAGGTGAGCGGTCTCGACGCGCTCATCGATCGCACGAAGCGCGCGGGCTACCGGTTCCTCAGCGTCGACGCCAGACCCATTCAACGCGCGTTCGGACGGTTCGTGTTCGCGATCGATCCTGATGGGGTCCTCGTGGAGTACGTCGAGCCGGGCCACTGACCCGGATCACGCGGCCCTCCGCTACCGCGCGGCCCCGCCGGCGTGGACCGTGACCACGGCGCGGCGGATGGCGTAGTCGTCGGCCCCGGTGGCCCTGGCAGACTCGTCCTGCCAGGTCACCTTGTACGACGGCGATTTCAGGTTCGCGCCCTGCAGCAGCGCCGCCAACTGCTCGGCACGCCGCTTCCCCACGTCGGACTCCTCCAACATCAGCTGTCCATTCGAGAGTCGCGCTGCGCCGCGGTAGCCGACGATCTCGATTTCCCGCGCGTTCACGGCGCGCGCGAACTCCAGCACGTCGGTCAGCACCCGCGCGTGGTTGAATCCGACGAGCGCGTCGAAATCGTACGGCACGAGGAACTCCTTCGTCGACGGCAGCGCGGCCGGCGAGGGCCTGGCCGGCGGCGGGGCGTTGTCGAACGCCAGCCGTCCTTTGCTCGGACCTGGCGGCCGCGGTGGCTCGAATGTCAGGTTGTATCGCTCTTCGGCCGGCAGCATGGTGTTGCACGACGCGTCGGGCTCGGGCATCACCGACAGATGCACCGGCTTCAGGACGATACCGCCGCAGATGCGGGGCTCGGCGGACACAGTGCCTTCGACCAGCACGCGATGGCCGAGCCACGGCGGCGTGACCGGCGAGGTCACGTCCGACTGAATCGTGAGGTAGTAGAGCTCGCCGTCGTACTCGGACAGCCAGCACGGCACCGACGCGGTATCGCGCACGATCGGGCAGCTCACGAAATTCCTGCTCGGCCCGTCCGCGCCGGCACACACCGCCGCGCAGGACACGAGGCAGCCGGCCCACAGCAGCGTTCTGCGGCTGATCACATGGCGCGCGTTCATCAGAGCGCCCCCAGAAAGTTGACGAGATCCTGTTTCTCCAGCTCCGAGTAGCCGATGTTGTAGCGGCGGTCGTAGAAGTCAACCAGTTCGCGCAGCGTGGCGGCCGACCCGTTCGAGAAGTAGGGCGCCCGCGCGGCCAGCCCGCGGAACTGCTCCATCACGATGGTTCCAACGTCGTTGCAGAGGCCCGAGATGAGCGCGCGCCCGGGATCCTGCGTGTAGATGACGCGTCCGAGGAACGGATGCGGCCGCACCCCCGGCTTGCAGGTCACGCGGAACAGCGGCATCTGCGGCTTCGCCTCCGTCCACGGATTCAGCGGTACTTCCGTGGCCCACGGCAGGTTGGTCGTGCCAATGTCCATCCAGCCGTTCGCCGTATCCATGCCCGTCATGTGCATCCCGTGGCACGTGGCGCAGGTCCGCTTGACCGGATTGCCGAGGCCCACCGAGTTGAGATGCATCGAGTCCCTGATCCAGAACGTGCGGAACATGAACACGTCATGGCCACGCGCAATGGACTCGCGCGACGCGTTGCGCGCGTTCTCGGTCTCGTCATTCGTCCGCGGCAGGTGGCTCCATTTCGCTCCCAGTGGAAAGACATAGCGCGTGGTGTTGTTGCCGAGCACGCCGGCGTCGTCCGCGGCGAGATTGCGCGGTCCAAAGGCCGGCGGCCCATCGGGCTCGACCAGGCTGCCGGCGTCGCGGCGCGCCACCTGCGCGACATAGACCTGCCGCTCGAATTCCGTGATGCGCGCGATCTGCGCGGCGCTGAGCGTGCCCGCAATCTGCAGGTGGTTCTTCGCGGCATCGTCGGCCTGGATGGCCAGCGTGGCCGCGCGCGCATCCGACATCAGGTTCATGCTCGTCGGCTTGCCCGTCTCGGGATCCGTCGCCGACGGCATGCCGTTCTTGCCGATGAACGGGCCGACGCCGAAGTTCTGGTGCGTCGTGTACTTCGTGTTGGCCACGGGCCGCGGACGACGGTAAACCGAGATGGTGGGCGTCGCGCTGTTCAGCCCGTAGCGCGGATCCGTGTTGCAGCCGCCAGGGTCGCGCACGACTTCAACCGTGAACTCGGGATCGATGCGCGTGCCGTCGGCACGCTGCGGCGGCCACGGCAGCGCGATCCGGAACAGGCCGCGATCGAGCAGCTGCGAATGAGAACGGGGCTCGTCGGGCGGCAGGTTGGGACAGTTCATGCCGTCGACAGCCGCAAACAGCGGGTCCTTGCCGGCGGTGGCCGTCCACCGCTCTCGGATGCTGCGCACCGACAACGACATGCCGTCGGACGGCTGGTGGCACGTGACGCAGGCGCGGCCGTTCGTGCCGATCGCCTCGAAGAACGGATGGCCCTTCGTGTCGAGCTGACCGGACGTGTTCAGCACGCCGAGCTGGCCCTGCTCGTTGTCGTACGTCGCGAACTCCGGCAGCGGCGTCCCCTGTCCCGGTCCCCACCACGACGTCGTCGAGGTCGTCAACGGTGGCGCCGCCGCCACGAAGACGGCCGAGAGCCACACGGCGAGAAGCGTCGATTGCCACTTGGTCATCGGGACCCTATTGTCACGGCCCGAAGATGGGACGCGGGCTCAAAGATGGCTCAAATCTCACCGAACGTCCAGACGCGTGCCGTCGTCCGTCCGCGTGAAGTCAGCCTTTCCGGCGGGCGAGGTTGACGTTTGTACACGCGTCCAGCGCGCCGACAAACTTCTGGTACGCCGCCTTTCCGACGACGAACGGATTGCGGTCGCCGGCTTTTCTGTTCGCGAGTTCATCGAGCTTTGCCTGGATCGGCACCATCAGCATGTGGTTCTGCAGCAGCGTGTCGACGCCCGCGGCAGACGTCTGTCCGCGGAATCTCGCGACCGACGCCGCGAATGTCGCCAGTGCCTGGTCGCTCAGGATGTTCGGCGTCAACCATGCCCCGCCGAAGAGCGCGGCCGTGTGCGACGCGCCGCGATCGGTGACCGGGAAGATGAACGCCATCGAGCCGGGCGTGTGTCCCGGCACCGCGACGGGCGTCACAGTCAGATCGCCCAGTGTGATCTTCTGCCCCTCGACGATGTCCGCGTCATGTTTCGGAATCGCGGCCGGCGGACCCGCCGGCCCTCTTCCGCCGCGCGCCGGAGGCGGGTTCTCCATCAGCATCCAATCGGCGGCCGACACATACACCTTCGATCCGAACTTCTCCTGAAAGTACGGTGCGCCGCCGAAGTGATCGGCGTGGCCGTGCGTCACGAGCACGATCTTCACCTGCGCGGGATCGAGTCCCAGCGCACGGAACCCCGGAAGCAGCTGCGTGTCGACCTGATCCGCGAAGAGCGCGTCGATCATCAGCAGGCCGGCCGCCGTCCGCACGACGTACACCGTCGTCCCACTGTTGCCGATCGCGTACACGTTATCGAGGATTCTCGTCGGCGTGATGGGCGGATCGTCGAGTCGATTGGCGCGCGGCGCCTCGCACCAGAAACGCACGGCCTCGGCGAACTCGGGCGCGGCCGCCTTTCGCGCGGCTTCGATCATCGCCGTGACCGCCGGAGTGTCAGGCGCGGGCGGCGCCGGCGGCGACTGCTGCGCGGACAGCCCGGCGCCGAACAGGAGAACGGACAGCGCGGTCCACTTAACGGCGATTGAGACTCGCATACACGGCCTCCACGAACCGATCCGTCGTCCATGTACCCGACGTCGAACCGTACCGCGTGTCGTAGTCCGCGGTCGGCCTCGCCGCCGTGATCTGCTCGAGCGTCGCGCCTTTTCGAATCATCGCCTGCACACGGTCGCGGACGATCACGACCATGTCGCGATATTCCACGACTTCGTGCTCGTCCGAGACATATCCGTGCCCGGGCACCACGATGGTGCCGCCCTCACCCTCATGCTGGTAAACCGTGCGAGCCAGGATGTCGTTGAGGGCGTTGATTTCACCCTGTACGCTGCCGCCGTTCGCCACGTCAATCGGTGGATATTGCGTGGTGGTGAAGACGTCGCCCGTGACGATCACGTCCGCGCGGCGGAAGTGGACGATGCTGTCGCCGTCGGTCAC
>Ga0105242_10003528_pt1 | contig 12159 bp, 7 predicted proteins | sample KBSM24metaG_FD_81521 | JGI IMG/M metagenome (GOLD analysis project Ga0105242, IMG submission 81521) | Miscanthus rhizosphere microbial communities from Kellogg Biological Station, Michigan, USA - KBS M2-4 metaG | ecosystem: Host-associated > Plants > Roots > Rhizosphere > Soil | place: Michigan...
CCGGCTCCGGGTACCCCCCGGGAGCGGAACTTGAACGGCATTAGCTTTGCGGTGGCGAATATGACGGGCTTCGTCGTACGCGCCTGCGAGAGTCTGAAGAATAGTTCTTATCAAACCATTTGTTCAGCTCTGGCCGCCGAGGCACACCGAATCGAGTGGCCAATCACGTCGGATGGGGAATCGCCTGGAGTTCAAATCCGTTAAGGCAGTATCGGAACCAGTAGTTCCTGGTTCACTGAACCGGTCACGTAGGCCAGGAGGCGCACCCATCTGCTGTTCCTCATGCCCGTGTATCTTACTGCGCTAACCATGGTTTGTTTATTTTTACCATGCGGGGCCTAATCAAGTATTACGAACGTGCCGCATGAATTTCTTGACGATACGGGCAGCAGTTTGCTGCACCTCCGTCTTATTGAACGGGTCCCAGGTAGCGATCCCACCAGTTGAGGGCTTCGCGCACCACTTGCACACGGTAACGGCTGGAGACGTCGTGCCCCGCGTCGAAGACCAGGTGCTGCTTCTGGGATGGCGGAATCCCCAAGGCCTGGAACAGCGGAAGCTGGGACGTCTGCACGGGGAATGTGAAATCCTGGCCGCCGTTCAGCATGAGGACCGGCATGCTTACGCGAGGAGCAAAGAAATACGGATCGGCCTCCGGTATCCGGGTGTCGCCCAATCGCCCCCCATCCAGGAGAACGGCTGCTTTCAGGCGGGGTTCTAACGCCAGGACCACGGGGGCGAACGCTGATCCGTAGCTTTTGCCCGTGTATCCAATCTTATCCCCGATGATGTCGGGACGGCTGCGGAGGTAGTCGACCGACCGCATCACGTCCTGAATAAACCGGGTATTGAATTGCCGCTGCTGCACAGGAGTCATATTTTGTGCCCGCTCGCGCCTGCGTTCGTACGTTCCTGTGAATATCGGATAGAGGACGGCGCGTCCGCTGCTGATGATATAGTCCAGTGCGGGGAAGTCCGGAGGCGGCTCGCTCGAGGCAGACGTAAACATGTTGCCTCCACCCATAAAAATGACGGCCTGATAGGGCGGGCGCGCGTTCTTGGGCAGGAACAAGTACGCTGGAATCCGCGCTTGATCGTAAGCGGCCCGATACGATACGTTCAGCCTGGTCCAATCAAGGGCTGTGCTGACCGTCGAATCGACGGTGGGGCTGAGATCGACGGGATCGTAGGCGTATAGGCTCTGGTATGCCCGGAAGGTGTCATCGGAGATCGGCGGTTCCGAGCGAAGGAACCCTTCGCGGGGCCGAATCGGCGCTTTAAATTCACCCGCAATAGGCTCTGTGGCTTTCATGCACCGGAAGCCGTTGGTATCCGATCGATCCGCTGAAACTGCCGCCCAGGGGGCAGTGTACTGGTAGGCGGAATCCCGCCAGGAGCCGCCCAGAATGTAGTTCCTGCCGTCACCGGTGGCGTTGGAAACCCATTCCCGGGCGTTGCCCGCAAGGTCTTGTGTGCCAAACGGACCTTTTTCCCCACGCGAGCCAACCTTGACGATACCTGCGCCGTTGAAGTTCCCCACTTTGAGCACGTAGGCAACCAGGCTGGGGTCGGCGGCGCGAAACCAGTGGTGCAGCGTCGGGAGCTGTTTCCCTTGGGCCGCGCAGTAGGCATCGGCCTCGTACCAACTCGCCCCCGTTACGGCGAAATCATCCTGACCGGTGCGGTATGTCCCCGCTTCCCAAGTGGATGGGCCTGGGCGTCCGGTAGGGTCGCGAAAGGAACTGAAGTCCGCCTTCCGGTATCCACCTTGATCGATGAACCTCTTGAAGTCACGGTTCGTAACTTCTGTCGCATCCATCCAAAACGTAGGGATGCGGTCGATCGCCACGTTACCCACCCCTGAAATATCCAGTGTTCGCCTGCTTGGGTTGATGAGCACCATGCCCGGCTCCGCCGGCCGCTTTGGAGAGAGGCGATAGGTCTGATCCGCGGAGTTGTTGGAAGAAGCGTCCAGGGAGGTTTCGACGTTCGGGCCGGAAAACTTGAACTGGTAGTAGCCTCGCGGAACCCTGGCATTCTTCATGGGAGTCTTCCCCACTAGGTGCCAGTCCGCTTCCGGCGCATCCAGATCCTTGCGAAATACGTCGACCCCAGGCGGATCGCTCGAAAGGAAGATGTCCCTGCTCACTTCGCTCCAAAGACGGTGCAGCTCGGGGTTGGATGGGTCCTGGGACTCCACTTCCTGAAGAAGATTGAACGCTGCATTGAAACTGCCAGTCGCGGCCAGTTCGCTGACGCGCGGCAGTTGCTCCCGCGCCCACCGGACTCGCGACTGCTGGCGCAACCACCATCCACCCAGTGCCACCAGAACGACAGCGGCGAGAGCCAATGCGATCCGCAGACCGGGCCGTGGCGCTCGCTTTGCAGCGGAGGCGCTCCGTGTGGCCGTCGGGCCCTGTAGGCAGGACGACAGCCCCGCACGCAATTCCGCGGCGCTGCAGCGATTCTCCTTTTCCTTCTGCAAGCAGCGTCCGACCAGCTTGCTTACGTCAGGCGGTACGCCTTCCACCTTGTGATCGAGCGGCACCGGTTGGTCTCGTAGGATGGAACTCAGCAGCGAGAGCGTGGACTTGCCCTGAAAGGGGCGGGATCCAGCGAGCATTTCATAGATCACGATCCCGGTGGAGAAGATGTCGGAGCGCTCATCCAGGGCATTGCCCTCCGCCTGTTCCGGCGACATGTAGGCGACGGTGCCCATCACGGTTCCCGGGTTGGTCTGTTCCGCCGCGATGGTTTGCGTGTCCATTTTCCCGGTGGAGCCCACGCTTGTCTTGGGGGCCGACTTCGCCAAGCCGAAGTCGAGCACCTTTACGCCATCCCGCGTCAGCATGATGTTCTGCGGTTTCACGTCGCGGTGCGTGACCCCGGATTGATGGGCGCGATCCAGAGCGTCGGTGATCTGAATCCCGACCGTGAGAGCCTGATCGAGCGGGAGCGCGCCCCTTGCAATGCGCGCCGCCAGTGTCTCGCCTTCCAGGTACTCCATCACCATGTAGCCGCCGACGCCATCCATGGTGCCGATGTCGTACAGCACGCAGATGTGCGGGTGGTTCAGCGAAGCGACCGTACGCGCCTCGCGTTCGAAGCGCGTGCGCAGATCAAAGCGTTGTGCGATGTGCTCGGGGAGGACTTTGATGGCGACGGTTCGATTGAGCCGGGTGTCGTGGGCTTTGTACACCTCCCCCATACCCCCAGCCCCGATAGCAGAGAGAATTTCGTAGGGGCCAAGTTTATCGCCGGCGGCCAAGGCCATGGGGGTAGTCTAACCGATCTGCGTCCGAGAGTCTGAGAAGAAGGGAAAGGGTGAGGAATATGAGCGGTGGGCGAGATGCTCCTCCGGGCACCGGCAATCCAAAAGCTCCGCGCTGCGGCGCCGCGATGGGTGCAGTCAGCGGTGCTATGGGTGAGCACAAGTACGGCTTTGTACTTGCGGCAGGATTCTCTGCACTTTTGTTCCTGGGGCTGCTGTTCAACTGGATTCTTAACCCCACCCGTGTACTTTTGGGACACTGGATCAGACAGAATATGATCCGGCGGCAACAGTGTAGTTCGGCGGTTCAGCACGCCCCGTGCATCCGACCGGACGAACCAGTCTTGCACTGACCGGTGTCCTTCTATTTGCCTTTGGTGGCAGACGGGAAGTAGGTCGCGACGCGATCGTTGAGCGTGAATTCCATTCCCAGGCCGGGATACTGTTTTAGGACTTTGGTCCGCATTTCAGCGGCGTCACGCGAAGCGGCGACGTTGGCGTCCCAATCCGCGATGTACTTCTTCATGTATGCGAGTGTCGCCAGATCACGAGTGGCGCCAGGGCCTTCATGACCAGGAACAATAATGGCGGGATTCAACGCGACGATCTGCTCCGTCGTCTTCAACCAGTTTTCGCGAGCTTGGTCCCGGGGAACACCAAAGTAAACGTGATCGAACATGATGTCTCCGGTCACCACCGCCTTGAGGGACGGAATATAGACGAAGCTGTTCCCTGGACCGTCTGCCCCTTGCACTCCACCGGTGATAGGAAAGTTTTCTCCTTCGAGGGTGAGTACGGGGGTAGCCAGTTCGTCGGGCAAGACGGGTTCAGGCCCCGGGATGTTGTTGCCATATGTGGGAAACCAGAACTTCTGCCGGGCAGGCCAGCCCGTCTTGGCGGCGCTGACCGTCGCCGGCAGAGCGACAATCCGGGCGGACGGAAACGCCTGATGAAGCACCGCGAGGCCAAACAGGTGGTCGGGGTGCGGGTGGGTGACGTATATGGTCACCAGGTTCTTCTTGGATTCTAGAATCTCCGCGGCCAAACGATGGGCCTCGCTCAAGCTGAACTGAGGATCGATAACCAGCATGTCCTTTTCGCCGGAGATCATCGTGGAGTTCACGTCGTATCCGGTCACGCCGGCGCCGTGGTGCACCTTCAGTTGGAGTTTCGATTGCGCCGTAGCTGTAACGGCAAGAGCAAGAGTGGAGAGGACTATATGTATTTTCATGTCAGTGAGGCTTTAGATTTGGGCAGGCAGCAAATACTTACTTCGTCACCATGTGTACAGCGTCCTTCTCGTTCTCCAGGCAGTAATAATCCAGAAGCTCGCTATCCAGCACGATGGGCTGATTTAACGTCACGGTCCACGGGGCAGTGTAGGCCTTGGGATCGTTGATTGTGATTTCGATTTGAAGCGTTCCGAAATTCGGGCGGCGGATCCTTTCTGTCATCTTGGCGGCATCGGTGAGAGGGTTCCCGTTGGCGTCCAGCCACAGATCGTCGCGGAATCCAATCGTTTGGATCACCAGAGTGTCTCCGTCCCACTTGGCCGTGGAGTAGCCATTCCAGGTCGGATTCGGGTCCTCCGGAAGCGGCCTCCCGTCGGTGAATATCTGTCGATACTGCATGTTGCGTTCGGTGAGAATGATCAAACGTTCCGGGGTTTGAATCATCCTTTTGTAATAGTCGTCCGTCCAGATTCGGGGAGCTCCTCTTGGCATGCAGTGAACGTTGGGGTCCAGGTCTTGCGCCACTCTGCGTTCCTTCACAAGCGCCGCCGCCCACGGCTGATAGGGCGGGCCTCCCTTAAGCCGGGAGGCAATATTCAGAAACTCCGGTCCGACCTGGGTATCGCCGCAGCGTTTGCCGCAAGGCACGAAGGCTTCCCATCCCCACATTCCGGAGAAGTCCGGATGCCCGTCGGCGGTGCGCGGGGTGGGCGCACTCAGGTTGGGCTTGCCGTCAGGACCTTTCGGCACTCCGGGCGTAGGATAGTCGAACCATTGCCCGAAGACGCTCGCGGGCGCAGCGGCCAGCATCAAGGCTGCCGCTGCAAAGTGCAAATATGATCGTTGCATGAGTCTCCAAACCAAAGATTAAATCTCGAGCTTCGCGGTGCTGTCGCCATGCTTATCCGACTGGATGCCCAGCTTGTCGAGCATCGAGAGCAGCAGGTTCGACATCGGCGTATGCGGAGCGTACGTCATATGACGGCCACCGTTCAGTTGTCCTGAGGCTCCACCGGCGAGCACGATGGGCAGCGGATCGTGATCATGCTGGTTCCCATTGCTCATGCTGCTGCCGTAGAGAATCATCGAATGGTCCAGCAGATTGCCGTCGCCATCGGGCGTCGATTTCAGCTTGTCCAGAAGATACGCCAACATTTCCACGTGATACTTATTGATCAGCGCAAACTTGTCCATGTTCGCGCGATTGTTGGAATGGTGCGAAGCCACATGGAACCCATCGCGAATGCCGCTCTGCGGATACACCGAGCCGCTGGTATCGCGGGCGTACATCATGGTGGCGACGCGCGTAATATTGGCGCGGAAGGCCAAAACTTCCAGATCGAACATGATCTTGAAGTGATCGTCGAAGGATTCGGGGATCCCCACCGGCGACTCGGGCAGTTTCAGACCGGCCGGCATCTGGGTTTCCGCCTTCTGAATCCGGCGCTCGATTTCGCGCACGTCATCGAGATATTCCGAGAGTTTGGTACGGTCGGATAGCGGAAGATCGCGCTGGAGCGAAGCGACCTGGTCCATCACCGAATCGAGCAGGCTGCGGCTTAGCTTGCGGCGAGCCTGGCGGTCGTCGTTGTTGCTGCCGTCCCCGAACAGCTTTTCAAAGACCACCTGCGGGTTGTTCTCCATGGGGAGAGGCGTGGTCGGGGTCTTCCAGGAAATCGTATTCGAGTATCCGCAGGCGTAGCCCGCGCCGCAACTCGAGGCCACGTCTTCGATTGAAAGCTCCATCGAAGGCAGCGGAGTCTCCTGGCCAAGGCGCTGCGCCACGACCTGGTCGATGGTGGTTCCGACGCGGATGGTTTCTTTCTCTGGATGCGCGCCGCTCAGGAACACAGCGGCCGAGCGCGCGTGGTCAGCTCCGGCATCCGAGCCTACGCCGCCAGCGTTGGCGTGCGCCAGGTTCGAGACGACGCAGATCTGGTCGCGGAACTTTTCAAGCGGCGTGAGAATCTCGGTGAACTGGAAGCCCTTGCCCTGGGTCGCGGGAGTCCACTTGTCCATGGTCGCGCCGTGCGGCACATAGATGCAGCTCAGCCGGCTCTTGGCGGCCGCCGCCGTCTTGGCCAGCGGCGTTTGCGCCGGGACCATGGAATCGAGCAGCGGCAGGGCGATCGACACGCCCATGCCCCGCAGCATGGTGCGGCGGGAAAGGTACTTCTTGCTAACGTATGCCATGATTTTCTCCTGCCGCTACCTTTCGGCCGCGGCCCTGATTTGAGCCTGTCCGTCTGCCTGCTTCACTTTCATCTGAAACGGATCGCTCTTCACAATTCCCAGGATGATCGACGAATACCGGTTGTTGTTGCGCGCCGCGTCCCGGGCGATGGAACGCACGGCGGGCATGTCGTAATACTTGAGTCCGCGCCCGGTCCCAAAGGTCATCAGCTTTTCCGTCATGGTGCGGACGAACACATCCGACCGGCTCAGCAGTGCCTGCCGCAGGCTCGCCGGGCCGTTCAGAGGCGTTCCATCCACCAGTTGACTGGTGGCATCGATCGCCTTGCCGCCGTCCATAGCCCGCCACTTCCCGATCAAATCGAAATTCTCGAGTGAGAACCCGATCGGGTCCATGATCTTGTGGCAGGACGCGCATACCGAATTCTTGCGATGCTGCTCCATCTTGTCGCGCAGAGAGGAGGCCTGCTGCGCCTTTTCGTCCTCCGGCAAAGCCGGGACATTCGGCGGAGGTAAAGGAGGAGCGGTGCCCAGCATATTTTCCAGAACCCACTTGCCGCGCGCCACCGGCGAGGTTCGCGTCGCGACCGAGGTCACCAGCAGGAAGCTTCCCTGCCCCAGCAGTCCCCGGCGATTGTCGTCGGTGATCCGGATGCGGCGGAAGCGGCTGCCCCGCACGTCCGGCATTCCGTAATGCTTCGCCAGCGTTTCGTCAACGAACGTGTAATCGGCGTCGAGCAGGTCGAGCACGCTACGGTCTTCGCGAAGGATCGTTTCCAGCAGCATTTCGGTTTCGCGTCGGAAGGCCTGGCGCAGGTTGTCGTTGAACTCGCGGGACTCGGGCTTGGCGGCTTTCAGGTCGCGCAGGAACAGCCATTGCCCGCCGAAATTGGTGGAAAGGTTCGAGGATTTAGGATCGGCCAGCATGCGGCGCGCCTGCGCCTCGAGCACAGCCGGCTCGTGCAGGTTTCCCTGAATGGCAACTTGGAGCAGTTCTTCGTCCGGGATGCTACTCCACAGGAAGAACGAGAGGCGCGAGGCAAGTTCGAGATCGTTGACGCGATAAGAGATGCCGGCTTTCAGATTGGCGGGTTCGCGTTCGAAGCGGAACACAAAACGAGGATCCATCAGCACGCGAGCCAGCGCCTGCTCGACGCCGTTTTCAAAGTTGCCGTTGGCGCGGGCGGTTTGAAAGAAGCCCAGCAGCGTGTCGAGGTCCTGGGCCGTCAGGGGCTGGCGATAGGCTCGCTCCGCAAGCTTCATGATGATCTGCTTGGCGCACGCCGATTCCTCGGCGGAGGACGGAGTGCACGCGAAAATCTTCCTGCGGCTGGGCGTGTCGCCCGAACCTGTAGGATTGGTGGGGCCCGTAATAGCGATGCTCGTAACGCCGCCGCTATTCAGCGCCGCTTGCCAAATTTCTTCGCCTCCCGATGGACTTCGACGGACCAGAGCCGCACCGATGGTCTGCGGGCCTGCCTTCACGTCCATTTTGATGCTAGCGCCGCTGGCCGCTACCAGCCGGATGCGCTCGCCGTTGAGGGTAACTTCCACTTGCTCTTCCGAGGGGCCGGCGCCCCGTCCGCCGCCTGTACCTAAGCCGCCCCCACTGCTACCGCCCCCTCTGGCTCGAATCTGGATGGTGTATTGCGCGTCAACCGGGAAGGTGTGGCGAACCTTTAGGCCGCCATGAGTGCCGAGCGGCATGCCTTCCAGATGATCACGCTGCGAAAAATCAGACGGCACCCGGTAAGTCACCGTTGAGGAGGCGACCAGCGGATTGCCCACGGCCAAACGGCTGATCTTGATGGCGGCAGCCGCATACCGCTCGATCAGGGCCGGAGAGATCGCCAGAGCGTCCGCGATGTTGTCGAAGCCTTCGCTCGAATCGTCGGCGGGAAGCAGCGTCGAGGCATCGATATCAAGGGCCAGCAAGTCGCGAATCGAGTTTGTGTATTCGGTGCGGTTGAGGCGATGCAGCCCCGTCCATCCCGGGTTCGGATTGGCGGCGGCCGCCCGATCGAGACCGGTTTCGATTTTCGAGGCAAAAGCGTCCAGCGCGACTCGATCCGGCCGGGGCATGCCGCTCGGCGGCATCATTCCGGCACGCACCTTGCGCACCACTTTTTCCCATTTTTCGGCGTTGTCGCCTGGACGATCGATATCCATCTTGTCGAGCATCAGCTCGGCTGTCTTGGTCTTCTCGTTATGGCAGCCAAGGCAATACTGATTGATGAGTGCGCGTTCGGGAGCCTGATTCTGAGAAGCCGCGTCCTGTTGAAAGAGCAGAGTTGCCCCGATAATGATAAACCCGATCAGGGCGACTGTTCTTTTCATTTATTGACTCGAGAGCTTCTTGATGAGTGCGATGGTGCTGGGCTTCTCTTCCGGCGCGTTAGTGGCCAGGAAAACCCCTTTGGCCCAGTCCGTCGGAGTCCGTCCTTCGTTATCTTTCACATCCAGCTTCGCGCCCTGTTTTACCAGGAATTCCAGGATGTCGTCCGATCCCCGGTTCGCCGCGCCCATCACGGCCGTAAGACCCATGCTGTTCTTGGCGTTTATGTCTCCGCCCTTTTCGATGCAAAGGTTGACCGCTTCCATCAGGGATGCTTTCGACTCGGTATAGGTCTGTCCCACCACCCAATTCACTCCCGCGGCGGCCTGCAAGGCGCTGGTGCTGGAATTGGTGGGAATATTGGGATCCGCGCCGTGCTCGAGCAGCAGCCGCATGACCGTAACATCTCCGGATAGCGCCGCCCGCAGGAACGGCGTCTGGCCGGTGAAATCCACCCACGACAGATCCCCGAGCGACATAACGTATCGCTTCACCGGAGGGATTTCCTTGGTCCGGACATTCACGTCCACGCCCCGGCCGGCCAGCATCTTGATCAGCTCCAGTGCGGCGGCCCGGTCCACCTTTTGATCACCGGCCCTTTGCTCGCCGGAGCGGCCTAGTTCCAGATTCCGGATGTCGACGGCGGTCCACAGCGGCGTGCGGCCCCACAAATCCGCGGCCTTGGGATCGGCGCCGTGCTCCAGCAGAAATTTAGCGACGTCCACGTGGTTGTTGGTGATCGCCATGACCAGCGGAGAAATGGAGTTGACATCGGGTAGATTTACGTCGGCCTTGGCTTCCACCAGTAATTTGGCGGCTTCCAGCCTCCCGTCGCGCGCCGCGAACAGCAGCGGCGATAAGCCGCCCGAAGCTTCGCCCTGATACCCTCGGTCGGGCCAGCCGCCCCGCACGATACCCGTGCCATGCGAGCCGCCGCCCGCCCCTGGGGGCCGTCGCTCCGGCATCTTGCCCGCGCGCGTCTTGCCGTTCAGTTCCCCGCCGCGGCCGATCAGGATTTTCACCAGGGCGGGTTGGTTGGAACGAATGGCCCAGATGAGAGCTGTTTGGTCTGCCTTATCCTTGACGTTGACCGCCGCCCCGCTTTTGAGCAGGACATTGAGAATATCGGCGTTGCCTTCGCGCGCGGCCAGCATCAGCAGAGTGTCGCCAGCGATGTCGGTTTCATTGGCATCCGCCCCGCCTTTCAACAGCCGGCGGACCATTTCAAGGTTGTTATTCGAAATAGCGAAGTACAGCGGCGAGAATCCGAAGCGGTCCTTGGCTTTGACATCGGCGCCGGCCTGGAGAAGCATCTCCAGCAGCTCGATGTCATCGGATTCAACAGCCCAGTGCAGCGCCGTCGACCCGTCTGCAGCCGGCACGCTGACATCTGCTTTTTTTTCAAGGAGGGCACGGACAGCGACCTTGTCGGCCCGCATTGCGGCATCCGCCACATTGGAGTCCGCCGCCATGCCGGCGAACGGAAGTAGCGTAATCGCCAGATACGCCAACGACTTCATCTTAGGTCCCCGCTTTCAGCTCCATTGTCAGACCGTTAAGATCCTTAAACCGGACCACGTCTTCATCGCCGGCAGGAACGACTTCGACACCCGCCTTCTTAAGTTTCTCGGTCATTGCCTTTTTATCGAATCCGGCCACGCGCACGCATAGATGATGGACGCTCGGCCTTTCCCCGGAAGTTACCGGTTCCAGCCCCAGCTTCGTTCTGACGACTTGGAACCAGACTCGAGCCGGTTTGGCCGTTTTCGACGCTTCCGGACCGAAAATCTTTCGGTAGTGCTCGGTCGACTTTGCCAGATCGGATACGCGCAGCATGATGTGGTCGGTGGCGATCGCCTGCACCAGTGCGTCGTCTTGCGAAATACGTCTCGAGGGAATGATGCTGCCCGCCAATCCACCCGGGACCCCGAGAATCTGCAAGCGCAATCCGTCCGGATCCGCAGCCATTCCCAGGCCGCCCGCTCCCGTAAAGGTAATCCCGGCCGCTTCCATGAGCTTCCGGGCTTCGCCGCCCGCGTAACCCTCGGTGAGAACGCAGAAATGATCGATACGAGGTTCGGTGACGTCTTTGTTGCCGCCGAAGGCGATGTAGGACGTTCCCAGTCTCACGTAGAACCGGGGCGGGGCCTCGCGTTCCTGAAACAGTTGCGGATCGAAGATCCGGCCATAAAACTCAGCGGCCGCCTTGGGGTCGGCGACGGTCATCCCGTAGTGCTCCAGACCCGTGTTTTTGAGCGGAAGTTCGGCGGCTTGCCCGGTGCCCTTTATGATCCAGGTGGCAGCCCCAGCGCCGAAGACTTGAAGAGCGTGGCGCCGGGTGTGCTGGTGTATGCTCACGTTACTTACCCTAGAACGATAACCGCATTTCCAGAGTACCCTGGCGGGGCGGCAGGAAGGTGCTGCCACCCTGGTAGTTGATGAAGCCGTTCCCACCGGTCAGCAGACCCTGGGAACTTATAACGGTCGCAGCGGCAGGGGCAGTAGCGCTCGGATTCTGCAACTGAGTCCGGTTGAGGATATTCGTGAAATTCATCCGGACCGTGAAGCGCACCCGCTCCTTGAAGGCGAATACGCGGCCCAAGCTCATCGACTCCGACGGCCGTCGCTCGTAGCGATAGTCGTTGTAGTATGGAGCCGCGGTACCCCACTGGCCGGCGACCGGATTGGCCCAAGCGTCCTTATTCAGCACCAGATCCTTGGTCGGATCGATGCAGTGGCAATTGAGATCCTTCAGGAACGGATCGACTCCTGGAACCCGATTGTAGTACGTGCCGCGGAATAGCACGGAGCTCAGGTTGTTGGTGGAAGTTGGCGCTAGAATCGGCAGGCCGCTCGCGTAGCTCACTGTCGCTCCCACGGCCCAATCGCGCACCACTTGCGAAACGATCTTGTTCCCCGAAGGCGCGGGAACGCGGTAGTTGAGCGAGAGGGTGCTCACCAATGGCCGCGAGAAGCCTGAGATCGACTTGTTCTGCGAGCGGTTGAATACGTCGTTCACTGTGCCGAGTTCGATTCCCTGCTGGAGTTCCTTGGCCCACGTGAAGACATACTGCGCTTCCAGCCCGTGCCAGACACGCTGCGTAACCTTGGCTTGGAGCGAGTCGTAC
>Ga0105242_10003532_pt1 | contig 12150 bp, 12 predicted proteins | sample KBSM24metaG_FD_81521 | JGI IMG/M metagenome (GOLD analysis project Ga0105242, IMG submission 81521) | Miscanthus rhizosphere microbial communities from Kellogg Biological Station, Michigan, USA - KBS M2-4 metaG | ecosystem: Host-associated > Plants > Roots > Rhizosphere > Soil | place...
TCCGGTTCAGCTACCCCGCGCACGGGATCGAGATCGGCGCCCGCAGCCCCGAGATCGACCTCGCCACCGACGGCTCGCGGGCCGTCTTCACCCTGCGCGGGGGCGCCCAGACCTCCTACCCCGAACAGCGGGCGACCCTGCTCGAACTCGAACCACTGGCGCCAACCGAAACGGCGGCGGGCAGCTTCGCCTTACCGGCGCCGCTGCGGGCGAAGCTGAGTAGCGACGGGCAGCAGGTGTTCGCCGGCTTCTACCCCCCACCCGACGACAACTTCGGATGCTTCGACGTCTCCTTCAGCACGGGCTCCTGATCGCCGCCGGCGGCACGATGATCTCGTTCGCCTCGCCCTGGCCGGCGGTTGCCGGCGCCGACACAGCGCAGGTGACCGTGGTCAGCCCGGGCGGCCTGCAGCGGCCGCTCTCGCTCGACGCCCTGGCCGGCTCCGAGAACGTCCACGACCAGGCCTTCGTGGTGCGCTCGCCGAGCGGCGAGGAAACCCGCACCGTGACCGGCTTCTCGCTGGCGGCGGTGCTTGAGGCGGCTGGCGCCGACCCCTACTCCTTCTCCTACCTGGAAGTGCTGCGGCCGGTCGGCGGCTCGGTTCTGCTCAGCCGCCACCAGGCGCTCGACCCCGGCGCCTTCCCGGAAGGCCCGCCGCTCGTCTACGCGACCCCGAACGGGACCACCTTCCTGCGCCCCGCCAGCGACAGCGAAGACGCCAACGGCGGCGACTGCTTCGAAGTCCCGCAGGGGGTGACCGTGGTGCTCCGCAAAGGCTCACCGCTGCGGGTGCGGGCGCACGCCTCGGAGCTGCGGGTGCGAGCCAGGCAAGAGGTCGACTTCGACGCCACGGTCGAAGGCGCCGGCGCTGGCGAGCAGCTCGAGTACTCCTGGTACTTCGACGACGGCGGTTCCGCGACTGGCGCCAGCGCCAACCACAGCTTCGCCAAGCGCGGCAGCTACGACGTCGTCGTCGGGGTGACGACGACGGGCGATGACACCGGCGTCTCGGCGGTCGTCACCGTCGAGGTCGGAGCCCTGTCGAGCGGCGGCCCGGATCGCAAGGGCGGCGGCGACAACCACAACGCAGCGGCGCCTGATTCGGGCGCCGCGTCAGGCCCGAGTGGATCGGTCGGCGTTGGCGCGGGGAGCAGCAAACCGGCAAGGGGAGCTACGGCCGCCGCCGATGGCACTCCGGCTCCGCCCAGCCACGACCCAGCGCGCCCGAGCAAGCCTGAGAGGAGGAAGGCCCAGCCCACTGGCGAGCGGGTCAGCGGCCTGCTGCTCAGCGGCACCGGCAACGGCGCCGGGGCCGCGCCCGAAGAACAACCCACTGCGCCGGTGGCCGCCCGCACCGGCACCCTGCGGGAGGGCGACGGAGGAGGAGGCCTGCCGACCGGCGCCTGGGGAATTCTCGTCAGCCTCGGCCTGCTCGGCACCGGCGTCCTGATCGAGGCCGGCGGCTTCGCCTCCCTGGCGGCGAGGTTCGGACGATGAAGGTCGAGCAGATCCTCTTCGAGATCTCCTCGGCGCTCGAGGTCCCGGTCCTGATCCTCGCTGTGCTGGCGCTGGCAGTGGCCCTGGTCGAAGCCGGGGCGCTGCTGGTCGAGCTACGGCGGCGGCGGTGGCGCAGCCTCAGCGGCCTCGAAGCCGCGATCGAGGAGTGCCGCGCTCGCCTCGCCGCGGCTGCGATGGAGCCGGCGGCGGCGCTGCTCGCCTTCGCCTGGAACCGGCAGATGGAGGAGGCCCTAGAGGGGATCGTCGCCCAGAGCGGCCGGCCCGGCGCCGAGACCCGCGTCGCCAAGCGGCTGGCCGAGTACGACTACCTCTCGCTGCGTCGCCTCGAGCGCACCCGCATCCTCGTCCGCATGGGCCCGGCGCTGGGCCTGATGGGCACCCTGATCCCGCTTTCCCCGGCACTGGCCGGACTCGCTGACGGCGACGTCGCGACCCTGACTGAGAACCTCCGCGTCGCCTTCAGCGTCACCGTCGCCGGGCTCCTGATCGGGGCGATCGCCTTCGCGATCTCGCTGGTCCGCGACCGCCTCTACGCCCAGGACTTCTCCGATGTCGAGTTTGTTGCCGCCAGCCTCACCGCGCCTCCAGCGGCGACGCTGCCGACCACCGGCCTCCCCGCCCAGCCCGCCACCGCCTGGGTCGGCTCGCAGTGAGAGTCACCGCCCGCGCCCGCAGCCGCGAGGATCGCGCCGGCGACCCCCTCGACGGCCTCGTCAATCTCTTCGACCTCGGCATCGTCCTCGCCGTCGCCTTCCTGCTCGCCGCCCTCTCCTCCCTCGACCTCACCGGCGCCCTCACCAAACAGGCCAGCAGCCGCCTCCGCCCCAGCGACGCCGTCGTCGCCAGGCAGAGCCAGCAGGTCAAGGAAGTCGAGCTGCGACCCGACGAAAGAGTTGTCGGCCGCGGCAAGCCGATCGGCACCGCCTACCGCCTCGCCGACGGCCGCACCGTCGTCGTCCGCGAGCCCTAGCCCTGCCGTTATCCCAGCGCGACTCGGCGCTTCACCCAAGCAACGAAGTCCCGCTCCGAGATCGAACCGGCAGCGAGGCCCTCGACCGTGGACGCGATCTCCTCGGCATCCTCACTCGGCCGAGGCCAAGGCGCATCCACCCGTTCCAGCATCTCCCGCATGCACTCGTAGCCGAGCCGCTTGTTGCCATCGGGGAGCGGGTGGTTGCGAATGATGCGTGAGCAGCAGATCGCCGCCCGTTCGACGGGATCGCCGTAGAAGTCGACGCCGCCAAAGCTGGCGAAAGGTGCTGCCAGGGCAGACTCGGTTCCGCCAATTCGAGTCACCCGGGCGAGCGCTTCGGCGCGAATCCCAAGCACCGCCTCGGCGATCACTAGAAAGTCAGCCAACTCTAAACGTTGAGACATGTTGGTATCAACATATAGAAAATATGGCTACCGCAACCCGTAAACTGGTTTAATACGGTCAATTGGACTTGACAGTGAGGAGCACCACCTCATGGCCTCCAAGGCAATGAGCCTCCGCCTCCCCGAGGACAAAGCAGCCGAACTAGCCGCGATTGCGCGGGCAGACGACATGCCCGTGTCCGAGGCCGTGCGCGAAGCGATCGACAATCACATCGCCGCGCGACGCGCCGACAAGGACTTCCAGAAGCGGCTGAAGCGGCGCCTCGAAGAGGACCGCGAGGTACTGGAACGCCTAGCTCAGTGAGCTAGGCGCGCCCGAAGCAGCCGGCAGCTAGCCGAGCAGGGCGAGGACTTCGCGGACCGCCGTCTCGAGGTCGGCGTCGGGCTTTAGCTCGGGGCGCCCGGGGGCCTCGTAGGGGCTGCCGATGCCGGTCAGGTCGGTGATCTCGCCAGCGCGCGCCTTGGCGTAGATCCCCTTTGGGTCGCGGCGTTCGCACTCCTCAAGGGGGGTGTCGACGAAGACCTCGTAGAAGGGCAGGCCGGCCTCCTCGTGGGCGGCACGGACCTTGTCGCGGTCCTCCGCGTAGGGGCTGACCAGGGAGACGACCGCGACGGCGCCCGAGTCGGCCAGGACCTTCGCCACCTCGCCGACGCGGCGGACGTTCTCGGCCCGGTCCTCGGCGCTGAAGCCGAGGTTGGCGTTGAGGCCGTGGCGGAGGTTGTCGCCGTCGAGCATGTAAGCGGCGCGGCCGCTGGAGACGAGGGTGTGCTCGACCGCGGTGGCGATCGTCGACTTGCCGGAACCGGAGAGGCCGGTCAGCCAGATCGTCGCGCCGCCGGTCTGCAGCGCTCCCCAGCGGTCCTCGCGCGAGAGTTTGCTCGGGTGGAAGGTGATGTTCTCGGCGACCGGGGCGACGCCCTCGGCCGTCCCCTCGCCGCCGGAGCCGATGATCATCCCCGCCGCCACGGTCAAATCGGTGGCCGGGTCGACGAGGATGAAGCTGCCGGTGTTGCGGTTGAGCCGGTACTCGTCGAAGAAGAGCGGTGAGGTGGTGTGGATCGCGATCCGGCCGATGTCGTTGACCTCGAGCGTGTCCGCGTCGAGGTCGCGGTGCAGGGTGTCGACGTCGAGCTGGTAGCGCATCTCCTCGACCTCGGCGGCGACCCAGCGGCTGGTGTGCTTGAGCTGGTACGGCGCCCCGGTGCGCAGCGTCGAGGTCTCGTCGAACCAGCAGACCATCGCCTCGAAGCGCCGGCTCGCGGTGGGCTGGTTGGTCGGCCGGCAGATCATGTCGCCGCGGGAGATGTCGAGCTCGTCCTCGAGCAGCAGCGTCACCGCCATCGGTGGGAAGGCCTGGTCGACGGCGCCATTGGGGGTGTCGATCTGGGCGATCTTCGAAGTTTTCCGCGAGGGCATCGCCATCACTTCGTCGCCCTGCTTGAAGATGCCGCCGACGACCGAGCCGGCGAAGCCGCGGTAGTCGCGATGCTCGGAGGACTGCGGCCGGATCACGTACTGGACCGGGAAGCGGTTATCGACGAGGTTGCGGTCGGAGGCGATGTGGACGTCCTCGAGGTGGCCCAGCAGCGGCTGCCCTTCGAACCAGGGCATGTTCTCCGAGCGCCGCACGACGTTGTCGCCCTCCAGGGCCGAGATCGGCACGAAGCCGAGGTCGGTGATCTCGAGCTTGGCGGCGAAGGAGCTGAACTCCTCGCGGATTTCGTCGTAGATCGCCTGGTCGTAGTCGACCAGGTCCATTTTGTTGACGCAGAGGACCAGGTGCGGGACCCGCAGCAGCGAGGAGAGCAGCGAGTGGCGGCGGGTCTGTTCGAGCACGCCTTTGCGGGCGTCGACCAGCAACAGCGCCAGGTTGGCGTTGGAGGCGCCGGTGACCATGTTGCGCGTGTACTGGATGTGGCCGGGCGTATCGGCGATCACGAACTTGCGCTTCGGCGTCGCGAAGTAGCGGTGGGCGACGTCGATCGTGATCCCCTGCTCGCGCTCGGCCCGCAGCCCGTCGGTCAGCAGCGCCAGGTCGGTCTGCTCGTTGCCGCGCTTCTGTGAGGTCAGCTCGATCGATTCGAGCTGGTCCTCGAAGATCGATTTGGTGTCGTGCAGCAGCCGCCCGATCAGGGTTGACTTGCCGTCGTCGACCGACCCGGCGGTGGCGATGCGGAGCAACTCCGAGGCCACTAGAAATACCCTTCCTTCTTGCGATCCTCCATCGCCGCTTCGGAGAAGCGGTCGTCGCCGCGGGTGGCGCCGCGCTCGGTGATCCGGGTCGCCGCCGTCTCTTCGATCACCGCCTCGTAATCGGTCGCCTCGGAGCGCACAGCGCCGGTCCCAGTGGCGTCGCCGACCGTTCGGTAGCGGACCATCAGCCGTTCCACCTCGGCGCCCTCGGGCAGCGGGAAGAACTCGTTGACCGCCATCAGCAGCCCTTCGTGGTCGACCACGTCGCGTTCGTGGGCGAAGTAGATCGGCGGCAGGTCGACCTGCTCGCGGGCCAGGTAGCGCCAGACGTCGAGCTCGGTCCAGTCGGAGATCGGGAAGACGCGGATGTGCTCGCCTTTGCGGTGGCGGCCGTTGTAGAGGTTCCAGAGCTCGGGGCGCTGGTTCTTCGGGTCCCACTGGCCGAATTTGTCGCGGAAGGAAAAGACCCGCTCCTTGGCCCGCGCCTTCTCCTCGTCGCGGCGGCCGCCGCCGAAAACGGCGTCGTAGCCGCCGCCCTGGATCGCCTCCAGCAGCGCCACCGTCTGGTGGCGGTTGCGGCTTTCCAGTTCGTGGGCGACCTTAATCCGGCCGGCGTCGATCAGCTCCTGGACCGAAGAGACCTCGAGCCGCAGATCGTGCTCCTCCACGGTGCGGTCGCGGAACTCGATCACCTCCGGGAAGTTGTGCCCGGTGTCGACGTGCATGATCGGGAACGGCACCCGACCGGGCGCGAAGGCCTTGCGCGCCAGGTGCAGCATCAGCACCGAGTCCTTGCCGCCGGAGAAGAGCATCACCGGGTTCTCGAACTCGGCCACGACCTCGCGGATGATGTGAATCGACTCCGCTTCGAGCGTGTCGAGATCGGTCAGCTCGACCGGCGGGGTGCGCACCTGGGTCTCGTCGATCATTCGGTCAGCCCAACGTCAGAACGTCGTCGATTCTTATGGCGCCCCGACCGGATTGGCCGGCGAGAGGGGACGACCGTCAGTTGATCCCGCACTCGGTCTTGGCCAGGCCTGCCCAGCGACCGTCACGAGAGTCGCCGCCCGGCCCGACCGGCTTGGTGCAGTGGGTGCAGCCGATCGACGGGTAGCCGTGGTCGTGCAGCGGGTTGTACGGAAGGTGGTGCTCACGAATGTAATTCCAGACGTCTCGCTCGGACCAGTCCGCAAGTGGATTCAGCTTCCAGAGGTTGAATTTCTTGTCCCAGCCGAGCTTCGGCGTCTTGGAACGAGAGCTGGAATCACCGCGGCGGACGCCGGCGACCCAGCAGTCTACGGAAGAGAGGGCGCGCCGCATCGGGTCGACCTTGCGCAGCCCACAGCAGGCGTCCGGGTCGCTCTTCCAGAGCTCGTCGCCGTACTGCTCGGCCTGCTCCTCGAGGGTCAGGTCGTGGTACCGATCGAACTCGATCCCGAGCGCCTCGGCGAGGCGGTCGCGGGTCTCGTAGGTCTCCTCGAAGAGGACTTCAGTGTCGAGGTAGAAGAAGCGCGCCTCGGGATTGATCCGGCTCGCCATGTGCGCGGTGACCGAGCTCGTTTTCTGGAACGAGCAGGCGATGTAGTGGTTCTGCCCGAAGTTCTCGAACAGCCACTCAAGCGCCTCCTGGGCGCTGCGGTCCTCCAGCTCGGCGGCGACGGCCTCGTGGTCGAAGTCGGGGATTGTCGGCACGGTGCCGGAGAGGGTGATCGGTGGTGGCTTCATAGCCGCTTGGAGCGCGCTAGATAGCGCACTCTCCCTCTCCGCGCTCGACTTTGTATGGGCTCGATCGGTTCCAGTCGATGAACTGCTGCATCGTCTCGAGGCTGAACTCGGCCGGCAGCGTCAGGTCCTTGACCTTCGCTTCGAAGGCGCCGGCGCCGACGCGCTCGGCGAAGGCATTGAACTCCTCGCCCTCGGCGCGCTCGGCCTCGTAGAGCTGCACCCAGCGCTCGACCGCCTCGGGGACCCGCTTGGCGGGAAGGCGAGATTTCAGCCGCGTGCCGAAGATAATCTCGCCGCCCTCGTAGTTGCCGCCGATGTGCGGGATGTAGGCGGGCATCTGGCGGCCGCCGACTTTCAGCGAGGCGCCGTAGAAGCCAATGTTGGCGATGTGGTGCTGGCTGCAGCCGTTCGGGCAGCCGCTCATCTTGATGTGGATGCGCTTGGTCAGCTCGTCGCTGATCTGCATCGACTCGACCCGCTCCTTGATCGCCCGGTTGAGGCCCATCGAGCTGGTGATCCCGAGTTTGCAGCTGTCGGTACCGGGGCAGCTGACCGTGTCGGTGATCTCGCGCGGGCCGGGCTCGGCGAGGCCGAGGGCGTCGAGCTGCTGCCAGACGTCGTAGAGCGCCTCGTCGCGGACCCAGCGCAGGACGAAGTTCTGCTGCACGGTGCTGCGGGCGTAGCCGCCGGTGAACTCGCGCATGATCGCGGCGAGGCCGCGGAACTGCTCTGGGGTGAGGTCGCCGCGATCGATCTTCACCTCGACCGTCGAAAAGCCCTCCTGCCGCTGCGGCTGCACGTTGGCTTCGACGTAGCGCTCGAACTCGCTGCGGTCGCCGTTCGGCGATGCGGGCTCGGCCGGGACGCCGGGGGCGTTCGCCTCCTCGTCGTCCTCGTAGCGCAGCCGCTCGACCAGCTCGCCGCTGAATTCACGCTCCTGCACCCAGTCGCCTTCGAGCTCCTCGTCGACCAGCTCCCGGAAGGCGTCGATGCCGATCTTGTCGACGAGCACCTTGATGCGGGCACGGGCACGGTTGACCCGCAGCCACTCCTGGCGGTCGAAAATCCTGAAGACGGCCTCGGCGACCTTCATGTAGTCGCCGTTGTCGGCCTCGACGAAGTCGTAGACGGTCGGGGCGACGCGGGCCATGATCGAGGTGCCGCCGCCGACCCGCAGCTCGAAGCCGCGGACGCCGTCGCGCTCGCGAGCGAGGAAGGCGATGTCGTGGATGCCGCTGATCGCGCGGTCGGCCTCAGAGCCGGTGAAGGAAGTCTTGATCTTGCGCGGCATCAGCTGCGTCGTCGGGTGGCGGACGAAGTAGCGGACGTAGGCGCCGGCGTACGGCGTCGGGTCGAAGATCTCGTCGGGCGCGACGCCGGCCCAGGGGTCGCCGGTGACGTTGCGGACCGTGTTGCCGCAGCCCTCGCGGGAGGAAAGGCCGGAGGCGGAGATCTCGCGGATCAGCGACTCCATGTCGCGCAGCGGCACGTGGTGGATCTGGATGTTCTGCCGGGTCGTGATGTGACCCTTGTTGAGCGGCGCGTACTTCTCCACCACCTCGGCGAACATCTCCATCTGCTCCGGCGTGACACCGCCGAAGGGAAGCTTGACGCGGACCATCTGCACGTCGGGCTGGCGCTGGCCGTAGACGCCCTGTTTGAGGCGGAAGCCAATGAACTGGTTCTCTTCCAGCTCACCGCCGAGGAAGCGCTCGGCTTCGTTGTCGAAGTCGTCGAACTCGCGCTCGATGATCGGGATGACGTGCCCGGGGACGTTCTCGTACGTCTCCGGGTTCTCAACCGTGCCGACGCGGCCTTTGCCCCGCTGCTCCTTGTTCTCCGCTACCACTACCTCCATGCGGAGGAAAATAGCAAAACCTGACTGGGATTTGGGTATTTAGCCCTGAGCAGCCTTTTTGCGGGCCTCAAGCACCGCCGCGGCTTCGCCGGACTCGCTCACGTAGCCGCCCTCCGGCTGTAGCGGCAGATCTGCCTCCGACCAGCCGACGATCCCCTCGCTCAGCTTCGCAGCGTCATACCCGGCATCGGTCAGGGCCGCCGCCGCCATCGAGGAGCGGTTGCCGCCGCGGCAGTAGACGACCACCGGCCGCTCCGGGTCGATCTCGTTCGCCCGCTCGGCCAGCTCGGCCAGCGGCAGGTGGGTGGCACCGGCGATGTGGCCGGCGTCCCACTCGTGCTGAACGCGCACGTCAACCAGCTGCGCGCCCTCCTCGATCAGCTTCTGGGCCTCGTCGCGCGAGACCTCCTTCGCCTCCCCTGCCTCAGTCATCAATCGATCTCCGTTCCCTCGATCAAGAATGCGACGCGGACATGGGCGCGGTACTCATCGAGGTTCTCACCGCGGATCCCGGTCGAAACGATGTCGACGGCGCGAATGTTGCGCAGCGTGCCCTGCGCCTGGCTGAGCGCCTGTTTGGCGGCGTCGTCGGTGGACGTCTTCGAGCTGCCAACCAGCTCGATGATTTTCACGACAGCCATTTGTCTCCTCCTCCTTCTGACTCCAGGATGTTCTCCTTGGCGCCAACTCCCTCCAGCAGGGCCGCGCGCTGCCAGGCGCTGGTCGCCGCCTGGGCCTCCGCCGCAACCGGCGCCATCTCGGCCTCGAAGCGGGCGATCGCCGCTGCGATCGCGGCCGCCTCGTCTCCTTGCGCGGTCTTACGTGCCACGCCCGAAGCCTAGTTCAAGCCGAGCTCGTGGCGACGGTGCCGCAGGTGACCGCGACGATCGCTCAGCTGCGGGCGACGGCGATCGTCAGCTCGCGGCCGTCGATGCGAGTGGAGGCGCCCTCGGCGGCGTCGTAAGCGACTGCGGTGGCGAGCACCTCTCCGACCAGGTAGGCCGCGTGGGCGCGGGCGGCAGCGAGCAGCTCCTCATCGCCGCCGAGGCCGAGCTCGATCCGGTCGGTGATCTCCAGGCCCGCCTCTTTGCGGGCGTTCTGGACCGCGTGGACGATCTCGCGGGCGAGGCCCTCCTGGCGCAACTCGTCGTCGAGCTCGAGCTGCAGGGCAACGGCGTGGCCGGCCTCGGCCTCTACCTCGTATCCCTCCAAGGGCTGGAGGGCGAGGGTGACGTCGTCGGAGCCGAGGGTGTGGTCGCTGCCGTCGATGGCGATGCCGATCTCGCCGCCGTCGGCGAGGGCGCGGGCGACGTGGGCCGCGTCGAGCGCCGCAACCGCGGCTGCAACCTGCGGCATCTTCTTGCCGAAGCGGGGGCCGAGCGAGCGGTAGTTGGGCTTGACGCTGTAGCTGACCAGCTCGCCCTCGTCGCTGACGAAGTCGAGCTCCTTGACGTTGAGCTCGGCGGTGACGAGGTCGGCGCGCGCCTCGATCGCCGCGCGCTCGGCCTCGTTGGCGACGATCACGGCGCGGCGCAGCGGCTGCCGCACTTTCGCCTTCGCCTGGGCGCGGGCGGCGCGGCCGAGCTCGACGGTCAGCCGCACCGCCTCCATCCCCTGCTCAAGCTCCTCGTCGCGCAGGTCCGCGTCGGACTCCGGGTAGTCGCGCAGGTGGACTGAATCGGTTGGTGGATTTTGCACCTCTGAGGTGCTCAAGTGAGCAACCGATTCGCCGCCGCTGAGGTTGGCGTGGATCTCGTCGGCGACGAAGGGGATGAACGGGGCGAGCAGCGCCACGGTCTCCAGCAGGCAGTGGCGCAGGGTCGCGAAGGCGGCACGGTCGCCGTCCCAGAAGCGGCGGCGCGAGAGGCGCACGTACCAGTTGGAGAGCTCCTCGACGTATTCGGCGATCGCCTTGCCGGCGGCGGTGCAATCGAAGTCCTCCATCCGCTCGCGGACGGTCGCGATGGTCGCTTGCAGGCGCGAGAGCGCCCAGCGGTCGAGGTCGGTGGCGGGCTCCGGCGCAGCGGCGAAGTCGTCGGGGCCGAGGCCCTCAGCGTTCGCGTAGAGGACCCAGAACGAGTACGTGTTCCAGAGCGTCAGCAGGAACTGGCGAACCGACTCGCCGACGATCTCAACCGAGAAGCGGTAGCCGGCCCAGGGCTGCTGGGCGGTCAGGTAGTACCAGCGGAAGGCGTCGGCGCCGTGGGAGCCGATCACGTCCCAGGGGTCGACGACGTTGCCGCGGCTCTTCGACATCTTCTGGCCCTCGGGGTCGAGGATCAGGCCGAGGCAGACGCAGTTGCGGTAGCTGGAGCGGTCGAAGAGCAGCGTCGACTCGGCGAGCAGGGTGTAGAACCAGCCGCGGGTCTGGTCGATCGCCTCGCAGATGTAGTCAGCGGGGAAGCGCTGCTCGAACAGCTCCTCGTTCTCGAACGGGTAGTGGAACTGCGCGAACGGCATCGCGCCGCTGTCGTACCAGGTGTCGATCACCGACTCGACCCGCCGCATCGCGCCGCCGCACTGCTCGCAATCGAGCACGACCTCGTCGATGTAGGGGCGGTGCAGGTCGGTGGGGACTTCGCCGCTGCGCGAACGCTCGCGCAGCTCGGCGACCGAGCCGGCGCAGAAGCGACCGTCGCACTCGGCGGCGGTGCACTCCCAGATCGGCAGTGGCGTCCCCCAGTAGCGGTCGCGCGAGAGCGCCCAGTCGACGTTGTTCTCCAGCCATTTGCCGAAGCGGCCGGTCTTGATGTGCTCGGGGTGCCAGCCGATCGTCTCGTTGTTGGCGAGCAGCTCCTCGCGCGCCTGCGAGGTCGCCACGTACCAGCTCGACTTCGCGTAGTAGAGGAGCGGCGTGCCGCAGCGCCAGCAGTGCGGGTAGGCGTGCTCGTAGGACTGCTCGCGGAAGAGCAGGCCGCGGGCGTCGAGGTCGGCGATCAGGCGTTTCGTCACCTCGGAGCCCTTGACGAACTCGCCGGCGAAGCCGGTGACGCGCTGGTCGAATTTGCCGTCGAGGCCGACCGGGTTATAGAGCGAGCCGTGGTCGGTCGGGTCGAAGATCCCGGCCGCTGCGGCGACCCGATAGTCGTCTTCGCCGAAGGCAGGGGCGATGTGAACCAGGCCGGTGCCGTCCTCGGTGGTGACGAAGTCGCCGGCGAGGACGTGGAAGGGCGCGCCCTGCGCATCGGTGGCGCGGTCGGCAGCCGGGCCGCCGTCGCTCAGCGCGAAGACCGGCCCGCGGTAGCGCCGCCCGATCAGGTCGGAGCCCGGGAAGCGGTCGAGCACCTCGGCTCCCTCGCCGAGCACCTTCTCGACCAGCGGCTCGGCCAGGATCACCGTCTCCCGGCCCGCGCGCGCCCGCACGTAGGTCACCTCGGGCGCGGCGGCGACAGCGACGTTGCCGGGCAGGGTCCAGGGCGTCGTCGTCCAGACCAGCAGCGACTCGCTCTCCGCCCCGTCCTCTCCGAGCAGCGGGAA
>Ga0105242_10003533_pt1 | contig 12149 bp, 10 predicted proteins | sample KBSM24metaG_FD_81521 | JGI IMG/M metagenome (GOLD analysis project Ga0105242, IMG submission 81521) | Miscanthus rhizosphere microbial communities from Kellogg Biological Station, Michigan, USA - KBS M2-4 metaG | ecosystem: Host-associated > Plants > Roots > Rhizosphere > Soil | place...
ATGGCAGCAGTACTCGTGACGCTCTCGAATGCGTCCGCGTTTGCGGACTCGCGTCATCGGAACGAGACGGATAGCCGTGGGCGCAACGATGTGCGCGACGACAGCCGCCGCAACGTGACGTCGGAAGGGCGCGTGCGCAGCGTCGATCGCGACCGCGATGGGTTTCGCGTCCGTCTCGATCGCGGCGACTACTCGTTCTACGTTCCGCAGTCGGCGCTGCAGGACCGCGGACGCAACAATCTTCGCGTCGGCGTGTCGATGCGCTTCACCGGCATCCTCGATTCGAACAACGATGTCTACGTCTCGTCCGCCGACTTCCTCGGCTACGGCGACGACTACTACCGCGACGGGTACGATCGTTACCGCTACGGCAATGCCAATCGCGAGTACGTGCGCGGCGTGGTCGAGCGCGTCGACGTGTCTCGCGGGACGCTCCTGCTTCGCGAGGATCGGACCGGCCGGCGCGTGAGCGTGGTGATGCCGGGCGGCAATCGCAACCAGCGCGGAGCCGATCTCAACGATCTTCGCCGCGGCGACGTCGTGACGCTGAGCGGCGACTGGCATCGCGGGCGTACGTTCGAGGCGTATCGCATCGAAGGCCTTCGCACCGGAGGCTGGTGACGTTCAGCCGAACCGGATCGACAGCATCGAGACTGAGCCCCCGTCGACACCCTCGACGGGGAAGCTCACCTCGTCGCCGTCAGCTCGCGCGCCGAGGATGTAGAGGAGCGGGAGATAGTGATCGGGTGTGGGAGCGGAGAGCATCGCGTCGCGGCCGAGACCTTCGTAGTTGATGAGCGGGCCGTGATTGCCGGAGGCGATCCACTCGCGCGCGGCGGTCTCGAATCGCACCGCCCAGTCGAACGGGTCGACCGGATGCCGGCCCCACGAAAACGTGTGCAGGTTGTGCACGAGATTGCCGCTGCCGATGACGAGAATGCCTTCATCGCGCAGCGGTGAGAGCTTTCGTCCGACCTCGTAATGAAATTCGGCGGGCTGCGTTTCGTCGATGCTCAACTGCACGACCGGGACACCGGCATCCGGGAACACGTGCACGAGCACCGACCATGTTCCGTGATCGAGTCCCCACCGGTCATCGAACGCGGCGCCGCAGAGATCCTGCACGCGCCGGCAGAGATCGAGATCGCCCGGCGCCGGGTATTGCACTTCGTAGAGCGGCTTCGGGAAACCGCCGAAGTCATGAATCGTTCGCGGCTTCTCAATCGCGGTGACGAGCGTCGCCGGGAGATACCAATGCGCGGAGATGCAGAGGATCGCCTTCGGCCGCGGCAGCGCGCGACCGATCGCGGCCCAGGCCCGGCTGTACGCGTTGTCCTCGATCGCGTTCATCGGATTGCCGTGACCGAAGAACATCGTGGGCATTCGATTCAGTGACATGTGTGTCATGCCGAGTCGCGCAGACGACGAGGAATCTTCCAGCATGCAACGTGGAAGATCCTTCGGCGTCTTCGCGCCTCAGGATGACACACGGGTGTAGATTCGTCGCATGCGAAGAACACTCTGGATCCCGCTCCTGCTCGTGGCCGCGTGCGCGACATCGGATTCGTACGATCCTCCTTCCGAGCCTCGTGGCGCAAGAGGCGGGATGCGGATGCGCGGCGGATTCAGTGACGATGACCTGCTGCCGGAGGCGAACTGGTGGCACAGCCCGCACATCAGCGAGGCGGTGAACGTCACGAGCGAGCAGATGAAGCAGCTCGATCGGTTGCAGAGCGAGCAGGGAGATGAGATCGAGCGGCTCGGGCGCGATCTGATGGTCGTGTCGCGCGACGTCCGAACGGCCGTGAACCGGCGCGACGCCACGGCCGCGGACATCGTCGCCGCAGGCGACCGGGTGGCCGCGCTTCGCGATCAACTCTTCCGGCGCCGCGTCGCGCTGCTGGCCGCCGAACGCGCACTGCTGACCTATGAGCAGTGGACGACGCTGCAGGATCAATTCGAGGAGCGGACGGATCGGCGTCGCGAGGACCGCGGTCCGCGCATGGGCGGGCGGGGGCGGGGGCGGGGCGGCGTGGGACGGCGGCCGCCGCGCTGGTGATTGTTAGAATTGGCGGGCATGCGCCGATCGCTGTCTCCCGTCCCGCGCATGCATCGCAAGACGTCGCGCTCTCTACTCGGATCTCGACCGGGACGGACTCGCGGAGGCGGTGGTTTCCGACGGAAACACGATCCGCGTCTTGCGGAACCGCGGCGGCGGTGTGTTCGAGCCGGGTTCGACCTCGATATGAGGTCGGCGAAAAGACGAAGCGCGCGCCACTAAAGGAACTACGGATATGCGTTCGCCCAAACGAACAGCGAGAATCGCCGGGCTCCTTTATCTATTGGGCGGAATCACCGCTCCCTTCTCTCTCCTCTATCTTCCGAAGGCTCTGATCGTGCCCGGAGACCCGATCGCTACCGCGAACAAGGTTCGCGCTTCCGAGCTGCTTCTCCGGATCGGCATCGTGTGCGATCTGTCCACCGCGATCATCTTCATCTTCGTGGCTCTGACTCTCTACCGCTTGCTCAAAGACGTGGACCATCAACAGGCCGTGCTCATGGTGATCCTGTGGCTGGTCACCGTTCCGATCACGTTCGTCAATGCGCTGAACAGACTGGCCGCGCTGATGCTCGTGACCGGCGCCGACTTTCTGTCGGGATTCGCACAGGGTCAGCGGGAAGGGATGGCGATGCTCTTCCTCAGGCTGTACAACCAGGGAAACATCGTGAACCAGATCTTCTGGGGTCTCTGGCTCGTGCCGCTCGGGATCCTGATCTTCAAGTCCGGTTTCATCCCCCGAATCCTGGGTGTCCTTCTGATCATCGGAGCGTTCGGCTATGTGGCCAGCAGCACCACGACGCTGCTCTCGCCCCATTACGGCCGCCTCATCTCCGGATGGTTGATGGTTCTCCCGGCCCTCGGTGAGTTGCCGATGATCTTCTGGCTCCTGGTGAAGGGGGTCAGTGGAGCGGCGGGCTCTCAGCCCGCCGGAAACCCGCCGGAAAAGAGTCGGCGGGCTGAGAGCCCGCTGCTCCACTGAATGTGGCTGGGGAGGGAGGATTCGAACCTCCGAATGGCGGCTCCAAAGGCCGCTGCCTTACCACTTGGCGACTCCCCATCACTCGCGAGACGTTGCTACAACACGCGTGCGTGCGACTGCATTGCGGGCGGCGGCGAAGTCTAGCAGATCACTTTTCCTTCGCAATCGGTCCGATCTTCGCGCTCGTGACGCGAATGTAATCCGCCGGCGCGAGGATGAGCTGCGCGCCGCGGATGCCCGCGGAGACGGAGATCGCGTCGAACAACTCGATCGTCTCATCGGCGAAGACGGGATAGCTCTTCTTCGCCGCGAGCGCGGTCACGCCGCCGCGGATGTAGCCGGTCAGCGGCTGAACGTCCTTGAGCGGAACGGTGTCGATCTTCTTGTCGCCGGTCAGTTGCGCGAGCGCTTTGAGATCGAGCTGTTGATCGCCGGGGACGACGGCGAAGCAGACACCGTGCTTGTCGCCGCGCGCGACCAGCGTCTTGAAGACCTGCTCGGGCGGGAGGCCGACTTTCCGGGCGACGCTCTCCGCGGCGAGGTCGTCGGGATCGACTTCGTACTCGCGTACGTCGTAGGCGATGCCGTGAGAGTCGAGAAGACGCGCGGCGTTCGTTTTCATCGCGTGATGCCCGTCACGTGCTCGACGCGCCGGCGGCGCCACTATGCATCCGTTGTGTCCGTAACGAAACATCGCGCCGGGAATGCCCTCTCTTCCGGCCCCCGTTACGCCGAATAACTCCAGGAGACCCATGAATCGAATTTCGGTGTACGGGTTGACGTGTGTCCTGATGATCGCCGCCGCGGCCGCTCGCGCCACGACGATCGTCATGCCGGCGGATGAGCAGCTCGTCGCGAAGTCGCCGGTGATCGTGGCCGGCAGCGTGATCTCGACGAGCGCGGTCGAGCGCGACGGCGCGATCTGGACGGAAGCATCCATCTCGATCGCCCACGCCTTCAAGGGAAGCGTCGCCGGCACCATCACCGTCCGCGAGATCGGCGGTGAGCTCGACGGCCGCTTCACGAAAATCTTCGGAGGCGCGGAGCTCAAGCCCGGCGAGCGCGTCCTCCTGTTCCTCGAGCCGTCGCCGCACGGCGGCTATCGCACGATGGACCTGTTCGTCGGCAAGATGACCGAGGGGCGGCAGCTCGACGGCCGCAGACTATGGATCCGCGACGACATCGGCGCGGACGTGGTGTTGCTCGACGCGAAGTTCCAGCCGATTCGCGCGAAGAACGTGCAGCGCGACGCAAACGGCTTCGAGGCGTTCGTCGCGGACCGCGTCGCCGGCCGGGCCGGACAAAAGAACTACGGCATCGAGAATCCGGTGCTCGCGAACGCGACGGCCGGCGGCACCACCGGCGGCGCGAAAGAAAACTTCACGCTCATCTCCGAGCCGCGCGTCTATCGCTGGCGCCAGTTCGACAGCGGCACACCGGCGGCGTGGTACAGCAGCGGAACGCAGACAGGCTATCCGGGCGGCGGCGCGAACGAGCTGGCCACGGCGATGGCCGCCTGGACGACGTTCACGCAGGCGAAGATCTACTACACCTACGCCGGTGTGCGCAGCGGGCCGAATGGCGGTTTGGACGCACCGAACGGCGTGAACGAAGTTCTGTTCAATGATCCGCTGAACGAGATCAGTGGCAGCTACAACGCATCGACCGGCGGTGTCGTCGGCACCGGCGGCTTCAACGGAGTGAGCGGCGCCACGAGTTGGACCGCGCCGTTTGCCGCGGACGCGAGTCATCCCGCCGGAGCGCAGACCGCGTACACGATCACCGAAGGCAACCTCACGATTCAGGACGGCGTGACTTCGAGCGCCGGCATCAGCAGCAATCGTCTCGCGGAGATCGTCGCGCACGAGTTCGGCCACACGCTCGGCCTCGGCCACAGCGCCGAAAGCACCGCGCTGATGTACGCGTACGTGACGGGACTCGGTCCTTCGCTGCGCCCCGACGATCAGACGGCCGCACGCTGGCTCTATCCGAACGGCAGCGCCACGTCTCCTCCGCCTCCTCCACCGCTGCCGCAGGTCCCAGCCGCGCCGTCGAGTCTCGCGGCGACGGTCTCGGGATCGAACGTGATCCTCAGCTGGTCCGACAACGCATCGAATGAGACCGGGCAGTCGATCTATGTCGCATCGGGCGGCGGCGCGTTTTCGAAAGTCACCGATCTCGCCGCGAACGCAACCAGCACGACGTTGAGCGGATTTGCGGGGGGCACCTACCGCCTGTATGTCGTCGCGTCGAATGGGGCCGGCACTTCGGCGGCGTCGAACATCGTCACGATCACCGTCGGCACGCAGCTCGTCCCGGCCTTCACCTGGTCGCCGTCGAATCCCTCGACGAATGACACCGTCACGTTCATCGATCAGTCCACCGGCGGTGTGTCGTCGTGGTCCTGGACGCTCGGCGACGGCTCGGTCTCGCAGCAGCAGAATCCGGCGAAGCGCTACGCATCGGCGGGCACTTACAACGTCACGCTTTCGATCACGCGCGGCATCGAGTCGGCGTATCTGACCAAGAGCATCACCATCGCCGCTCCACCTCCGGTCACGCCGTTGGCGTCGTATCGCTCGCTCGTCTCCGCCGCGGCCCAACAGAACGGCATCGGCGGGACGTCATGGCGGACGGAGCTCAGTCTCTTCAATGCCGGCACGCAGGGCGCGAATGTGACCGCGCTGTTCATCCCCGCCGCCGGCGGCACGATGGTCACGCGCTCGCTGTTCCTCTCGCCGAAGCAGTCGGCGATCTACGCGAACACGCTGCTCGATCTCTTCGGCATCGCCAACGGCGCGGGCGCGCTCGCCATCGAGGCGACGAGCGCCGGCGCGAACGCCGACCTCCGCGTCACCAGCCGCACGTTCACCAGCGGCAGCATCGGCACCTACGGACAGTCGGTGCCCGATATCCGCTCGGGCGATCTCGAGACGACGCTCTACCTGACCGGCATCCAGTCGAGCGCCGCGTACCGCACGAACATCGGACTCGTGAACCGCGGCGGCGCCAACGTCGGCGCGACGCTGACGCTCTACGACAGCGACGGCAGCACGGTGAGCACGGCCAGCGTGACCATCCCGGCGAACAACTTCCAGCAGTCTTCGCTCTCGTCGTTTTTCCCCGAGGTCGCGGGACGTTCGTACGAGGTTCTCTCCATGCGCGTGACGACGTCATCGCAGGACGTGGTGACGGCATACGCGTCGGTGATCGACAACGTGAGCCAGGACCCGGTGTACGTCCAGGCGATGCCGTCGAAGGGCGTCAGCTCGATGACGCTGCCGGTGGTCGGCCGCGCCAACGGCGTGAACGGAACGTTCTGGCGCAGCGACGTGACGTTCTTCAATCCGTCCGGCACGCGCAACATCCTCACGCTCCGCTATGCCGGCACGACGAAGACGCTTTCTCTCAACGGACGGGCGACGTTCCTGCTCGCCGACGTGGTCACGCAGATGGGCTTCTCGTCCGGCAGCGGACCGCTCGATGTCAGCTGGAGCGGCAACACCGCGCCGGTGATCACGAGCCGCACGTACACGACCGACGAACGGGGCGGGACGTTCGGCCAGTCGATCGATCCGGTGGAGGAGTTTGGCAACTCGATGTTCGTGCCGGGCCTGCGCTCCGACGTCAACTACCGTTCGAATGTCGGCGTGCTCAATGGAGGCAGCGAAGCGGAAGAACTGACCGTGAGCCTGCTTTCGCCCGCGGGATTCGAGCTCGCCAGCACGCGGGTCGTGCTGCAGCCGAAAGAACTGATGCAGCAATCCGTGACGGCGCTCTTCCCGAACGTGTCCGCGTCCACCGGCAGCTTCACGCTCTCCGTGCGCGGCGACGCCAACGCGAGAGTGTTCGCCTACGGCTCGATGATCGACAACGCCTCCGGCGACCCCGTCTTCTTCGCCGGACGCTAAGTCCCTACCTTGTCATCCTGAGCCGCGTAGACGGCGAAGGATCTTCCGCCGTGTTACGGGGAAGATCCTTCGCTGTGCTCAGGATGACACGCAATCCCTCATCAGATCCCGTCCCAGGCGCAAGAACGCCGGGGGTCCTTCGTTTCACTCAGGATGACACTCAATCCTCATCAAATCCCGCCCCACGACGATCGTGCCCTTGAACGTTTTCGCCGCGCGCTCGCGGAAGGTCTCGTCGGCGTTGCCGGGGATGAGGTGCGTGAGCAGGAGCGTCTGCACCCCCGCGGCCGCGGCGATCTCTCCCGCTTCTTCCGCGCTCGTGTGATAGCTCTTCAGCCGCGCCGCGACTTCGGGCGTGTCGACTTTCGCGAACCACTCCGGCAGGTACGCTTCGAGGACGAGCACGTCCGCGCCTTTCGCGTAGCGAATGAGATTCGCGTTCGGCCGCGTGTCGCCCGAGATCACGATCGTCTCGCCGCGTGACTCGAAGCGGTAGCCGAACGCGTACCGCACCGGCTTGTGGTCGACCGCGAACGCGGTGACTTTCACCTCGCCGTCGTCATACACGACGCCTTCGCGGACTATATGCGTGTTGATCGTCGCACCGGCGGCGGGATGACGCTCGAGCAGGTCGCGGCGCAGGTGGATGTCTTCCGCGAAAAACTCCAGCATCGCCTTCGCGAGTCGTTTCGTTCCCGGCGGTCCGTACAACTCCAAGGGAACGCTCTTGCGCCCGAATTGCCACGACGTGTTGAAGAGATCCGGGAGCCCGGCCGTGTGATCGGAGTGCAGATGCGTGAGGAAGACCGCCGTCAGGTTCGCGTACTTCAGGTCCGTGGCGGCGATGCGCATCGTCGTGCCGCGCCCCGAGTCGACGACGAACCACTTCTCGCCCGCGACGACGGCCGTCGATGCGCCGGCGCGCGCCGGATCGGGGCGGGGGTAGCCGGTGCCGAGCAGGAGGACGACGAGCGCGCTATGCAGCAATGAAGTCGTCATAAACGATCTGCGACCACGTCTCCATCATCTCGCGATGCTGCGAAAGGTCGCGCGCGTCCACCCACCGCCCGCTCATCTTCTCAGTCTCGCGCACTTGCACGCTCGCGTCATGGGCCTCGAGGACGAACACCGCGCCGAGGTGGACGCTGCCGACTTCGGTGGAGTCGTCGTTGAGGATGCCGACGAATGACAAATCGTAGTCGCCGGCGACGTCGACTTCCTCCTCCAATTCCTTCTGCAGTCCGTCGAGCAGCTCGGGTGTGTCGGGATTGATGTGACCTCCGACTCCGATCGACAACTTGTGATGCAGCCGCGCCTCGGTTTGCTTTTGCGTCCGCTGCAACAGATAGAACGCCTCGCCGTGGCGGATCACGACGTACGGGATGATCTGTTTGTACTGCGGCGACGTTTCCGCGGTCGGGCGATCGATGAAGAAATGACGCTCGTTGATCACGTCGAGAATCTCGTCGGTGCGTTCGCGAATGAGACCGCGCTCGGCGAGGAACGCGGCGATGTCCTCGCGCGCCACGACCATGACCTGTTCGCTCATCGCAGCGCCTCGAGCACCGCGTCGTGCACGAGCCCGTTCGTCGACACGCCGCTGCCGGCGTTGTAGTGAGCATGGCCGGCGACGTCGCTGAAGCGGCCGCCCGCTTCCTCGACGATGATCTGGACCGGCGCCATGTCCCACGGCGCGACTTCCGGTTCCACCGCGATCTCGATCGCACCCTCGGCGACGAGCATGTGCGACCAGAAGTCGCCGAAGGCGCGCGTCCGCGCGCAGCGCCCCGCCAGCACGACGAAGGAGTGCGTGATTCCATACGGATCGAACGACGCCACGCTGTCGTACGACAGGTACGCCTCTTCGATCGAGGCCACGCGCGAGACGTGCATCAACTGGCCGTTGCAGAATGCGCCGTCGCCCGCGGACGCCCACCAGCGCTTCGACAGCGCCGGCGACGAGACGACGCCGGCGGTGATGCGCCCGTTTTCTTCGAGCGCGATCAGCGTCGCGAAGACCGGAATTCCGCGGATGTAGTTCTTCGTCGCGTCGATCGGATCGACGATCCAGCGCCGCGACGACTCGCCGGTGGTGCCGAATTCTTCGCCGACGATTCCGTCGCCGGGAAGCTCGCGCTCGATCGACGTGCGGATCATCCGCTCGACTTCTTCATCGGCCGCGGACACGGGCGACTGGTCGGCCTTGGCGCGTACTTTGAGCGCCGCCGACCGAAACCATTTCATGGTGATTTCGTCCGACTGATCAGCGAGTGTGAGCGCGAGTTGCAGATCGCGATTCATGCGCGCGCGAGGGTAGCATGGCGCTCATGCACGCTCTTCTCCTGATCACGCTTCTGTCGGCGCAGCCGGCGCTGCAGGAGCTCGACGCGATGTGCCGCGCGGACGGCGGGAAGCTGTGGGGGCGCTCGCTCTGCGGCCCGATCGTGCTCGTCGATCCGATGACGCGCAGCGCCGTCGCGAGCGACGGCGGCCGCGTGTACGAGACGAAGATCCCCGACTCGATGGGCGTCGCCAACACGAGCGTCGACTGGGACGGGCGCCGCTGGACGATGGTCCTGTGGCCGCTTCCGGACGACGCCGCCGCGCGCAAGCGTCTCCTCGCGCACGAGTCTTTCCACCGCGTGCAACAGGACCTCGGATTTCCGTCGACCGGCCCATCGAACGCGCACCTCGACTCGGCCGACGGCCGCTACTGGCTGCGGCTGGAGTGGCTGGCGCTGGCGCGCGCGATCCATCCATCCACGAGCGCCCGCGACGCGAAACGCGCGATCGAGGACGCGCTCGCGTTTCGAGCCGCACGGCATGCGCTGAATCCGGATGCGGCGGAAGAGGAGCGGCAGCTCGAGATGCACGAAGGTCTCGCCGAGTACACCGGCTTCGCGCTTGCCGAGCCTCGCCGCGACGTGCGAAGGCTGGCGATCGTCGAGCACGTCGTGAGCTTCCAATCGCGTGACAGCTACGTTCGCTCGTTCGCGTACGCGAGCGGACCGGCGTGGGGAGCGGCGGTCGAGATGCGCAAGCCGCGCTGGACGCGCTCGTTGAAGGCATCGGATGATCTCGGCGAGCTCGCGCGCCGCGCCTGGAAGTGTGGTGCGCGCTTCCAGCGCGCTTCCTCCTCCGCCGCGCAATACGGCGGCGGAGTCATTCGCGCCGAAGAGGACGCGCGCGCGGAGAAGAAGCGCCAGGAGAAGATCGCCCTCCGCGCGAAGTTCATCGACGGGCCCGTGCTCACGCTCCCGCTCGGCCGGATCGAACTGGTGTTCGATCCGAACGGCCTGCAACCGTTCGACGAATTCGGCACGGTCTATCGCCGGATCGAGATCACCGACGCGTGGGGGAAGATCGTCGTCGACGGCGGCGCGCTGCTGACTTCCGACTGGAAGCGGCTGATCGTGCCGGCGGGAGGGGAGGGATACACATTGACGTTGAATGCGGGGTGGCGCATCGTCGATGATGCGCGGGCAGGCGACAAGAGAGTTGAAACACCTTAGATCGATCCTCGCTCTGCTCGTGCTGGTGGCAGGTCCGGCGCGCGCGGACGATGCCGTGTTCCGCTGGGGCGGCGACTCCGAGGGGGGCGCGCCGTATGTGGAGGCCGACCCGAATGATCCGGCCAAGGTGGCCGGGTTCGACGTCGAGGTCGCGGAGGAGATCGCAAAAGGACTCGGGCGCAAGCCGCTGTTCGTGCAGGTGGCGTGGGCGTCGATCGACCAGTCGGTGCAGCGCGGCGACTTCGACATCGGCATGAGCGGCGTCGAAGACACGCCCGCGCGCCGGGCCGCGCTCGCGGCGACGATTCCGTACTACGAGTTCACCGAGACCATCACCGTCCGCGAGAAAGACCGCGATCGATTCAAGTCGCTCGAAGATCTCCGCGGCCGCCGCGTCGGAACGCTCGGCGGAACGATGGCGTACGAGAAGCTGCTCGAAGCGCAGAAGACCCTGGGCATCACGCCGGTCTCGTACGACGACGACGTGCATCCCTACGAAGACGTCGTGTCGGGACGCCTGGACGCCGTCCTTCTCGACAACATCATCGCGGCGCGGTCGATGAAGCGGACGCGCGGCCTCTACACCCACTTCGACCGCCCCGTCGCGACCGGCCACTACATCGCCGTCCTCGCGCGCGAGAACACCGCGCTGCGCGATCGCGTCAACGACATCCTGAAAGCGCGCATGCGCGACGGCACGCTCGAGCGCATCTATCGCAAGTGGGAAATCTGGGACGAGTTCCAGCCGAAGTTCTTCGCCACGGTGCTCGTCCAGAATGCGGCGAAGCCGCAACCCAGCAACTCAGCAACCCAGCAACCGAAGGCCAACGCCGTCCTCCGCTACCTCCCCTCGCTCCTCCGCGCCGCCGTCGTCACCGTCGTCCTCTCCTGTCTGGCGATGGCGCTCGCCATCACCGTCGGCGTGATCGTCGCGACCGGCCGCGTGTACGGCGGCGTGCTGACGCGCGCGCTGCTCACGGCGTACGTCGAAGTGATTCGCGGAACGCCGGTGCTGCTGCAGCTCTTCGTTCTCTACTACGGCCTCTCCGCCGTCATCCGCCTGCCCGCGTTCGTCGCCGCGCTGATCGGACTCGGACTGAACTACGCGGCCTACGAGAGCGAGATCTATCGCGGGGCGATGGAAGCCGTGCCTCGGGGCCAGCTCGAAGCCGCGCGCACGCTCGGCCTCACCGAGCTGCAGGTCTTCCGCTACATCCGCGGGCCGCAGGCGTTCCGTCTCGCGCTGCCGCCGATGACGAACGACTTCGTCGCGCTGCTGAAGGATTCCTCGCTCGTGTCGGTGATCACCGTCGTCGAGCTCACGAAACAGACGCAGATCTTCGCCGCGAACATCGGCAGCTGGGTCATTCCGGGCGCGCTCTGCGCTTTGCTGTATCTGATTCTCTCGCTCCCGCTGGCGCGGCTCGCGCGGCGGCTGGAGGAGCGCTGGAAGGCGCCGTCCGAATGAGCAACGTTCTGACGATCGATGGACTGCGACTCAAGCGAGGCACGCGCGAAGTGCTGCGCGGCGTGACGTTCTCCGTCGCCCGCGGAGAGCTGGTCGCGCTGATGGGACTCTCCGGCGGGGGAAAGACCACGGTCCTGCGCGCGGTGACGGCACTGGAGCCGTTCGACGGCGGGACGATCGATGTCGGCGGCGTCATGCTGAATGCCGGCCGGTCGGC
>Ga0105242_10003534_pt1 | contig 12148 bp, 23 predicted proteins | sample KBSM24metaG_FD_81521 | JGI IMG/M metagenome (GOLD analysis project Ga0105242, IMG submission 81521) | Miscanthus rhizosphere microbial communities from Kellogg Biological Station, Michigan, USA - KBS M2-4 metaG | ecosystem: Host-associated > Plants > Roots > Rhizosphere > Soil | place...
GCGACGGCAACCCAGCCGCCGTTGCGCTGCTCAAGACCGGAGACGGTCCCGACGATCTGCTGATTCATGTCTGCTCCTCCGTGTTGGGTTCGTCATGCATTGTACCGAACAAGCGTGTGGCCTGCTCGGGCGCAGGAAGGCGAGGCCCTCCCGCATGGAGTCGGTTGAACCGACTCAGGTACTCGCTCACGATCTGGACCCCGACCTGGTTGCAGTCGGGGCAGGGGCTGTACACCTCATGGCCGTGCAGCTCCTCGTCGTACTTCGAGGGGTCGGTCAGCCACTCGGCTGGCGGTCGTGCCTTCGGCAGCTTCGCCACGTCGATCATCCACTGCGACAGCATGGGCTGGCGGTAGAAGGCGAAGACGAAGCGCAGCCCATCGCAGGTCGTGCATTGGAGGCGGTCGCTTGTGACGTAGGTGGTCGGTGCGTTCTGCGCCTCGACCATCCCCTCCAGGTTGGGCCAGTGCTTGGCGAGGGCGGTGGGCGTGAGCAGCGCACCGTCCATCACCTTCACGTAGGCCCGTGCCTTCGACTCGATGACGAGAGCAAGCTCGCCATCATCGAGATCCTCGGTCGCCGAGCGGATGTCGGAGAGCGCCTTGTTCAGCGCACCTCTCGCCGTCGGTGTCAACTGCGTGATGTCCACGCCGCACACCTCTGCCAGCTTCTCGAAGCTGAGATCACGTTCCCGTGCCAAAGAGATCCCCCTGTCCGGTTGAGCCGCTGAACTTCTTCTTCAGGCGGCATGAGTCACACATCACTGTCCCGGTGCGGCGGCGGTCGAAGACCGCGTTCGTGCCGCCACCCTTGCGGCTCTTCTCCCAGCCCGTGATCTCCCACCAGACCACCTCGTCCGGTTCGATCTCGCGCTGGCACGTGGGCACGGCGCACCTCATCGGTGATCCGCGAGGCCGAAGCGGCCCTCGTACTGGACGGGCTGCTTCGCCTTCAGCTTGATCGCGTCGAGCCTCTCCTCGGCGTACGCCTCGCCGAAGATGTGGACGAGCATCGAGTCGTAGCGGGTGCCGTGGTTCTCCCAGCCGAGCAGCCACACCCCCTCGCGCCCCTTCACGTCACCCGCTGCGAGCAGCGGCATCGTGGCCGGGTCGTACTCGTTGGCGAGGAAGAGGTGGATCTCGGACTCCGCTCCCTCACCCCAGAGATCCTCATCGATCTGGAATCCCTCGATGGGCATGTCCTCCATCCGAGAGGTGAAGCCCTCGGGCACGGCGTAGCTCGGGTTCACCTCGACGGGCAGGCCGACGGGGTACTCACGTCGCATCCGCTTGTCACGCCAGGCGTCGATCCCGTGGTCGCTCATCGGTCCCAGTTCCAGACCCGCTGCTTCACGATCAGGTCAAGGTCCTCTGGACCCTTGACGTACTCGCCGATGTACTTCTGCTTGTGCCTGCCCTCGCTCGGGTACCACTGGTTGCGCCAGTGGCCGGACACGATCCAGCGGTGGGTGTACTCACGCGCTGACCCGTTCCCCTCCGCCTCGCCCTCCTTGGCGGAGCGGCGGCGGCGAAGCTCGATCACCCGCAGCAGCGACGGCGGCAGCTTGAACCGCTGCGCGTCACGCCGTGCGTGGCGGCTGGCCTGACGAGGGTCCGACTGCACGATCTTCTCGGCCATCAGCTTCTGCATCACCCGCCAGAAGAGGAGCCAGCTTGCGTTGCGGTCACCCTCTCCGCTGACCTCGCGCTCGTCGCTCATGTAGCGGAGCGGGATCGCCGTCGCATGCGCGATCCCCCACTGGAACGCGAACCGCTCCGGGTTGCGAAGCTCGGCGGTCAACTCCGGGTACTCGTCGGTGAAGTCGTCGTCGTCATGCACCCACGACGCCTGCATGAAGCGGACGCCAGGCTCGGCGTCCCCCTCCATCGAGAGGTCGTAGGTGTAGCCGATGGGACCGGACTCGTCGTTGACGAACTTGACCATCGGATCGACGGTCTTCCAGTACAGGATCCGCCAGCCCACGCTCTTGCCGTTCACGTCCGCAGACAGGAACGAGTGGGGCAGGACGAGGAACCCGTCCTTCAGGAAGATGTCATCGAGCGTGATCTTCTCGGTCGGGTCGAACCCATGCATCGCCTTCTGGCAGAGGTCCATCATCTCGGTCGTCATCCAAAGGATGTCCGTGTTGACCGCGTCGATGGCCGCGTGTTGGAACGCGACCCACGACGGCATCGCCGCCGTCTCGCCGTACTTGTTGTCCCGGTCGGTCAGCCAGGCGTTCGCCATCCCCTTGAACTCGGGGTGTCGGACGAACTTCACGTAGTCCGTGTGCGCGTAGACCGCGTCGTCGTACGTCTGGAACTTCAGCATTCCTTTCCTCCGTGTCAGTGTTGTGGTCGTGGCAGTGAGGCCATCGCGTGGTACTGGCCCGGCTTCATCAGCCACCACTTCTTGCTGCTCATCCTGCTCGCTCCCTGCAGGTACTCGTCGCTTGCTACCTCCCCTCCCCAGGCCCAGCCCATCGCCTGCACATCGTTGCCGTTGGCGACGATGAGGGTGAGGACGAAGGGTCGGTTCGGGTCGTCGCCGGGCCTGAAGATCAGGCCCTTCCACGCCTCGTCCACGGTGCGGACTTCGTAGAAGTCGCCAACGTCCGCTCGCTTCAGGCCCTGCTGTCCCTTCCCTGTCCAGGGAAGCCCGGTCATCAGGCTGACCGCCTTCTCCCCCTTGCAGGAGATCACGTCCTGGTAGGTGGACATCTGCTTGCCGGGGTCGTAGACCTTGTGCTGGCCCGACGACATCGACTCACGCCGCAGCCCCTCCTGCGTTGCCTCCTCCGCCTCGGCCCAGGTCAGCTTCCGCACCCAGATCGAGATCGGGCTGGCAGGCTGTGCCTGCTGCTCTATCGGGACGATGGGTGCGATCTCAGCCCAGCCCCTGATCTTCTCCGCGTCTCCCTCTCCTCGGTAGAGGTGAGGCTTGCAGCACGGGCAGAAGTGTGAGGCGTGGGCCTTGCAGTAGGCATGCATTGCGGTACGGGTGTCTCTCCCTGGTACGGATCCCTGGCACTGGCTATAGCTGCAGCGTCCGAGGTCTTGAGGTGTGTCCCAATCCTTACTCGACTGACCCCCTCTTGGCGTCGGGGCTACACGCGGTGACGCTGCTCGCGCTCCGCTTGCCTGCTCCCTCCTGCCTCACCGCCACATCCCTGTCCGTTACCACGGCGGTTCCCGGTCAGTCGAACCTCGACTCGACTCTCGCTGGAGATGTCTCTAGGGCCTTGCCAATCACCCTCCCGTCGATGTAATCGACGGGGTTGTGGCATACTCGCCCCGTCGTTTGTCAGCGCGAGCGACTGTATCACGAAGCCCGGTCTTCACCTCCGTGTGGCCGGGCTTCGTCGTTCCGGCGTCGGTGATCCGCCCTCGCCTGCTGGAACTGGTCGAAGTGACGCTCCGCCAGCATCTCGGCGGTGAGGACACCCTCCTGCTCCAGCCGCGAGGCCATCTCGTAGATCTCAGGCTCGACCGCTGCCGTCATCCGCTGCGCCCGTGCCTGGACCCTGATGCTCGCGATCCCGTGCTTGTCCGCCCAGCGGTAGGCCAGCATGGCCTCCAGCCCGGCGTACTTGTTGATCCGACGGTCGTCGGTTGGCAGGTACGAGGGAGCCGCCATCGCCACCAGCACCTGGAAGGGACTCACGTCGAGGCAGTCCTCTTCGAGGAGCGTGATCGGCGTACGGATCGGCATCCCTCGCACCACACCGGGGTACAACTGGGCGCAGTAGCGGGGCACCTTCGTCCACCCCTTCACCCGGACCTCACGCACGGTGAGGCCCAGGTGGAGGGCGACGGAGGCGTGGGTCGCCTCATGGATGCACGTCGCGTCAGTCATCGAGGACAGGATCGTAGAGACGACCCTCCTCCGACCACGCTGCGTTCATCGCAGCCGCGATCCGCTGCGCGTGGGCCATCCGGTTGAAGCGGCAGGCGTACACGGTGTGGCCGTGTTCGGTCTGCACGTAGACGAACCACGGGACCTCGACGGTCCCCTCGTTCTTGACGATGGCCCGGAACTTCACGGCTTCTCCGAGCGTACGATCAACTGGTGATCGAGGGCGCTGTCGTTCAGCCCGTGCCACGCCTCGATCCTCGCGCCCGTAGGGACGAGGGTGATCTCCACGTAGCCGATCAGCGTGTTGCTGATCTCCTCGCGGAGCGTGAGGCTCACCGTCTGCGGTGACTCCTGCTTCGGGGTCACCGCCAGGATGGCGTCAGCCACCGAACCGTGTTGACAGGTCGTTCAGGCGCAGGGCCTTCGCCCGGAGCTTCTGCCTCTCGGCAGGCTCCGTGGTCTTGGTCGAGGACGTGGCCTTCAGAACCTCGACGTGCGTGAAGGTGATCGCCTCGCGAACGAGGTCGAACTCCTGCGGGGACAGCTTGATCGTGACCGTGGCTTCAGCCACAAGACACCTCCGTGTCGTTGATGGTGCAGAACCAGCAGCACCGGGCGTGGGAGAGGGCGTAGCCTCTCCCCACCCGCTACTTCCGCTTCGCCTTCGTTGCCGCTCTCCTAGCGCAGGCATCCAACGCAACGCAGTAGCGATTCTTCGAGAACCGCGAGTAGATGTACTCGCCCTCCCGTACCCGGCGTCCGCACCGGGCACAGGAGTGGCGAGTGGCCTTGGCAGGCACCTACTTCACCGCCAGGGCGACCTTCTCCCAGGTCTTCTCGGGCATCTGGGCGAGGCCCCAACCGATGGCCTCGATCTCGGCCTGACGGTCGAATCCCTCCGCCGTCTTGGCCGCTGCCGTGAAGGCGTTGATCGCGCCCCACTGACCCCGACCGACCCCGTTGGGGTCCTTGACGAGGGACAGCATGACTGCCTCCTCCTCGGCCTCGGTGAGCGCGAACTCCCGAGCGAGGACCTTGGTCGCAGCCACCGGGCTGATGACCTCGGTGTCCGAGAGGCCCTTCAACTGGGCGACGACCGTCTCGAACGCGGCCTCCGTGCAGAGCGCACGAAGCTCGTCCCGAGCCGCCAGCCAGAACGCCTTGTCGTCGGCCCGAAGGGCCTCGTTCGACAGGACGCCCTCGCCCTCACGCTTGCCGACGTGGCGCACGTTCAGCACCTTGTTCGTGACCATCCCGTTGGTGCAGATCAGGACCATCACGAAGCCGGACAGCTTCAGCGAGCCAGCGCCGATCTCGCTGTTCTCGATGGCGATGCCCCAGCGGACGGTGTCACCGACCGCCTTGATGTCCCGCTCCAGAGCGGGGAACAGCGCCCGGATGTGGAGCTTCTGCTCCGTCACCGCAGCCTGGTGGAACTGCACCTCGGTGCCGAGTTTGTCGAACTCGGGCAGGAGCATCCGAGCGACCTCGATGTTATCGAGGCGGCGGAACTTGTCGCTCATCCACGCCCGGCCCGTCATCATCTGACCGCCGTCGTTGGTGAGGCCACGGATCATGCGAGCCTTCGGCTCGTTGTTCATCCAGTGGCGGACGTTCGTCTCGAACAGAGACGGGGCGTCCTGACGCATCCGGTCGAAGTACTTCTTCGGGATGCCCAGATCGGTTGCGATCTGGCCCTGCATGTGGTCGGTGAGGCGGAACGAGCGAAGCTCGCTGCCCTCGGTGTCGAGGTCGAGTTCGACCGCGCCACCCTTCCCGTCCTCCTTGATGCGGACGCCCACGTTCATGCTGCGGGTGTCGGCGATCACGTCGTACTTGCGGCGGTCTTCCGCCACGATCCTCGACATCAGCGCGTCGAGGTTCTCGACTGTGCGAGTCATGCTGGTGTTACCTCCGTGTTCATCGTGCGTTGGACGGCTCTCTGAGCCGCCGGGGTGTTGAGGATGGCGAGCTTGTCCCAGAAGGCGTAGCCCCGCTCCATCTTCAGGATCGGCTCGGGCAGCGAACCCCGAGCCACAGCGTCGAAGACGCTCTGTGGATTCCGGTAGCCCATGACCTCGGCTACCTGGTACGAGTCGAGCAGGCGGTCCTTGACCGCCTCCGCGAACTTGGTCGTGCTGATTGGCCGTGGGGCCATTGCTCCTTCCTCTCGTTGCAGTACGGACATCCGCACTGGGCAACTGCCATCTTACCAGATGGCAGCACCCACTGTCGGACGCTAGGTGAGCAGCAGGGCTGCTCGGGCTTGCTCGACGGCCTTCGGATCGACGGCCTCCAGCACAGGGCGGAGCGTCTCATCGAGTACGAACACGCAGAGCGCGTCGTACAGCGTCTTGGCCGGGATCCTGACGGCGACCTCATCCGCCGAGCGAGCGCCGAGAATCTCGGCGTCCACCCGGCGCATGGCGTCGGTGTAGGGGCGGCTCACGCCTCCACCTTCGAGCGCTCGACGTGCCGCCGGAACTCGATGGCGGAGTCGTCCAGCTTCCGAGTCGCATGCCGCTTCAAGAAGCTGGCGCGGGACTCGTCCTTGAACGAGGCGTTCGTGGTCAGCCCGATGTGGGCGATCACGTCCTCCTTCGTGATCGGGCAGTCCTTGCCGTCCTTGCGGAGCGAAGCTCCGTAGAGCCTCTCGACCAGGGCGATCCGAGCGAAGACCTCGGGCGCGTTGTCCTCCGTGATCCGACCGATGCCCGTGTTCAGGCTGTGCCAGATCATGGCTGACGTGACGGGGTTGAGGAGCTTGTCGCCCTTCTTCGTCCCGTCGGCAGGCCAGTCGACCGTCGCAATGATGTTGCAGACGTTCTCCCAGTCCTTCACGTCCTTCACTGACCAAGTCAGTGCCATGCGTCATCACCTCCGTGTGATGTTGGGTTGGTGCAAGACGTACCGCACCGGGCGAGGGGAGGATTAAATCCTCCCCCACCCGCTGTCGGACGGCTAGTTGTCCTGACCCTCCGGGTCAGGGTTGGCCGGGGCTGCGGCGAGGTTCACAAGACCCTCGATCCGCTGCGACTGCTCTTCGAGCCGCGCCTCCAGGCTGGAGACACGGGCCTCGACGGTCCCGAGCGTGTCGAGAACGACGATGGCGGCGCGAGCGATCTCGCCCCACTCCTCGTCCTCCCGCTTGCTCTCGGCGAACTCGCCGAGCGTGACGAGCGCCTCTTCGAGCGTGGGAAGCTCCGTCTCCAGAGCCTCGACTGAGAAGTTCACGTCCTCGATGACCCAGGTGAAGCTGTTCTGGTCCTCGATCTCGCAGCCGTCGGCGACGGCCTCGCGAGCCAACTCCTCCGCCTCGTCCTCGTCATCGGCCTCGATGAGGAGAACGATCTCACCTCCCGAGGAGGTGACCTCCTCGGACGACCAGTACGAGTTGTCCTCCTCGACGGTCACGCCGTCGGGGGTGTTGATCTCGCGCTCGATGTTGCCATCGAACTCGATGGACGTGCCGAGTGAGAACTCGGCGGTCACCCTGTACTTGGGCATGTAGCTGACACCTCCGTGTGTCTGTGGTACGGAACCGGGTATCGGCACCGTGGGCAGGGTCTGTTCGGAGCAGACCCCACCGATGGTGTCGCATGTTTGAGTGTGTTGGCAGCGCCCAGGCTCTCCCTGGCGGCTCGTCACGTCGTTGCCTCGCTGCCTCCCCCGGATCTCCGCCTAGCACCTCCCGCCGTCGGCCACCTCTCGGCGGCTCCCAGCTTCACATCTGTGCCATGGCTCGGGGGAGAGGCAGGTCGGCGCTGCTGACCGTGACTCCCTCGCTGCTGCAGACTCAAGGCTCAGGACCGGGCTGCTGGGATCATCCAGAGCCGGGACTGCTTGCCTCTGACGCCGGAACCCCGTTCAATCGGGCCGTCATCAGTGCTGCCCCTCTAACGTAGCTGCCATCTGCCAGCCGAGGGGCAACTCCGAACAAACTCCTTACTGGCCGGGGCTTTGCCCCGAACGTACGCATGAGGCAGAGCCTCACACGCTCTCGTCACGGTCGAGGTGGATGTACACCTTGTCCGTGGCGCGGAGCATGAGGTCGAACTCCTGGCCCCGCTCTCCCCGAAGGGAGAGCAGCACCTTGAGGCCGAAAGCCTCCTCGTAGAGGACGGTGAAGCTCTCGCCCCGCCGATGGATGATGTCACCACGGCGAAGCCGCCATGCTGACTTGAATCCCGACCAGCCGTCGAGGGAGCATGGATCGCAGATCCAGTCCATCTCCAGCGGGTCGAGCATGTGAACCTGACAGCCGCAGATCCCGCAGCGCGAGATCGTGCCGTCTTCGACCACACCTTCGTGCATGTCGTACCTCCGTGTTGGGTGATGCGACGGCGGGGTCCGAAGACCCCACCGTTACGTCAGCCGATCCGGACATCCTTCGGGTCGAGCGCCGTCATGTGCGTCCAGCGCTGACCTTCGGTCTGGTGAGCGCCACCGCCGGGAACGGTGCATTCCACCTCGACGCCGTACGGTCCATTCGGACCGATGACCTTGTAGGCACCGCCCCAGTAGGCCGAGTGGTACTCGGCACCGATGACGTGGCCCGTCGGGGTGAGTTGCTCCTCCTCACGATCAGAGATCGTGAAGACGATCTGAAGCTCCTCCGGGCTGCAGCGCTCGAACATGCCGCTGTCCCAGCGGACTGAGATCAGTCCGCTCCGCAGGGTGCCCTGGACGATGCCGAGGTGACCACCTCGCGAGTCCTCGATGAGGACTCTCATGCCCCGCTCGAAGCCGCTCATGCCAGCCGCCTCGCCGCTTCCTTGAAGCGGTCCACGACCTCGGTGAGACGGTCGTCGTAGGAGTGACGCTCGTAGGCGTACCAGGCGTCGTTCAGCGCGATGTTCCACCGATGCCAAGCATCGGGCCACGCCTTGCCGGACCACTCATCGAGCGTCTTCTCGACGGTGTCGAGAACCTTGACGGGGTCCCCGCTGTTGATCGCCCTGGTCAGGGCTGACTTCTGCCGACGGTAGTCGGCATTCGTGATGTACTCGGTCACGCTGTACCTCCGTGTACTCCATTCCACCGGAATGGAACGGCAAGGCTCCGAGGAGCCTCACCGACCCTGTCCGCTAGACCGCGTCGTTTCCAACGACGGTGCCGGGGGCGTAGTGGTAGATCCACGACCCGAACTCCCTCAAGGCGATAGCCTTGTCCATCGCCATGCAGGCCCCGTGGGGGAAGCTCCCCATCCGCTCGAACGTGTACCGAGCCTGGGTCGCCTGCGAGGCAGGGAACTCGACCATAGCCACGAAGTGGCTACCGACCACGACAGCCTCGATCCGAGGGTTGCCGTAGACGATGTGGGCCACGTAGTCCACCGCTGACTTCGTAGAAGTCATGTTGCCGTGGATGACGACAAACGTGGGATCCACTACGTGGATGTGGTCGCATCGCTGCTCGAACTCCTCGCAGCCGCATTCAGGGCAGTGGTCACTGCCCTGCTTGTGCGCTCCACAGTGACACCGCTCTGCGGTGTCCATTCGCATGTAGTTCGACACTGTGTACCTCCGTGTTCGTTCACCCCTTCGGGGTGCCTCGTCGGTGACAAGGCGGCAGGGCCTATCGGCCCCACCGTGATGTCAGCTACCGGGGAACAGCCAGACGATGAGGCAGAAGGCCCCGATGATGATCAGGAACAGATCATCAACGCTCATCGCACGAACCCGCTGGTGCGATCCTGCCGGGCCTTGCCCTTCGCCTTCAGGCCCACGATGACCCCGACGGGGTCAAGGAACCTCAGGTCGCTCAGGTCGCCGTCGAAGACGGGACGACCCATGAACGTCTCGGGAACGCTGTGGAACACAGCGGCCACGTTCATGCCGTTCAGCAGAGCAAGCTCTGCCTTCGCATCGTTGTTCTCCGCCAGGGAGAACGTCAGCGAGTAGTTCGGGATGTCAGAGACATCCCGGTCGGGGTGCTTCGTGTAGTCGTAGAAGACCACGTTCGGCCAACGCTCGAAGAGCGTTTCACCCTTGAAGCGGATCGACTCCCAGCGGAGATCCGATGTCCCGTTGAGCCGCACGGCGGGACGGAGTCCCTTCCGCTCGGCTCGCAGGACATGAAGGCCGATCTCGGTGTCGAGCCTCAGAAGGAACTCGTTCCTTCTGGCGAAGTACCACGCCGTCCGAAGACGACGCTTGCGCTGAATCGCGTTGTCGGCTTCGCCCTTGGCGAAGATCCCACCGCGACCTGCAGTGTTGAGACAGGCTGCTTCGCAGCCTGCCGTGGCGTTGCTGCAGACCTGAAAGCCAGAGGCTTTCGCCGGGGAGAGGTGCATGATGGCTGTAAGCCATCCGTCCTTCTCGCCCTTCTCGACCTTCTGGTTCGTGGTCAACAGACCACGGATGGCACCGCCGAAGACCTCTTCGAGGTCGTACTCGACGCCACCAGCCGCCGCCAATCGCTGAAAGCGATCAATGTCCATGCACACCTCCGTGCTGCCTCACACCGTTCCAACGGAACGGATGGACGGAGCCTCGAAAGGCTCCATCGACCCTATCCGTAGAGCTTCGAGATGACCTCGGGATCGAAGATCCCAAGGCCCTTGCCGAACACTCCGACCGCCTTGCACATCTCAACCAGGGACTGGTTGAGGCCCTGCCGTGGGAACTGGTGCTGCGGGAGCCGAACCCGGACGGCTGTGCCGTCCTTCAGCGTCCCGTAGCAGTAGCTCAGGTCCCAGAATGGGACATCGCGGTCGGTCAGGAGGCGAAGCCTCACGATCCGTCCGAGCCGCTTGTCGGAGAGATCTACGATCTCCTCGGCGGCATCCCGATGAGCCTTGACCCAATCATCGATTGGGTTCGTCTCGACAGCACCGTAGGTGCTGGTCACCACTGCACCGCCGTCGTTGACGGCGATCTCGTTCCAGATCTCCTGCTCTGCATTCTGCAGAGAGCTTGACCAGTCCATGCCTACCTCCGTGTACATCCATTCCGACCGGAATGGAACGGCAGCGGCTCGAAGCCGCCACCGACCCTGTCCGCTCTCTACCTCTCCCAGAGAGGTAGGCTCGTCGCCGAGACGTTCGGCCCGTCGCCTTCGGCGAGGATCGTGGTGTGACCCTCGCTGTCGTCCTTCAGGACGCTGTTCAGGTGCGCTGCGCTCTCAGCCGAGGCTGTCGAACGAATCTGCACCCCGATCCGGCTCTCCAAGGAGAGCCTGTAGAGCGTCTCGATCTGCTCTACCGTAAGGTAGATCGTGTCCATGCTGACCTCCGTGTCCATCCATTCCAGCCGGAATGGAACGCCAGGGGCGAGCGCCCCCAGCGACCCTGTCCGCCTAGCTGGCAAGCAGTGCAGCAAGCTGCACTGAGGCATCCCAGACCGAATCTTCTCCGAAGATCCGCTGTGAGCGCCGCACCGACTCCATGATCTCCTCCGGAGATCCAGCCGGGTCGTTGAGGAGGAGGACATCGCAGTCGGCACAGACTTCGTCTGTGACGGCCACTGCGCCCTCCCAGGGCAGCGCCGGGAAGGCTCCGCCTTCCGCTTCGTGGTTCGAGTTGCAGTCGGGACACCGAAGGTGTCCGTCGAGGGCTGCGTATGCCCAGCCCTGCTCGCCATCCTCGTTGAGGATGGGGGATGCGGTTGCCACTAGATCCTCACTCCCTTCGGGAGAGTCCGCTTCCAGGCCCGAAGGGCCTTCGCTGCGTCCCGCTCCATCGTCCTGGTGGCGAAAGCCACCTGATCCGACACGCCGACGACCTTCGGTCGTGGGGTGCCATTGAACGTGCCCCGCATCTCGACTCGATAGCGGCCTTCCTGACCGCCTACGGCGGTCCCGAGCTTCGCTGCTTTCTTCACCTTGCCTCCTCCGTGTGGTGATGCACCAGTGCCTTCGGCACCGTGGGCGTCACCGCGTTCGAGGAGCAAGCGGCTGGCAGAAAGCCAAGGCCGAAGCTCCACAGTGCGCGGTAACACCGATGGTGTCGCATGCTGTGCCCATGCCGCTTCTCTCGTTTCCTTCGCCGTTCCCTGAGCCGCTTGCACCGACTTACTCCTGAAAGGAGCAGGATCGGATGGCTCCCAGGACTGCAGTGGCGCTCTCTGCGGTTACGCCGACATGGGGATCCACAAGGCATTACAGCGGGATCGGCCTTCGGGGATCATCCCTAAGCGGAACCGCCGACCCCTCGACCCGAACCGCTTGACCTGGCGGACCGAACCGAGGGTGCTGCTTGACTGCAACCTAGCTGCCAGTTTGCCGAAACGTCAAGCGATCCATACAAACACCGAACAGGCCCGATCGAAGATCCGAAGGCGCGGGTGAGGCC
>Ga0105242_10003537_pt1 | contig 12147 bp, 12 predicted proteins | sample KBSM24metaG_FD_81521 | JGI IMG/M metagenome (GOLD analysis project Ga0105242, IMG submission 81521) | Miscanthus rhizosphere microbial communities from Kellogg Biological Station, Michigan, USA - KBS M2-4 metaG | ecosystem: Host-associated > Plants > Roots > Rhizosphere > Soil | place...
GAAAGGCGCCTTGGCCGTCGCTGCGATGGTCACCGTGTATTTGCCGTCGGCGCCGAGCGTGCCGCTGGTGCCCACCACCGCGCCGCTGGCGTCCATGACGGTCACCACGCCGCCCTCGAAGGCGGCGCCCGTGGCGGCGGTCCCGGAAAACGTGTAGCTGGAAGCCGCCACGGGCGTTCCGCCGCCGGAACCGGTGCCTGCGCCCGCGCCCGTGCCACCTGCGCCTCCGCTACCTCCCCACCTCCGCATGCGGCCAATAGCGCAATCACGGCGGTGGTGATCAGGGCCTTTCCGGCATGAGCAGACAGGCGCGATGCAATGGGCGACAGTGCCCGGCGGCATGGACTGGCAGCTGAAAGAACGCGGCTTCGCCGGCCCGGCAGCGCCTGCGAATCCTGCCGCTCAGTCGCGGGTGACGCGCAGCACCTCTTCGGGGCTGGTGATGCCGGCCTGCACCAGCCGTTCGCCGTCCTCGCGCATCAGGCGCATGCCACGGGCCAGGGCGGCAGCGCGGATGTCGGCTTCGGCGGACTGGTTGTGGATCTGCTCGCGGATCGCGTCGTCCACCACCAGCAGCTCGAACACCCCGGTACGGCCCCGGTAGCCGCTGGGGTCGTTGGCGTCGAGCTTGCGCACCAGCCGCTGGGCCAGCACGCCCAGCAGCGAACTGGAGAGCAGGAACGGCTCCACGCCCATGTCGGTCAGGCGGGTGATGGCGCTGGCCGCATCGTTGGTGTGCAGCGTGGCCAGCACCAGGTGGCCGGTGAGCGAGGCCTGGATGGCGATCTGGGCGGTCTCGAAGTCGCGGATCTCGCCGATCATGATGACGTCCGGGTCCTGCCGCAGGATGGCGCGCAGCGCCTTGGCGAAGGTCAGGTCGATCTTGGCGTTGACCTGCGTCTGGCCCACGCCCGGCAGCTCGTATTCGATGGGGTCTTCCACCGTCATGATGTTGCCCTGCGTGGCGTCCATGCGCTGCAGCGCCGCGTAGAGCGTGGTGGACTTGCCCGAGCCCGTGGGCCCGGTCACCAGGATGATGCCGTGCGGCTGGGTGATCAGGTGCTCGAAGCGCGAGAGCGTGTCGCCCTGCATGCCCACCGATTCCAGCGTGAGCTTGGTCTGCGTCTTGTCCAGAAGGCGCAGCACGGCACGCTCGCCGTGGGCGCTGGGCAGGGTGGAGACGCGCACGTCGATGGCCCGCGTTCCCAGGCGCAGGCTGATGCGGCCGTCCTGCGGCAGGCGCTTTTCGGAGATGTCCAGGTCCGCCATGATCTTCAGGCGCGAGATCAGCGCGGCATGCAGCGCCCGGTTGGGCTGCACCACCTCGCGCAGCGAGCCATCGACGCGGAAGCGCACGCTCGAATGCCGCTCGTAGGGCTCGATGTGGATGTCGCTCGCGCCGTCGCGCGCGGCCTGCGTGAGCAGCGCGTTCAGCATGCGGATGATGGGCGCGTCGCCGGCCGATTCCAGCAGGTCCTCGACCGCCGGCAGCTCCTGCATCATGCGCGAGAGGTCGGCATCGCTCTCGACCTCGCTCACCACCATGGCGGCGCTGGATTCGTTCTGCGAATAGGCCGCGCTGATGCGCTGGGCCAGCGCGGGCGCGTCGAGCGGCATCAGCTCGCGCACGGCGGGGTACTTGCGCAGCACCTCCGACAGCGCGCCCGCATCGGGCGCGAGGCCGTGCCAGAGCAGCAGGCTCTGGCCGTCGTCCTCCAGCAGGAGTTGCGTCGATCGCGCGAAGGCGTAGGGCAGGGGGTGGCGCATCGTGGGGCGGTTCTTGCGGCGGGCGGCAGGCTTACTGCGGGCTGTAGGGGTCGTTGCCCACGGCGGGCGCCGGCGCGGGGGCGGGCGTCAGCGGGATGGACTCGGTCTGCAGCGGCGCGATCAGCGGCCCGGGGGGCGCGGGGCGCGGGCTGCCCGGCGTGGCGGGGGCTTGCGGCTGCTGAAGCGGCGGCAGCACCGGCGCGGCCGAGACGCTGCCCATCACCGCGCTGGGGGCTGGCTGGGTGACCTGCTGCAGCGCGCGGATGGCCTCGTAGCGGTCCTGCACCAGCGCATCGCTGGTGGCCGTGTCGCGGATCACCACCGGGCGCAGGAAGACCATCAGGTTGGTCTTCTTGCGCGAGCGGTTCTCGTTGCGGAACAGGCCGCCGACCAGCGGCAGGTCGCCCATCAGCGGCACCTTGTCCTGGCCCATGGCGTAGCGGTCCTCCAGCAGGCCGCCGAGCACGATCACGCTGCCGTCGTTGACGAGCACGGTCGATTCGATGGAGCGCTTGCTGGTGGAAGGGCCGTTGGCGTTGCTCATGGTGGACGCATCCACCTGCGACACCTCCTGGTACAGCGTGAGCTTGACCGTGCCGTTCTCGCTGATCTGCGGGCGCACGCGCAGCATCAGGCCCACGTCCTTGCGCTCGACGGTGGTGAACGGGTTGACCGTGGCGCTGCCCGTGCTGTTGGCGTAGGAGCCGGTGACGAAGGGCACGTTGTTGCCGATGATGATCTGCGCTTCCTCGTTGTCCACCGTCAGCAGGTTGGGGGTGGAGAGCACATTGGCATCGCCCGTGTTCTCCAGGAAGTGCGCCAGCGCGCCCAGGTAGTAGTTGCCGTTGATACGCGGCGCGATGCCCACGTTCAGGCCGTTGCCGGGCGTGGCGTTGCCACTGGCCAGGGCGCTGGCCACGCTGCTGGCCGAGCCGCTGGCCGCTGCCAGCGCCAGGTTCAGGATGTTGGCGCCGCCGCCCTGGCTGGAGTTCGTGCCCAGCACGCCGATGGTGCCGTTGCCGTAGCTGCCGGCCACCGTCTGCCACTGGATGCCGAACTGGGCCACCTTGTTGGCCGCCACTTCGACGATCAGGCTTTCCACCAGCACCTGCGCGCGGCGGCCGTCCAGTTGGTCGATGACGGCGCGCAGCTGGCGGAACTGCGGTTCGGGCGCCGAGATGATCAGCGAGTTGGTGCTCGGGTCGGCCTGGATCTGCCCGCCGGTCGAAGGCTGGTTGCTGTTGGCCGAATTCAGGCTGCCCGCGTTGCTGCCCAGGCCTCCGCCCGAGTTGCCGCCGCCCATGCCCATGCTGTTGCTGCCGGCATTGCCGCCGAAGGCGCCCCCCACCCGCGACATGCCGCCCGCGGCGCTGCCGCCGCTGCTGGTGGCCGTGAAGCCGCCCGAGGCGGCGCCGCCGCCCGTGCCCGTGCCGGTCTGCGTGGCTGCCAGCGCCGCGCGCAGCGTGGCCGCGAGCTTGGTGGCGTCGGCGTTCTTCAGATAGACGACGTGGATGTTGCCGTGCGATGCGCTGGAGCCGGGCGCGGCCGGCTGGTCCAGCTTGGCGACCAGCGAGCGCACCAGCGCCAGCCGCGCCGGATTGGCGGCGCGCACGATCAGCGAATTGCTGCGCGGCTCTGGGAGCAGCGTGGTGCGGAAGGTCGATTCGCTGCCGCCGGCCACCGGCGTGCCCTGGGCCACGGCGGCCGTGGGCGTGGCTGCGCCGCCCTCGATCAGGCGCGAGACCAGCGGGGCCAGCTCGCTCGCCACCGCGTTCTGCAGCGGGATCACCTCCACGTCGCTGGCGTTGGAGACGTCCATCGCCGCGATGATGCGTGCGATGCGCTGCAGGTTGTCGGCGTAGTCGGTGATCACCAGGGAGTTGTTGCCCGGGTTCACGTTGATGGTGTTGTTGGGGCTGATGAGCGGGCGCAGCACGGGCACCAGGTTGGCTGCGTTCTCGAAGTTCAGCTTGAAGATCTGCGTGACGATCTGCCCGCCCGAGGGCGCCCGGCCCGAGCCGCCCTGCGTGACGCTGACCGAGCCGGCCTGCAGCTTGGCGTCGGCCTCGGGCACCACCTTGTAGAGCCCGGCGGCTTCCACCACCGTGAAGCCCTGCAGCCGGAGCGCCGCGAGGAACTGGTCGAACGCGGCGGCGGGCGATACCGGGCGCTCGGTCACCAGCGTGAGCTGGCCCTTCACGCGCGGGTCCACCACCACGTTGCGGCCGGTGATGGTGGCCATGGTGCGGGCCACGGCCTCGATGTCGGCATTGGCGAAGTTCAGCGTCACCGGCTCGCCCGAACGCACGCTGCTGGTGCTCGTGGTGATGGCCGTTTGCGCATTCAGCGGGCCGCTGGCACAGGCGGTGAGTGCGCATGCAGCTACGAATTTCATAGCGAAATGCAGTCGCGGGGAAGGCAAGGATTTCATTCGGTCAACCCACGGTGATGATGGAGCGCGCGCCGGTGCGCCGCCCGATGATGTTGAGGAGGTTCGCCAGCGCGGCCTCGCGGTCGGGCGCGGCCGTGGCCTCGCCGGTGAAGCGCAGCCGGTCGCCCACCCACTCGCCGCTGCCCTTGAGCAGCAGCGCGCCGCCCAGGGTGGAGAGCGTGAGCGTGGGGGCGGGGCCCTTGCCGTCCAGCGCCAGCCGGTAGCTGCCCATGGGGCGCAGGGTGGACAGCCGCGAGGACATGTCCAGCGCGTCCAGCTGCGCGGAGCCGGCCAGCTGCATGCGGCCGTTCGTCCAGTTCAGCGCCAGCGCCTGCGTGGACAGCGCCAGCCGGCCTTGCGGCTGCACGGTGTTCCAGGGCGTGCCCAGCCCGGCCAGCACCGCGGCGGGCCACTGGCTGCGGCCATCGGCGATCTGCACGCGCACGGTGTTCCAGCCGGCCTGCGCGGCGATGCCGATCGGACCGGCCGTGGTGCAGCAGTCGGCACGCAGCTCGGCGCGCACACCGGCCCAGGCGGGCGAGAGGCGCCACTGCACGCGGCTGGGCAGGGTGGCGTGGTCCTGGCTGCCGCTGCCGCCGGTCAGCAGCAGCTGGGCGGATCCGTCCCACACCGTGCCGCGGGGCTCTACCAGCTGCACCTGCCCGCCGCTGGCACTGGCCACGCCGGCGGCCAGCCAGCGTGCGGGCGCGAACACGGCCAGTGCCGGCAGGGCGCCCAGCAGCAGGCCCAGCAGCGCCCAGCCCCAGGGCGAGCGCGGCAGGCCGGCGGAAGACGAATTGCGCGAGGAGAAGTTGCGGGCCACGGGGCGACGATGGATGAAGACGGCGAAAGTGCGGGCGGGCGTGAGGCTGCGAAGCGGCCGGCCTCAGGTCGGTGGCAGGGACAGCACGACCGTGCCGTCCCAGCGCGGCATGCCGGTCGCTGCGGGGCTGGCCTGCCGGGCTGCCGGTGCGCCACCGGGCATGGCCGTGGCGGGGCGCAGGCCGTTGGCGCCGGCCTGGGGCGTGGATTCCCCCGCCGTGCTGCGCGTCAGCCGCGCTTCCAGCGGAACGGCCCGGGTCGTGCCGCGGGCCTGCGTCAGCCAGCGCGCCAGCGCATCGGCCGGCACGGCCTTGAGGGTGACGGTGGCGCGGTCGCCCGCCGAAGACAGCTGCGCGCTGGCGCCCAGCTGCTGTGCGAGCGAGGTCTGCAGCGCGCGCAGTGCGTCGCCGCTGCGCGCGCGGGGCACGCTCTGCAGCTGCTGGGCCTCGGCTTGCAGCGACTGCATGTGCTGCAGCTGTGCGTCCAGCGCGGCGTGGCGGGCGGGGGCGGTGCGCAGCACCTGCAGCGCGGGCGCCAGGGCCACCCACCAGAGCAGAGCCAGCGCCACCACGGAGCCGGCGGCGATCACCAGGGACTGCTCGCGCCGGGCCAGGGCCTTCCAGCGGGCCTGCAACGCGGCGGCGATGGCCTGGGGGCCGTTGCCGTCGCTTTGGCCGCTGCTCCTGCCGCCGCTGCCGGGCGGGGTCTTCCTGCCGGTCATCGCGCGGCCTCCATGCGTATCTGCAACTGGTTATTGGTGTCGTTGGCGGCATAGCCGCGCGCCAGCAGGCGCTGGTTCAGCCCGTCGATCTGTTCGGGCGTCAGGTCCAGCCCGCGCAGCCGCAGCTCGCCCGTGGAGTATTCCAGCGTGGCGGGCAACTGCCCTTGGGGCAGGGCGGCGCCTGCGGCAGCCATGAGCGGTTCCAGGTCCGACGGCGACATGCTGCCGGCGGCCTGGCGCAGCTGGGCCAGTTCGCGTTCCATCTGCACCGGCGCATCGACGACGGCCTTGACCTGCGGGAAAGTCTGGGTGAGCGCGTTGCGCACGCCGGCTTCCTTGGCCGCCAGGGCCTGCTTTTCCTGCCAGGCCCAGACGTTGAGCCCCACCACCTGCGTGACCACGATGACGCCCAGCGCCCAGCGCGCGGCCCGCCACTGCGGCGCGCGCGCCAGCAGGCCGGCGGCGCTGCCGGCCTTGCGCAGCGCCCGCGTACGGCCGCTGCTGGCCAGATCGAACTGGGCCAGGTCCCAGCTGCCGCGGGCGGCAACCAGGGCACGCTGGCTAGCGGTGTGGATCTCGGCCGGGCGGCTCAGCAGCCGTTCGGCCAGCGTGGCCACGGCGGGCTCGGCGCGCAGCGGTGCAGGCGGGGCGGCGTCGGGATCGCCTGCGCCCTGCGGGGCCGTGGCGCCGGCCCAGTCCAGCGAGGCGGGGGTGAGTGGCAGCACCACCACGGCCTGGTCGGCGCCGTGGCCGGTGACGACCAGTTGCGGGTCTTCGGGCGTGCCGGTGGCGAAGCATTCGGGCGCGCCGCTGCCGGTGGGGCCGGGCGCGAATTCGGGCACCACGCGCGACACCGGCCGGCCGGCTGTTTCCAGCGCCTGCAGGTTGGCGCGCAGCCAGGCCCGGTCGCACACGGCCACCCAGGCCGGCTCGCCGGCGCGCGCGCCGGGCTCCAGCGCGAAATGCAGCAGCACGGTGTCGTCGAGCACGCGTTCTTCCAGCAGGCCTTCGAGCACGGCGCGCAGGCGCGGCGCCTGGGTGCCGGTGCCTTGCGGCAGCGTCACGCGGTGCCACGACAGCAGGCGCGATGGCACCACGGCCACGGTCTCGCCGGCACGGCCCGGGTCGGGCAGCAGGGCGGCGGATGCGCTGGCGTTTCGCAGGGCGGTGTGTCCGTCGGCGGTCAGCGTGTAGCCGTACTCGGTGGACGGCCCCGGCATCTCCGGGGTCAGGGTAAGGATGAGGGTGCTCATGGATCGGTTTCGCGGGCCATTTTAGGGGCCTGCCATGACAGACCCGAGGGGTGGGCGGAACACCGGTCAGCGCAGCGCGTCTGCGCTGTCGCGCACGAAGCTGCCGCGCTCGCGCCAGAGGGTGCGCACCATGCCGCGCTGCTTGAGCACGAGCGAGCGTTCCTCCACCACCACCGTGCCCAGCCGCAGCCGGCCGCGCACTTCGAAATAGCTGGACGACACGCTGTGCGTGGCGGCGGTCAGCTGGGCCTGGCTGCCGATCAGCCGGGCGGCGTCGCTCTCGCTGCGGAAATGCTGGCCCTCGCGCGCCTGCACCAAGCGCTGGGCGTCGGACATGTCGATCTTGTCGATGCTGGCCCACAGCACCACGGCGCTGGCGGTGTTGAGATTGACCTGGGTGGGCGCCGGCAGGATCGTGGCGTAGGGCGCGAGCGCCGCCACGCTGGCCGGCGGCAGACCCCACCAGGTGAGCTGCGAAACGGTCTGCGGCATCAGCGGCGCGCTGGGGTTGGTGCTGCTGCCGCTGCTGGCAATGCCTGCGCTGCCCGTGTTCGCCGCGTTGCCCGCCGTGCTGCTGGCCGGCGCGCCGGTGCCCGTGCCCGAGGCGGTGCCCGCACCCGATGCGCTGGGCGGGCCGTGCAGCACCTGGGCCTGCACCATGCCGCGTGCGACCAGGTTCAGCTCCTGCATCGGCAGGCCCAGGTATTCGAAGAGCCGGGTGAACTGCCGCAGCGCCACGGGGTTCACCTGGCCGTTGGCGGCCAGATTGCGCAGGTTCAGGCGCGACTGCATGTCGGTGATCTGGCCCGAGAGGAAGGCGTTGGCCGTGTCGGTGCTGGCGTCCTCCGCCTGGCTCACGCCGCGCTGGGCCGCGAGGAAGGTCGAAAGGCGCGCCTCTTCGAGCGGCACGGCCCAGGGTTCGGTCAGGTTGTCGGTGCCGTCGCCGCCGCGCGCGAGCGAGTCTTCGCGCAGGATCAGCCGCGACCAGTCCAGCGCGCCGATCAGGATCCACGCCGCCTGGATGCGGGCGCGTTCGGCGGTTTCGACCTCCACCGAGCGCCACTGCTGCCACATGGCGGCCGCTGCGAAGCTGGCCACCAGGGTCACGGTGAGCATGGCGGCCAGCAGGGCGGCGCCGGCCTGCTGGCCGCGGGCGGCGGCGCGCCGCCACATCGGCGGCGTTGCGGTGCGGCGCGTCAGGATCATGACTTGTTGCCGCCCTGCAGCGGATTCACCCAGTCGATCGTCATGCCACCGGCCAGGGCGCCGCCCGGTGGCAGCATCAGATGCAGGCTGATGCCGTCGGGCACGCTGGCCGCCTCGGGCGAGAGCCCGCCCGGCACCTGCGGCCCCACGGGCGTGCCCGCGCTCGACTGCGCGTTCGACCAGGCGCCGCCGCGGAAATAGAAGAGCTGCCACTGCGTGAGCGGCATCAGCACGGTTTCGGAGCGGCGGTCGGCCTCGCTGGGCGTGCGCGCCCATTGCGCGGCATGCTGCCAGGCATCGTTCCACTCGCCGCGCGTGCGCAGCGGGCCCGACTGCCAGCGCAGCCATTGCGTGGTGCTGCCCACGGCGCGCAGCGTCCAGGCCACCACCCGGGCGCCGTCGTCCGGCTGGCGCGTGCCGTGGCGCGTGAGGCGCAGCACCTGGCCGTCCCAGGCGATGGGCTGGGTGCCTTCGATGGCCTGCAGCGCGTCCAGGTCGGCCTTCCACTGCGCCAGCGCCGTCTGCATCACCAGCAGGCCGTCGGTGTGCCGGCGCGTCAGCTCCTGCGAGCGCACCATGCCGTCGAGCCCGCGCCAGCTCATGATGGCGATCAGCGCCATCACCGCGATGGCGACCATCAGCTCGATCAGCGTGAAGCCGCGTGCCGCGTTGGCCGCAGGGCGCGGCGCGTGCCAGCGGCCGCCGCGCAAGGGCCGCCCCGCCGCGCCGGCGGCGTCCCCCTTCCCGCATCGCGCAGCGAGGCGAGAGAAGGGGGAAGGCGCGCAGCGCCTCAGGGGGGTGTTCATCAATACCTTCCGACGATGGTGGACACGCGCAGCACCGAGTTGTCGCCGTCGAACACCTGGGCGTCCACGCGCCGGAATTGCGGGTTGGGCAGCGGCAGCACCATCACCAGCACGCCGTAGCTGCGGCCCGCCTGCTCGCAGGTGGTGCGGCCGTCGCCGATGGACGGCATCTGGGCCGAAAGGCGCACCTTCACCAGCTCGTTCTCGGCACAGATGTGGGCCAGCAGCACGTCGGTCTCGCGCGCGGCGTTGCGCGTCAGGGCCGAGGTGGCCTGCATGCCGGCCAGCAGGGCGATGGCGACGATGGCCAGCGCCACCATCACCTCGATCAGCGTGAAGCCCCTGGATGCACCGCGCCGGGCGGAGGGGTACTGACGTCGCTGCATCATCACTGCACACCCTGCGCGGCGAAGGGCCGCAGCCCGTCGGTGGCCACGCGCACGGCCCGTTGCGGGTGGGCGCTGCTCACGATCACGACCTGCTGTGCGCCGATGATCGGCTCCGGCCCCAGCCACAGCTCGGCCGGGCCGCTGACGCCGGTGGTGGGCTCCAGCCATTGCGTGGGCATCTTGGTGCCGGCCGGCAGTCCGTCGAAGCGGAAACCTTGCGGCCCGCCGCGCCAGCGCACCGCCACGCCCGATGCGCGCGACTGCGCCCGCGCCGATTCGAGCAGCGCCGCCAGCCGCTCGCCCTCGCGCTGCAGCTGCGTGTCGCCGTTGTCGCGCAGGGCGAAGCCCACGCCGGCGGTGGCCAGGGCGATGATCGAGATGACCACCAGCAGCTCCAGCAGGGTGAAGCCGCGTGCACGCCCCGGGGGATTCAAAAGACGAACGGGCTGCACGGAAGACGCGCGCTAAGCCGGTGTCAGCCGCGGGAAGGTTGCGCCGCCGTGCCGCCCCAAGGCGAAACGCGGCCCCCTCGGGGGGCAGGGAGCGACACGCGGTGCGCGACCTTGAGGGCCATCCTTACTGCCAGCTGCCGATGTCCGCGTTCTTGCCCTCGCCGCCGGACTGGCCATCGGCGCCGAACGACATGACGTCCACCTCGCCCTTGATGCCGGGGCTGAGGTACTGGTAAGGCCGGCCCCAGGGGTCGTTGGGCAGCTTTTCCAGGTACGGGCGCCAGTTGTTCGGCACCGGGCCGGCGGTGGGCTTGGCGATCAGCGCCTGCAGGCCCTGCTCGGCCGTGGGGTAGCGCTGGTTGTCCAGGCGGTAGAGCTTGAGCGCCTGCATGATGTTGGTGATGTCGGTGCGCGCTGCGGTGCTGCGGGCGTCGTCGGCGCGGTCCAGCACGTTGGGTACGATCAGCGCGGCGAGCACGCCGATGATGACCAGCACCACCATCAGCTCGATCAGCGTGAAGCCGGCCGACACGCGGCGGCGCAGCCGCTGGGCGAGATGCGGGCGCGCAGAGGCGCACGGGGTGGGCGAAAGGGCGGCGGGAGTGTGTTGCATTGCGGGCAAGAGACTGGGGTGGGTGCGCAGTTCTGACATATCCGGTCAATCATAATCCTGCAATGGTGACAAACACATTCAGCCCCTGGGGCGTGCGCCTGGGCACGATGGCGCTCTGGGTTCTGGCAGGCGCCAGCGTGGTGTATTGGGGGCTGCGGCTCTCGGCCCAGGCGCCCGCCTGGCCGGTCGCTGCCCCGGCGCCCGAACCCGTGGCGCCCGATGCCCAGGCCCTGGCCCGCCTGCTGGGTGCCGGCCCGGTGGCTCCGGCCGAGGCGCCTGCTGCAGCCAGCCGCTTCGCGCTGGTGGGTGTGCTGGCCGGCACGGCCAGCGGCCATGGCGCAGCGCTGATCGCCGTGGACGGCAAGCCGCCCAAGCCCTACCGGGTGGGCAGCGAAATCGAGCCCGGCCTGGTGCTGCAGTCGCTCGCGCGCAGCCAGGCGCGGCTGGGGCCGTCGAGGGACGGCGCGACCAGCATGACGCTGGAAATCCCGCTCAAGAAGTGACGTGCTTTGCGCCGGTGCCCGCCGGCGCCAGCGGCACCCGCAGCCATTCGCCGTAGCCCGGCGCGGGCGCCGTCCATTCGTGCGACCGGGGTGCCACCGCGCCATGCCGCTGCAGCCACTGCACGCAGCGCGCCACGCCCGCATGGGTGATCCACAGCACATCGCCACCATGCTCCAGCGCCTGCTGCGTGGCTTGGGCCAGCGCGGCCTGCACGCGGGCCAGCATGTCCGTCAGCGCTTCGCCGCCACCGGGGCGGTGGCTGGCGAAGTCGGCGGTCCAGGCGTCGATGTCGGCGCGGGGGATATGGTCCCAGGCGCGGTTTTCCCAGCTGCCGAAGTCCAGTTCGGTCAGCCCGTGGTCGGTTTCAAAGGCCAGATCAGGCCGCAGCGCTTGCAGGGCCTGCGCGAGCTGCTCGCATCTTCGTAGCGGCGAGGTGGCGGCTCTGGCCAGTTGGCCGGGCAGGGCGGCCTGCAGCCGTGCGGCGCAGGCGTGGGTGGCGTCTGCATCAGCGGGAACGTCGTGGCGGCCGTAGCAGATACCGGCATCGATCAGCGGCCGGGCGTGGCGCACCAGCCAGAGGTGGCGCGGAGCGGGCGGCATCAGCCCAGGCCGCCGCGCTGCGCCAGCGCGATGGCGGCGCCCAGGTAGCAGGCGATCTCGCAGGCCTGCTGCGTCGCGCCCAGGCAGTCGCCGGTGAAGCCCTGCAGCCGGCGCTGGAACCAGCGGCCCATCCATGCGGCGGCGAGCGCGCTGGCGATCAGCACCGCGGCGAGCAACGGGGCGCCCAGCACCCACCCGGCCAGCGCCAGCGGCGGCACGCACCAGGCCGCTGCGGCCCACAGCGCCGGCGTGGCGATGCGTTCGGCCAGTGGCTTGCTCTTGGAGGTGGCGGAGTCGCCCACATGCGGCAGCCGCCAGATCAGCAGCAGCGGCCAGCCGCGCGAGAGCACATGCCCGGCCCAGAGCGAGAGCAGCGCCTCCCCCAGCCCGTGCATGCCGATGAGCGCCAGCAGCGCCACCTTGGCCAGCAGGGCCAGCACCAGCGCCATGGCGCCGAAGGCACCGATGCGCGAATCCTTCATGATCTCCAGCGCCCGTTCGCGCTGCGCGCTGCCGCCCAGGCCGTCGGCCACGTCGGCGAGGCCGTCTTCATGGAAGCCCCCGGTGGCGATCACGGTGGCGA
>Ga0105242_10003538_pt1 | contig 12146 bp, 6 predicted proteins | sample KBSM24metaG_FD_81521 | JGI IMG/M metagenome (GOLD analysis project Ga0105242, IMG submission 81521) | Miscanthus rhizosphere microbial communities from Kellogg Biological Station, Michigan, USA - KBS M2-4 metaG | ecosystem: Host-associated > Plants > Roots > Rhizosphere > Soil | place: Michigan...
CCGGCTCGAGCGACCAGTTGCCGCGATCCTGCAGGTTGCCGATGATGATGCCGTCGCTGCGCGAGTTCATGGTGGCCTGCGCGCCACTGGGCGACCGGCCGCTGGCGCGATAGGTCACCTCCGGCTGCGCGATCATCGCGGTGAGCTGCCCCTTGATCGGCACCAGCTCCTTGTCGTCGAACAGCGTGAAGGATCCGAGGCCCGTGCAGTTGACGACGATCGGCTCCTCGAGCGCCATCAGATCGCGCGGCGTGTCGAATTTGCGGATCACGATGCGGCCGCCGAACATCAGGAAGTCGCGCACGAGCCGGTCGAGGTACTTGTTCGGCTCGATCGAGAGCGAAGGCGTGCGCACGGCGTACTTCGTGGGGAACGGATGCTCGCCGGGGCCCAGCACCTCGCGATTGCGGTTTGGACGCAGGAGTGGCGGCAACAGGTCCGCGTCGGTCATCGCGTTCTCGTCGCCGCCGCCACCGCCTCGCCCTCCGCCTCGTCCAGGCGTCGGGTCGTCCGTCGCGTTGTAACTGTCCATCCAGTAGACGCCGTAGTCTTCGCCGACCATCAGTTGCAGCTGGCGGTACGAGATGTCGGCGGCCCGGAGAAATTGAGCGTCCCACGCAGGCGTACGGCGATCGTTGCTCACCAGCGCCGTCGTCGGCGTGAAGCCGGCCAGCGACATGTTCGACGTCGTGTCCGGCGGCACGGTGGCCGCGTAGATGGTGACGTCGAAGCCGCGCCGCTGGAGTTGACGCGCCGTGGTCAAGCCGGGAGAGCCGCACCCGATGACGGCGGCCCGGTGGAGTCCGGTCGCCTGCGCGAACTCGGAGACCATGACGCCGCAGCCCCAGGCGAGCGACATACCGGCGCCCGCGTGCCCGTAGTTGTGAATGAGCGTCTTGTCGTCGAGCTTCTCAGCCCGCAGCACGAAGCCCGCATCGCGATGCGGGCGCAATCCGACAGTCGTGCGGATGATGCGATCGAATGAGACGCGAACCGGCGCCAGGTTGATCGGCGCGCGGGACGGCCGCGTCACCGTGCCATGCGACGATCCGGTGGTGGCGCATCCGCCGATGGCGTATCCGGCGAGCGCCATCCCACCGCTGGTGAGAAACGTCCGCCTCTTCATTCACTGCTTGGATGGAGTCTTCGCCGCCGCCTCACGTTCCTCGAACCGGTGCCCGCGGAGCATGTCGGGGATCGCATCGTTCCCCTCGTGGCACGCGTACTCGAAGATCATCTCGTTCTTCAGCTTCAGCGGAATCATCGCCGTCCACGGCGCCGTCCACGTGGTCGGGTCGTTGATGATGAACTCGTAGTTGAGCGTGTCGGCGTCGCCGCGCGTGATGCGTTCGGTGAGGTGCAGGTTCTCGTGCGAGCCCATGAAGTCGCTCTTGGTCGAGAAGTTCGTCGTGTCGATCACGAGCGTGTCGCCTTCCCAGTGCCCGCGCGAATCGCCGTTCCAGGTGCGAAGGCTGCTGTCGAGATGCGGCCGGCCGTCGAGGGGGATGACGCGCGCGTCGTGCGCCATCTCGTTCATGATCATGACGTAGCCGGGCGCCTGCACGATCTGCAGGTAGCTGTTGTATCCGGCCTGCATCCGCGGCAGGCCGAAGTTCACACAGCGCTCGCCGGCGGGGAAGACCTCGGGATCCTCGAACGCGTGGGTCTTGCGGTACTCGATTTCAGCGGCGCGCCTCTTCTGCGCGTCGGGTGTCATCGGCGGAATCCTGCCGTCCTTCGGATCGGTGATGAGCGAGGTCCGGCGATCGTGCCAGTCGCGCTCCACCACCCAGAACTGGTTGTAGTTGCCGGTGCCGGGATCGTAAGACCCCGGGTTGGTCTTGCGATCGAGGATGGCGAGAATCAGGCCGTCGCCGAACTGCGCGTCGCCGTCGTTCTCGGTGATCTTCGCCGCGATCTGCTGCAGGTCGGCAATCTCCGCGTCGGTGAGACGCTCCTTGCCCTCCCACTGTTTCGGACGCTGGAGCGGCGTGACGGTGTTGTTGGCCCAGACACCCTGGAAGTCGGGATGGCCGTCGGGCGTCCGCGCGATCGGATGTTGAACCCGTACGGGCGGCGCGGCCTTGGCCGGCGCCTGCGCCGACAGAGTGACTGCGGTACCGGCCAGCGCGCAGGCGACCAGCAACGCGGCGAACACACGGCAATGGCGAACAGTCATGGCACAGTCCCCCTGACCGCGGAACGGCGGGCTCCTCTCTGCACGACTTCAGGCTGAGCGCGCCGGTAGACGTCGACTGCAGAAGATTAGCCGATCTCGTCATGGTTTGATCCCCGCTCGATAGATCTGCATCTGTTCGCGAATGCGGGCGAGGAGATCTGCCTTGCCCGCGTCCTCGGCCTGTTCGCGGGCAATGGTCGCCTCCCGAATCGCCGACTCGAATTGACCGGTTGAGCCGTACGCCCGCGCCAGATTGAAATGCCCTTCAGGATAGGTCGGCCGCAGCGCTACAGCGCGCTGCAGATGAGGTATTGCGTCTGACGCCTTGCCGGACGCGAGAAGCACGGCGCCAAGGTTGTTGTGCGCCTCGGCATTCCCGGGTCCCGACGCCACCGCGCGCTCGTACTCGTGTCGCGCGTCGTCCACACGTCCTTCGGCGAGACGAATGTTGCCGAGATTGTTGTGCGCGAGCGAATAAGCGGGGTCGAGCCGGACAGCGGCTTCGTAGTGCGGTTCCGCGTCGCGGATTCGCCCCGAGGCCTCGAGCGCCACGCCGACGTTGTACTGAGCCGGCGCCGATTGAGGCTGGAGACGTGCGACCACCTCGAAGTGCCGAAGCGCATCGCGCGGCTGACCGAGTCCCAGGTACAGGTTCCCGGCGTCGTTGCGCAAGTCGACGTAATCCGGCTGTCGCGCGATCAGTGTTTCACAGCCGATGGCGTCCTCTGCCGCCATCTTCCGCCCGGCCTCTGACGCGAGGCGGGCGCGGTCCCGCGCATCCCGCGTCATCAGTTGAATCCAGACGTCCGCCATTTCATCAGACGATCGCCAGCCCCACGAAACGCGTCCCGGCGGATGACTCGGGTTTCGCACGTTTGCGTCCGAGTTGTCGAACACGTAATCCATGTCGAGCGTGGTGCCGGCCGGCAGCCAGAACGGTTTCGCGTACTGATACTGATCCTGCCAGTTGAAGTCCCACTGCCGAATCTCGATCAGCGGCCGCCGCGTGCCGTTCGGAAGCACCGCCGACGCGCGGATGCTGCGCGCGCGATAGTGGGCGTGCGGCTGGATCGCGCGGACCTCCGCGTCCACCGGCAGCACAAAGCTGTCGGTGACGTGGTAGTCGCGGTCCCCTGGAGCCATGTCGAGGTTCTGGCGGCCGAGCCGAACGATAGAAGGCGTTCGTGCGGGTGGCTGGTTTGAAAAATACAAACCGATCGACGGCCGGATCTGTTCCGGCTTGCCGGTCGGCTGCATATGAACCTGCACGACGAGATCGGTGCCCGGGTCGAGCTGCCATGCGAGATCGCTCGACCCGAGAGGCGGCGCCTGGCCGGGTGTCCAACCGAGGAAGTGGCCGTCGGGATAGTCGGCCGAGTGGAGAACCATCCCTTCGTATCCCGGCTCGGGATCCGCTTCGTCCAACCGCCGCGACGCGGGTGTCCGATCCACGCGAATGTTGGCGTGGTGGACGCCGCGTCCGCCCGGTCGGAATTCCAGGCCGCGGACGTACCGCACGCCGGCGCCGGGCACGGCCACGACGAAATTTCGGAAGAGGTCGGCGCCGTCGGCGCGCAGCGTGTACTCGGGGAGCGTGACGACAAGGTCGGGCGTCCCGAGCTGCCAGCCGGCATTCGACGACGGCGGCGTCGGAAGGTCGGTTCGTTTGCCTTCGGGACTTCCGTCGGTGGCCCACCGGCCGATTGTCAGAATCTTGTCTTCGGAAAGACGCCGCTCGCCGACGAATTCCACGACTCCCGGTTCAGGCTTCCACGGCGGCATGTACCGCCTCGCCGTCACGTCGGCAATCTGCGATGCGTGACGTCGCACTTCGTCATACGTGAGCAGACTGAATGGTGCAGGTCCGCCAGGCTGGTGGCACTGCGCGCAGTGCTCGAACAGAATCGGTGCGACGTCGCGCGTGAAGGTGACCGGTCGGCTGTCTGGACGAGCGGAACCTTGATCGGCCGCCGGGATGAGGGCCGACCTCGTCAGCACGACGCTCACGAAGACGGCGACGGGCCATTTCACCATTTTGGATGCGCGACCGCGTCTTCGCGGAATCGACGCAGTATAGCGCCGCAAGTACTTGACGTTCGATCGGCGTCAGCGTATTTTCGACCACTCTTACCCGGTTCTTACTAGCGTCATCACTCGCAATACCGCGCTCTTCTACTTCGATCTCGTTTCCCGGGGTTCCTGTTGGGGGCGACAACCAGGAGGGGCTATGCGCAGACTGGTGTGCGGAGTGGTGTTGGCGTGGGTCTGTCTCGCCGTGCTGCCGGAGACGGCGTTCGCCCAGGCGAGCGGCATTGCCGGGGTGGTGAAAGATACGAGCGGCGCGGTCATGCCGGGCGTCGTGGTCGAGGCGAGCAGCCCCGCGCTGATCGAGCGCGTGCGATCGGTCACGACCGACACGCAGGGGCAGTACAAGATCGTCGATCTGCGGCCCGGCATCTACACCGTCACGTTCACGCTTCCCGGTTTCGCGCCCGTCAAGCACGAGGGCATCGAGCTGCCCGCCGCGTTCACGGCCACCGTCAACGCCGACCTGCGCGTCGGCGCGCTCGAAGAGACCGTCACCGTCTCCGGCGCCAGCCCCATCGTCGATACGCAGACCGTGCTGAAGCGGCAGGTCGTGTCGAAGGACACGATCGATGCGATGCCGACCTCGAAGAACTGGTCGACGATCGGCGTCATGACCGTCGGAGTGAGCAGCAACCAGAACGACGTCGGCGGATCGGCGGGCGAACATCAGAATCAGCTGAAGGCGCACGGCGGATCGTTCAACGATCGCCTCGTACAGCTCGACGGGCTGATGAACTCCAACATGGCGTGCAACTATTCGTGCACGGGCCTGTCGACCAACGACGCCTCGACGCAGGAGTTGAGCTACGAGTTCGGCGCGATCTCCGCAGAGGTGGCCGGCGGCGGCGTGCGCGTCAACATCATTCCCAAGGACGGCGGCAACCGGTTCAGCGGATCCGGCTTCTTCAATTTCGCCAACGACAAGCTGCAGGGCGGCAACGTCGACGATACGCTGCGGGCGCAGGGCATTCAGACGGCCGACAGCATCCTGAAGATCTACGACACGAGCGCCGCGCTGGGCGGTCCGATCATGAAGGACAAGCTGTGGTTCTTCACCGCGCACCGGTTCTGGGGCTATCAGCAGATCCGCACCAACACGTTCTACGAATCCGATCAGTCGACATTCGTTTTCACGCCGGATCTCAATCGTCCGGGCACCGAAACGCAGCAGAACGAGAGCAGCGACATCCGTCTCACGTGGCAGATGAGCCCGAAGAACAAGCTGTCAGGGTACGCCAACATCGGACCGCGCAAGACCGATCACTGGACGCTCGTCAGCACACTGCAGCCCGACGCATCGAACCTGCAGAACCTGCCGAAGAACAACTTCGAGACGTTCACCTTCCGGTCCACGATCTCGTCGAAGCTCCTGTTCGAGGCGGCGATGGGCAACATGACCGAGACGTGGACTCGCGAGCCGGTCGACGACTCGTCGACGTCTCACGGTTACCCGGTGACCGAATTGAACACCGGGATCACCTTCCGCGCGTACAACGGCACCTTCTCGAACAACTACACGTCCTTGCGCTCGTATCGCAGCTCGATGACCTACGTCACGGGGTCACACGCGTTCAAGGTCGGGATGAACCTGCAGGAGGGCCCGGCCGATACGCTGGTCTACACCAACAACGACACCGCACTGATCGTCCGCGGCGGGCAGCCATTCCAGGTGACGGTGCGCACGACGCCGTACACGACACACGAACGCCTGGTGGCCGACCTCGGCGTGTATGCGCAGGACACCTGGACGATCAAGCGGATGACGGTGAACGCCGGGCTTCGCTGGGACTATCTGAACAACAAGGTTGACGCGCAGGACGCGCCCGGCGGCACGTGGATCGGCCCGCGGCACTTCGATGCGCTCTCCGACGTTCCCAACTACAAGGATCTCTCGCCGCGTCTCGGCGTGGCCTACGATCTGTTCGGGAACGGCAAGACCGCGCTGAAGGCGACACTCAGCCGCTACGTGCAGACGTCGACGGTCAGCACGGCGCGCCTCCTGAATCCGCTCAACACGTCGGTGAACACCGCCACCCGGCCCTGGACCGACACCAATCGTGACGGCATCCCGCAGGTGTCTGAGCTCGGCGCGCTCAGCAACACCAGCTTCGGGCAAGTGAACATCGCGACGCACTACGATCCCCAGACCATCAACGGCTTCGATCATCGCCGCAACAACTGGGAAGTTTCGACGACGCTCAGCCACGAATTGATGGCGCGCGTGTCGGCCGAAGTGTCCTATTTCCGGCGCGCGCAGGGCCACTTCACGACGACTGACAACCTCGACGTGTCGCCGTCGGACTTCAACTCGTACTGCGTTACGGCGCCGACAGACTCCCGGCTGCCGAACGGCGGCGGCTACCAGATCTGCGGTCTCTACGACATCGTCCCGACGAAGTTCGGTCTGGCGAGCAACAACCTGGTCACCTTCGTCGACAACTACGGCAAGCAGACCGAAGTGTTCAACGGCGTCGATTTGTCTGTGAACGCGAGGCTCCGGTCGGACCTGTTCGTGACCGGCGGCATGGCGACCGGCAACACGCACTTCAACGTGTGCGATGCCTTCGTCGACAACCCGAAGACCGGCTTTGGCCTCTCGGCGGCTGCGGCGGCGGCCGGAACGGCGCCGACTCCGGGGACCGGTTCGGTCTTCTCGTACTGCGACTTCGACACCAGCTGGCTCACACAGGTGAAGGTCACCGGCAGCTACACGCTGCCGTGGCAGGAGATTCAGATTGGCGGCGTGCTCCAGAACCTGCCGGGCCAGCAGATCACCGCGCAGTGGAACATCACGCAGGCCGATCCGACAGGGCTGGGACGCGCGCTGTCGGGCGGCGCGAATACGTCGCGCGTGGTGCCCTTGATCAAGCCCGGCACGATGTACACGCCGCGCCGGACGCAGGTCGATCTGCGCTTCTCGAAGAGTTTCCGTCTGTCCGGGACGCAGCGGCTTCAGGTGATGGCGGACCTCTTCAACGCGTTCAACTCCAACGCCGCCGTCGGCGCGACGTCGAATGCGGGCGAACCGCCGGCCGCGATCAACACGACCTACGGCTCAGCGTGGTTGAAGCCGCTGAATATTCTGCAGGCCCGTTACGTGAAGTTCGGGGCACAGTTCAACTTCTAACTGGACGGAGGGATGGAACCGCGGAGAACGCCGAGATCGCTGAGATAAATCTTCTCTGCGGTCTTTGCGTGCTCCGCGGTTTCTTCTTCGTCGTAGGCGAAAGGAGCGAGGCATGTCGAATGGCGCGCGGCTTCGATGGTTTCCGGTGGCGGCGCTCGCCGCGGTGGTGGCGTCCGGACTGGGCGCCGGACCCACGGGATCGAAGCCCGAGGATGTCGGCATGTCGTCGGAGCGGTTGAATCGCATTCACCCGATGATTCAGGGTCACCTCGACGCGAAGGATTTTTCGGGCGCGGTGACGCTGGTCGCTCGAAAGGGGAGGGTCGTGCACTTCGAAACGCACGGCCTGGCCGACGTCGAGTCGCACAAGCCGATGTCGAAAGACACGCTCTTCCGCCTCGCCTCGATGACCAAGCCGGTCACGGCCGTGTCGATCCTGATGCTGCTCGAAGAGGGAAAGCTGGTCCTCAGCGATCCGATCTCGAAGTTCATCCCTGAGTACAGGAACCCGAAAGTCGCGGTGTGGAGTCTGCCGAACGATCCCGCGGGCGCGGGACTGCGGCTGGTTCCGGCAGCCCGCGAAATCACCGTGCAGGATCTGCTGACGCACACGTCGGGCCTTGCGAACGGTTTCGAAGGGCCGGCCGGCGACTTCGTCCGCCGGGCCAACCTTCCGTCGGGCGGGTCGCTCGACGAGCGTGTAAAGAGAGCCGCGAGCCTTCCGCTGAATTTTCAACCCGGCACACAGTGGGAATACAGCCCGTCGACCGGCTTCGACACGTTGGGCCGCATCGTCGAGATCCTGAGCGGGATGAGCCTCGAGCAGTTTTTCAAGACGCGCGTGTTCGATCCGCTGGGGATGAAGGACACGTTCTTCACCGTGCCGCAGGCCCGCCAGGCCGATCTGGCCGTGGCCTACAGCAAAGGCGCTGATGGATTGACGCGCCCGCAGGCTCCTCCGGCACGCGCCGAGACCGGCGGCCCATACTTCTCGGGCGCCGGCGGGTTGACCGGTTCAGCGGCGGACTACCTCGCGTTCAGCCAGATGCTGTTGAACGGCGGACAGCTGAATGGCGTGCGTCTGCTCGGCCGCAAGACGATCGAGCTCATGACGTCGGACGCGACCGGTCCGCTCGATCTGCGCAACTACGCCGGCGATCAGGTGCTGAAGGGATACGGGTTCGGCCTCGGCGTCCGCGTGCGGCGAAGCACCGGCGACAACGGCTGGATGGGCAGCGTGGGTGACTACGGCTGGGCGGGCGCCCTCGGCACGTACTTCTGGATCGATCCGAAGGAGCAGCTGATCGGAATCGTGATGATCCAGACGAGAAACACGCGGCTCCGCATGGAGTACCCGAATCTCGTGTATCAGGCAGTGACGGACTAGATGTTTTCTGTCTACGCGGGGCTAAAGCCCCGCGCTACACCTGCGTTCTGATGTGGCGCACGCCTTCAGGCGTGCGAAAGTCATTTCGCATACACCTTGTCCAGTACTTCGTATCGTTTCGCGCGTGTCTCTGTCTCCAGGCGCGGCTCGACATCGAGGCGCATGCGTTTGACGACGGCGCCGCCGTTCGCGGCCTGCCACTCCGGCAAACCGGATCCGTTGGGATTTCCTGTCTTGATGAAGTTCGCGAAATAGCCCTGCATCTTCTGCGAGACCGTGAAGTCGTCCGGCGTCCACTCGAACACCTTGTTCGTCTCCAGGTTGCCCATCGCGTACTCGATTTCGGCTGAGTGCACGGCGCCGCGCGGCGGCGGTTGACGGCTGACGTTGGTGTTGGGAGCCGTCGTCACGCCGCCGGCCAGACCGGGAACCGCATTGCCCATTGCCGCCGTCATCGCGGGTCGCGGATGCGAATAGTAGTAGTAGTAGACCGGATTGCCGCCGGTTCGGCCGTGCGCGTCCATCCATTTCCACGTGCTGTACGCGATGAATCGATCGCTGGCGAGATCGGTCGCGGCCTGTTCGACGTCTTCAGGCTTCGAAGGCGCGTACGCCTTGAGCACCTCGTCAGCGCCGGTGGTGAACTGCCGGCGGACGGCCTGTTCGAATCCGTCGGGCGTGACAGGATCGGCGCCCAGCAGTTGCCGCGACCCCATTTCCTGAGAGTTGGATCCCGCGAGCAGCGGCACGTGCGCCTGATTGCCGGCAGCAAAGGTGTCGGCGGGCAGCTTCGTCAGGAAGTAGCCATCGATGGCCAGCGGGAACGCGCCGCCGGTTCGCTTCGCCGCGGCGTCGAAGATCTGCTGCGTGCTGAGCGCGCGAAGGTCAGCGAGCGTGGAAGCGCCGAGCGTCGTCGCGAACTGCGTTCCCAGGCGTTCGGCGTCGGCCAGGGGAACCGGTGGGAGTGTGGGCCCGAACATCCCGCCGCTCTCGCCAATCGCTCTCGCGAAGAGTCCCTTCGCGATGGGTGAGGCCATCAGCGCGCTGACCGAAATCGATCCGGCCGACTCGCCGGCGACGGTGACCTGTGCCGGGTCTCCGCCGAACGCTGCGATGTTCTGCTTCACCCATTCCAGCGCCGCGGCTTGATCGAGGAGTCCCTGATTGCCCGACGCGTGTCGTGGAGACTCGCTCGTCAGCTCCGGGTGCGCGAAGAAACCGAACTCGGCGAGCCGGTAGTTGACCGTCAGCGCCACGATACCGCGGCGCGCCATGCTCTCGCCGTCGTACCGCGGCTCGGATCCATCGCCCGCTCGAAACCCTCCGCCGTACAGGTAGACCAGCACAGGGAGTCGATCGGCAGCCGAAGCGGCCGGCGTCCAGACATTGAGGTACAGACAGTCCTCGCTCATGCCGTTCGAGCGGAAGTTCATGTCGCCGAACACGGACTGCTGCATGCATCGCGGGCCGAATTGCGTGGCCGGCCGGACGCCCTGCCAGTCCTTGACCGGCTGCGGCGCCTTCCATCGCAGCTCGCCGATCGGAGGCGCCGCAAACGGAATGCCCTTGAACATCCGCACACCCGAGCTCTGCGGCCCGGTGCCTTCGACGATCCCGTTCTTCGTCCTCACCTGATCCGCGGCGCGCGCATCGCCGGCCAGCCCGATCAGCAGCAGCGCGACCGCCAGGGCCGCGCATGATCCCCATCGTGTCTGCATCATGACCTCCGCGCGTGAACCGTCACACCGTATCCCTCACGAGCCTCTTTCGCAACTCCGGAGTGATGTTGCCTCCCGTCACGAGCGCCGCGATCGTGCCTTGGTCCGTCCGCTGCTTCAGCACAGCGGCGGCCGCCGCGGCACCCGCCGGTTCGGCGATCACCTGCTCCTGCGCGTAGAGTCGTTCGATCGCCGCGATCATCTCCTCTTCGCTGACCATCACGACGTCATCCACCAGCTCGACGATCGCGGCAACGTTAGGTGCCAACGGCCGCCGGATCGCGAGGCCGTCGGCGATCGTGTCGCACGTCGCGGTTTCGACGATGGCGTCAGCGGCGATTGTAGTGCGGACTTTCCCGCCTCCGCTCGCATCGATCTCAAGCGAGCTACGGCGGGGCTCGCCGTGGCGCGAGTCGCGCGAAGGCGGCAGGTCCGCCGTGAGTGCAGGCCTGAAGGCCTGCACTACTCGCTGCCACGACAGAAAGTACGCGGGAGCGCACTCCGCGACCACGCCGACGATGCGCGTGGTGGGACGCCGCTGTTTGACCGCGGACGCGACGCCACGGATCAACGCCGTATCGCCCATCGGCACGTAGATGGCGTCGACGGCCGGCAGCTGATCGACGATCTCCAGTCCGATGGTGCCCGCCCCGACCGGTACATCGGGATCGCGGGCATCGTGCAGAAAGAAGGCGCCTTCGCGCGCCGCGTATGCTTCCGCGGCGTCGATCGCATCGCTCAGATCGGTGCCTGATTCGACGAGTCGCGCCCCGAGCGCGCGGATGCGGCCGGCTTTCACCGGATTCGGATTGACCGGCAGGAAGATCGTCGCCCGAATGCCCAGCAGCTGCGCCGCCCAGGCCACTGCCGCACCGTGGTTTCCGGTGCTCGCGCAAACGACCTCGCGCACAGCCCTGGCTGCGAGGTTCACCGACAGCGCATACAAGGCCCCACGAACCTTGAAGGATCCGGTGGGCAGCCCCGTCTCGATTTTCAGGAAGGTGTCGTGCGTCGGAGAGGAGAGCGACGCTGCCCGCGCGATCGGGGTGGGCCCGAAATGCCGCGCGAGCAGCGACTGCGCATCGAGGATGCGCTGAAGATCGATCATCCGGCTACGCGATCTTGAGCTTCCGCGGCGCCTGCGAGTTCTGCTCGAGGAACGATTTCTTGCTCTCGAGATCCTTTTCCGTGGGCTGGACGGCTCCCGTGACATCGGTCGCGCGCGACACGATCGTGTGGTCGCCGGGCGTCGCGCCCTTCCAGGTGTAGGTGTAGAACTTCCAGCCGAACTTGTCCTTGGTCGCCGGATCCGCGGTCGCCATCTGCCATGGGCCTTCGTCGACCTTGATCTCGACCGACTTGATGGGCGTGCCGTCGTTCAGCACCACCGCGAGCACCTTGTGGTCGCTGCCGCTCTTCGTGACGCGGGCGACGAACGACTTCAGGTTCATGTGCGTGACTTCGGTCTCGCTGACCTTCAGCTCGCCGTCGACCATCTCGGTTCGAACGGTCCGGTACCACCGCGACTGGTACTTGCCGACGTAGTTCTCGGCCTGCGGGTGAATCTCGGCGAGCCACTTCACGTTGGCGACGCCGTACCAGCCGGGGACGAGCAGGCGCAGCGGCGCGCCCTGGTGCTTGGTCAGC
>Ga0105242_10003539_pt1 | contig 12144 bp, 10 predicted proteins | sample KBSM24metaG_FD_81521 | JGI IMG/M metagenome (GOLD analysis project Ga0105242, IMG submission 81521) | Miscanthus rhizosphere microbial communities from Kellogg Biological Station, Michigan, USA - KBS M2-4 metaG | ecosystem: Host-associated > Plants > Roots > Rhizosphere > Soil | place...
CCTTTTTTGCGCAGGCGCCGGGACAGCATATCGCGATTCATTTCGTTATCTTCAACCAGCAGAATCTTCGCCATCAAAATTCTCCTTTCAGACCGTCTGCTCGCGAACACTCGTCGCCACCTTGTCACGGATCTCATCGAGCAGCGTATCCATGCTATACGCGCCCTTCTGCAGGATCTTCTGCACCGCTCCGCTGAGTTGCAGCCATTCCTCCGCGGATAAATGTTTGGCGCTGACGACAATGACGGGAACATTCCGCCATGCCGCATGTTTGCGCAACTCGGCTACGAATTCAAAGCCATCCATTTCGGGCATCATGAGATCGAGCAGGATCAGGCTGGGTATGCCCTTGGCCAGGCGCTCCAGTCCGCGGCGGCCATTTTCCGCCTCAATGACCGTATGTCCCTCTTTCTCCAGAATCCGGCGCATCAGCTGTCGCACCGCTGGATCATCATCGACCACCAGAATACTGAGCGCGGCATCCGCATCCCCGGTGTCCTTGCGATACTTGTTCAAAATCGCCATCAGGCGATCGCGTTCGATCGGCTTGGTGAGATAGTCCGCGGCGCCAAGCGAATAGCCCATGTTCTTGTTATCGACCATCGAGACCATGATGACCGGAATGTGGGCTACGTCTGGATCCGCCTTAAGCGCGGACAGCACCGCCCAGCCATCCTTGTGCGGCATCATCACGTCCAACGTTATCGCGTCGGGCCGTAGTTCCCTCGCGAAGCGCAGCCCTTCGTCCCCGTCGCGCGCCATTGCTACGTGAAATCCACCCTTGGAAAGAAATCGCTGCATCAGGTCTCTGACGGTCGCATCGTCGTCGATGACGAGCACGGTGCTCGCGCCGCTTATCACCGGTCTAACCGGGGATTCGACGACCGATTCGGAATCCTCATGGGACACTTCCACCCGCCTTGGCAACCGAACGGTGAAAACACTACCTTCGCCCACTTTGCTTTCGACCTCTATATCGCCGCCCATCATGCGGCACAGCCGGCGGCTTAGCGCCAACCCGAGCCCGGTGCCTCCATAGTTGCGCGCGGTTGAAGCCTCCGCTTGCGCAAATTCCTGGAATAACCGGCCTATTTGCTCGCCCGTCAGACCGATCCCGGTATCGCGCACGCGGAATAAAAGCCAGTCCGCCTCACCCGAGCTCTCGCGCACGACGTGCATAGCCACCGTCCCATGCTCGGTGAATCTGCAAGCGTTGCTCAGCAAATTGAACAGAACCTGACGGACCTTGGTCAGGTCGGCGTTCATCGAGCCCGTGTCGTTGTCGCACTGAACTTCGAGCCGGTTCGAATTCTTCTGGGCAAGCGGCCGGATCACCGCCGTAACTTCTTTGACCATGTCCGCCACGCTAAACGTTTCGAGGTGGATGTCCATCTTGCCGGCCTCGATCTTGGAAATGTCGAGCAGCGTGTTGATAAGTTCCAGCAGGTGCTTACCTGATGTATTGATTTTCTCCAGGTCAGCGACGGCCTGCTCAGCGCCCGCTTCAGCGGCGTCCTCCATCAGCATTTCGCTGTAGCCCATAATGGCGTTGAGCGGCGTGCGCAGCTCGTGACTGACATTGGCGAGGAATTGGGATTTCAAGCGATTTGCTTCATCCAGCTTCTGATTGAGTGCTACCAGCTCCCGGGTTCGCTCCGCCACTTTTTTCTCGAGTCCCGCATACGCCTCCTGCAGCGATGAGGTCATTTTGTTGAACTCTTCCGCTAGGATCTCGATCTCGTCGCCGGTTTTGAGATCGAGACGAAAATCGAGATCACCTTTGCCGATCCGGCCCACCCCGTGCCGCAGGACATCCAACGGACGCAGCACGCGTCTGGACACGAAAAAGCTCGCCACCAGAGCCATGACAAGGCCCAGAACGAATATCATCGACGATCGCACGATTGAAGAATAGAGCGGCCGGTACACTTCTTGGACCGGCTGTTCAATGAATACAGCCCAGTCCAGTTTTGGAATGGCCGCATAGGAGCTGAACACCATTTCCCCTTGAAGGTTGCGCGTCACCGTACCTTCAGAACCCGCCGTCGCCGGCGCCGCGCCAAACGCTTCGTTCACCTGCCGCAGGCCTGACACGTTGTGCCGCTCCAAAAGCAATTTCACTTGGGGGTGCGCGATAAGGTCGCCGGACCGGCTGGCGACGTAAGCGTAACCGGTCTCTCCAACAGCGATGCCCGAGACGACGTTTTCGCTGAGGTAGACGAGGTTCACCTCGGCTTGCAGCACGCCAATGACCTTCCCAGCCAGGTGCTCGATAGGAACAGCAATAGTGATGTACGGTTCGGACTCACGGACGAAATAGATCTGGCCAAAATAAGACTGACCTGACTTTGCCTGCTGGAAGGCGGTTGAATTCGAAAAATCCCTTCTGCCCTCGGGAAGGACTCCCCGCAAACGCTTGGCGTGCGCGCGGACGACGCCATCTCCGTCGAGAGCCATTGCTTCGGTGATTGCAGGCGTTACAAGTAGCAGCCGCTCGAGCTCGAATTTATAGTCTGGCGACAGCTCTTCCGAGGCGACCTCGCGGCTCATGGTGGCCGCCTTCATCGAGCCGTGGATTTCCTGGATGAATTGCCCGATCCTGGACGCTGCGCCGCTCGCCACCTCTTGCTGGAGCAATGCTATGTGCTGTCGGATTTCGTGAAAGCGGAAGTAGATTTCGCACACCCCGCTCACAATCAGCCCGCCCCCGATCAGGATGACGGACATGACGAAGTAATGACGCAGCAGACGCCCGCCCCGCCGCCGCCCAAACATGCGGGCAAACGCTTCCAGTGGAGTCCAATGCCGTTCTGCTGCCGTTGCTTCCGCCGTGAGCTCCGATTTAGGCATGTCGAGTCAGCGCGAATTACTTCTTTTTGCCGTCGGTCCAAACCATCTCGATCTCTTTCTGAAACTTTTCGTTGACCTCCCGGTAGCGTTGCCTGGCTATGTCTTCGTCGTCGATTTTGGAGACCGGCGCGTCAAAAAAGGAGCGGATTCCGCCAGTGAGCTCCACGGCAAGCTCCGCGGTCGATCCAGGCGGCCCCTGGACTTTGTACTTGGGGGTAATCGGGAATAGGCCGCGCTCCATAAAGACCCGCTGACCCCGCTCGGAGAGCAGGAACTCGATGAAGGCACGGGCGGCCCTCGGATGCCGCGCACCGGCGAGAATTCCGAACGGCTCTGGGGTCACGAACGCATTCTTCGGAGCCACGAACTTGATGTCAAAACCGGCGAGTTTTTCTTCGAAGGCAAAATACGAAGGAACTCCGAAGCCCACCGCGTACTCGCCCCGGGCTACTACCGCGGGCACGTCACGGCTGCCGGCGGTAAATATCCCTGTGTTGCCCGCGAGCCTCTTAAGCCACTTCCACCCTTCCGTTTCCCCCCTGCCTTGCAGAATGATCTCGTAGGTTGCGTGGCTCGATGACGACCGGACCGGCGTGCATTGGGCGACTTGGCCCTTGAGCTTGGGATTCAAAACGTCATCCCACTCCTTCAACTCCGGCACTCCGAGTCGCTTGAGCAGCCTAGGGTGGTAGACCAGCCCATAGATTTCGAGTGCCGTTCCCACCCAGAAGCGGCCCGGATCTTTCAGCGGGATCGATTTAGGCTTACCAATCGAAGCCGGAATTGACTCCCACAATTCGCTGGAAAGCTCGAGCTTTGTCAGAAGCTTTTGTGCCGCCAGCTTGTCGAACAGCGCCGACTCGCCACCCCAAAAAATGTCTGCCTCGGGTTTGCCCTGCCACTTCACTATTCTTTCGTACGACACCGGCGTCCCTGCATGTAGCGCGCTTGGCTTGATGGTTATGTTCCACTTCTCCTTGGCATACCGAATGAATTCTTTGAACACAGCATCCACGATGAACGGAGAAACCGGCGTCTGAATAACCAGCTCGTCCTCTATCGGGGGCTGTGCTCGGGCAGCGCCCATAATCCCGGCACCAAACATAATCAGATTGAAAAAAAGTAAGAAGCATCTTCTCATGGTAAGTCCGGAAGTAATGGGATCGACTCTCCATCCTTATACGGCACAAAATGCCAATTGGGTTGGGGAAAGCCAGCATCCAAAAACAAAAAAATGCAGGATAAATCCTACAACCGTCACAATGGCTTTGGCAAAGAGCGCGACGGGCTATTTTCAACAGCTTGTTTTGTAAATACTACCGGGAGAGGAATGTCTCCGCGCATGTTTTGTTGACATATATTTAGTTTCACCTCTAACCGAAGCGGCTCAAAAATAAGAGTCTTTTAATCATTGACAATCGTCGAGACGCGGTTTATCGCGTTCCAATGTTGATTCAAAAACGATGGAATTACCGGTGCCGCAAATTATTATCTCGGTCTTGTTATTGCGCGTCGTCAATCAAGTGCACCCTTATACGCACCTGGTCATGAACGCGGAGGTCGTCATGCAAACAATCCTCTCTGCCATGCGCAACAGCTTCATGGACGGACAGGGTGTCGAAATTGGTGGAACGGCGGCTTGAACCGCAACTATCGCCCGCCGCGCATCAGATCAAGTCACAACTATTACAGCGCAGCGAATGACGAAATTGCAGTAGAGGCGGTGAGCAGTAAGTAGCGAGCGGTGAGGAGATTGCTCACCCGTTCACCTGTAGTAGTCGCGTCCTGATCTGATGGCCAATGTCTGGTTGCGGGAAACGTGAACGGCCCGTATCTGGAGGTGCTAATGGCCGGAGTCGACCCGGAGGAGACGGTCACGTTTCTCGGAAGCTGTCCTTCGTCGGTCGCTCCGGTGCGGGCCGTGCCGGCTACACACAGCCTCAACGAACCGGCGGAATTAAAGCTCAGTCGCTTGTCGGCGATGCGCCAAAGTTTTCAGCGCGCCGCGAGAAACGCCTTTGCCTGCTGGATTTCTTTTTTGTCTGAATCAGCCTTCGCGGTCAGCGCCAGCAGCTTCTTGTAATACTCGGCTGCTTTCTGGCGGTTGCCCGAAGTTTCAGCAGCCCTGCCCGCTCCGTAGAAGCTGCGCATGCGATTGGGATATTCTACGAGAGACTTTTCGAATTCCCTGAGAGCCGGCCCGGGTTGCTTGAGTTCCAGCAGCATTTCGCCGAGCAACTCGCGCATGGGCCACAGACGATTTTCCATGGCCACGTGTTTTTCGCTGGCATCTTCTATATCTGCTGCGGAGCGCATCATTTTCAATGCTTCCGTTCCCTTGCCGTCCCCATGCGCGACCCAGGCCATTGCTGCCTTGATCTGGATATCCACCTGTTCCGCCCAATAAGGATCTTTAAGGGACAACAATTCTTCCCGCAGTGTCTGCAGGGCGCCGATTTCCTTACTTGCATTGGGGGTATCGCGCAGCTTGGCGTAACCCATGGCGCGCGTGAAATGGGTGATCGCGTCGGCGGCGGGTGCCGTAGGTATTAATTCGAGCGCCGTTGCGTCGGCCCAGGCGCTTCGTTCGATGGCGTAGCGCGCTGGAATTGCTGCGTACGCAGTGTAGGTCGGGAACACGCCGCCGGTCGGGGTGCGCTGGGCTGCAGGTCCGGATTTTTGCAGCGCCGCGCTGGCTTCCAACAGACGCTGCGCCTCGCGATCCTGTCCCATCTGCAGGTGCGCGTATACCATGAAGTCGATCGCATGCGCATAGCCTTTAAAGACCGCGAGCGATTCCTTATTCGCCTTGATGGATTCTTCCCACATGCCGAGCATGGAGTAGATGTGCGAGGGCATGTGCAGGGCGTGCGGTGCCGCTGGCGCCACCGACGCATAGTGATTTGCAGCCGGAACACCACGCTTGGCGAGTCCCGGAAAGTCGTAGCTGTGTATCAGGTAGTGAAGGGCACCTGGGTGATCCGGTTGCTTTGCCAGTACTTTCTCGGTAATGCCGGCAGCCTTAAGGTGCCGGGTGTAAGTCTTGTCTGCAGGCGTAACCGTGACGCCCTCATTCAGAGCCAAGGCGTAGAACACTGCAGCCTCGGTATCATCCGGATAACGCGCGGCAAGCTGTTCCATGGCCTTCTCGTAAGCCAGCACGCGCGAAGGATAGTCCGTCTTGTCTAGATCCATGTAGTACACCCCCAGTGCGGCAATGTAATCGCGTTCGCGTTGCGTCTTCGTACCAGCTGTCATCGCTTTATTAATCTCCTCCCAGCCTCGTTTCATCGCGGGCGCGGGTTGACTGCCCAAGAGCGGATTGGTACGTACGGCCATGGCCATTCCCCAGTACGCCATGGCGCAATCCGGGTCCGTCTTGGCGATTTCGATGAAGGCATTGAGTGACTGCGGATACCAGAAGTTGTGCAGAATGGCGACGGCACGATTAAACGCTGGTTGTACCTCGGCCTTGCAGGAAACCGGGAAGTTGACGTTGCCGAGTTTCTCCTCATCGTGCGCGGCGGCAAGGCCGGATGCGAATAACAACGTTATGAATACGGCAACGAAAATTTTTCCTGGCTTCATGGCGCTCTCCTGTATGAGTGGGCCGATGGCGTTAGCGTATGCCGAACACCGTAGCACGTAGGACAGTCTGCGCTCTTAGTCACGCGGGGCATAGGAGTTTCGAACACCCTTACCCGCCAACCGGAATCCATGCTCGCCCGGCGAACCGTCAACTTAGTGAATTTCCGACAGACCTGCCCTTTTCTCCCACTGAATCTCACCTCCGCAGCCCGCCAAAGCAGCGGATTTCCCCGTGATCAGCCCCGCAAGCGTATTTCGCGAGTCCCCTTCTGTTCGGCATCGCGTTGAAATAGGTTTTGTACCGTCACATCAAATGTAACAGGGGCCGTCTGCTATTGGCCAAGCGCCGACCTAAGCCGATGTCCGTTTGCGACCCCAAGCGGTCACAGCCAATTCCCGAAAGCGGACGACCGCGGTCTTACTCGATCACCTTGTCGGCGCGGACCAGCAGGGACTGCTGGATCTTTAGGCGGAGTGTTCGCGCCGTCTTCAAATTGATCACAAGCTCGAACTTGGTGGGGCGTTCAATTGGCAATTCGGAGGGCTTTGCGCCCTTCAGAATCCTGTCCACGTAGATAGCGGCGCGACGCATGCCGTCCTTCAGGTCTGGTCCATAGGCGAATAGCCCACCGGCATCGGCGTAATCCCCCACGGAAAATATCGTTGGAAGTTGATGCTTGAGCGCGAGTCCAGCCAGTCGGATTCGCTCCGTAAAAAACAAGCCCCCAGAGGCCACCACGAGTGCCTGGGCGCGTGCTTTCGCGATGCCCGCGAATGCGCCGTCGAAGTCTCTGGTATCGCTTACAACGAATGCCCGAAAATCCAATCCCAGTGTCTTTGCGGCTGCCTCCATCTCGCGTAGCTGGCTTCCGCCGCTGGACTGGCCTTGTCCCAGAGCATCGCGGCGAGCCGAAGCGACGGGATCGCCTCTCTAAGCAATTCAAGCCGTTTCCCAGTTAGGTCGGAGCTGAGAGAAGTGTTTCCGGTAATGTTTTTATTTGGTCTGGCAAAACTTGTGACCAGACGCAACGCTACCGGGTCCCCGGCGAGATTCGCAATCACAATGGGAATTGTCTCCGTGGCATGGGCGGCGGCGACAGTTGCAGGGGTCCCTGCGGCCGCGATAATGGTTACGTTTTGCTTTACAAGATCCGCCGCAAGCCCTGCAAGCCGTTCGTTTTTTCCCTCCGCCCAGCGTTGCTCGAAAATTACATTCTTGCCTTCAATATATCCCAGATCGCGCAATGTCTGGAAGAACGCATCCCAAAGAACAGCCCGCTCCGGGCGAGCACCGTAGTCGATTGTACCGACGCGGTAAGTGCTCGCCGTCGTTTGAGCGAACGAGCCTAACGGCACTACGAATGCACCCGCGCCAAGCGCAATAACCAGTTTGCGGCGATTATTCATTTTCCATCCCTTGACGGACATTATGCGCGCCTACGCCGTCGTCAGCAGAATGACGTTTTGACCGTCTTATTAACCTTCGTCAAAAACTTCAGATGTAACGTCGGGTGACCCGTCATGGCCGACTCCAGTACTATTCGGCCGGGTCGAAATTCGTGGGAAAGGAGCCGCTCCCGCGGTCATTCGATAGGATCAGGGCTGCGCCAATCTTACCGACCTTTTCGTTCCGCGTGGGCGCCCTTACCGATCTTGAACGCATTTGCTTCTTTTTCGCGCTCCTGATTGCGTATTGTTGTCTCGCAAGACTCAATCGCCGCATATGCCACAGCGATGGCCGAGCCAACTTTAGCCACCGCGTCCTTCGCCGCAAATATATTCGAGGTCAGTGTAGGCGCCACCAGCAGTGCAGCCAATTTCAAACGCTCGTCCTTGTCCATCGAAAATACTCCTGAATTAACGCGCCACAGAGCGCCAGTTCAATTTCCAGTGGTAAAACGGATGCGCCAGATTTTGTCTTGCTGTCGAGCGAATGAGCCGAACGGTGCTGCGAGCGCACTTGCGCCAAGTGCGATGACCAGTTTGCGGCGATTGTTCACTCGATCACTTTGTCGGCGCGCACAAGTATCGCCTGCGGAATTTTAAGTCCGAGTGCTTTGGCGGTATTCATGTTCACCACCAGTTCAAAGTTAGTCGCCTGCTCGATAGGCAGATCACTCGGTTTCGCGCCCTTGAGTATCTTATTGACGAATATCGCGGCGCGCGCGAAAAATTCGGAATAGCGCGCGCCATAAGCGATCAGGCCGCCCGCGTCCGCGAACGCGGTCTTGTTATATAGCGTGGGAAGCTTGTTCTTTAGCGCGAACTCGGCGAGAAAGCTTTGCTCGGTATCGAATGTCGGATCTGCCAGTATGAGCATGGCTCCGGCGTGTCCTTTAACCGCGTTCTGGAACGCCTCGTAGTAATCAGCGCGCCCTCGCGTCGAGAGTGGGACGAGCTGTACCCGTAGTGCGCGCGCCGCAGTTTCTGCTTGCGCATGTGCGAGTTTAGCCAGCGGATGGTCGGGGTTGTTCAATATCGCGAGTCGAGTCAGGCCCGGTATGATTTCCCTGAGCAATTCAATTTGCTTGGCGATCAGATTCGGCGCGAGCGAGCTCGATCCCGTGATATTGCCATCTGGACGCGCAAGGCTGGATACCAAACCCGCGCCGACCGGGTCAGCTGAAATGGCCATGACGATCGGAATCGTGTTGGTGCTTTTTTTCGCCGTTACCGCGGCCAGCGTCCCCTCCGTTACGATAATGGTCACTTTACGATTCACCAGTTCGGAAGCGAAAGTTGCAAGTCGCTCGTTTCTGCCTTCGACCCAGCGGAAATCGACTTCAATGTTTTTGCCGGGTTCGTAGCCGAGCCGGCGCAGTTCCTGGGTAAACGTATCCCAATGCGGGCCCGGCGATGACCCCAGCACGCCGATCCTTGCGGGCTTGTTCTGTTGCGCGATGGTCGATACCGGCAGGAGCATGGCGGTACCAGCCACGATCATGAACTTGCGGCGATTGTTCATTTGTCGCCCCCTGACAATCTGCACGCCTATTATGCCAAAACACGCAAAAAGGCAGCAGACCGGGAAGGATTTGGCTTCGGCAGGCCGGATGAAGAGTTTGCGTAGTTCCTAAAAGTAGATCTGGCCAAAGTACGCGGCTATCGCGAAGGCCGCCGGCATCAAACCGGAGTAGTTCGAAGATTCCCGGGACGGCGCTGACACCTGATACCGCTCCTAATTGTTATAAGGCATACTCGGGCAGTAAGCTTCACCAATCGGCTACCGAGTGATGCTTAAAAAAAGGGGCGCTTCCGATGATCGACAACCGCACCGCGCCGTATGCAGCGCTTGTGCTGCGACTTTCGCTAGCGTTCTTTTTTTTCGCACACCTGTACCGGAAGTTTGAGGTTACGGGTTTCGACAAATGGTGGGCCGGCATGCAAAAAGCGGGCTACCCGGACTGGGTAAGTTCCTACACTGTGGGCGCGGAGTTCGCGGGCGCCATATTGCTCCTGCTAGGCGTCTACACGCGGTACATCAGCCTGCTCGTACTACCGGTGTTGGCCGCGGTTACCTATCACCACGCCATACGCAAGGGCTTCTGGTTTTCAGATGCCGGCGCCGAATTCGCCCTGGCGTGGACCTTCATGCTATGCGTGCAGGCGTTGCTGGGCAACGGCGCGTATGCGCTGCGAGTACCCGCGCTGCCGTGGGAGCGCCGCTCGCGTTAGCTAGTTGGCTTTTGCAGGTCCATAGAGCACTCGCCCCGGCCGCGCAGCGGTCATCGCGCCGTTCTCAAAAACGACCTGGCCGTTGACGATCACATACGGAACGCCGACCGCGTACTGATGCGGCTTTTCAAACGTCGCCATATCGCGCACAGTCGCCGGATCGAACACCGCGATGTCGGCTTTCATTCCGGGCTTCAGCACGCCGCGGTCGCTGAGTCCGAGCCGCGCGGCCGGGTATGACGACATCTTGCGCACGGCGTCTTCGAGCGTGAGTATTTTTTTCTCCCGCACATAGACGGCGAGCACGCGCACAAAGGTGCCATAGCTGCGCGGATGTGGTGCGGCGTTTCCAAAGACGGTCACGGTGCCGTCGGAGGCGATCATCGTCGCCGGATGGCGGATGATGCGCAGCAAGTCGGCCTCGTCCATGGCGTGAAAGACTCCACTGCAATTACCCTGCTCGACGATCCACATCGTCGTTTCCGCCGCATTAGCGGGCGTCGGCTGCTGGCCGCGCGAGACCGTGAGTTCGGCGAGGTTCTTGCCAGCAAGGGCCGGATCCCAGGCGCAAAGCGAGAGCACGACATTGGCGGGGTCGCCGCCGCCGCGCTCGTTGAGGATCGTTTCGGCAATCGCCGCCTTTATCTTTGCGCGCGAAGCAGGGTCTTTCAACCTTGCGACAGTCGCCGCATGGCCACCTTCCTGCGCCCATTGCGGCATCAGCGCCGAAGCGATGTTCGTGCTCGACGCGGTGTACGGATACTGATCCATGGTCGCATCGACGCCGCGCGCACGCGCCTCGTCGACCAGCTTCAATGTCTCGACGCTTCTTCCCCAGTACGCTTTGCCGATTACCTTGTGGTGCGAGATCTGCGTCGGCACACCGCCAAGCTCGCCGATCGCGATGGTTTCTTTTACGCTGTCGAGCACGCGCGAGGCTTCGTCGCGCATGTGCGACGTGTGAACGCCCCGAAACGGCGCGACGACCTTTTGCAGCTCGATCACTTCTTCGATCGGCGTGAAATTGCCGGGCACGTAGAAAAGACCTGTGCTCAAGCCGAACGCGCCGTCGCGCATGCCCGCGCGCACGATCCCGCGCATGCGTTCGAGTTCGTCGGCCGTAGCCATGCGGTTCTCCAGTCCGACTACCGCTGCACGCACTGAGCCCTGTCCCAGGAAGCTGCCGATATTGAGCGACTTCGGCAACGCCGCGAGCTTGTCGAGAAACGGCTTCAGCGGTACAGGGGAACTGCCGTCGGGTCCCTCCATGATCGTGGTGACACCCTGCCGCACGTAGTTGTCGGCGGTCGGGACCTGAAAAATTCCGCGGATTGCGTGTGTGTGCAGGTCGATAAAGCCCGGCGCAACGACCAGACCGCCAACGTCGATGGTGCGCGCAGCGGGACCGTCGATCGACGGCGCAATGCGCGCGATAACATCCCCCCGGATCGCGAGGTCGCCGCGATACCACGGGCTTCCCGTGCCGTCGACGACGCGGGCATTGCGCAATACGAGATCGTATGGCGCATCGGCCGCTTGCACCGGTAATCCAATGCAGATGCACAACCACCAAGGTGCGATGACGATGCTGAGGATATGCTTCATAGTGGCCTCCCTGACGAGGACTTCAAATCGACGGCCGAGTTTACGGATGGTCGAACCTGCCGATTATCCAGCGGGTCGCACGGTCCGCAAGCGGCACCGCGATAAATGCAGCGACCGTCGCAAATGGCCACGCTACTGCATAGGCGATCATCCAGCGGCGCAGGAAATCCGGCGGCATGCCGAGGTTGATGAAAGTGATGACCGCAGTCATCAGAAAAGCCATGATGGCCGCAACGATGACGGGCCGGATAAAGCGTGCTTTGCCTTGCAACTGACTTACTCCCTTGAGCTGGCGCAAGGCTCATAGACGGACTCGCGGCCAACCATAAATTTTGAGCGGGACGAATTGCTACGAAATCACTCCGTAGTTACCCCGGCGTCGCGAACGACTTTTTCGTAACGCTTGGTCTCCGCGCGGATGAAAGC
>Ga0105242_10003541_pt1 | contig 12140 bp, 14 predicted proteins | sample KBSM24metaG_FD_81521 | JGI IMG/M metagenome (GOLD analysis project Ga0105242, IMG submission 81521) | Miscanthus rhizosphere microbial communities from Kellogg Biological Station, Michigan, USA - KBS M2-4 metaG | ecosystem: Host-associated > Plants > Roots > Rhizosphere > Soil | place...
AGGGACTCATCCGAAACGCCGCCGAGCGAACTCGCGGCCTCAGCCAGATGTTGTGGCGCCGGCACCGATGGCTGAGACGGCTGAGACGGCTGAGACGCTTGAGACGGCTGCGCGGACCCGGCTGTCTGACCGAGAACGCTCACCCCGAGCAGCGCGAGGCAGCACGAGGTGGCGAGCATGGGTTTTGACATGTTCCTGCCTGTTTCCTTTCGCATGACCTGCCGTTGCGGCAGTCAACACTCGAGAGGAGGTGCAAGGCAGGTGCCGAGACAGAATTAGCTGCGCTTCGGCTTGCTCTTGCCCCTGGCATTGACGTTGAGTACGACCGCAGCGCGGATGAGATCCTTCAAGGCCGCCTCATCGAGCTTGTCCCCGTCGTGGATGTCGATGGCGCGCCTGACATTGCCGTCGAGGCTTGAATTGAACAGTCTCGACGGGTCCTTCAGCGCCGCGCCCTTTGCAAATGTCATCTTGACGGCGTTCTTGTACGTTTCTCCTGTGCAGACAATACCGTCGTGCGAAAAGATGGGCGTCCCCATCCATTTCCACTCTTCGACGATCTCGGGATCGGCCTCGTGTATGAGTTTGCGCACCCTCGCGAGCATCTTCCCGCGCCAGTCGCCGAGCTTCTTGATTCGCTCGTCGATCAACGCGGACGCCGATTCCACCGGCACGGACCTCTTCATGCGACACCGAACTGCTTCGCGTAGTCGGCGTTCAAACGCTGCCAGCCGCCGAACTTCATCGCGTCAGGGCCGACGATACGCCCAATCGGATCGCCACCGAGGAAATGGTCCAGCACGTCGAAGCAGATGTGCCAGCCTGCCGCGCCCATGGACATAAATCCTCGATCGATGTTGTGCCACAGCGTGAGCCGCGTGCCGCCGCCGAGCGGCTCGAGCTCCCAGCGGAGGTCCTTTCCACCCCAGTCGTATTCGAGCGTCTTCGGCGCATCAGCCCGCTTGATCCGGGCCTCTGTGACGTACGGCGTCGGCGCTCCCACCGTCGTCAACTTTGCGGTCCCGATAGTTCCAAGGTTGCGGTCGGAATCAAACGGCGCCCACTCGCGTAGATGGTCGGGATCGGTGAGCGCCTGCCAGACCCTGGCGGGCGGGTGGCGGAGATCGCGGACCAGCACGAGCGTCCAGTTGTCCCCGTCTTTTCGGATCTCGGCGCCGGACGCGGCGCCCGGCGCGTATTGCTCACGGGTAGTCATGTCTTTTTCTTTCCTTTCTTCCCTTTCGCGGCCGATGGCGCCTTGGCCATCCGGTCCAGGTGTTTTTCCAGGGTGTCGACGTGCGCCGCCCAGAAGCGCCGGAAGGGCACGAGCCAGGCGGCCAGCTCCATCAGCGGTTCCGGCTTCAGCCGATAGAGGCGCCGCTGCGCTTCCGTGCGCGATTCCACGAACCCGGCTTCGCGCAGGACCCGCAGGTGTTTCGACACGGCCGGCTGCGGCATGCGAAGCTGACGCTCGATGTCGCCGACGGACCGCTCCGAGGACGTCAGCAGGCCCAGGATGGCGCGGCGGTTTGGCTCCGCGATGATGTCGAACGCCGACGGCATGGTCTAAATATGCGACACCAGGTATATACGTGTCAAGGCATGTAATGCCCGGGAGGAGGAAGAGATGGGAACTGCGGCAGGCCAGTCATTCGTGAAAGGCGTCCATGGGGTCCGCTATCTCGTGAAGGACGTTGCCCGCGCGGTGGCGTTCTACACGACACACCTGGGCTTCACGCTCAAGCACCAGCAGCTTCCGGCGTTTGCCAGCGTCTCGCTCGGCGACGTGGACATCCTGATCAGCGGGCCACAGGCGTCCGGATCCCGCAAGATGCCGGACGGCCGCGAACAGGCGCCCGGTGGATGGAACCGGGTCGTGCTCCGAGTCGACGATCTTCCCGGGTTCATCGAAACGCTGAAAAAAGCGGGCCTCCGCTTTCGGAATGAGATGCTGACCGGGCCGGGCGGGAGACAAATCCAAATCGAGGATCCCGACGGAAACCCCATCGAGTTGTTCGAGCCGGCACGCTAGTCGCCGGCCGGGCTTGCCGCCTGGATCGTGGATAAATTCCACCGATGGAGCGATTGCGACGGCCGGATCGAGACGCGGCTCGTCGGACGTTCCCGCGGCGTTCGCGCTCTTCCCGAAGGACATCTCACAGCCGCCGCGGGAATGGGCCGAGCGCTTCTTCAATGTCCAGCGCTGGACGCAGATGCACCGCGGTGGACATTTTGCCGCGATGGAGGAACCCGAGTTGCTGGTGGACGATATCCGCGCGTTCTTCCGTCCTTTGCGATCCGAAGCCGCGGCGACCTCGGAGTCAGCTCAGGCGACGGGATGACTGGATGACCGGACGTCGGGCTACAAACCGAGGCGGTCGAAGTGGCCGCGCACCGTCGAGTAGCACTCGCACGACGCGTCTTCAAGGCCCTTCCGGTCCAGAATCGTGATGCGCCCGCGCGTGTAGTTGATCAGCCCGGCTTTCTGCAGGGTACCAGCCACGATTGTCACGGTAGGCCGCGTCGCCCCCAGCATCATCGCCAGGAATTCGTGGCTGAGGTGAAACTGGTTCTCCCGGATGCGATCGTGGGTCATCAGGAGCCAGCGGCAGCAGCGTTCATGGACCGTGTGCAGCGCCATGCAGCCGGTCGACTGCATGATCAGCATCAGCAGGCCCTGTGAATAGCGATGGACGCACTCGTGGAACGCACCGCCTTTCGCGAGCTCGCGCGTGAACGCGGCCGTGGACATCACTTCCGCATTGGTGTCCGGCACCTGCATCATCGTCTCGCCGCTCAGCATCGCGCCGCCGAAGAAGGCGGTGATGCCGACCAGGCCTTCGTCGCCAACCGTGGCGATTTCCACCATCGAGCCGTCCCGCATCACGGTCGTCATCGACGCGACGCCGCCATTGAGGAAGTACACCTCCCGGACCGGTTCGTTGAGCGGATGGAGGACCTGTCTGGGCTTGATGGGAACCGTTTTCAGGTGCGGGCGCAGGCGTTCGAACTCCGCGCGGGGAAGGCACGCGAGCAGCTTGTTCTTCGGACGGGCATCGACCGGAGTTGGACGGACCGACTTCGCACGTTTCGCCAAGAATGAGCTCCAGACCCTGGGGGCCTCGATGAGTCTGGGCTTGACCGAACTCCGCGCAAGGCGGCGGCAGGCTCACGAAAGCGGGCTGGAGTATGTCACACGCCGTCCGGTCCGACTGTCTGGTACCAGACAGACCATGACTTCACGTCGGGCGAACGTATGCCGCGACGATGCGCAGCAGCCCGCCCGGGTTGATCTTGGAGACGAAGTCGGTCGCGCCGAGTTGCATCACCTCGCCGCGGATCACCTCATCGTCGTTCGCCGAGAACATCACGACAGGCAGGGAAGGGGAGTGCCCGCCTCCGGCAACACGGATGGCCCGCAGCACGTCGACGCCGGACATGTCCGGCAGGGACAGGTCGAGCAGAATCAGTGCCACCCCCGGGTGGCTGTGGACGAATGCCAGCGCTTCCGCGCCGCTGTGGACGGCCTGCGCGTCATAGCCCGACGCGCCCAGCAGCGACACCAGCGAGTCGGCGAGCGGCACGTGATCGTCCACGATCAGGACCACGCGTTGCCCCTATTCACGCGCGGTGGCCGGCAGCGTGATCGAGAACGTCGCGCCACCGTCGCGATTGTTCGCGGCCGATATCCGGCCGCCGTGGCGTTCGATGATGGAGCGGCAAATCGAAAGGCCCATGCCCAGTCCGTCCGGCTTGCTGGTGACGAAGGGATCGAAGACCGACTCGAGCTGTTCCGCCGCGATTCCCGGGCCGCTGTCCTGCACTTCGACCAGCACGCTGGATTGATCAATCGCCTTCGTGCGCACGACCAGGCGGCGCGCGCCGTTGAGGCGGGTTCCGCCCATCGCGCTGAAGGCATTGAGCATCAGGTTCAAAACGACCTGCTGAAGCTGGACGCTGTCGCCCTTGACCGGGCGGACATCGGATGACAGGTCGAGGTCGACCGTGACCTTGTGGCGGTTCGCGTCGCCGTGCGCGATGCGCTCGACGACGCGGATCACGTTGTTCACGTCGACGTCGGTCAGGCCCGCCGCCGTGCGGTCGCGCTTGAGCATGGCGCGCAGCCCGCCGATGACTTCGCCTGCGCGTTCGGTGACCGCGCCGATGTCGTCCAGCGTGCGGCGCACCTTCTGGAGATCCGGCTCGGGCGCGTCGAGCAAACGTCCGCCGACATAGGTGTTGGTGAGAATCGCGGCGAGCGGCTGCTGTAATTCGTGCGTCAGGGTCGTGGTGAGCTCGCCGAGCGTGGCCACGCGTGCGACGTGCTCCAGTTCGGCGCGCTTTTGCGCGGCCGCCGCCTCCGCCTGTTTGCGGGCCGTGACATCCATCGACACGCCGAACAGTTTCTGGCCGTCGCCGTCGTCCGGCCCCACACAACGGCCCCGTCCATGAATCCAGCGGGTCGCGCCGTCCACCTGCTGCACGCGATACTCCATTTCGTATTCGCCTCGCGTCCGGAGTGCCCGGGCGACCGCGCTCTCACGAGCGGCGCGATCGTCAGGGTGTACGCGATTGAACGTCGCCGAAAAATCGAGGCGGGCACCTGGCTCGAGGCCGAACAGCGAGCGCCCCCGCTCGGTCATCCACACATCGTTGCCGGACACATCCCACACCCACATGGCCAGGTCTCCGGCCTCTGCGGCGAGACCCATCAGGTTCGCGCTCTCACGCAGCGCTTCCTTCGAGCGCCTCTCCTCTTCGATGACAACGGCGAGCAGCATCAGCGGAGTCGCGGTCACCAGAAGGAACAACTGCAGCGCCGTCGCATTCTCGGCCGGCGTCTGGGCCAGGAACGGGCCGTGCCCTCGCATGGTTCCCCAGATCGCCTGGAACGTGATGATCAACATCGAGGCACTGATTCCACCAAGGCCGAAACGGAGCGCCGCCCAGATCAGCAGGGGAATCGGGGTATACAAGAGCGCCGGCGACGTGTTGGGGCCCGCTGGTGTTCTGTCGAATACGAACACTCCCAGCGCCACCGTACATCCACCGACGAGAGCCGCTTCCAGCACGTGCCGGGAGGACAGGACTCTCGGGCGCCTGGCGAACACGTGGTGCGCACCCAGCAGAAATGCCGGCACCAGGACGACGGTCGTCACCGCATTCGAGATTCCCAGGTTGCGCCATTCGACCCAATACTGAGTGCCGAAACCGTAGGAGACCGTAAAGGAAGCCCCCCAGAAGGCGGTCCCGAACGGAACGAGCACCACCGCGAAAAGGACGAAGAGGACCGCATCGCGAAGCGTGATGGCGTTCAGGGGAGACTTGATGAGGCTGCGAACCACTGCCGCTGCCGAAACGCATTTGACGGCGTCGAACGCCTCGCAGTTCAGTGCGTACAACGGCGGCCAGCCGGCCTGCTGTGTCGCCATAAAATGCACGCTGACGGCCGCGAGTACGTAAATCCACCAGTGCCGGATGGGGACGACCAGCAGGATGCACAGCAGAACCGCCTGCGGGGGGAAAAACAACGAGACTTTGCTGTCGGGGAACGTCAGGGTCCACGCAATTTGCGTGGCAACGTAATAGCTGACAGTGCTCGCCAGGACGCCGCACAGCGTGCGGAGCGGTCTCCCGGCGGAGCCTCCTTCTGCAACGGCGCCTATCCGAGCCGCTGTTACCTCGAAAGCATTGCGGGTCGCCGAAATCATGACGGGTGCAGGAAACGTATCACATCTGTTCGGGAGGGGCGGGAAGAGCTGGACGGGCTGGTCAGCCAGCGCATCGCTGCCACGCATCGAGAGACTCGAAGAATTGCCGCGACTCGTCCGCGGAGTTCTCGGCGATGTACGCAAGCAGGAGTTTGTTGTGCGGACAGAGCCGCTTCTCGACGTACCAATTCAGGGGAAACCTGACATCGTCCTTGCGTACCAGCCCGGAGCGGACCGCGCCCTGCAACTGGATCCATTCGAGCCTGGTGGCGTTCGGCACGGTAGCGCTCCCCTCAGTTACTTCACTGGTGGGAACACGGTCTTCCAGTCGTTCTTCATGCTGACAACCGTCCAGCCCTTCGCAACGGCCTCGTCCCAGCCCTTGTCGAACTGCTGGAGCTTGTCCGCCCGATCGTAGGCGAACTCGCGGATCTCGTCGTCGTGATGAACGAAGAGGGCGAACCGCGGACCGCTGCCGGCCGTGGCCCACTGCAGCATCTGCAGGTCCCCGTCGGAGTTGCCGAACGCGGCGATGGGGCGGCGGCCGATCCGGTTCTGAATGGCGACAGGCTTGCCGTCCTTGTCGTCGATGACGTCGATCGCAGGCAGCTTGATCAGGACCGGCATGCCCGCGCGCATCTCGAACTTCAGCTTGCCGGCGCATCCCTGATGGTCGAGACGTCGACGTTCATCGGCCCGCTAGCATAGACGCTCTCGTGTCCGCCATGAAGAATGCCATCAGAAACCCGCGATGCGCGCCTGCGGGATTACCGACTCTGCCCGGTGTGTTCACTCGCCGCTGGCTTGTGCCCGTAATCGAGCCCTGGATGCCAATCCGCGCCGCGGCCTTCCGGTGTCAGGTCCAGCATCAACCAGAGAGGATCGACGTCCGGCGCGCCACGCGGATCTTGCCCAGGGTCGGCCATCGCACCGCTCATCTCGCCGCTGTAAAAGTGACGGACGACTCCGTCGCGCCTGGCGAAGACGCTGAAGCCGGGGACATCGGCGTCTTCGGGGCTGACGTAGGCGCGGGTGTAGTCGCCGGACATATCGGACAGGAATGGAAGGTCGGTGAAGCCGCGTTGCTTCTGGTACGCGAGGAGCCGATCGACCGGTGATCGGCCGGTGACGGCCATCGCGACTCGCTCGCGCAGGTTGACCGCCGTGCCATTCCAGGAACTCAGGAACGATGTGCACATGGGGCACGGCGCCTGGCGTTGCGGGCCGTACATCATGCTGTAGATCAGCAGCGTATCTTTGTCGCCGAACAGCGTCGACAGGCGAACGGGACCTTTCTCGGAAACAAGCTCGAAGTCCCGGGGGATCTCGCCGCCTGCGGGAAGCGCCCGCCGCTGCGAGGCCACACGCTCGATGTGGCGACGGAGCTCAATCTCCTCGACAAGGAGCGCGTTGCGAGCCGACCGGTATTCGGCGCTCTCGTTGGGAAAGCGGGCCTTGTTGGTGTCCGCAAGCTGTCGAGCGGGAGCGAGCGTTTGCGTATTACTCATAAGTCCTCCGCAGACCAGGCAAGTCAGGGCCGATTACTGCGCTGGTCCTGCTCGAGCTTCGACGATGAGCCATAGATAGGCCCCCGCGATGCACGATCAACGCCAGCGTTGCGGTTGAGGGAAAGGCTCATCAGTGTGAGGCCACTCTTTGTTTGCGTTACCCGAGCCGTGTAAGGCATGCTCCGCGAATCGCGATGAGAGCTGTCCTGCCCCTTTTGTTCTTTGGTGTCGTTGCCGCATCGTGCGTCGTCGGCGCAGCCGGCAAGCTGCCGGCCTTCACGGTGGAGCGCTGGCTGAACTCGACGCCGCTCACGGCCGAAGCGTTACGCGGGAAGGTCGTCCTGGTCGACGTGTGGGAGTACACCTGCATCAACTGGATTCGCACCTCTCCGTATGTCAAGGCATGGCATCGCGACTACGCCGCGTCCGGCCTCGTCGTCGTTGGCCTGCACGCACCGGAGTTCGAGTTCGGCAAGCGCGCGGGCAACATCGACCGTGGCGTTCGCGACCATGGGCTGACGTATCCCATTGCCATCGACAATGATTTCGCGACCTGGCGAGCGCTTGACAATGACGCCTGGCCGGCCACGTTTCTCTACGACGGCCAGGGAAGACTGGTGAAGCGGTGGGTGGGGGAGGGACGGTACGACGAAATCGAGCAGGAAATCCGGCGTCAGCTGGTCGCGGCAAAGCCGGGCACGCAATTGCCGGCGACCACGCCAGAGGCTGCAGCGTTTGCGAGGACCGGCCAATTGTCGTACGCGGGAATCACCAACGAGACGTACGTCGGTTCCGCTCGCCGGGAGCGAGGCACGTTCACGCTCGAAGGCGATTGGCGCAGCGGGCCCCAGTATCTGGAACTCCGGAAGGGCACCGGCAAGATCATTCTGCCCTTTACGGCCGGTGAGGTGAACCTGGTCATGGAGCCGGGAGGATCGGGGAACGCGGCGGTCACCGTGCTGGTCGACGGGCAGCCGGTCGGCGAAGCCCGGGGAGCGGACGTCGGCGCGGACGGCGTGGCGCGCATCAACCGCTCGGGGATGTTTCGACTGGTCGCCGGCGCGTCGAAGGGACGCCACGTGCTGACGCTTGTCGCGACCGATCCCGGCATCCGCGCGTTCGTGTTCACCTTTGGTCCCTGACGAGCAATTGCGCTCGGCGGCGGATGCGATTCGAAATGGGAGCGTGTCGGTTAGTTCCGTCGAAGGGATGGAAGGTACGCACGAGACCGCCGTCTCATCGCCCCATTGTCGAAATAAACGACTCCGTTCGGGGCCGGGCTGCTGACGAATGCCGCGACAAAGGCGCGTCCGATATCGTCCTGCTCAATCGTCCCGAATGGACCGGGAATCAGACGCCCCAGCCAGGCCACATAGCCCGGCGTATGGGCATTGCCTGCGATGATGCCCGGGCGGAAAATCGCCAGGCTTCTGAAGCCTGTTTCTTGAACAGTCTCTTCCTTTAACCCCATGATCCGCGCATAGCGAATCCGGCTTTTGACGGTGCTTCCCGCTGCGGAGAGCAGCGCAAACTGCGTGATACCTCCGGCATGACAGCCACGGGCAAAACCACCGACGACTCCAATTTCGAGAGCCTTCAATTCCTCCTCGCTCCACTTCAGGCTGCCTTGACCGACGCCAACGCAGGATGCGCCATAGACAGGATCGCCTTGCGCGACCATGTTCTTCGCAATCGTGGTCACTTCTGCCGGAAACTGAGCCGCAGCGGTATCCAGAATCACCTGTCGTACGCGAGGATCTGCGATCGGAGAAGTCGCCCTGCGATTGACCATCATGACTTCGGCGCAGGACGGCTCTGCAGCCAGCGCACGCACCACCGCCGCTCCGACCTGGCCCGTGCCGCCGATGATCAGAACGCGGAATGCCATTTCATGCCCCTTTTCAGCGGGCTACGCGGCCGTGCCCGCTCACCTCGGCGCCTGCATTCCGATCCAGGCTGAGACAGTCCACGACAGCAAGGACGGCGATGATCGACACCATGGCAAAAGCAAAGTGAAAATCCGCGAGGGTCGGCGCCGACGATGGCCCGCCGCGCAGCCAGGCGGCGATCCGCAGCATCACCGCGCCGACCGCGACGCCCATGCCCATGCTCATTTGTGTCATGACCGTAAAGAAGCTGTTCGCCGAACTCATCTGCGACTGGGAGACGTCCACAAACGCCAGCGTGCCGATGCTGGTGAACTGCATCGAGCGGGACAGGCCGTGCGCGAAGAGCAGGACGATCATGATGGCCGTCGGCGTGTTCGGAGTGAGGAAGGCGAAGGATCCGATCAGCGCAGCGGTGACCAGCCCATTGACGATCAGCACTCGCCGGAAGCCGAAGCCTCGAAGAATGGGAGTGGTCGCGGGCTTCATGAACAGGTTGCCGCCGAACATCGCCAGGACGAGCAATCCCGAGCGAAAGGCATTCAGGCCGAACGCCACCTGAAACATGAGCGGAAGAAGAAACGGCGATACGCTGATCGCCAGACGGAACAGCGATCCGCCCCAGATGACGACCGCAAAGGTCCGCTGCTTGAGCGCGTCGAACTGGATGAGCGGGTGGTCCGTTCGGCGCATGTGCCACACGCTGAACCAGCCGGCGACCGCGCCGTACCCGAAAAACAATCCGGCCGTCGCCCACCGGACGTTCTGCTGCCCGAGAAGCTCCAGCGAGTACATGATCGACGTGCACGCCGACCCGGCCAGCGCAAATCCCAGCCAGTCGAATCGCCGTCCGTGCCCGGGTGCGTTCGTGATCCAGACCAGCGCGAGCGCGATGCCGACGATACCGAGAGGCACGTTCAAGTAGAAGATCCAGCGCCACGAGGAGTACGTGGTGATGAAGCCGCCGAGCGGGGGACCGATGACCGGCGCGGCCAATCCGGGCCACGTGATGTAGGCGATCGAGCGCACCAGGTCCTTCTTCTCCGTCGTCCGCAGCACAACCAGCCTGCCGACGGGCACCATCAGGGCGCCGCCCATGCCCTGCAGAACTCTGGCTGCCGTGAACTCCAGGAGACCGCTGCTCATGCCGCAGAGAATCGAGGCCAGCGTGAACAAGCCAATCGCCGACGCGAATACCGTTCTGGCGCCCAGTCGATCCGCCACCCACCCGCTGACCGGGATGAACACGGCCAGTGTGAGCATGTACGCGGTCATTCCGACGTTCAGATCGACCGGGTTGACGCCAAACGTCTGCGCCATCTGGGGCAGGGCCGTTGCGATCACGGTCCCGTCCAGGTTTTCCATGAAGAAGGCGCCGGCAACAAGGAGCGCAACGAGCGTGGAGGGCGGGAACCTGAGCGGGCTGCGCGCTTGCGTCGGAATGGACATCACCATGCGTCACACGGGATTGTACAAGCGCGTCAAATTCACCGTGTTTCAGTACGATGAGCGTCGTGACCTCGTCCCCTTCCACCGCTATCGCCGTCGTGTGCCTGGTCGTCGCCATGGCGTCGTTCCAGGCCGGAGCGTCGATCGCCAAGCAGCTCATCCCGGCGATCGGCGCGCCGGCGACCACGGCGCTTCGCCTGGGCCTGTCGGCGCTGATCGTCTTCATCCTTCAGCGGCCGTGGCGATCGCCGCCGTCGCGGTCGTCGCTCGGCGTCATCCTCGCGTACGGCCTCGCGCTCGGAACGATGAACTTTGTGTTCTACATGGCGCTCAGGACGCTTCCGCTCGGCATCGCGGTGGCGCTCGAGTTCACCGGGCCGCTGGCCGTGGCGCTGGTGGGTTCGCGGCGGCGGACCGACTTCCTCTGGATTGCCCTGGCCGTCCTGGGGCTCATGTTCCTGCTCCCTCTCTCGCGGACGGAAGGGGCGGTGGATCCCGTGGGGGTGGCGTTTGCGCTGGCGGCAGGGCTCTGCTGGGCCCTGTACATCATCTTTGGCCAGAAGGCCGGCCGTGCGCACGGCCCCGCGGCATCGGCCTGGGGCATGCTGATCGCGGCGAGCTTCACGGTGCCGCTCGGCCTCGCCCTGACTGGCGGCGGCATTCTGTCGCCGGCTGTGCTCCCGATGGGATTCGCCGTGGCCGTCCTCTCGAGCGCGTTCCCGTACACGCTCGAGATGATCGCATTGCGGAAACTGGCGACGAAGACGTTTGGAACCTTGATGAGTCTGGAGCCGGCGATCGCGGCGTTGGCCGGGCTCGTGTTCCTGAGCGAACGGCTCACCGCGACGCAATGGCTCGCCATCGGCGCAGTGATGGTCGCCTCGATGGGCACGGTCAGGGACAGCCACGGGCCGGTGTGACGCAGGCGTCAGCCCGTGCGAGGAGAAATGCCCTTTCCCGCGTGTTGCGTGTCAGCAAGGCCGCAGCCTGGAATTCTGAACGCGCCTCGTCCAATCGACCGGCCCGGAACAGAAAATCGCCCCTCGCCGCCGGCAAGGGCGCGTAGTCGCGGAGAGCGTCGGCGTCGGCGATCTCGTCCACCAGCCTGAGGCCCGCTTCGGGCCCGAAGGCCATGCTGTGGGCGATCGCGCGATTGAGATCGACGACGGGCGAGGGCGCCACGACGCGCAGCCGGTCATAGAGCGCGGCAATGCGCGGCCATTCAGTATCGGCGGCCCGGCGCGCGCGGGCGTGGCAGGCGGCGAGCGCGGCTTGCAGCACATAGGACCCGTGGCCGCTCAGCGCCTCGGCGCGGGCCAGCGCATCGAGGCCCCGGCTGATCAGCAACTGGTCCCAGCGTGCGCGATCCTGCTCGGTGAGGGGTATGACGGCGCCGTCGGGCCCGGTGCGCGCCTGATTGCGCGACGCCTGGATCTCCATCAGGGGCAGGAGACCGAGCACTTCGGCATCCTCGGGCATCAGACCGGCCAGTATGCGGCCGAGCCGTCGGGCCTCCAGGCACAGGTCCGGCCGGACAAGGTCGTCGCCCGCCGTGGCCGCATAGCCTTCATTGAAAATGAGGTAGA